>Ga0137385_10001039_pt1 | contig 23116 bp, 24 predicted proteins | sample SagtaG_FD_104921 | JGI IMG/M metagenome (GOLD analysis project Ga0137385, IMG submission 104921) | Vadose zone soil microbial communities from Sagehorn Ranch, Mendocino, California, USA - Sage2_R_80_16 metaG | ecosystem: Environmental > Terrestrial > Soil > Vadose zone | place: USA: California... | reverse complement strand
TCGTTCGCGGCCCCCGGCTCGCCGGCCTTCTTGATCAGGTCGACGTAGAAGTTGACGGCCTGCTTGAACGGCGCTGCCGTCAGCTGCGGCTCCCACTTGGTGTTGAACCACTGCCCGCCGAAGGTGTTCACCACCGTGTCCAGCGCCGCGAGGTTCTCACCCCACCCGGTCTTGCCGCGCAGGCAGATCCCGGACATGCCCTTGGCGGGGTTGTTCAGCTTCTGCGCGATCGCCGCGACCTGGTCCCAGGTCGGGTTGGCCGGCATCGTCTGGTTTGCCGCCGCCAGCAGGTCCTTGCGATACATCAGGAACGACGACTCACCATAGAACGGAACGGCATAGAGCTTCCCGTCCGACGACAACGCGTCCCGAACCGGCTTGATGATGTCGTTCACGTCGTAGGCCGGGTCGCTGGCGTCCTTCGTCAGGTCCTTGACCCAGCCGTTCTTCGCCCACGTCGGGATGTCGTTCGGGCCGATCATGACCACGTCGAACTGACCGCCACCCGCGGCGACGTCCTTGGTCACCTGGTCGCGCAGAGTGTTCTCGTCCAAGGTCACGAACTTGACCTTGATACCCGGGTGCGACGCGGTGAAACCGGCTGGCGTCAACTTCTTGATCGTGCTCATCAACGGGTTGTCGACCACCGCGACCGTGATGGTCCCCGTCTTACCACCACCACCGCCTCCGCCCGACTTGCTCGAACTACAGGCGCCGAGCGCCAGTATCACGATCGACGCCGCGGCAACCACCTGGACAACCTGTGCTCGTCTGCCTGGAATCGGAATGAGCCTTCGTCGATTCGCAGCCACATTCATTTGATCGATCCCTCCAGGAAGTAGGGTGACCAGGCCAGGCGCTCAAATGAGCGGTCTCCGGCTCGTATTTGACATCGGACGTAATCTCCCTCTGTCGCGAGTCAGTGTCAATATGCTGCGCCAAATCGATACCATCGGCGCTCATATGAGCGCCTAGCAAAGGAGGGCGTGTTGTCCGAGCGACCTTCAGAGATGATCTCGACCGCGCGAGTGGCGCGCATGTACTACCTCGAGGATCGATCCAAGTCCGACATCGCCCAAGAACTCGGGATCAGTCGATTCCGGGTCGCCCGACTGCTGGACACCGCCCGACGAGCCGGCGTCGTGAACATCGAGATCCGCTCGCCCGGCAGCCTGGACGTCGAGCTGTCGCTGCAGCTGCAGTCCGGGTGGGGACTGAAGCATGCCGTCGTCCTAGACGTCGCCGACGAGGACCACACCCAACTTCGACGCCAGCTCGGTGAGTCCGCCGCACATGTGCTCACCGAGATCGTGACGGCCGAAGATGTTCTCGGCATCGCGTGGTCGAGATCAGCGAGCGCCGTCGGCGACGCACTCCAGCGATTCGTGCCGTGCCCCGTGGTGCAACTCACCGGCGCCATCTCACGACCAGACGGCGGCGACGTCCTCGGCCTCGTGCGCAGACTGGCCCGGCTCGGCGGTGGCTCGCCCAACGTCTTCTACGCGCCAATGGTTGTTCCCGACGCGGCGACTGCGAGGCTGCTACGCAAACAACCCGAAGTCGTGCGGGCGATGTCGCTCGTGCCGAAGGTCACCGTCGCAGTCGTCGGGGTGGGTGCCTGGTCTTCGGGCCTGTCGACGATCTATGACAGCGTGGAGCAGGACGATCGAGATATCACCGCGCGCTCGGGGGTCGTCGCGGAGATATCCGGCGTGTTCATCGATCGGCTCGGGGCAGCGGTGCGTCCGCCGCTGAGCCGACGCATAGTAGGGATATCAGCCGAGCAGCTGGACGAGATCGACACCGTCCTGGCCATCGCCTATGACGAAGCCAAGGCCGAGGCAACCGTGGCTGCACTCCGCAGCGGACTCGTCAATGGGCTGATCACCCACACAGGACTCGCTCGACGCCTCGTCGAGCAGTCTCCGCTTCATCCGGCAAACAGTGGAACGACCGGACATGGGTGACGAGGACGGCCCACTGTGTGGCGGCACAGCGAATCGCGGTCGGGTCATCCGCATCGGTGACACAGTGCACCGACCACGTGGCCCGCAGAGTGCAGCCGTGCATCAACTGCTCAATCACCTGACGGCAACAGGATTCACCGGTGCCCCGAAGCTGCTTGAGAGTCGACCGGACACGGAGGTCTTGACCTTCATTCCCGGGCTCGCCGCCTACGAGCCGATGCCAGCCTGGGCTCTGACCGACACAGCACTGGCAAGCTTCATCTCGCTGGTTCACGACTATCACCGGTGCGTCGAAACCTTCGATGGCGCCGGATTGCACTGGCAGCGAAGCGTCCCCGACCGATGGCGTGGCCAGCTCATCTCGCACAACGATCTGAACCCAGCCAACGTCGTATTCCGCGACCAAGCAGCCGTAGCCCTGATCGACTTCGACCTCGCCGGCCCAGGCAGTCGCGCGTGGGAACTTGCCATCGCCGCGTGCTTCTGGATCCCGCTGTGCGACGACCGCGACATCGACGACTCACGGCGCGGGCGAGCGTTCCCTCGATACCAATTGCTTCTCGATGCCTACGAAGCATCCCGTCCGCTGCAGCAGGAGATTGCAGAAGCGCTCATCGATGCCAACATCTGGATCTCGACGATCATCGAAAGCGGCGCCAGGCACGGCCATCCCGCGTTCGGAGCCATCTGGGCGGCCTGCGCACAGCGATACCAACGAGCCCATCGGTGGCTCCTCACCCACCACAGCCGGCTATCCGCGCTGTGATCACCGACCACCCTGCAATCGACCTCGACACGCTGTCCGCCTCGAGCGCGTCAGCGATAGCGCGACTTGCGCCCGTGTTCAAGCCTCTTGCCGGCACCTAAGGCCATCCAAGCCCGCCTCCAAAGGAGGCTCACCGGCCGCGACCGGGACCTGCATCGCGGTGACACCTCACACTTCTCGCGCTCGTCGTCCGAGCTCACTCCGTGCGGCTGAAATCCCACTGGCGACAACAAATTGAGCGCAACCGTCGGCCGTTCGGCACGGTCGCCGCCTAGCCGTTTCAGGACGGCTCGCGAGTCGCCGTGGTCGACTGGAACGACGGCGCAGGATCGGCGATCACGCGCGCTACCGGGGCTCACGGCCGGGCGAGTCAATCAACCAGTGCCATGATCAGCGACCGCTTTGAAATAGGCGATTGAGTATGCGGACCGAAGCATACGCATGCAATGCGCGAACGCCCGCCATTCGGCATGAGAGTGCGATTCGAGGTCGCGATGATCATGTGGAGCGCCGACCCGAACGATTAGGCGGGCGCGCTTTGCCCGCCACCGCGGCGAGGTCGTTGCTGATCCCACTTGCGGATCGTGGCCGGCCGCCATACGCCAACACTGCCGATGCGGCGGTCCGGCTTGGGCATCTGCTCTCGCGCTACGTACGACCGGATCGTTGATTCGCTGACCCCGAGATAGCTCGCGACGTCGGCGGTAGACCACCAGTCGCTGGGCAGATCGCTCACGATCCGTGAGGGTACAGCGATCGGACATCCCTCAGCCGAATACAGCACTCCGCTGTAGCAATATACAGCAATCTGCTGTATAACGAGGGACGGGTGCACGGACCGACCCACTTGCAACTGGTCTTCCGGAGAGCCGCCAGAGGTCCGCATCGGGTCGTGGTGCGGTCCGCGGAACCGGCCGGAAGCTCAGAGACATGACGACGCGAAGGAGACGCGACGTGGAGACGCACGACATGGGGTCCGCCGAACCGGGCGGCGCCACAGAGACCCGGGCTCCGGTCAACTCGGATGCCCTGACGACGTGCAGCGAGCTCGAGCCCACCGAAGCTGCGGGCGGCGACTGGCGAGAGCTGGCGCTGTGTCTGTAGTTCAACGGCGACCTGTGGTTTCCAGAGAAAGGTGAGTCGCCGGCAGCGGCGAAGTTGCTGTGTGGGCGCTGCGAGGTCCGCGCGGAGTGTCTGGAATTGGCGCTCGATACGAACGAGGACTACGGCATCTGGGGAGGATTGTCGACGGCCGAGCGCAAGGCATTGCGCCGCCGCCGGCGGCTTCGCCGGACGCTGGACCGGGCAGGCGTGGCGCTGCCGTTCGAGCTGGACGAGCCCGGCTGCGGGCTTTCCCGCGGCAGGCGGGGAGGCAGCCTGATGACCGCCGTGCATGAGGTCATCGCGGTGTCCGGGGAGTGCCTGTACCGCGGCCGCGACGTCGAGCTGGCGTGCGAGGTCTACGAGGCGTCACCCGCAGGGACCCGGCTGGTGTGCCGTCACGATCCAGCACCGGCAGGGCAACGCCCTGATCCGGACGCAATGTCAGTGGCCGATGAGCCGATCCCGTATCGGCTCTCCGCGATCGACGAGTCAGTGCCATACGCGCTCAGCAAGGCTGGCTACGCGGCGGCCGACATGTTCGTGGTGGACACCACGAACGTGGCAGAGCTACGCCGCCGATGCCCGGCACTGTTCACCCGGGCGGACACGGCCAGCTCCGCCGATCGGCGCCGCCCGGCACGAGGCGTCTCATGACGGCGCGACAGCTGACGGCCTCGACCGCGGAGCCCGGCCGATTCGTGCTGACGGTCGGCTGGGCTGGGCAAGACGGCGACGCCGGGCGCGAGGAGTGCCGCGTCGGCCTGGACGTGCTGGATGCGGCGCGGCTGCGTGACGCGCTGTCGCTGTGGCTGGCCGGCGTCGACGAGGCGCAGCTGCGCCGCGCTGTCGAGGCCTGGCACGCGACGGTACGCGCCGCGCGGACATCGGACGACGAGGACGACGGCGAGCTGGACGGAGACGCCGCATGACGAACGGTTACGACGGCCTCGACGACGAACGCGACGGTCGAGTGTTCGACCTGCATCCGGCCGGTCCGGGCGGGGACCTGCCATGGCGGGTGCGGCGGGCGCAGGTGATCCAGACACTGACCGAGTCCGCAGGTGACCCGTACGGCTACGGCTACGGGCACCGGCGACACAGCGGGCTGACCGACGACGCGAGCCCACAGCTGCGGACCGTTGCAGCGAACGTGGTGACCATCGGGCGAGCTGTGCTGCTGCTGATGCTGAACATCGCCGGCGCGGCACTGACGCTGACCCTGCTGGTGCGCGTCTTGGAGTGGCTCACATGACCGCCCAGACGACGACGCACGGCGCCGGGCGGAGCTGGGCCTATCTTGGCGCGCTGGTCGGCGCGGGCGTGTCCGTAGCGGCAAACGTCGCGCACTCCTACGTCCCGCCGGCAGACGCGCCGGCGAGCTGGTCGCCGCACACCGGCGCAGTGGTCGGGGCCGTGTTCTGGCCAGTCGCCCTGCTTGTGGCGATCGAGGTGCTGGCCCGGGTGGCCTGGCCGGTCGGCGGGCGGTGGCTGATCGTCTGCTTCGGCGGGCTGGGCCCGGTCGCGACCGTGGCTGCAGTCGTGTCCTACCGGCACCTGTCCGGACTGCTGTCCTTCTACGGCGAGGACGCGATCACCGCGACCGTGGGCCCACTCGCCGTGGATGGGCTGATGGTCATGGCCACCGGCGCGCTCCTGGCTACCCGTCCCGGCGGTGTCGACCTGCGGCCGGCGCCGGGCGGCAAGCGGACAGCCGTAGCCACGGCCAGTGCGGCCGCCGCGGCAGCGGACAGCAAATCGCGCGCCTCTGGCCGCCGTGTCCGGACGGACACCCGGGGCGCGGACACAGCGGCTGTCCGGGTGGACACGGCCGCGAGGGTGGCTGCGCTGCGCGCTTCGCATCCGGACATGGCCACCGCGGACATCGCGAGCCGGCTGGGCGTCAGTGACCGGACGGTGCGCCGGCATCTGGCCCGTCACCTCGCCACGGACGGCGACATGGAACGAGAGGGGGTGTCGGCGTGAGCTGGTCGAGTCGGGCCCGCCGGCGGGCGCGTGAGCAGAGCCGCGAGCGGCGCCGCGGGGAGCAGAGCGCGGTCGAGTTGTGGGCGCCGCGTGACGCCGAGTTGGCGATCGCGCGTACCGCGGTTGAGGTGCCGGAGGACATCACGGCCGGCGAGGCGGGCGAGCTGGTGCGGGTCGACTTGCCCGAGGACGGGAGGCCAGCGGGGCTGCGTGCGGTGCTCGCGGCCAAGAGCGCGGAGCGGCGACCGATCGTGCCTAGCTGGGCGCGGGATACGGCGGAGCTGCGGTACGCGCTGCGCTGGCTGGCCGGCCATGTCGGGCACACGGTCGCGTATCACGCGATGCGCGCCCCGGTCTATGCCGGGCGGTTCGCTCGCCGGCTGCCAGTCGGTGCGTGGCGCCTGCTGGGGGACGTGTCGCGCTGGGCGGGCGATGTCGAGGGTTCGCCGCTACGCGCGGGCGCCGTGCACAGCAACGACCCGGACATGTACATCAAGCTGTCCCGGCAGCGGCTGGAACGGACACACTGGCGCGCGGTCCTGCTGGCCACCGCGGTGCTGCTGGCCTTGCTGAGCGCGGCCGGGTTGGCACTGGCGCCGGGGTGGGCGCGGTGGCTGACCGTGCTCGCCTTGACCGGGCTGCTGTCCTGGCGCGGCGCGTCCGCTGACCGTCCGCTGCTCGACCGGGCGGTCGTGCCGCACAAGGTGGCCAAGCTGACCAGCGAGCACATCATCCGCGCGCTCGGCGCGCTCGGCCTGGCCGAGATCAACAAAGCTCTGGCCAAGGGTGGAGACGGGATCACCTTCCCGGCGCCGATCACCAAGGACGGACCGGGTTGGCGCGCGGACGTCGACTTGCCGCACGGCGTGACGGTCAACGACATCATGGACCGCCGCGACCGCCTCGCCTCCGGACTCAGGCGGCCGCTCGGGTGCGTGTGGCCTGAACCCGCGCACGACGCCCACGCCGGGCGGCTCGTGCTGTGGGTGGGCTACGAGGACATGAACAAGACCCGCCAAGCCCCCTGGCCGCTGTTGAAGGGCGGCACCGCGGACATCTTCAAACCGGTCCCATTCGGCACCGACCAGCGCGGCCGCCCGGTCGCCGTCCAGCTCATCTTCGATTCGGTGCTGATCGGCGCGATGCCGCGTCAGGGCAAGACCTTCGCGATCCGCGACCTCCTCCTGGCAGTCGCGTTGGACGCGGCTGTCCAGCTGCGCGTGTTCGAGCTCAAAGGCACCGGCGACCTCGCCGCGCTGGAGAAGGTGGCGCACGAGTACGGCACCGGCCAGCACGACGACACGATCGCCGCCGTCGTCGACACGCTGCGCCAGCTGCTGCACGAGGAATTCCCGCGCCGCTCCAAGACAATCTCGGATCTGCCGCGCGACCTGGCACCGGAGAACAAGGTCACCCCCGACCTCGCCGCCAAACCCCGCCTCGGGCTGGCGCCGATCGTGCTCGCGATCGACGAATGCCAGGAAGTGTTTTCGCACCCGACCTACGGCTCGGAGGCCGCCGAGCTGGCGATCCGGCTGATCAAACTCGGGCCCGCGGTCGGGATCATCCTGATCCTGTCCACGCAGCGCCCGGACAAGGACTCCCTGCCCACCGGCGTCAGCTCCAACGTCGGTATCCGGTACTGCCTGCGGGTGATGGGCCAGCTCGAGAACGAGATGATCCTGGGCACCAGCCGCTACCGAAACGGCGTCCGAGCGACGACCTTCACGACGCGGGACAAGGGCATCGGCTACCTCGTCGGCGCCTCGGACGACCCACAGATCGTGCGGACCTACTACCTCGACGGGCTCGCGGCAGACAAGATTTGCGACCGTGCCCGCGCCCTGCGCGCCGCCCGCGGGCTGCTCACCGGCTACGCCGCCGGCCAACCCACCGGCCGCGAGGCCGGGCCGGGGTACTCGCTGCTCGACGACCTCGACGCCGCCCTCGGCGCCGACACTCAGCTGTGGTCCGTGACCGTGCTGGACCGCCTCGCCGACCTGCGCCCGGACGTCTATTCGGGCTGGACGCCGGCCCAGCTCGCCGCCGCGCTTAAACCGCACGGCGTGCCGACCAAACAGGTCTGGCAGCAACCCACCGACGGCAGCCGCAACGGCAACCGGCGCGGCATCACCCGCGCCGACCTCCGCCGCGCGCTCACCGCCGCCAAGCGCCGCGAACTACCCGCTGGCGCGGACCGGCTGCCGCCACCTGATGACGTGGTCGACGACGACCCGACCGAGGAGGGCGGTGAGCGCACCGCCTAGCACCCCCGGCCACTAGACCTAGCGGCACCGCTAGCACCCGCATCCCCGCCAGAGCGCGCCTCTAGCGCTCTAGCGGCCAGATCGCCACACCCCAAAACAGCCCCGTATCGAAGGAATCACCAGTGATCACGCTCGCTGCTAGACCCCCAACCGTCCTGCTGAACGCCGCCGCCACGCACCACGGGATGCAACTGCACCCGTGGCGCCTCCTAGCCGGCGCGCTCGTGCTCGCCGTGCTGATCTACGCGGCGGCCTGCGTCGTGACCCCGTTCGCGCGGTGTCGCCGCTGCCACGGCAACGGCAAGTACCGCAAGCCACGAGGCCGCGCATGGCATCCGTGCAAGCACTGCAAAGGCAGTGGACACCGGCTGCGCTGGGGACGCCACGTCACCAACGACCTGTACCGCACCCACCACCACGCGACCCGAGCCGACCGGCAACGCGACCGGCTCACCGCACGGAGGCCCCGATGACCCACCAGCCGCATCGGCTGCGCCGCCTCATCCTGTTCGCCGTCGCGGCCCTGGTGCTCGCGGTGATCGCCGCGCACCACGGCGACGACTCACCCAGCCCACCGCCGCCGGCTGGCGCCGCTGCTGCGCTGCGCCAGCTCGACGGACTGCCCGTCGTCCACGCCCGGCCGCACAGGCCCGGCTACCAACGCGGCTGCGGCTCCGGGCAGGCGTGCAGCTTCGGCCCCGCTTGGACCGACAACACGACCGCGCCGGGCGGGCACAACGGCTGCGACACCCGCAACGACATCCTCCGCGCCCAACTCGCTGACGTGACCTACCGGCCGGGCTCGCGCTGCGTCGTCACTGCCGGCGTGCTGCGCGACCCCTACACCGGCCGCACCATCCGCTTCGCCAAGCATCACGCGGCCACGGTGCAGATCGATCACATCGTGCCGCTCGCGCTCGCGTGGGATCTCGGCGCCAACATCTGGCCGCCGGCGCAGCGGACGGCGTTCGCGAACGACGAGCGCCTGGTGCTGCTCGCCGTCTCCGGCGCCGCGAACGACGCCAAGGGCGATTCCGGCCCCGGCGAGTGGATGCCACCCAACCGCGCCTACCGCGCCAGCTACGCCGAACGGTTCATCGCCGTGCTCGCCCACTACCGCCTCACCGTGACCGCCGCGGACAAGACCGCTCTGACCTCCGCACTCCAAGGAGACCGCTCGTGACCGTCTACGTCGACAACGCCCGCCGACCCGGGCCCTGGTACGCCACCACGGCCTACTGGTCGCACCTGACCGCAGACACCAAAGACGAGCTGCACATCTTCGCCGAACGGCTCGGGCTACGCCGCGACTGGTTCTGCGACGAACCGAGCGGGCCTGGCACTACGAAGTCACCGCCTCCAAGCGCTGGGACGCCATCAACGCCGGCGCCCGCGAGATCACCACCCCGGAACTGCACGCGATCTACGCCCGCCGCAGCCGCGCACGCGGCTGGACCTAAGCCGAAACCGCCGAGCAGAAAGACACCCGCATGGAACTCGACTCCCACCCCGGCCTGGTGATGACCCCCGCCGTCTGCATCGACCGGCCCCGACAGATCCGCAAAGCACAGCGCGCCACCCGCGACGCCCTCATCGACATCGCCGGGCAGCAGCGCACCTCGGAAGTGTGGTTCGCGCAGTACCACGGCGCCGACGCCGCCCGAAACGCGCTGAGCAACCTGGTCGCCGACGCCGATCCCAGCCCGGCCGAGCTGGCCCACCTCGACCAGGTGCACACCTTCCTCGCCCAGCTCGGCAAGCATGCCGTGCTCGTCGTCGCCGCCTGCGAGGTCACCGATGACTAGCCCCCAACCCAGAACACCAACCCCGGTCGGTCACGCGAAGGCCGCGGCCACCGCGCTACAAGCACTCACGGCGCTGCACCGCGCACAGCTCGCCGCGAACCCGGCCGACGTCTACGCCCTGGTCGACGAGCTGCTGCCCGTGGTCTACGAACTGTCCCGGGTCTACGACCGGCTCGCCGGCCAGCTCAACGACTGGGCCGACCTCGCTTCGTCGCGCGGTCGAGCCGGCGACGTGCCCCAACGGCTGCACACCGCCGCCTCGCAGCTGGGCATGCACAGCGCCAACCACGCCTGCTGGGCGCACCAGCGCATGGAAGACGCGCTCGCCGCGCTCGACCGTCCCCGCTACCGCGCCGATCGTGGCATCCCGCTCGACTGGAAACCCAGCCGATGAGCGCCACCGCCGGCCGCCACCACTCCCACGCCGCACGACGCCACGATGACCGCCCGCTCCGACGGCAACATCAGGCCACCACCTTCCCTGCGATCTGCCTCCCCCCGTCTGACTGCCACACACCTAGTGCACTAGCGGCGCGCGAAGCGATCTTCGTCTCCGCTGTCCCCCAGAGGGCCGGCCGTACACCTAGGGGTGGCATGAGCGCACCCGGCCTGCCACGGACCGCAGCGACCCGCCCCGGACCGCTCGCACCGTCCGCATTGGGGGTGACCCATGGCTGAGCCCGCTACGCCGACGACCGAGACGGGCAACCGGATGCTGCTCGCCGCGCTCGACCACGCCCGCCGCGGCTGGCGGGTGTTCCCGCTACGCCCAGGCGACAAACGCCCCGCCATCAAGGACTGGGAAACCCGCGCGACCACCGACCGCGAGCGGATCACCCGCGCCTGGCGGGCCGGGCCGTTCAACATCGGCATCGCCACCGGCCCGTCCGGACTGGTCGTGCTCGACCTCGACCAACCCAAGCCCGGAGTCATACCGCCGGCGGCGTGGCGGCACCCCGGCATCCGCGACGGCGGCGACGTGCTCGCCGTCCTGGCCGACGCGAACGACCAACCGCTGCCGGCCGAGACCTACACCGTGCGCACCTGTTCGGACGGCACCCACCTCTACTTCACCGCCCCGCCCGGGGTGACGTTGCGCAACAGCGCAGGGCGGCTCGGGTGGCTCATCGACACCCGCGCGCACGGCGGGTACGTCGTCGCCGCCGGCTCCAGAGTGGCCGGACACACCTACGTCGCGCTCGTCGACATCAGTCCCGCCCGGCTGCCCGGATGGCTCGCCGAACGCCTCACCGACCCCGACCCCGCGCCCTCAAACGACGCGGTGACGACGGTGGGAAACCCGACCGCCTACGCCGCCGCGGCGCTACGCGGCGAACTGGACCGGGTCCTGGCCGCGCAGCCTGGCCGGCGCAACCACACGCTCAACACTGCCGCGTTCGCTCTCGGCCAGCTCCTCGCCGGCGGTCTACTCACCCACCAACTCGCCGAGGACGCCCTCAGCTTGGCCGGGCAGGCGATCGGCCTACCCGCCGGCGAATGCGCAGCCACGATCCGCTCCGGACTCAACTCCGGCGCCCGCACCCCCCGGACGGCCGCATGACCCGCCCCGACCGCATCCCCTCCGATTCGGCCTTCGATCAACTCGCCGGCGCGCCCGCCTGGGATTGGGAGCCGGTGCCGCTGACGGCGCGGCGGCTGCTGCCCGCGTTCCCGGTCGACGTGCTCCCCTCCTGGGTGGGCGACATGGTCGTCGGCGTCGCCGAGTTCACCCAGACCCCGCCCGACCTCGCCGGCTGCCTCGCCCTGGCCTGCCTGGCCACCGCCACCGGCGGCCGTGCCGTGGTCGAGGTGCGCCCCGGGTGGCGCGAACCGACCAACCTGTTCACCGTCGTCGCGCTGCCGCCCGGCGCGCGGAAGTCGCCGGTGTTCACCGCCCTGGTCGGCCCGTTGTTCGCCGCGGAGGCGATCTTGCAGGAGACCACCGCGCCGGCCCGGGCCCGCACCGAGGTCGAGGCCAAGGCCGCGCGGGCGCACGCCATGGAAGCGGAGAAGATCGCCGAGAACGCCTACGCCACCGAACACGGCGCCAAAGCGATCGCCGACGCCGGCGCCGCGAAGAACGCCGCCGACGACCTGGCCGCGCCGGCGGTCCCGCGACTGGTCGCCGACGACGTGACCCCCGAAGCTGCCGCCTCACTGCTCGCCGAACAAGGCGGCCGGCTCGCCGTCCTCTCCGCCGAAGGCGGCATCTTCGCCACGCTCGCCGGGCGCTACTCCGGCGCACCCAACCTCGAAGCCTTCCTCAAAGGCCACGCCGGCGACCACCTGATCGTCGACCGGAAAGGCCGGCCGTCCGAACGCATCAAGCACCCCGCGCTCACCCTCGGCCTGGCCGTGCAACCCGAAGTACTCGCCGAGATTGCCGCCATGCCCGGCTTCCGCGGCCGCGGCCTGCTCGCCCGCATCCTCTACGCCATCCCCGCCTCCACCGTCGGACGCCGACGCATCGGCACACCGCCACCCGCCGAGTACGTCAGCGCGGCCTACGCCACCAATCTGCGCTCGCTCGTGCTCAACCTCGCCGACTGGACCGACCCCGCCGTCGTCCTGCTCACCCCGGCCGCGAACGACGCGGTGCTGCACCTCGAGGAAACCCTCGAACCCCGCCTGCACCCCGACCACGGCGACCTCGCGCCCATCGTCGACTGGGCCTCCAAATACGTCGGCGCCATCGTCCGCCTCGCCGGCCTGATCCACATCGCCGACAACCCCCACCACGGCTGGAAACACCCCATCAGCGCCGACACCATCACCGCCGCAACCCGACTCGGCACCTACTACCTCGGCCACGCCCTCGCCGTCTTCGACCTCATGGGCGCCGACCCCATGGTCGACAACGCCCGCCACGTCATCGACTGGATCACCCGCACCAGCACACGCACCTTCACGCGGCGCGACCTGTACCGCGCCATGCCCCGCGGCCGCTTCCGCAAAGTCACCGACCTCGACCCCGTACTCGACCTGCTCATCGCGCACGGCCACATCCGACTCGCTCTCGGCACCGCGCCGGGCCCTGCCGGCGGGCGGCCCACCTCACCGATCTACGAAGTCCATCCGCGCGTGACAGAACTGCCACAACTGACAAAACCTGTGGATAACCGATGACCGCGCGAGGTTCTGTCAGTTCTGGCAGTTCTGTCACGCCGGCAGCGCGGTCGACGGATCGCACCGTGACGACGACTCCTCCCGCACCTGGACGCGCCGTACGAACCCATCCAGGGACATCGGGACGACCGCGATCGCGCCGCTACGGCCATCTCAGGGCGCCCCCCAAATGGTCTGCACCGATCCCAATCCGCCCAGTCAATCCCCTCGGAGCAGGCATGCAATCGCACGACAGCGAAGACCACAGCGCAGCCGACCAGCGATTCTCGCCGGCGGTGCCCCTCCTGCTCACAGTTGAATCCGCGGCCCAGCAGCTCGGCATTGGCCGGACCGCGATGTACGCCCTCGTGAAGAGCGGCGACGTCGAGTCGATTCGCATCGGCCATCTGCGGCGAATCCCGATCGACGCCCTCCACACGTTCATCGCGTCCTTGCGGATCCGTAAGGACGATGCGGCCGCGTGAGCGGTCCTGACAGTCGAATGAGGAGCTAGCAAGTGGCGCGTAAGAAACGACCTGATGGCACGCGTGCACCCAACGGTGCGTCCACCGTCTACTACAGCGAGTACGACGGCAAATGGCATGGCCGCGTGACCGTAGGAATTCGAGACAACGGCCGGCCGGACCGTCGGCATGTGAAGCGAAAGACCGAGGCGGAGGCATTTCGCGCCGTTCGCGATCTGGAAAGTAAGAGGGCTGCCGGCAAGGTCAGGAAGACCGGTCCCGCGTGGACCGTTGAGACCTGGCTGACGCATTGGGTCGAGAACGTCGCCGCGCCAACAGTCCGGCGGACGACGATGGTTGGCTATCGGTCCTCGGTGTACAACCACTTGATTCCTGGTGTCGGAGCGCACCGCCTGGACCGGCTGCGCCCCGAACACCTGGAGGCGTTGTATCAGCGTCTTCAGGCAGAAAGCCGAAAGGGAAAGGACTTAAGCCTGCCACCGTCCACCTGGTGCACCGCACCGTCCGAGTCGCGCTCAATGAGGCTGTGCGTCGCGGTCACATTGTCGAAAATCCAGCAAAGATCGCGAAGGCTCCGCGCGTCGACGAGGATGAAATCATCCCCTTCACTCCAGAGGAAGCGCGCCGGATTCTTGATGCGACGGAGCACGTGCGAAGCGGGGCACGTTTCGTCGTGGCACTGACTCTCGGCCTCCGCCGCGGTGAAGCCCTTGGACTGCAATGGCCGGACATCGAGATCCGGTGGCGCCACGGGTGCGCGAAAGACAGCGCATGTCGCCGGCGAGCGGCTGCGGAGTGCCCGCTACGTCAAATGAAGTCTGCGACCTTAACCGTTCGCCGCGCGATCCAGCTGTTCGTCTGGCAACACGGCTGCCCCGCTGCGAAACCCTGTGGGCGAAGGTACGGAGCGCATTGCCCACAACGGCACAGTGGCGGCGTCGTGACGACGGACGTGAAGTCCCGCGCCGGCCGACGGACGGTAGGCATACCCGCACAGCTCGCTGTTGCCATTGAGCGTCACCGCGCCGAGCAGGCCGTCGAGCGAGCGCAGGCCGCCAACCTGTGGCGCGACGAGGGCTGGGTCTTCACGAACCGACTCGGCGGACCGGTACATCCGACAGTCGACTACGAGTCGTGGAAGACGTTGCTGCGCAAAGCGAACGTACGTAAGGCTCGACTCCACGACGCGCGCCATACGGCAGCGACGATGCTGCTGGTCCTGCGGGTGCCGCTGCCCGCCGTCATGGAAATCATGGGTTGGTCGGACGCGTCAATAGCGAAGCGATACATGCATGTTCCGGCAGAGTTCCTTGCCGCCATCGCCGAGCAGGTCGGCGGCTTCGTGTGGGCGCAGCCGACGGACGACGACGAAGACGGAGACGATGGCGAATCAGGCGCCTTGGTGAACGCGTAGCGTGCTCGGCACTCCGTGCGGGCCGCGCCGCCAGAAGCCCAATACTCCAAGGTTTGCACCCAATCGCCGTCGGCTAGCACCAGAAGGGAAGCTCAACGGTAGCTACGCTGCCGTGGAGGCAGCGATGGCGTCGACTATGTGCGCAGGCAGTTGAGCGCGCGCCGACTTGCTCGCTTCTGCGTGGACGAACTCCAGTAGCCGGCGGGGCTGTTCGGGAGGCCCAAGCGGAACCGGTTCGACTCGTCGCCAGCCCCTAGCAGAGGACGCCTTGATGGCCGTCAGGTATGTGTTCTCCGACATGCGACGAAGTGTGCGCGCGCGCATTAGCAGGGCGGCGAGAGAGACCTGCCATTGTCGCTTAAGTTCGAATAGTTTTGGCCAGTCCACGGTACTGGGCAGTTGATTGCGGATCTCGTCGGCCGGCATGAGTAGTGCGGCGGCGAAGCTGTGCGCCTGCTTCTCAATCTCCGGGATGCCCCAAATTTGCTCACCGTGCATGACGAGATGTCCGAGCTCGTGAGCCACATCAAAGCGAGAGCGTGCGCGATCATTCTTCTCGGTACTCAAGACCACGACGGGATGGTCGGGGAATGGCAGCGAGAAAGCGTCGACGTCCGCGGTCCCGAGCGGCAGGCGAATGACCACTACGCCGTGATCTTCAAGCAGTCCGACTGCGTCGCGGATCGGCCCAGCGGGAACGCGCCAGGCCGCTCGCACCGTAGCGGCGATGTGTTCGACCTCGACTTCCGGAGCATCGAGTCCGCTGGTAGCGATCAGCGGGATCGTGTTGGTCGCGAAAAGTCCCGCGGACTGGGCATCGACCGCGAGGTCATGTGCGACGTGCGCAACCGCTCGGGCGCGTCGCCGGTCGCTCACCGCGGTGCGTCGCAGCGATCGGAAGAAGCCCTCGTGCGTCTCGACGAGTGGTCGGGTGAAGAAGGCATCCGGGACCGCGAGAGCCGCGCTGAGCTTGCTGATCGTGCTCGGGCTCGGACGTGCCGCGCCGCTCTCGAACTGGCTGACCGCGGCCGCGGTGACGTGGAGATTCGCGGCCAGCTGGGCCTGGCTCAGCCCAGCGAGTTCGCGAGCGACCCGTAACCGTCCACGTTCGAAGGCCAACGCGTTCACTCCGCTCCTAAACGTGTCGTCCGTCAACGCATTGTGGACGAGGCTGCCTGTTTCGCTTCGGCGCCGCGACCCAGCGTTAGATCCAAGTGTAGAACTTTGCACCGAAGCAGACGCCGTGATATTAAGTGCAGACACAAGTGATCAATCGAAATCGAGGAGCCGGACGTGGCCGTGGGCGCGACGAAGTCGGGCAGCGCCGCGTGAGTGGCGGGCGGTTCCAGATCCTGTCTCTGGATGGCGGTGGCCTGCGAGGCATCTTCTCGGCGGCCGTGCTGGCTCGGCTCGAGGCGGATCTCGACATGCGGATCACCGACCACTTTGACCTGATCGCCGGCACGTCGACGGGCGGCATCATCGCCCTGGGCCTCGGGTTGGGGATGACGCCGCGGCAGATCGTCGATTTCTATGCCCATCTCGGCCCTCGAGTATTCCGCGACCGCAGTCGGCTGCGCGGCGTCCGCCGCCTCGCGCGCTCGAAGTACGCCGCCGAGCCGCTGCGGTCCGCTCTCGCCGACGTCTTCGGCGAGCGGACCTTCGGTGAGAGCGCGAAGCGGTTGGTGATCTCGTCCTACAACTTGAGCGCCGACGACGTGTACCTGTTCCGCACACCGCACTTGCCGCACCTGAAGCGGGACTGGCGCGAACGCGCTGTTGACGTGGCCATGGCGACCGCGGCCGCTCCGACATACCTGCCAGGTATGCCGCTGGCCGGTGCTCGCTTGATCGACGGCGGGGTGTGGGCGAACAACCCGGGGATGGTCGCGTTAACGGAGGCCGCCGGTCCCCTCGGCGTGCCGTTAGAGCAGATCCGCGTGTTCAGCCTCGGCACGACGACCGACGTACGCCGGCGTAGCCGCCGCCTGGACCGCGGCGGCCTAGTGCCCTGGTCCCGCGACGCCGTCGAGGTGCTCGTGCGTGCGCAGAGCACAGCCGCGACGAATCAGCTTCGACACTTCCTCGACACGGATCGGGTACTGCGACTCAACCCCATCGTCCCGGCCGGCGTATTCGCCCTGGACAAGGTCGACGCGGACGAACTCATCGGTCGCGCCGGTCACGAGAGCCGCACCGCGTCGCCCGGCTTCACGAGGTGCTTCGCCGACCACCGAGCGCCGGCCTACATCCCCGCTCACCCGACCCAGAAGGATTGACATGGACACGGACAACATGGAGCAGATGTTGTCGATGCTGCTCGACGGCGCTGTCGAGACCCTCGACATCCCCCCGCACCTGCACCAGCTCGCCACGGAGGTATACGAGGAGGTCGGCGCCTGGCTGGCCGAGCAGGGCGGATATCGGTGCCGGATCTACCCGCAGGGTTCGTTCCGCCTCGGTACCGTCGTGCGTCCGATCACCGGCACCGGTGAGTTCGACATCGACCTGGTGTTTCTGCTGGCGATCGCCATGGAGAACATCACCCAAGCCGACTTGAAGAAGCGCGTTGGCGACCTGCTGCAGGGCTACTTGCAGTGGAAGCAGCGCCACGAGGGGGATGGGCCCAAGACCTGCGAATCCCGTCGCCGGTGCTGGACGTTGACCTACCCCGATTACGGCTTTCACCTCGACGTGCTGCCCACGATCCCGGACGTCGAGTACCCGCCGACCGGCATCCTGCTGACCGACGCCGAGCTCCGTCTCTGGCAACACAGCAATCCGATCGGCTACGCAATATGGTTTCGCTCCCGCTCCGAGGAACTGCAGCACCTGCTCGCCGCTCTCGCCGTCAAGCGGCACGTCAACGTCGCCGACGTCCCCGAGTGGGCGGTGCGCAGCACGCTGCAGCGAGTCGTGCAGGTCCTCAAGTGGCACTGCATGGTCCGCTTCGCCGAGGACCCAGACAACCGGCCCCCCTCGATCTTGGTCACCACCCTCGCCGCCCGGGCGTACAACGGCGAGCAGGACCTGTTCACGGCTACCTGCAAGGTCGTGACCGGGATGACCAACTTCATCGAGCAGCGACATGGCAGCTGGTGGATTCCCAACCCCGCCCACGAAGAGGAGAACTTCGCCGACAAATGGAACGAATACTCCGAGCGACGGGCCGCCTTCTTCGCCTGGCACAGGGAGATCAGCGCGCTGCTCGGCGACCTCGCCCAGCTGCAGGGCAAGGGTCTGCAGGTCGTGGCCTCGCGCATGTCGGACAGCTTCGGCCTCGAGCCCGTGCAGCGCTCGGTCGAGCGCTTCGCCGAGCGTCTGAGGCGTCAAGGCGAGATGGGCGCACTGCGCATGGGCACCACGGGCCTGCTCAGCGCTACCGCTGGCCCGATCGCACGGAACCACACCTTCCATGGCCAACACCCCGACTCGCGCCGTTAACCTCGTTCGGCAGCTGCTTGCGATCACGTCGGTGGTGTCCGAGGCAAAGGGCGCGGTTCGCCTCGGCGAGCTGAACTGCACTCTTAGGCTCCAGCCATCCCCGGCAAGTCAGCGATACACCGTCCACCTCGCCTATCGGCACGGGCGTAGGCCACGTATTACCGTCATCGACCCGCCGCTGATCTTGCACCCGGGCGCGGCCTCGCTGCCACATGTGTACGCCGGCGATGAACTCTGCCTGTACTTCCCCGGCCAATGGAAACACGACAGGCTGCTCGCGCACACCGTTGTGCCGTGGATCAGCGAGTGGCTCATGTACTACGAGGTGTGGCTCGTCACCGGTCGCTGGGCCGGCGGCGGGCACACGCATACTGCCGATGCCGAGCCGTACCGCGACCTGTAGGACGCTGGCCATCATCGACGCTGAAGCGCTCGGTATCTCTCGCGTCGACGAAGTCGGTCATGTCAGCCACGAACATGCTCGTCGAGACCAACACGATGCCCATCTCGAGCCCGGTGAACAGCCCCGCCTTGAGCGCCGCGCGGCATCACGGCGCACACCACACGGGACCAGCGCCCGCGCCACCGAGGGAGGGCAATTGAGCCCCGAAATGAGCCCCTCGGCCTCCCGTCGCGCAGTCGCTCACGCCGATGCCCGGCGGGAGGGCCCGAAATTGCTGGCGGAGGATAGGGGATTTGAACCCCTGAGGGGTTGCCCCCAACACGATTTCCAATCGTGCGCCCTAGGCCACTAGGCGAATCCTCCGCCGGACACGATACCGGTCGTGCGATCGGTGCCGTCGTGCGCGGAACCCGTGCGACGGTGGAGGTCTGCGTGCGGCCGCGCCGGGCCGTCGACTCCCGTAGACTCAGCCGCCGGCCCCCCGTGCGGCGCCCATCCTGTGAACCTCCCCAGGGCCGGAAGGCAGCAAGGATAAGCAGGCTCTGGCGGGTGCGCGGGGGGTCCCTAGCGCAGCCGGGCGGCTGTCGGTGACGTGCCTTAGGGTCTACCCGTGGCTCTGGCGCTCTATCGCAAGTACCGTTCGGCGACGTTCGCCGAGGTGATCGGCCAGGATCATGTCACCGGACCGCTGAGCCAGGCGCTCGCCGCCGGGCGCATCAACCACGCGTACCTGTTCAGCGGCCCGCGCGGCTGCGGTAAGACGTCCAGCGCGCGCATCCTCGCCCGCTCGCTGAACTGCATCAAGGGGCCGACGCCGACGCCGTGCGGGGTGTGCGACTCCTGCATCGAGCTGGCACCGAACGGCACCGGTTCGATCGACGTCATCGAGATCGACGCGGCGAGCCATGGCGGCGTCGACGATGCGCGCGACCTGCGCGAGCGAGCGTTCTTCGGGCCCGTCCGGGACCGGTACAAGGTCTACATCATCGACGAGGCGCACATGGTCACGACGCAGGGCTTCAATGCCCTGCTCAAGCTGATCGAGGAGCCGCCCGGATTCCTCGTCTTCGTGTTCGCCACCACCGAGCCCGACAAGGTCTTGCAGACCATCCGCTCGCGCACCCACCACTACCCGTTCCGGCTCATCCCGCCGGGTGTCATGCGCGCGCATCTCGAGCGCATCTGCGCCGATGAGGGCGTCACTGTCGAGCCGTCCGTGCTGCCGCTCGTGGTGCGGGCAGGGGGCGGTTCGGCGCGCGACTCCCTGTCGGTGCTCGACCAGTTGCTCGCCGGTGCCGGCGCCGAGGGTGTCACCTATGCGGACGCGGTTGGCCTGCTCGGCGTCACCGACTCGACGCTGCTCGACGACATGCTCGACGCTCTCGCTGCGGGCGATGCGGCGTCGGTGTACGGCACGGTCGATCGCGTGGTCGAGGCCGGGCACGATCCGCGGCGGTTCGCCATCGACCTGCTCGACCGGTTCCGCGACCTGATCGTCCTGGACGCCGTGCCCGACGCGGCAGCGCGCGGCCTGATCGACGACTCGGCCGACACCCTGCAGCGAATGGCCGACCAGGCCGCTCGGATCGGCGGCGCCACCCTGACGCGCAATGCCGAGATCGTCCACACCGCACTGATCGAGATGCGCGGGACGACCTCGCCCCGGCTCGTCCTCGAACTGCTCTGCTCGCGCATGCAGCTGCCCGACGCCGCCGCCGACTCCGCTGCGCTGCTGCAGCGCATCGAGCGTCTCGAGCGGCGTAATGCGGCGATCGCGGCGCCCGCCGAGCCCGAGCCGGCGGCCCCGCCGCCGCCCGCTGCAAAGCCGGAGCGCAAGGCTGCGCGGTCTGAGCCGGTCGAGGCGCCGGCGCCGCCCAGTTCGGCCCCGGCCGGCGCGGTCGACGCGGCCGCCATCCGCCGGCTGTGGCCGGAGGTTCTCGACATCGTCAAGCAGGCCAGCCGCCGCACTCGTGCGCTGCTCGACAACGCGCAGGTCGCATCGCTCGACGGCAACCAGCTGATGCTCAGCGCCACCACGGCGCCACTGGTCAAGATGATCGGCGACGAGAGCAATACCGAACTGCTGCGCAGCGCACTGGCGAGTGTCGTCGGCGGCACATGGCGGGTCACCGTCGAGCTTGCCGGGTCCCCGGCGGCCGATCCGACGCCGCACGAGCCGCAGCCGGAACCGGATCCACGCGATGACTCCGGCCCGGCGAACCCGGGCAACTCAGCCGCGGTCGACCCGGAGGCCGATGCGCTGAGCCTGCTGCAGTCGACGCTGGGCGCGCGCCCGCTCGACGACCACTCGCAGTAACGACGCTCAGGCCCAGGTCGTGCCGGTGATCCGCTCGTACATCGCGATGCTGCGCCGCCGTGTCTCGGCGACGACGTCTGGTGGCACTTCGGGGCCGGGCGGCGTCTTGTCCCATGAGCCGAGGTCCGATGCCCAGTCGCGGACGTACTGCTTGCTGTAATCCACCTGCCGCTGTCCAGGGTTCCAGTCCTCGACCCGCCAGTATCGCGACGAGTCGGTGGTGAGCGCCTCGTCGGCGAGCAGCAATTCACCCGATGGCGCAAGGCCGAACTCGAACTTGGTGTCGGCCAGGATCACGTCACGTGCCTCGGCGATCTTGGCCGCCCGCGCATACAGGCCGATGGTGAGCGACTTCAACTCGTCCGCGAGAGAGGCGCCGACCTGCGCCGCAACCTCGTCGAACGTGAGTGGCATGTCGTGGCCCAGCTCGGGCGGCGTCTTGGTCGTCGGCGTGAAGATCGGCGCGGGCAGCCGGTCGCCCTCGCGCAAACCGGAGGGCAGTGCAACGCCAGAGATCGAGCCGGTTTCCGAGTACGCCGTCCATCCCCCTCCGGAGAGGTACCCGCGCGCGACGCACTCGACCGGCACGATGTCGACGCGCCGGCACCGGATCGCGCGCCCGGCGAACTCGGCCGGCACGTCGGACGCCGAGAGAACGTGATTGGGCACGTCGGCGAACTGCTCGAACCACCACATCGACAGGGCGGTCAGTAGCCGGCCCTTGTCCGGGATGGGCGTCGGCAGCACCACGTCGTAGATCGAGATCCGGTCGGTCGCGACCAGGATCACCTCATCGGGACCGTCCGAATAGATGTCGCGGACCTTGCCCTGATGGATGAGCTGCACGCAGAGGGTCTAGCACACGTTCAGCGCGCGAGATACGCGAGGATGCCGGCGGCGACCGCCGCCGCGATCCGCTGGCGGCCGGCCGCCGAGGTCTGCAGCGCGGCGTCGCCCGCGTTGCGCATGTTGCCGATCTCGAGGAACGTGGCCGGACGCATCGCGAGGTTGAGTCCGGTCAGGTCGTCGCGCGGGAAGTAGCCGTCCTGGCCGAGGTAGCTCGACACGGTCATGCCGGATCCGCGAAGCAACGCCTGGTGCAGCGCGACCGTCAGCCGGTGCGACTGGGCCGCGATGGCCGCGCCTGCCGGTTGGCGGCTGTCCTCGCAGACGTGAAACCCGTGGCCGGACGAGTCGGCGCCGTCTGCGTGGATCGAGATCTGCGCGGCGACGTCCGGACGATTGCCCATCTGCGCGCGCACGTTCGCGCACGGCCCGACTCCGGTGTCGTTCGGCCGGGTCATGAGCACGCGGACGCCGTGCGCCTGCACGATGGCGCGCACGCGCAGCGCGACATCCCAGTTGAACGCATGCTCTGGGTAACCGCTGTTCGTCGACGTGCCGGTCGTCTCGCAGGCCTTGGTCCGGCCGAAGCCCGCGTCGATCGGTTGGTTGATGATCTCCGGATGTGACGCGTCGTCGCCGTTGTGGCCGGGGTTCAACAGGATGAGTGGCTGCCCGGACGGAACCGGCAAAGCGGACGACGGTGGCTTGTGGGTCGTCGACGGCGAGGGCTTCGGCTTCGGATGCGATGACGAGGACGGCGCTGCGGTCGACGGCACCGCTGAGGTCGAAGATTCGGGCGCAGGCGACGACGCTGAGACAGTGTGGCGTACCACTGAGGTGCATCCGGCCAGGAGACAGCTGAGCACCACCAGTGCAGACAACGGCCGACGGCGCACGCCGAACACTGTGCCATGGCGTTCGCGGCTACGCTTGCCCGGACGAGAGGGGTCCAGTTGAGTTCGCGTGGCGGTGGCTTCGGTGGGCAGCCGAACATGCAGCAGCTGATGAAGCAGGCGCAGCAGATGCAGCAGCAGCTCGCCGACGCGCAGGCCGAGCTCGCCCAGGCGGAGGTCACCGGCAGCGCGGGCGGCGGTCTGGTCCGTGCCACGGTGTCGGGCGCAGGCGAGCTCAAGGCGCTCACCATCGACCCGACGGCCGTCGACCCGGACGACGTCGAGACGCTGCAGGATCTCGTCGTCGCGGCGGTCCG
>Ga0137385_10001032_pt1 | contig 23155 bp, 15 predicted proteins | sample SagtaG_FD_104921 | JGI IMG/M metagenome (GOLD analysis project Ga0137385, IMG submission 104921) | Vadose zone soil microbial communities from Sagehorn Ranch, Mendocino, California, USA - Sage2_R_80_16 metaG | ecosystem: Environmental > Terrestrial > Soil > Vadose zone | place: USA: California... | reverse complement strand
TAGCGGGTCAGCAGCGCCCCGGCGACGCGGCCACAGTAGCCACCCCACTCCTCCAGGTTGGCCAGCATCGCCAGCGCGACCCCGCTGCAGGTCCCGAACAGCGCGCTCCAGGCCAGCTACGCCGGGTATGCCTGCGCCAGCGGCCGCGGCTCGTAGGCCCGCAGATCCCGCTCCTGCCACCCCAGCGCGGCGGCGAAATCGGCCAGCAGCCGCAGCGCGTGCAGCTCGCCCTGCGCCAGGGACAGGAACATCTCACCGGCCGGCGGGTCCGGGAAGCGGGCCGCGAGCAACGCGAAACTGCGCTGGTCGCTGCCGACGATGCGGAACTGCTCACCCGCGAGCCAGGTCAGCCTGTCCCGCGGAACACCGCCGGCCTCCAGCAGGTCAACAAACCGATTCCGGCTCGCCGCCGCGGAGACCTCCTCGCGAACACGCCCGATGAGATCAGAAGCGAGCTGGCCAGAGCTGCCTCCCACGCCAGCACCCTACTCCCGGTCAGCCTGGCATCGACATCGCTTAACGGCGAGGAATGGACGGACCCACCGGCGCATGACGGCACGCACATCGGCTACGCGCGCGGTGCCCACAGCCAGGGGATCGTAACGGAGTGTGTCGGCTATTTCGGAGTATTAGCGACCCGATCGCCGATTTTGTGCTCGCCAAGGCGCGCTTGACGTTCCGTCGGCTGGCGCGCAGAACTCTCGGTTCTGGGTTCTTTACGTGATCAGCCATCCTCGGCGCTGGCCACGTGCTGGTCGGCCAGGGCGGCTGCGGGCTCTCAGCGGCTATGCTGTGGCCGATCCCACACTGCTTGTCGGCACCGTCACAACAACCTCCTGCCGGGTGTGCGCTCGTCGGGCCGGTTATGGCTGGTCCGCCCCAGACGACTCGTCGTCGGCCTTCGGCGCCATCGGCCGAAGTAGAACGCCGACCTCGTCCGGGAGCCGGGCTTCTCGCCTGACATCGGTCAGCGGGTTCCATCAGGTCGATAGCATGGCGATTTCAGACGCTACGTTCAGACACGGGCTGGTGGGCTCGACCTGGCGGGCGGATGTGTTGAGCCGCTCTCATCGGCGTGGCCCGCTGTGTCCCTCGTCGGTGCCGGGGCTTAGATTCGGCTCATGGCCATCAGTCACGAACCGCAGGGCCGGTCACCGAGACGGTCAACATCGTCCGGCTGTGACGCGCCCGGGTCGGCCGGGAGTCGTTCGGCAGATATGGCCAGGAAGATCGAGTTGCCATGACAGACACCGAATTCAGCCTGGGGGAGATCGAGCGGCTGGTCGCCGGGCATCACCATGACCCGCATTCGATCCTGGGCGCCCATCCCGGCCCGGAGGGCGTCGTGGTGCGGGCGCTCCGCCCGGTGGGCGCGTTGGTGACGGTGATCCTCGACGACGGCCGCAGGTTTCCCATGGCGCACCTGGGCAGAGGGGTGTTCACGGTCACCCTGCCGGATGAGAAGGTGCCGGACTACCGGCTCGCCACCGTGTACCCGGGAGAGGGGGCGGACGAGGCGGTGGCCGATGACCCGTACCGCTACCTGCCCACCCTGGGCGAGTTCGACCTGTACCTGATCTCCGAGGGCAGGCACGAGGAGCTGTGGCGGGTGCTCGGCGCGCACGTCCGCGAGGCTGGCCGGGTCACCGGGACGTCCTTCGCCGTGTGGGCGCCGAACGCCCTCGGCGTCCGGGTCACCGGTGACTTCAACTACTGGGACGGCCGCGCGTTCCCGATGCGCTCGCTCGGCGGCTCGGGCGTGTGGGAGCTGTTCGTCCCCGGAGTGGCCGATGGTGCCCGGTACAAGTACGCGGTCTGCGGCCGGGACGGGGTGTGGCGGGGAAAGGCCGACCCGCTCGCGGCCGCGGCCGAGCGCTCGCCCGGCACGGCGTCGGTGGTGTTCACCTCCCGGTATGCCTGGGCCGACGCGGAGTGGATGGCGGCGCGGTCCGGGCGGCAGCCGGTGCGCGAGCCGGTGAGCATCTACGAGGTCCACCTGGGCTCGTGGCGGCCGGGGCTGTCCTACCGGCAGCTGGCCACCGAGCTTGTCGACTACGTCACCGACATGGGCTTCACCCACGTGGAGTTCCTGCCCGTCGCCGAGCACCCGTTCGGCGGCTCGTGGGGATACCAGGTCACGTCCTACTACGCGCCGACGGCGCGGTTCGGCGACCCGGACGACTTCCGCTACCTGGTCGACGCGCTGCACCAGGCCGGCATCGGCGTGCTGCTGGACTGGGTGCCCGCGCACTTCCCGCGGGACGACTGGGCGCTGGCCCGCTTCGACGGCACCCCGCTGTACGAGCACCCCGACCCGCGGCGCGGCGCGCACCCGGAATGGGGCACGCTCGTCTTCAACTTCGGGCGGAACGAGGTGCGGAACTTCCTGGTCGCCAACGCGGTCTACTGGCTGGAGGAGTTCCACGTGGACGGGCTGCGCGTCGACGCGGTCGCGTCCATGCTGTACCTGGACTACTCGCGCAGGCCCGGCGAGTGGGCGCCGAACCAGTACGGCGGCCGGGAGAACCTGGATGCCGTCTCGTTCCTGCAGGAGGTCAACGCCACCTGCTACAAGCGCGATCCCGGCATCACGACGATCGCCGAGGAGTCGACCGCCTGGCCCGGGGTGTCCCGGCCGGTGCACCTGGGCGGGCTCGGGTTCGGCTTCAAGTGGAACATGGGCTGGATGCACGACACGCTCGTCTACCTGAGCCAGGATCCCATCTACCGGCAGTACCACCACAACGAGATAACGTTCTCGATGATCTACGCGTTCTCGGAGAACTTCATCCTGCCGCTGTCGCACGACGAGGTGGTGCACGGCAAGAGCTCGCTGGTGAACAAGATGCCGGGTGACGAATGGCGCAAGTTCGCCGGGCTGCGCTCGCTGCTGGCCTACATGTGGGCGCATCCGGGCAAGCAGCTGCTGTTCATGGGCGGCGAGTTCGGCCAGCGCGACGAGTGGTCCGACAGCGGGCTCGAATGGCAGGTGCTGGAGTACCCCGTCCACCAGGGCGTGCAGAAGCTGTCCCGGGACCTGAACGCGATCTACCGGCGGACCCGCGCGCCGTGGGAGCTCGACGCCTCGCCGGAGGGGTTCAGCTGGATCGACGCTAACGACGCCCAGGGAAATACGCTGTCTTTCCTCCGGTTGCCCGCGGCCTCCGACGGCCGGCCAGACGGGTCCGGGGTCGTCGCGTGCCTGGCCAACTTCTCCGCAGTACCACACGTGGAATACCGGGTGGGCCTGCCCCAAGCCGGCCGGTGGCGTGAGATCCTCAATACTGACGCGACGGTGTACGGCGGCACCGGCACCGGCAACTACGGCGGCGTCGAGGCCGCGCCGGAGCCCTGGCACGGCCGGCCGGCCTCGGCCCGGATCACCCTCCCCCCGCTCGGCGTGCTCTGGCTCGCCCCCGAGTCGTAGCGGCGCCGAGCAGGTCACGCCGCCTGAGCGGGCCGCGGGACCGCCTGGTATTCCGGGCTGGCCGGCGGTGGGATCAGGTCAGGCGCGATCCTGCCTGGTCCAGGAAGCTGGCGGCCTGGTCCAAGTCGTCGTGGCAGCGTTGCAGCCAGGCGTCCCCCCAGAAGAAGTTGCAGCTAGTCTCGGCGCGCAGGACCCGCCAGTGGGCTTGCTCGAGCAGCCGGTACACATCGGGGTCGCGGACGGAGATGCCGACGGCGTTGCGGCGGGCGGCGTAGATGGCCTGGCTGATCTCGTCCAGGCGGGTCAGGGCCTGCTGCTGGGCTTGCGAGCCGATCCACTGGGTGAAGCCGGTGCCGTTGTGCCAGCCGGTGTTCCAGGCGCCCGGGCGCACGGTGACCTCGCCGTGGGCGCCGTGGCGGTCCAGGTAGTCCTCGATGAAGCAGGGGCGGATGCCCTCGCTTCGGTAGTCTCGTACCCGGTGCAGCAGGTCCTGGTAGAAGGCGTGCCAGAAGTTGGCTTCCGGTGAGGCGTTGCGGAACCAGCCGCCGTTGTCCCCGTCGGTGCAGGTAGTCACGAGGGGCGGGAAGTCGCAATACTTGGTCCGCTGGGCCACCTCGTGCATGAACCAGCCGGCCTCCATCCCTGCTTCCTGGGCGTTGGACAGGTCGCGGTCCCGTACCACGACGGTGATTTCCTCGCGGCCGAGCCGGGCGATATGCGGGCGGTAGCGCAGTTCGTCCCAGCGCATGGGGGTGACCGCTTCGACGTGCTCGCTGTCGACCAGGACGTAGCGGTAGTGCTGGCGTTTGAGGGCGGGGATGAGTTCCATGCAAAAGCCCATTTCCGGGGGCCAGAACCCGGGGAAGCTGGTCCGCGCGAACAGGTGCCGGCCGATTCCCTGCCAGCGTTCGAGCTGCTCATCCCAGTCGGCGCGGGGAATGAGGGGCAGCACGGGGTGGTAGTAGCCGGTTCCCAGGATGCGGATGATGTTGGTGTTCTGCAGGTACCACAGCAGCGATCCGCAGTCGACGATGCCGTAGGCGCGGTGCTGGAAGCCGGGACTGGTCAAGGTCTCCAGCAGGGTGCCGGACAGTGACAGGTGCACCCTGCCGATGTCCTCATACGCCCACAGTGACCGGGGGATCCGGTCCATCGCCCAGAGGATCTCACTGGCCTCCCACTCGCGTGTCTGGAGGAGGTCCTCGAGGTTGCCGGCGGGCTGGTGCAAGTTGAGGACTAGGGCGAAGGCTGCGTCGACCATCGAGCGCTCCTGCTTGTTACAGGTCGTAGGTGACGATCTCGATGGCTCGCCGGGCCAGTTCGGCGCCGTAGTCGGCCCAGGTGCCCCCGGCGCCCCAGTAGCGGTAGTCGCTGGCCTCGGCGGTGAGCAGGTGGAACAGGGCGTTGCGGTAGCGGGGGTCGTCGGTGGGGACGGCTTTGGCCAGGACCCGCTCGTGGAACAGCGAACTCGCCTGCTCCATCGGGGCGAGCACCCGTTCATAGCCGCGGACCCAGGAAATGTTGCTGGTCCAGCTGCCGCCTTCCATATGGAAGCTCCCGTCTTCGGCTTCCAGCTGCCCGATCACCTCGGCCAGCCGGTCCGGCCCGTCGCCGGGGTCCATCCGGCCCCAGATCCTGGACTGGAACAGCGGCTGGATCACGGGCAGGTCCGCGGGGCCGATGCCAGCCGAGTGGAGCCCTTCGAGGTACTCGGTGACGTTCATGGCCGGGGTCTGGGTGCCCGAGCTCTCCCGGATCACCTCGAAATACTTGGGCGGGAATTCGTTCATCATGACCCCGCCGTTTTCCCCGTCGGCGATCTGGGTGACCAGCGGCGGCACGCCACGGCCGTCCAGGTCCCAGCGGGACAATCCCTTGGCCTCGTAGTACGGCTGCATCTGGCCGACCAGCTTGGTGTCGCTGCCCTGGGTCTTGACCACGGCGGTGATGCTGGCGACCTCGCCCCTGGAACTGGCGCAGACCAGGCGGCGTGGCAGGTGCGGCCGCTGCAGCCCGACCCCGTCGGGTTCCTCGACCGTGTGTTCCTGGACCAGGACCCACTGGTAGCCGCAGTCGGTCAGGGTCTTCACGAACTCATAAGCGACGTCGGGGTGGTTGGGCAGGGCCATCTCCGAGGGGGAGAAGCCGCGGACCCGGCGCAGCGCGTCCAGGCCGAACAGGGCGGCGAAATGGTGCTGCCAGGCCCGCACGTGCAGGCGGTAGTCCTGGACCGGGGTGGACGGCGCCACGGCGTGCCCCCACGGGCAGCCCAGCCACTCCGCCGCCTGCCGGTTGCGCGCGCCGGTGGTGATGCCGGCCAGGGCATCCAGCACGTCGTTTGCGCCCATCTGGCGCAGGCCGTGCAGCAGCATTCCCGAGTACTCGAGCATGACCCGCGGCGCGAGCCCCTCGTCGAGCAGCTGGGGGACGAACTCGCCCATCCGCTTGTAGCACCACAGGAACACCGGGGCGTTGTGGTTATCGCCGATGCCGGGGTTGTCTTGCATCCACTTCAGGTTGCTGATGATCGGCGCCGTGTGCAGATCAGGTCCGCCTGCCGGGATGAGCGGCTGGTGCATGTGCAAAGCGACGGCGAAGGCACTGTCCACGTCGTCGGACCCGGCGGTGCCCGGGGCCAGGAACACCGGATCGGTGCCCCGGTCCCGGATCGCTTCCTCGATGCGCTGCTCCGAGCCGCAGATGTTGGGAAGCCCGTCAACGTACTCGGGAAGCTCTCCCATGCTCTGGCTCCTTACCCGACGTGTGCGTGATCCTATTTGTGGCGGATGTGGTCATAGATGTTCACGTAGTCCTGGCCAGGGCCTGCCCAGGAGTGATCCTGCCGCATCCCGTTCAGCATAAGCTGCCGGAATTCGCCCGGGTATGAGAACCACAGCCCGATGGCCCGCGCCATCGCGGACTCCAGCGCCTCGTTGTCCGCCTGGTGGAACACGTAGCCGTTCCGGTCGCCGGGGTGGAGTGCGGAGTAGTCGCGGTCGAAGACCGTGTCCACCAGGCCGCCAATGGCGCGCACGATCGGAACGGTGCCGTACTTCAGGCCCGTTATCTGGCTCAGGCCGCACGGCTCGAACAGGCTGGGCATCACCAGCATGTCGGCACCGGCGTAGATCAGGTGGGCCAGGCCCTCGTCGAACCCGATTTCCAGGTGACAGTCGGGGTCGTCGTTCAGCTGGCGCTTCAGGTGCCAGAAGTGATCATTGACGCCGGGGTCGGGACAAGCGCCCAGCAAGACGAACTGCGCGCCCTGAGCCAGGGCGTAGAAAATGGCATGCTCGAGGAGATGGACGCCCTTCTGGTAGTCGACGCGGCCCACGTAAGCGATGACCGGCTTGAATTCCTTCCGCAACATCAGCCGGTCGCGCAGGGCATCCTTGTTCGCGTATTTCCGGTCGACCGTGCCGGCCGTGTAGTTCGACGGGATCAGGATATCTATTTCCGGGTTCCAGACATCGTAGTCGATGCCGTTCAGGACACCACCGAACTTGCCCTGGTGGACGTGCAGCGTGTGCCCCAGGCCCATCCCCTGATCGGTGTTGATAACCTCCCAGGCATGCTGCGGTGACACCGTGGTGATGAAGTTCGAGTAAACGATGCCACCCTTCATCAGGTTGATCGCGCTGTGATTGAAGTTATCGCGGAGCCGGTCGTCATCGAAGAAATGCTCCGGGCGGGTCAGGCCAGTCGCCCACAGGACGTAGTCGCCGCAGATACCCTGATGCGCGAAATTGTGGATGGTATAGCAAACCCGCTGATCGTGCATGCCGAGGTGCTGGTAGATCTCGTAGAGCAGCACCGGCACGACCGCCGTCTGCCAGTCGTGAACGTGGATCACCTCGGGCCGCTTGCCGGCCTTCCACAAAAACTCCAGAGCCGCCTTCGACAGGAATGCAAACCTGGCCACATCGTCAGGCGAGCCGTACAAGTGGCCGCGGTTGAAGAACTGGTCCGGTGAGTGCGGGTCGATGAAAAAGCACTTCCTGCCGTGAACCCACCCGAACCACACGGTGCAGTGCACGAACCCGCTGTACCAGGGCACCTGCAGGTCCTGGTAGGCGACCGCGAGCCCGAAGATCTGGTCGTAGTGCATGCAGTCGTATTTCGGCATGATGATCTCGACGGCGTGGCCCCGCAGCTCCAGCTCCCGGCTCAGCGCGAAGATCACCTGCCCCAGTCCGCCCGCCTGCGCCACCGGCGCACACTCCGACGCAACCATCACCACGAACACGGCTGCCTCCCGAAAAAGCCGCAGGGGCAAGTCGTGCGGTGCGGGGCAACAAGCGCGGCCGCGGCGCCGCCCCGCCTCGCCCGCGCTATTTGGCCGTCCTCTCGGCTCGCTTCACTGCGGGCGCTGCTTTCTCGGCGGTCTCCGCAGACGCCGCCTTCTTGGCCGGCGTCCTCCTCGCGGCCGGCGGGACCGCCTTGGCCAGCGCCGTCAGGTCCACCACCGAGTCTTCCCCGCCGAAGTCGTTGCGGACGTAGGCGTCGGCGGCCCAGTCGTTGTCCCACCGCTGGCCGTCCAGCAGGTACCGGAACCGGTAGGCACGCCCCGCGTCCAGGTCGACCGTCACGCTGAACCCGCCCTTGGCGTCGCGGTGCATCACGTCGGCGTCGGCCGACCAGTCGTTCCACTCCCCGCACACCGCCGCGGCCTGGGCGCCCACCCAGGGATCAACGGTGAACGTGACCTTGGCCTTGCCCTTCGCTGGCCTGGACTTGATCACTATCGCCTCCGTCATGCCTAGCTGGCGCTCACCGGCCTGCTCACCAGCGCGGTCCGGCAACGGCGGGGCGGGCCCAGCAGGCCCAGCCGGACCGCCCCACATATACCCCACCCTGCAGCAGTCCACCGAGGAGGTGATCAGCGCACCGCTGCGACGCAGGTTGGCCAGCTCCCGCCTGGGCAGCATCGAAGCGCTTCTCCTCGCAACGAACATCGCGCCAGTAAACCGGCCCGGCATAGCATCCTGCAAGGGCTTTGGTCCTTTGATCTGACGCCACGGGGCGCTGACAGCTAACCCCCAGCTAACCCAGGAACATGCGAAACACAGGATGCTCGCCGAGGGACGGCACGAAGCTCGTGCCTGCAGTGTGCCCGATCAAGGAGCATGCGCTGCGGCCCCGGCCGGTACAGGTGTGATTCTCGTACTGGAGGGCACGGTGAGGTCGTAGCCGGCATCAGGGCAGGGCAGAGCGGTGGCAGCAGATACGCCGGTGTGGCCGGGCGACAGTTACCCGCTGGGGGCGAGTTATGACGGCGCGGGGACTAACTTTGCCGTGTTCTCGGAGATTGCGGAGCAGGTGGAACTGTGCCTGTTTGCCGACGACGGCGCGGAGACCCGGGTGGCGTTGCGCGAGGTCGACGGGTTCATCTGGCATTGCTACCTGCCTGGCGTCGGACCGGGCCAGCGGTACGGGTACCGGGTGCACGGCCCCTGTGACCCGGCTGCCGGGCGCCGCTGCAACCCGGCCAAGCTGCTGCTTGATCCGTATGCGAAGGCGATCGAGGGCAGCGTCCGCTGGGACCCCGCGGTGTATGCCTACCGTCTGGGGGACCCGGACGAGCGCAACGACGCGGATTCGGCGGCGCACGTGCCGCGGTCGGTGGTGGTGAATCCGTACTTCGGCTGGGGTGTCGACCGGCCGCCGCGGACGCACTACGACGAGACCGTGATCTATGAGGCGCATGTCCGGGGCCTGACCAAGCTGCATCCGCTCATCCCGGAGGAGCAGCGCGGCACCTACCAGGGGCTGGCGCACCCTGCGGTCATCCAGTACCTGCAGCGACTGGGAGTCACGGCGGTCGAGCTCATGCCGGTCCACCAGTTCGTGCCGGAAAGTGTCCTGGCCAGGTGCGGGCGGAGCAACTACTGGGGCTACAACACCATCGGCTTCTTCGCCCCGCACAACGCCTACGCCGCCAGCGGCACCCGGGGCCAGCAGGTCCCAGAGTTCAAATCCATGGTCCGCGCGCTGCACCAGGCCGGGATCGAGGTCATCCTCGACGTGGTGTACGACCACACCGCCGAGGGCGACCACCTGGGGCCCACGCTGTCCTTCCGCGGCATCGACAACGCCGCCTACTACCGGCTCGAAAACGCCGACCCGCGGTTTTACCGGGACACGACCGGCACCGGGAACAGCCTGCTGATGCGGCACCCGCACGTGCTCCAGATGATCATGGACTCGCTGCGGTACTGGGTGCTCGAGATGCACGTGGACGGGTTCCGGTTCGCTCGCGCCGCCGCGCTCGCCCGCCAGTTCTACGAGGTGGACCGGCTGTCCGCGTTCTTTGACCTGGTCCAGCAGGACCCGGTGGTGTCCCAGGTCAAGCTGATCGCCGAACCGTGGGATGTCGGCGAGGGAGGCTACCAGGTCGGCAACTTCCCGCCGCTGTGGACCGAGTGGAACGGCAAGTACCGGGACACGGTACGGGACTTCTGGCGCGGCCAGCCCGCCACGCTGCGGGAGTTCGCCTCCCGGCTGACCGGGTCGTCCGACCTGTACCAGCAGGACAGCAGGCGCCCGGTCGCCTCGGTCAACTTCGTCACCTGCCACGACGGCTTTACCCTGGCCGACCTGGTCTGCTACGACCGCAAGCACAACGAGGCCAACGGCGAAGACGGCCGGGACGGCAGCGAGGACAACCGGTCCTGGAACTGCGGCGCCGAGGGCCCCTCCGACGACCCGGACATCCTGGTGCTGCGGGAGCGGCAGAAACGCAACTTCCTGGCCACGCTGCTGCTGTCCCAGGGCGTCCCGATGCTGCTGGCCGGCGACGAGATGGGCCGCACCCAGCGGGGGAACAACAACGCCTACTGCCAGGACAACGAGATCTCCTGGGTCGATTGGGGGGCCGCCCGCGAGCCCCCGGCTGCCGGCGTGCCGGCCAGGCGCAGAGGACCGGCCGCGCAAGGGACAAACCAGGCACTGCTGGAGTTCGTCCGCTGGCTCGTCCAGTTCCGCGCGGACCATCCGGTGTTCCGGCGCCGCCGCTTCTTCCAAGGGCAGGACATCCGCAGGGTGCCCGGCCAGCTGAGGGACATCGCGTGGTTCACCCCGGCCGGCCGGGAGATGACCGACGCCGACTGGCAGGCTGGCTCCGCCAAGTCCCTGGCCGTCTTCCTGAACGGCGACGCGATCAGCGAACCGGGCTGGCGCGGCGAGCCGATCCGCAGCGACTCGTTCCTGCTGCTGTTCAACGCCAGCGAGCTCGCCGTGGAATTCACCCTCCCCCCGCCCCGTTACGGCGCGCTGTGGTCGAAGGTCCTCGACACGGCGGTGCCGCTGATCTCAGCCCAGGGCGTGACCGTGGCCAGACCGGGCGACGTGATCGGCGCGCCCAGCCGGTCGGTCCAGGTGCTGTGTCGCAACTGAATCCCGCCCCAACCACCCCGGCGGGTACGGCGGGTTAGATGCCCTGATGATCCACTCGGTCAGGGCGCAAGGCACCGCGCCGGCCGTCTCTGTATCAGGCACGCGCCGGTGCCCCTCCCCATTGCACGTGAGCTGCCGCGGCGCAGCCGGGCAGGCGCCGCGGACCTGGCGTCCGCGCTGCGGTCCTTCCTGCGGTTCCTCCACGTCGAAGGCCTCGTCGTGACGCCTTTGGCGCAGGCGGTCCCCGCCGTGGCGAACCGGAGAGGATGCGGCCTGCCGCGGGCCCTTCCGCCGGCGACGGTGGCGAAGCTGCTGGCGAGCTGCGACCGGCGGACCCGGCTCGGGCGCCGGGACTACGCGATGCTGATGCGGCTGGCCCGCTTGGGGCTGCGCGCCGGCGAGGTCGCGTCGATGTCCTTGGACGACCTCGGCTGGCGGGCCGGCGAGCTGACCGTGCACGGCAAGGGCGGCCGGGATGACCGGCTCCCGCTGCCTTGTGACGTCGGCGCTGCGCTGGTCGCCTACCTGCGCAGCCGGCCGCGGGTGACGACCAGGGCGGTGTTCTTGCGGGCGACGGCTCCGACCGGCGCGATCACGTCGGCGGGGGTCACCTGGGCGGTGCATAACGCCTGTGACCGGTCCGGGGTCCCCAGGGCTGGCGCGCACCGGCTTCGACACACCCTGGCCACCCAGTTTGGCAGCCGGGTCCTCGCTCGCCGAGGTCGGCCAGGTTCTGCGGCATGCCAGGGTGGCGACGACCGCGATCTCCGCCATTAAGATCGATCCACGGTGCGGCTCTCACCACCCGGAAGCGACTGGGCATTCCCCGTTTACGATGTGGACGGGCGGAACTTGTGTCGAGGCAGTCAGCGGTTAGGAAGAAGATCTTCATCCCGGCAGCGGGTGCGTCTTTTTGCTCGGTATGACTTGTCACTTATGCCGGGTTGATTTTCCCGATATTCGGAGCGTCCGGGTTTTTCGGTCGTATCTGGCGTTACCAATCGTGATACTTGCTGGTCAGCGGCTGTACCGGCAGGTTTCTGGGGGCGCGTCAGGGATGGCCTGCTGTTGCCGGGTCCGCTGGTTCCGGGGCCGTTTTCGGGATCATGGGCGGAAACCATTCCTGGCGGGCATCGGAGGTACGGCGGTGGCGGTCACGTTGTCGGTGACGGTAAGGCAGGTCCGGGACGACGGGACGGAGGCCCCGGTGGACGGGGAGCTGGCGGCGGCGCTGTCCGGCCCGGCGGAGCAGTTCGCCGGGTTGCTGACCTGGGCAGCGGACGAATCGGGGTTCCTGGACCACGGAGAGCGGGAGGACGTGATCGGCCAGGAGGGCCGGGAACTGCAGCGGCGCCTGCTGCAGGCCGCGTTCGCCCTCGACAGCGCGCGGGAGGAGCGGATCGCGCACGTCACCAGCGCCGCGGGGATACCCCACGGCAGCGTCGAGGCCGGGCAGAGCCGGGGCCTGGCGAGCGTCTTCGGCCCCGTGCGGGTCACCCGCATGGCGTACCGCAACCGGCGCGAGCCGAACCTGTATCCCGCCGATGCCCGGCAGGTCCTGCCCGATGACCCCTACTCGCTGGGGATGCGCGCCCTGACCGCCTTCCACCTGGCGACCGGAGGGTACGGGCAGGCGCAGGAGGTCATCGGGGCCCGGACCGGGGTCATGGTCGGCCGCGCCCAGCTCGCCGGGCTCGCCGGAGACCTCGCCGCCTGGACGGGTGACTTCTGCTCCGGGCGCGCCCGCGACGCGGAAGAAGAGGAGCAGCCGGACAGCGACGTGATCATGATGCAGGCCGACGGCAAGGGCATCGCCCTGCGCCCGGAGCACCGCAAGGGCGGCGGCGCCGATGCCGCGCATCCCGGGATCAAGAAGATGGCCGAGGTCGTCGCCGTCGCCGACTTCACGCCCGCCGTCCGCGAGCCGGGGGACATCGCCGCCCCGCCCGCCCGCCGCAAGGCGCACCCCGGCCCGGAAGCGCGCGATAAGTGGGTATCGGCCTCCATCACCGAGAGCATCGAGGACATGATCGCCGCAGCCTGCGACGAGGCCGGCCGCCGCGACCCGCAGCGGATCCGCCAGCGGGTCTTCCTCGTCGACGGGAACAAGCAGCAGATCACCGCCATCGAGGCCCAGGCCGCCGGGCGCGGCCTCAAAGTGCCCGTCTTGATCGATTACATCCACGTGTCCGGCTACCTCGGCAAGGCCTCCGCAGCGCTGCACCCCGGCGACCCCGCCGCCGCCGGCCAGTGGGCCGACGGGCAACTGCTCCGCGTCCTGCACGGCCGCGCGAAGGCCGTCGCCGCCACCCTCGCCTCCGTCGCCGCGAAGACCCGCGCGAACCCCCGCACCCGCCACCTCGACCTGGCCGGCATGGACAAGGCCGTCACCTACCTGACGAACAACCACAAGCACATGCGCTACGACAGGGCACTGGCCGCCGGCTGGCCGATCGCCACCGGCATGATCGAGGGCGCCTGCAGATTCGTCATCGAGGACAGGTTCGGAATTACAGGCGCGAGATGGTCTCCTGACGGCGCCGAGGACATCCTCAAGCTCCGCGCCGTCGTCGTCAACGGCGACCTCGACGACTACAACCATGACCGTTCCCTCCTGACGCGGGATCAGCCGCCGTTCGGCTTTCCTATGATGCTTGGTGTGCCTGATCTAACGGTCTGGTTCCACCCGCCACGCGGATGGGCCGATACCATTCGTGTTCACGTCTGGGGCACCCACCCTCGGAAGGCCGCCACGGGCTGGCCGGGAGTCCCGATGCACGCGCAGGGGGACGGCTGGTACGTCTACCGCATCGAGGGCGTGGACACCGCAAGCCTGGTGTTCCACGACCAGCACGGGCGGCAGACGGCCGACCTGCGTCGGGAGCGGGACGGCTGGATGGATCGCGATGGCCAGTGGCAGGACGCCGACCCCCGAACCGCTGGTACCGCCGCGGCGTCTTGCACGGCACCCGCGGCGACAGGGGCACCCGCCCCGCAGGCCCCGCCGTCCGGGGTGGACTTCCGTGAGGAGACCATCTACTTCCTCATCACCACCCGGTTCTACGACGGTGATCCGACGAATAACTTCTACTGCCGGGACCGGATCGCCTTCGACCCCGCCGGCCGTCCGACGGACCCGCACTGGCGGGGCGACTTCAAAGGGTTGATCGAGCAACTGGACTACCTCAAGGACCTGGGCTTCACCGCTATCTGGATCACCCCGCCGATCGAGAACCGCAGCGGGCTGGACTATCACGGTTACCACGGCTACGACTGGACCCGGATCGATCCTCGGCTGGAGTCGCCGGACGCGACCTACCAGCACCTCATTGACGCGGCGCACGAGCGAGGCATCAAGATCATTCAGGACGTCGTCGTCAACCATTCCTGCCAGTACGGGATCCGAGGCAAGGTCTGGATCGACCACCTGCCCATCAAGTATTTCGTTCCGCAGGGGTCCCGGCAGGGTGAGGTGAACCACGGGCCCTATCAGGGCAACCTCGGCAACTATGCCTGGCCCGACCGAGACGACCTGGACAACCCGGTGGCGCCGCAGTGGTACTGGGAAAGGCACGAGCGCGACCCGGAGGGCCGCGAACCCCTGATCGATCCGCGGACCGGCCAGACCGTCCCGAAACCCGGGTACGACCCCGGCCGGTTCTTCGGGGTGGACCCGGGCCGGCTCGACCCGCAGTGGTACCACCAGGACGGTTTCATCGCAGGCGGCGACTGGGAAAGCGCATATCCGCTGCAGCACAAGCACATCGCAGGCGACTGCATCGACCTGGCGACCGAGCGCGAGAACGTCAAGGACTACCTGATCACCGCGATCAGCCGCTACCTCGACATGGGCGTCGACGCATTGCGGATCGACACCGTCAAGCACGTGGAGCGGGGGAACCTGCTCGAGTACGTCAACGCCTGGAAGGCCCACAAGCCGGGCCTCTTCGTCTTCGGGGAGAACCTGGTCAAGGGCTACGGATGGGGAGACATGGGCGGCGGCGACAACGGCCCGTCTCCGATCCGGCCCTGGTGGTACACCCGACTCGGCAACGACCCGCGCAATCCCCGTTCCGGCGGCGACTCCGGCTTCGCGGTGCTCGACTTCGGGTTGTTCTCCTCGTTCAGGGACAACCTGAGCCGGGGCACCTTCAGCGGTCTCGCGCAGGCGATGTCGATGGACTGGATCTACGGTGACCCGACCACGCTCATCACGTTTCTGCAGAACCACGACGTCGGCCCTGACAACGACTTCAAGTACCGATTCAAGGGCGAACAGTGGATGGCGGCGGCCGCCTACAACGTGCTCTGGACAGTCCGCGGCATCCCTTGCCTCTACTACGGCGAGGAGATTGAGTTCATGAAGGGCGCTCCGCAGGACGTCGAGGGCGAGCGGGACACCCTGGCCCGGACCGGGCGGGCCTACTTCGGAGACCACTTGACCCCCGAACGAATCGGCCAGACCCAGGCGCACCCCCTCTACGAGCACATCAAGCGCCTCAACCAGGTCCGCCGAGCGCTCCCCGCCCTGCAAAAGGCACCCATGAGCCATCTGAACGAGTGGGGCAGCGGGCTAAGCTTCGTGCGCGACCACGACGGCGGGCGCAGCTACGTCGTCGTCGGCCTCGCGATCGGCAGCGACCAGACCATCATTGTGCAGGGTGTGCTCAACGGCACCTACCGCGATGCCGTCACCGGCGGGGAGATCGTGGTCCACGACGGAACGCTGGCGTTCGACGTCCGGGGCAGTTCGGCTGGCATCTACGTGTTGGACGGGCCGGGCCGGATCGGCGTGGACGGCGTCTATCTGCGCTGAGGCTCGCGGTCCCTGTTCCCTCCCGGACGCGCTCGGCGTCGCCGACAAGCCGGGCCCAGGCATGTACGTCGAGCCGTCCGTCAAGCCCGCCGTCGACTGCGGCCCCGGTGGCCTCACCGCGGACCAGCTCACTGGCACGAAGCCGCGATCGACGGCCATCTGCGCCCTGGCATCGGCCATCGCCGCTGCCTCCGTGAAACGGCGTTCCACGCCGAGATCCACAAAGTCCTTGCCCGCGTCATCATCGCCGGCGTCGTCGCCTTCGTCGCCCAGCGGGCCGATGCCGTGGCAGTGGCAGACTCACGAGCCGACCACTCCCGGATATCCACCAGTCGCCCGTCGAAGCCCGGCGACTTTGCCCATGACGCGAAGTCGACCTTGCTGCGCAGGTCCGCGGCTCTGCGATAGAGGCCGAGTGCTAGCAGTGAGGCCATCAGGAGCTTCGAAGGCTTCCTGGTTCCCGCAGGCACCTGCACACATTCTCCTAAAGGTCGAACAGGGCCTTATCCGCAGGGCGCCAATGCACCGGCAGCGAGCAGGGGTACAACCCACGCAGTGCCGTCTCACTCTGCGAGCACACGTCCTGCCGGAGCTGACCGGCCTCCTCGTCCCGCAGCCCCGACACCGATGGCGAATTCACCGAACCGGTAGCGGCAACATATGCAAGATAGAGGCCGTCCGCCCCTCCTCCACCACCACCGGTCAGTAGCGCCAGCAGCGACGACGCGAGACCCAGGTGGCTGATGCGCGCAACCGCTAAAGCCCTCAGCGCGGAGCCGACCAGCAGCGCCAGGGCAGTGATGCCAGGGTGCCGCGAACCTCGGTGACCCGCTCGCATGGTCACGTAGAAACCCTCCCATGCCGACTTTTATCGATCATACATTCGATCATGTCAGCGGTCGATGTTTTTCGAACTGGTTGTCGTATAGTTGTTACCTCGGCTTGCTGAACCCCGTAGGCACAGGCGACGCCTGGTGGCTTCGGTGGCCGGGACGAGGAGGCGAGTGGAGTGGTGGTCTTAGCAAGTGATCCGGTGGCGACGCCAGCAGCGGACGGTGTACCAGCGCAGGGCGAAGACTAGCCGGGCAGGTAATCAGCCCGGCCGGTCTCGGGTGAGGCGTGAAACAGTGGCGAATGAGTCAGCATGGCGGATGACAAGCAGATGCAATGATGACCGGTCAGGCTCCGCGGTCCAAACGACAACCGGCTGCGATTCGCCCGCCGACTCTGAGAAGGGAGCGCAGATTCACCTAATCTGCGCGCCGGCCGCAGCAGCACCGGACCCGCTCCGTCATGCATATCGGCGGTTACACGCGGCGCGAGACAGCCCCTGCAACGCCACATGATGCGGCTGCTGCGCGGCTGAGGCGCTCCGTTTCCGGAATGCCCTCGTACCACTCCGGTGTCGTGCCCCGCCGGGCCAGTGGCAGGTCACGTCAGGCGCTGCAGCCGGTCCTGTCTCACCCCGCGATTGCGCGGTGACGATGTACGCGACGTGTCCTGCCGCGGCGTCGGTGTTGCCGGCGACGAGCCGGCCGGACAGCTCCGGCCGCCATGGCTCGTGCGGTGCCGAGCACCTGCTCCCAGGTAGGCACGCCCTGCCCGGCCATCTCTGGCTCGCGCCTTCACCCGGCGGCGATGTTGGGCGACGTCACTGCATCGCACCTCGCGAACCGCCGCGCCGCGCCGGTCCGCGCCGCCCACCCGGCCCGCGCCGCTCACCGCATCGGCCACCACGTCCCGGCCTGCCGCGAGCTGGCCGGCCGCGACCCCGCTCGGCAGCGACGTAACCCGCCGGGGTTGTCCCGGTAGGGCATGAGCGTGGAGGCGATAGCCCATTCGATGGTGCCGATGCGCAGGTACGTCGCGCCTATCGCGTCAGCCACCCGGCGTGCCAGCCCGGAGTTCCCCGAACCGGGAGCCCGGCGAACACCACCGAAATCGTCACCTCCGCACGCTACCGGGGAAAGGCCGCCCGGGTGCACCCGTATGCCGCGCTGCCGCATGTCGTACCAGGTCATTTTCGCTGTTGACCCGCCATGACGACATGTCACTCTGTATCGTCCGGTTTCGTGAGAGGCGGGGATCACAGGGCTGTTCATCCCCGCCCGGCTGGCCTGGCCAGGCTGCGGGAGGCCATCAACCCCCGCCTGGAGGAGACTAGCTTCCGGACAGCCCTGGCCGCTTGCGCCGCGGCCCTCCTCCTCATCGTGGCCGCCGTCGCGGTCGCGCTGCTGGTGTCCGGCCACGGCACGGCGGCCGGCCAGGGCACGGCGGGCGGCGCGGCGCCGGGCGATCCGGCAGGAACGGCGAGAACGCCGGCCGCGATGCCGGCGGCTCCGCCGCGGCCGCGCGCGACCGCGGTGCCTTCAGCATCCCCGGCGACGCCTGACCCGGCCGCGTCGTCTCCGGCTGCGAATCCCGCCGCGTCTGTGACGAAGCCCGCCCCGTCTGCGACCAGTTCCCCGCCGCGCTGCCCACCCGGACACGCAAAGCATCACCGCTGCTGAACCTGGGAATCTCGTGCAGCGACCGACCGCGCCGAACACCCAGATCTGCGCTCCGCAGGAGACAAGCGCCAAAAGCCAAGCAGCCGCTGTCAAGGGACATCGGGACTTCCCTGTGGGCGGACAGCTGATCTCCTTGCGGGCGGACAGGTTATGTCCGTGCCGGCGGTTGGCTGATCTCCCGGCGGGTCAGGTCAGCGGTGTCACTCCCTTCCCTGCGGTCGCCTCGGCGAGGCGGAGGCTGCTGCCCTCGGTGAGGACGAGATGAGCGTGGTGGAGCAGCCGGTCAACGGTGGCGGTTGCGAGCGTTTTGGGCATGATCGTGTCGAGTCCGCTGGGGTGCAGGTTCGAGGTGACGATGAGTGACCGGCGCTCGTAGGCTGCATCGGCGAGCCGGTAGAGCGCCTCGGCGGCGGCCTGCCCGGCGGGCAGCATGCCGATGTCGTCGATGGCGACGAGGTCGCACCGGGTGATCTTGGCGATGGCCCTGGCGGTGGTGCCGTCGACGGCGGCGCGGCCGAGGGTGGCGGTCAGTGATTCGAGGGTGAACCAGGCGACCCGCATCCCGGCGTCGATGGCCTGGTGCGCCAGGGCCTCGGCGAAGTGCGATTTCCCGGTTCCCGTCGTTATCCACGGTTTCAGCTCGATCGAGCCATGTTTTCGCAGTTCGCATCGTTGCTGCGATTGATGCAGTGTTACTTCGTCGTTGAGGGCTGCGGGTTCCAGCCGAGTCGGGTGAGCTCGCGCCGGAGCTCCAGGTTTTCGCCATGGGCCTGCTCAAGCGCGGCCCGCAGGGCCGCGTTTTCGTCGCGGTGCTGCTTCTTGAGATAGGTGATCTGGCTGGTCAGTGCCTGGATGATCGTGTTGTCGCTGCCTGTGCCGTCAGGCGGGGGCGGTTTGGGGCGGGCCTGGTCACGGAGTCGTTCGATCCGGCCCCGGAGTTCGGGGTTTCCGTAGAGGAATGCGTGGGACACGCCTGCCTCACGCTGGACAGACTGGAAGGTGACGGGCTCGCCTTTCTTGACCAGGCGGCGGATGGCCTGGTCTGCGGCGGCTGCTTTCGCCTCGGACTTGGCCCTGGCCGCAGCGGTAAGGACGGCGGTGCGGCGGGCGCGGGCATCATTCACGGCTGTTCCTCTCGTGGCTGCGGGTGTCGATGGTGACCGGGACCGGCCCGGCCGGCGGCGCGGACGGGCATCCGGCTCCCTGGACCGCCCGCTCCGGGGCATTGTCCATGGCGGCGAGTACGCGGGCGAGCGCGTCATGTTCGGCCTGCCGCTGGGCGAGCCAGACGTTATCGCCGGGCATGGGCCGGCCGTGGCGCTGCTGGAAGTCCTCGCGGGCCCTGTCGGTAAGGGCTTTCGTGTCGGCGAGCTGCCGTTGCAGGGCCTGCTGGTGGGACTGGTCCGTTACGAAGACCGCGCAGGTGAGACACGCATTTCCCTTGCCGCACGATTGCAGGGGCGGCAGCAGGCACCAGCCGTTGGGCAGGATCCGGTCAGCGCGGCCGAGCAGGTGGACGGCGTCGTGATCCTCGAGCGAGAACGTGACCCGGGTGCCGTCGGCCTTCAGCTTGGCGGCCGCGAGGAACGCCTGCTCGGCGTGTTCTTCCCGCTGGGCGATGTAATGCAAGGTCATCGTCGGGGTCGCGTGCCCGGCATAGCGCTGCAGGACGTGGACGGGCAGGCCGAGCTCGGCGAGCCGGGTCAGCCTCGTGTGCCGGAACCGGTGGGTATGGCTGAGCCGGACCGGCCTGTTCTTGCTGTCGGTGAACCTGGCCAGGCTGCTGAACTCGCGCAGGATCGCGTTATAGCTGCCGCAGGCATACGGCTTGCTGCCGTTCCTGTTGCCTTTGCGCTGGATGAACAGGTGCCGGCGCGGGAAGTCCGGGAAGTTCCCGCGCAGCCATGCCTGCTGTTCCTCGATGACCGCGGTGACCTCGCGGTCGACGAGGATCGTGTCGGGGGCGATGCTGATCTTGCTCTGCGCGTAGCGGAACCGGGTGACCTCCCCGTTCTCGCCGGCCGGGCCGGCGACTGCCGACAGGCAGTCGTGGTCGCAGGTGCGGACCTCGCTGGCCCGGCGGCCGGTGAGGATCTGCAGCAGGATCATCCGCATCGCCTGCGGGTCGTCCAGGCCGCGGGCGGTGACCTCGGCGCCGTCCCCGCGGGTGATCGTCATCTGCTGGCTGCGCGGCATGCCGAGCAGCGGCAGCGCGGCGAGGATCTGGGCCAGGGCGTGGTCATCGACGTAGTGGATGTCGGTCCGGACGGGCTGGTGCGGGATCCGGGTCACCTGCCGGTACCAGCTCGCCGCGTGCGCCTGGGTGACGCCGTCCCACGGCGACGGGCCCAGCATCCGCCGGGCCTCGGCCGGGCTGGCCGCCACGAACGCGAAAAGCTCGGCGACGGACCGCAGGTCGTCGTTGACCAGCCGGGGGCCCACGACCGCGGCGCGCTGCCTGCCGCTGCCGGAGCGGACGGCCGGGTCCGCTGCCCAGCGGGCGAACGCTGCCGCCTGCCCGGCCGCGGCAGCGGGGTCACCGAGGACGCCGCGGGAATCGCCGGGCCGCTCGTCCAGCCAGCGGCTGAAGCGGGCCAGGCACTTGAGGCGTTCCTGGCTCACCGTCGTCCACCGCAGCGCGCCGGATTCCAGCATCGTGCCCAGATACCACTTGACGGCCTCCCGCAGCCACGGCTGGCTGATCTGGCCGGGCGAGCAGCCGTAGTTCGCCTGGGGCTCGCGGCCCGACAGCGGGATCCGCGGGTCGCACCGGGGATGCCAGTCGTCCAGCGCCCACCACGGCCCGTCGCCGCACCGGGCGATCAGCGCGAGCCTCGCGAACCGGAAGACCACCCGGAGGCGGTCGCTGCCGTCCCGCGGCGGGAGCCGTCTCCAGCGCACCGCATAGAACCAGCCCTGCAGCGCTGCCGCAGTGTCCCAGTCCATGTCGAGGATCGATCCCGGGAACCGGTGGTTCTCCGCGATCGCCCGGCGCAGGATGTTCGCCAGCTGGTTCATGGCGAGCACCGAGGAGCGGGTGCCGTCCATCGCCTGCCAGTGCGCCATCCATGCCAGTTCCCGGGCAATGCGGACGGGCAGGCCCGTCAGGTCGAGCCTGCGGCCGTCGCTCTCGGAAAATTTCTCCCAGTCCGCGATGCCGGGCCCGATGACCGGCCCGCGCCACTCCGCGGGCAGCGCGAGCCATAGCCTGTCGACGGGGCTGCCGGCCTCCGCCGGGCGCAGCAGACGGGGACCTTCAGCGCTCATCGCTCACCTTCCAGCCGGACGCGTACGACTTCCAGTTGGCCGCGGCCTTCAGGGCCTCGTCTTCCCGGACCCAGCCATAGAGATCGACCGTGGTCTGCACGTGGGCATGGCCAAGCCTGCGTGACACGACCCACTCCGGTGTCCCGGCCAGCAGCAGGGCCGAGGCATGGGAGTGCCTGAACCAGTGCGGGGTCCACCCGGACGGGCCGGCCCCTTTCTTCTTCAGCGCCGTGACCTTGTCCCGGACGGTTCCCTCCCGCATCGCGGCCAGCAGCGGGGGCCGGTCCAGGTTGACCAGCAGCGGCGAGCCCGGCGTGATCTCCAGGCCGAGCGACGCGGCCCGGCAGGCCAGGTGCGTCAGGTAGTCGGCGAACAGCCGCTCCAGGTCCGCCCCGACATGGACGCGCCGGGGCCGCATCATCTTCACCCGGGCCCCGTTGGCGTTGCCGGCCCGCGGCGTCACCTCGATATAGGCGGTGCCGCCCAGGCCCATCACGAAGTCGCCGATCGTCATGCCCAGCACCTCGCCCAGCCTCATGCCCGTCTCCGCCAGCACGGAGAAGATCAGCCGGTCACGGAGGTTGCCCTTCCAGTCTCCCGCTGCGGCGTCCCACGACGCGCAGCCGTCGATGATCGCCTGGATCTCCTGGGGCAGCAGGAGAGGCGGACGGTCCCTGCGCCGGCGCCGGACCTTGACCAGCGATGACGGGGCCGGGCCGCGGCGGGCGTCGAGGTGGGCGAGCAGTCCCCGTGACAGCGCCCGTGACGGCTGTCCCCGCATCAGCCGGCCAGCGACCGGCACGTCGTGGACAGCGGCCTGCCACTGGTAGAACGAGATCAGCGCGGCCAGCCGGGCGTGCAGCGTCTCCGCTGACGGGGCATCGTCCGGCAGTGCCAGGGAATGCTCGACAGTCCGCCCGTTCCGCAGCCAGGACAGGAACCCGGCGACGGCCGGGACCCCTGCTTCCGTCCACTGCCCGGTCTCATCGCGCTGTTCGAGGAAGGACCACCACTGCGCCAGCGACGTCGCATACCCGCGGACCGTGTTCGGCGACCACAGGTAACGGTGCGCTTCCAGCCACTCCTCAACCGGGCCGACCGTGGCATACGACGCGTCGACCACCGTCCATGTCCGTTCCCCGGATGCAGGGCGCACTGCCAGGCAGTAAGCCACGTCCCTCGCTCCTTACCGCTGCTGAATCCCCGTGGATAAGACCTCAGCAACGATGACAGAGAGTGAACGTCAAGATCGTTGAAGACATTAATGAGGGCGGGTCAGGTCCCGTGGATAACGGACGGCCCGGCGATACAAAGATTCTCCGCGCGGGTGACCCATTCCAGGGTCATCAGGGCGTGCTGGGCGGGCAGCGGGATGGAGGAGTCGGTCTCGCGCCAGGACGCGAAGGTCTTCCCGGCGGGCAGCCCGGCGGCCTTGCGGCGGATCTGCCGTCCGGCTTCGTCGCGGCCGCGGATTTCTTCTTCGAGCAGGATCCGGACGACCTCGGCGGGGTCCCACCGCTGGGCCCTGGCGGTGGCCAGGACTTCGGGGGCGGCTTTGCGGAGGTAGGGGAAGCGCATCCGGCGCAGCACCGCGTCGAGGGCGTCCGGGATCGGCGGCGGGACGGGTGCGGCGGGCGTGAGGGCGGTCCCGGTCACGGCTGGTCTGCCTTGCCGCCCGCGGCCCGGGGTAGCTTGCCGTTGCCGTTGCCGTTGCCGTTGCCGTTGCCGTTGCCGTTGCCG
>Ga0137385_10001029_pt1 | contig 23158 bp, 24 predicted proteins | sample SagtaG_FD_104921 | JGI IMG/M metagenome (GOLD analysis project Ga0137385, IMG submission 104921) | Vadose zone soil microbial communities from Sagehorn Ranch, Mendocino, California, USA - Sage2_R_80_16 metaG | ecosystem: Environmental > Terrestrial > Soil > Vadose zone | place: USA: California... | reverse complement strand
TCAGAGACTTCCCATGATTGAACCTTTGACATAATATCCTCCCAGCTGATGTGATAGATGCTGGGAGGTGATAGTACCAGAAATGCTACAGGAAGTATATTTTATTTACGGATAAGCTCTAAATAACACCCGTATCTAGTCAATCCCGATTGTTAACGCCCCGCCAGCCATCCGGCGAGATTACCCGCAAGCTTGAGGTTGTTTTCATCGAGATAGCGATTCTGGAAGATCGCATCGTCGCCAAACACGATATAACTGCCGCTTCCGAGCGTTCCGGCTACGGCAACGTTGAAAGCCCCGACCGGATCGCCTTCAGACAAGACTTTGTTGCCGTCCAGGTCCACCCAGGCCTCAGGGGAGGTCTTTGCTATCGACGTCCCGGTCTTGCCCGGATTTAGCGCCCAACCGCCGTAGAGGGAAAATTGCGTAATGCCGGCAAACAGCGGAGAGCCGGACAGGCTGGTGACTCTGAAGTTGATATCGATATCAATCACATTGTTGCGCTCGTGCAGAACAGCATTGGAGTGGTCAAGATCAAGCCGGGCCAGCAATCCTGCAAGTGGAGAACCTATATGGAGCATCGCCGCAAGCCGTCCCCCTCTTTCAACGAAGCGCACGACCGCGTCTACCTCTTCAGCGGTGAGCGTTCCAAAGGGGCCAGAGATGACCAGTGCGGAAACATCTTTCAGGACTTCATCATTCAACGGCTTCTTTGTCGAAGCGACCTGCAAACCTTGGCCGCGCATGATATCAGCAAGTCCGGACAACTGCAGCTCGCCTTTTTCTTCAATAAGAAATCGCTGATTATGCCCCTGGTCAAACAGAATCCGCGGCCCGCCTTCACCGGCTACGGCAACGCTTGCCCAAAGCAGTGCTCCCATGACAATCATACCAGCATTCATTAGTTTTCGCATAAGCCGACATACCTCCCCTTCAAAAGACTATTTCAGTCTTTTATAGCTTTGACTGCTCTTAATTGCAAGAAATTATTTTCTTTGCCCTTCCGATTATGGTACGTAGTTGGCTGCCTTTATGACATTCAATACATTTCACGAAAAATCAAAGGAGAACAAACCGATGAGCAGCAAAAAGCCTGAACTAACCTTCAAATACGTATTCAATTACGGTTACAACCCTTCCTATGTAAACGGTGCCCAAGGCGGCTTTTCCCCCCGGGGCGAAATGGTGATCAACTTCTACCTCGAACGTCAGCCGCTGCCGGAGTCTATTACACATGAGATCACCCCTGAAGGCGCAATAGGCCGCGAGACCGGCGTAGAGCCCTCAAACCTGGCCGGGAGCATGGTTCGTTTCATTGATACCGGCGTTGTCATGAGTTACGAAAACGCCAAAGTATTCCATGCCTGGATGGGAGATAAACTGCGGGAAGTCGAGGAAATGCACAAGGCCCGTACCGATTTTGAACAATCACATGCTGTCGGTCAGGCATGATCGAAGCGACAGGAGGCAAGTGAATGCGAGGAAAATACTTATTATTTATAATCTTGTTGATTACCGCATTCCTGCCAGGTTTCTCCGCCACGGCGAACTGTTTTCCGATCCCGGAGCGGCTTGAGTTTGAACTTTCCTATACCGGCATTACCGCCGGTCATGCGGTCCAGGAAGTAAAGCAGGACGGCACGGATATTCATATTATTTCAACCGCCCGATCGGCTGAGTGGTTAAAGCTTTTTTTCCCGGTAGACGACCGGATTGAATCATATCTGACTTCAGGCACTCCTCCGTCGAATATCGGTTCTCCGCGTCTGTATCAGGAGCGAAAACATGAAGGGAAAACGATAACCAATCGGGAAGCCCGCTTTGACCGCCAGAATCTCGAAGTTACAACCATCGATCATCGCAGCAAGAGTGAAAAGAAACAGGCCATAACCAAACGGACCTACGACACCCTTTCCAGCTTCTTCTACTTTCGCACGATACCGTTGCAGGTGGGAACGTCATATTTTATCGACATCTATGACTGCAGCAGACTCTGGAACACGGAAGTAAAAGTGCTGCGCCGGGAAGTGCTCGTCACCCCCCTGGGTCGATTTAATACCATCGTGATCCATCCGCTCCTGAAATCGGAGGGTATCTTTGCCCGGACGGGAGACATGTTCATCTGGCTGACTGATGATGAGCGCCGGATACCGGTACAGATGAAATCAAAGGTCGCAGTGGGGAGCATCACCGCCACCCTGACGGGAGGCAGCTACTGGCCGCGTAAAAAATGATTTTTGTTGCAAATATTCTTTCCTTTCCCGCTTCGGCATGTTAGGAAAGAACTTATTCTAACATCGTTTTATTGAGTTTTCGGAGCTACCAGATGATTACTTTTTCTGGCGTGCACAAATGGTTCAAGAACCTGCACGTACTAAACGATATCAACCTGCATGTCACTCCCGGCGAAGTACTGGTCGTATGCGGCCCCTCCGGGTCCGGCAAATCGACCCTGATCCGCACCATCAATCAGCTGGAACCGATCAACGAAGGCTCCCTGATTGTGGACGGCATGGATCTCTCCGATAAAAAAACCGATCTCAATAAGTTACGGGCGGAGGTCGGCTTCGTTTTCCAACAGTTCAACCTGTATCCTCACCTCTCGGTTATCGGCAACATCACCCTGGCTCCCACTAAAATCCGTAATGTTCCGAAAAAAGAAGCCGAAGAGCAGGCCATGGCACTGCTTACCCGGGTCGGGCTCGCCGAGAAACGTGATGCATACCCGTCACAACTCTCCGGCGGCCAGCAGCAGCGGGTGGCAATTGCCCGGGCACTGGCGATGAAACCCCGCATCATGCTGTTTGACGAACCGACGTCGGCTCTCGATCCCGAGATGATCGGCGAAGTGCTGGCGGTCATGAAAGACCTGGCGCTCTCCGGCATGACCATGATTGTGGTGACGCACGAGATGAGCTTTGCCCGGGAGGTCGCGCATCGGGTGGCTTTCATGGCGGACGGTGTCATGCTGGAAGAAGCGCCTCCTGAAGATTTTTTCCTGCGCCCGCAGCATGAGCGTGCCAGACAGTTCCTGCGCCAGCTATTGACGCCAATGCATTCTGAATGTCCATAAGCGCTCTTATCCTGTTTTCAGGGCTCCGGAAATTTTCACCACCACACAAGGAGGAAACAACAATGAAAAAGCTGGTAACTTTGTTTATGATCATGGCCCTTGGGACGATCACCGCCAGAACGGCTCTGGCCGGTGACACTCTGGCCGACGCCAAGAAGAAAGGGGTGCTGGTGGTCGGCTGCAAGGACTCCCTCCCCCCCTTCGGCTACATCGATGAAAAAACCCGCCAGATCGTCGGCTATGACATCGATTTCGTCAACGCGATCGCCAAGAAGATGGGCGTAAAGGTTGAGCTGAAGCCGGTTACCTCGGCCAGCCGCATGCCGCAGCTGCAGGAAGGTCACATCGACATCATCGCCGCCACCATGACCAAGAATCCCGAGCGCGCAAAGGTTATCGATTTCAGCCACACATATTTCTTTACCGGCCAGAAATTCATTACCAAAAAGGGAAGCATAAAAAGCCTGAAGGATCTGGAAGAGAAACGGATCGGCACAGCCAAGGGTTCAACCTCCGAGCAGAACGTGAAAAAAGCACTCCCTACAGCAACTGTGCTGTCCTTTGACGACTATCCCCAGGCATTGCTCGCATTGGAGCAGGGCAAGGTCCAGGCAGTAACAACCGACGAGTCGATACTGATCGGTATACTGGACAAAGCTCCGGACAAAAGCAAATTTGAAATTCCGAACATTCAGATCTCCGAGGAGCCTTATGGACTCGGCATGCGCAAGGGTGATACCAATTTAGTAAACTTTGTCAACAAAACGATCCTGGAGATGGAAAAGAGCGGCGAAGCGGCCAAAATATTCAACAAGTGGTTCGGCCCATATCATCTGCACCGTTCTTTCAAAATCACAGCAGACAAGTAAGCGATGCGTGAGAAGTGAGGGGTAAGGGGGTTTCCCTCTTCACCCCTCACTCTTCACCCCTCACAAGGGCTATTCGTGCTCAACTACAAATTCGACTGGTCAATCATAACTTCCGGGCAGTATTTCGACTGGCTGGTCGCCGGGCTGTTCACGACTCTCAAGTTGTCAGCTGTGTCCATCGTGCTGGCCTTCCTGCTGGGACTGCTGATCGCGGTCATGCGCATGGCGCACAGCAAACCGGTACGCTGGTTCGCGCTCGCCTATCTTGAATTTTTCCGCAACACTCCGCTGCTGGTGCAGATCTTCTTCTGGTATTTCGGCTCCTATAAAATTCTGCCGGCCGTAATCAATGAATGGCTAAATGAAACCGGCTTCGAATTCGCCGCCGCCGCCATCGCCCTGACGATCTACACCTCGGCCTTTATCGCCGAAGACATTCGCTCCGGGGTGCTCTCGATCCCGAAAGAGCAGATGGAAGCGGCCCGCAGCGCCGGTTTCTCCTATCTCCGTTCGATGCAGTACATTATCCTGCCTCAGGCGATCCGCATCACGATTCCGCCGCTGGTCAACCAGTTTCTCAATCTGGCCAAGAACTCATCTTTGGCCATGACTATCGGTGTAATGGAGATGACCTACCAGGCCCGTCAGGTCGAGAGCTACACCTTCAAGGGATTTGAGGCCTTCACCGCGGCAACAGTGGTTTATCTGGCCCTCTCGATCATCATCACGGCGCTGGTCAATCTCTATAACGAAAAAGTCCTGAACGTTCACAAGGCGGCCTGAAATGGAACCGTTCTTCAACACATCGGTCATCACCGACAACTTCACCTATTTCATGATCGGCCGTTTTCCTCACGGGCCTCTCGGAGGGGTCGGGCTGACGCTGTATCTGGCGGTTGTTTCCTGTATTCTCTCCTTCTTCGGCGGCCTGATTCTGGGACTCCTCAGCATCTCGCGTTTCCCGCTTGTGCGCTATCCGGCCCTGGCCTTCATCAACCTGGTGCGCGGCATGCCGCTCCTGATGGTGATCTTCTGGATGTATTTTCTCATGCCGGCCCTGTTCGGCAAGACCGCCGAAAACAATACCGTCATCATGGCGCTGACCCTCTTCACCTCCGCCTACATGTCGCGCATCGTCGTCGCCGGCATCGAAGGGATTCCCAAAGGTCAGACCGAAGCGGCCATCTCCACCGGGCTGTCATCCTGGCAGGTTATGCTGTATATCGTGCTCCCGCAGGGTCTGCGCAACATGATCCCGTCATTCGTCAACCAGTTCGTGTCGCTGATCAAGGATACATCGCTGGCATTCATCGTCGGCGTTTCAGAGCTGACCCATGTAGCTACCCAGGTCAACAACCGTACCATGGCCTTTCCTACGGAGATATTCGTCTTCATCGCCATCATCTACTTCATTCTCTGCTACGCCTTTACCTCCCTCTCCCGTTGGCTCGAGGGTCGTCTGTCATGGTCCAAAGCGATTTGACCACCCGTGTCTCCTGAGATCCTCCTGCCGCTGCTCTTTGGAGCCGCCTTTGTCGCAGGGCTGGTCGACGCCATTGCCGGCGGCGGCGGCCTGATCACCGTACCGGTCCTTATGGGCATCGGCATCCCCCCTCAGGTTGCGCTCGGCACCAACAAGCTCCAGGCATCCTTCGGCTCCGGCAGCGCCATGCTGCACTTTGTGCAGGCCGGAACCGTAAAATTGAGCGACTGCCGGAGCGGTATTCTCTGGACTGCGGTCGGAGCGGCACTCGGAGTCTGGGGAGTGCAGCTCCTCGACGCCACGGTCCTCAAACAGTTGATCCCCTGGCTGCTGGCCGCGATTGCCGTCTATACCCTGCTCTCCCCCCGTCTTGGTGCCGAAGATTCACACGCCAGGATGAAATCCGGCCCGTTCTACCTGCTGTTCGGGTTTGTCATCGGCTTTTATGACGGTTTTTTCGGGCCTGGAACCGGCTCGTTCTGGACGATGGCGCTCATGATGCTGCTCGGCTATTCCATGATGCGGGCCACCGCCACCACCAAGGTCATGAACTTTACCAGCAACTTCGTCGCGTTGATTTTCTTTCTTTCGGTCGGGCAGGTGCGGTTCGTGGAGGGGATTGTAATGGGGGCCGGGCAGTTCCTGGGAGCCAGAGTCGGGTCAAGGCTGGTCATCAAACGGGGCACAGCCTTTATCAGGCCGGTGTTCATAGCGATGGTACTGCTGCTGGTCTGCAGGCTGATCTATCTGAACTTCAAATAACAAAGGAAAACGATCCGGGCACGCCGGTTATTTGATAGCGCATTTTTCGGAGCCGCTGTTATCAGCGCTATCTCTTTGCATCCGTTCGGCGATGATCAGGTTTCTCTTCAAAACCTCCGCCATGGCCGGATCGAACTGGCGGAGGATTTCAGATATCTCAAAGGCCTGTTTCATGCTTCCCGCATAGGAATAGGCCATGCCGAGCCTGTAATAGACCTCCGGGACAAACTGGGGCTGAGGCTTGCGAAGCAGGGCATTCTTGTATGCGTCTATGGCTCCCTGTAAGTCGCCAATAGCACTGAGTGCAAGTCCCAAATTGATATAGGCATAGGTATAGGCAGAGTTGATCCTGAGCGCCTCTTGTACATGAGGCAAAGCCTGTCTATACATCCCCTGTTTGATCATCTCAGAGGCGATATTGTTGTGGGCAACCGAGTTGTCGCTGGTAACCCGCAGGGCCTGTTCGAACAGAGTGCTTGAGTTTTTCCAGTGCGCTGCCTGCTTCCAGGTTGCCGTGCCAATAATTGACAAGAGCACGAAGACGAGAAACGTCACGATCTTTGTCCCCGTTCGGTAGCGGAGCAACAGGTCGGCAGTCGCCCATACCGCGAGGATGAAGAGACCGGTAATCGGCATATATGTATAACGGTCCGCGATGGAGTGCACCCCCACCCTGACGAAACCGATGACCGGCACCAATGTTACCAGGAACCAGAACCAGCCGACGGCATAAAAGCGCTGACTGCGCCATTGCCGGATAACCATAAGTGTGATGCCGAGCAGCAGGGCAAAGGAGCCGAGCACCGACCAGACAGACACCTTTTCCACGTAGGGGTACAGTACCGACAGGTCTGCCGGCCAGACAGTCTTGCAGAGATATCTCAGATAGTTGATCGCGGCATGTGCGGCGTTGGCAAGGGGCGAATCGACGCCGGGCTCGTTCATGGCACCGCCCCGCCTCTGTACGCTGATGGTGATGATGCAAGACGCTACGGCCAGCACTGCGAGGGGAATTTTCTCACAAATGAGTGCTTTTAGCGGCTGTGTTGATAGACCGGAAACACTCTCATCTTCAGGTTTGCAGCGGTTTAGCGGCCAAAAATCGAGCAGCAGCAGCACACAGGGGAGGCTCACCAGCATCGGTTTTGCGGCCAGCCCGCACGCATACAGCATCACAACCGCAAGGTACCGGAACACTGTCCGCTTCGCAACAAACTCGATGTATGCAGATATCGTCAGCATGAACAGCAGCGCGCTGAGGACATCCTTCCTTTCAGCGGCCCAGACAACGGATTCCACATGGAGAGGGTGCAGAGCAAAGAGAGCCGCAACTATTGCGCTGCGCCATAGATACCCGGTAGTGCGGACGAGTATCCACATCAGCAGCAGTGAATTCAGAATATGCAGACCGAGGCTGACCAGGTGATGGCCGAGAGGATTGGCGCCGAACATGCTCATGTCGGCCATATGTGAAATCCAGGTCAGGGGAAACCAGTTGCCGTCATAGGTGGCTGTAAGGGCCCATAAAATACCGTCGCTGGTCAGACCGGAACGCACATGATCGTTTTCGATCAGATATTTGACATCATCATAACTTACAAAGCCGTTGTGAATGACATTGCCGTATGCCAGCACTGTTGCCATGCATATCAACGCGCCGGCGCAGAAAGTTTTCTTACGTGTAGTGAAAGCCATGTATAACACTGTCACCCGCCGGACAGATACTCCCCCAGCACACCGCGCGAATGTTCATCGTCATGGCAATGTACACAGAGATTCTCCCAGTTTGATCCGTCGGGCGGATTATTATGGTGATTACCGTCCTTGTGGTGAACGGTCAATTGATTCAGGTTGGCGGGTTCAAACACGCGGCCGCATTTGGCGCAGACCGGGCCGTTGATCTTCAGCGATTTAGTCCGGTAGTTGGAGTTGCTGTCCGCCTCTCCGCGCATCTTTTTGAGGATGGCGGCGGTCTCATCGGCGTTGGGAAGGGTGACTGTCCGGGGGGCTCTTGCTCTCATCCATTGCTCCGGTTTTACGTGTCGTTCTTGGCGATTGTGCTTATCCGGGAATTTATTTCGGCTTGCGGATATCTGAGACCATCTTGTCCAACAGCACCCAATTGCGTTTGTAGTCCAGATGAGTGCCGCCGCTTTTCCGGATCTCTTCGCTGATGCGGTTGTTGATTCGCTCCTGATCCGCCTTGAGGATATGAATAAAGCGGAGACCCAGCCGCCGCCCCTCATCCATACGTTTTTCCCAGATGGTCTCCGCCAGGGCGCAGACCGGAACGCCGTCATCCAGTGCGATAAAAAACATGGAGAGCGGCGTCGGACGGCTGTCTGCGTCTATCGTAAACCCGGCCCCGCCTGCGCTCAGGTTGACTTCGTTCTCCTGCAGGGCAAGCCCCGGCAGTTCGCCATTGGCGCGCAGATGTTCCATGACCCGCTTCCACTCTTTTTTGAAATAAGCGAGCGGAAATTTTCCGCACAGATTGAAGATTGGAACGGAAAGTTCAAGTCGCGTTACGGTGCGGCGCTGGAACAACTCCAGCGTGCCGTGCATGCGTAATTGAAAAATATTGCCGTCAACGATGCCGGTCAGGTCGGCCAGCACCTGAATGCCGCTCCCGAGAGCCTCGGTTGTCAGCTTGTAGGTTGCCTTTCCGACCTCATCGCCATCTGTAACTTGTCCGCCGTGGGTGACCATGAGTTCAACGGTATTCGTGCCGGCGGAAGTGACCAGGCCGCTCAGCGACTCGTAGATCTCGCTGTTGCGCTCAGCCGACATATTGACCAGGTAGACCTTCTGCCTCAGGCTGAAGTAGCGGCTGTAATCGCTGATATTGAAATGACTGGACATTTTGGAGGCTCGTAATGCAGACGGCGGCCTGACGGCGCAGTCAACAGGTGTCAACATGGATAGAATCGGAAATATAGTAACCCAATCCTGCAATAAATACCAGATCGACGACGCACCTTTTTGACATTTCAAGGGAAATGGAGAATTCGAGGATCCGGCCGGTAAAAGACGAAATACTAGCGGATCTGGATACGGCCCGGAGATACGGAAAAAGTGCGGCGCGGCTTATGCCCTGGCTTTAATGCCCTGTCCCGGCGAGATACTCCAGATGCAGACGAGCTTCCTGATCGGTCGGGTCTATGACAAGAGCCGTCTAAAAATGCCGGGCAGCCGCGTCCCTGTTTCCCATTGCCTCAAAGGTAACGCCGAGATTGACAATATTCATTTTACGGAGCCCGATTGATGGAGAGTCTGTGAGAGTTTTTGCGCTTCCGCAGGGTTGATACGATTCAGCTGTTCGAGCAGCCGACGTGATTCCGCCACTCTTCCACTCTGTTCAAGAAGCCCGCCGAGAGGAGCGTAAATCTCCACAAATCCCGGCTCCATGGTCAATGCGTACTGAAATGCGGTAATTGCTTCCTCGATGCGACCCATCCGCTGGAGGACCAGAGCCTTGTTTGCGAGCAGGGAAGTGCTGTACGGCACAAGGCGCAGCCCGTCCATCACGATACGCAGGGCGCCGTCCAGGTCGCCTTTTCTCCTCAATATTTGTGCCAGACTCAGGTAATTGTCTTCGGACTCGGGAAGTAATTGGATAGCCGCCTGAAAATGCGTTTGCGCTGAGACGGTATCCCCTTTTTTCTCGAAGGCTACCCCCAGGTTGCGGTGAGCCGCCGGAGAAAGAGGATTGGTAATAAGAATTGCATAATAATGGACTATGCCTTCATCATAACGCTTGCGAGTTGTGAGCATATTCCCGAGCCCGAGGTGAGCATGCCAGTTTCCCTCGGTTACGGCGAGTTCCCGTGTGTAGAGAGAAAAACCGTCCCTCCAGAAACCGGTCTGTGTCCAGGCCAGGGCGGCGCAGGCGAGGATCGCGAGCGCCGAAACCGCTGTCCTGGCGTATCCCCCCGGATCGACCCGCCCGAGAAGTTCCGCCCCTCCCCACACCACGATAACGATCACTCCGATAACCGGCAGATAGGTATAGCGGTCCGCATATGACTGGGCGCCGACCCTGACGATGCCGATCACCGGCACCAGCATCCCCGCAAACCATAACCATCCGGTCAGGAGCCACGGCCTTTGCCGACGGAGTTGCCATACCAGGGCGGAAATCAAAGCCAGAACCGCCGTTGCAGCAATCAGGCGGTCAGCAGGCACGGAAGCGTAGGGGTAATATGATGCCAGGTCGTATGGCGCGAAAAACTTACGCAGATAAACGACATACGCGTTCAACGCCACGGAGATTCGCAGAAACAAAGTATCTTCGGCGAGTTGGGGCATGGCCCCGGCAGATTTCTGCGCAATCATGGTGACCACGGAAATAGCCGCAACCGGGATGAGCAACGGGATCTTTTCCAGGAAAAGGGGAGGGAGCGATGTATGACGCATTCTCTCAAGAGGCCAATAGTCGAGGAGAAGGAGGAGGCACGGGAATGTAACCAGCATCGGCTTGGCCATAAGACTGCAGCAGAAAAGAACCGACATGGCCAGGTAAAGTACTCTCCGTTGTGAGCTTGCATAAGACAGGTAGGCGTGCAGTGCGCAAAGGCCGAACATGGAGCTGAGCACGTCTTTGCGTTCGGCGGCCCAGGCTACCGATTCAACATGGAGCGGATGAAGGGAAAACAGCGCCGCTACGAGGAAACTCCTGGCTCGCAGCCCGGTAACACGGAAGAAAAAGAAATAGAGCAGCAGGGCATTGGCAATATGGATTATGAGGCTGACGGCGTGGTGTCCGGCCGGATTCATGCCGAACATGGTCACATCGATCATATGCGACCACCAGGTAAGAGGGTTCCAGTTGCCGGCCGTAAAGGTAGTAAATGACCAGCGTAATCCCTCCAATGTCAACCCTTGTGCAACAACCGGATTGTGGGTGATGTACGGTTCGTCATCGTAGCCTTCGATAAAACCGCAGGAAAACAGCCTGGCATAAGTTGCCAGTGTCAGGAGACAGAGGAGAACAGGAAAGAAGTACCGGCGCAGTTTTGGAGAAACCGGACCGCAAATAGACGGGGAAGACATGATTACAACCTGAACCATCGGATTGGTGGAATACAACATGTCCGGAGATTTAATAAAGTCAGGGCACTGTTTGCTTTGTCGGACGATATTTCATAGCATCCTGAAATAGCCGCCGTCAAAGCAATTCCATTCCTAACCGGACCTGTAAGCCGTCACCCGTTCAACAGTTTCACCGTCGCCCGCCCGTCGGCATAATAATCGATGATATTGTAGCAGCCGTAATTCTGCTCGATGTTGAACATCCCCGCCAGCGGCGCGCCGATGGCGTTCAACAGCACGATACGGTTGACCCCGCCGTGCCCTACCACCAGCACCTCCTGCCCCTGATGCCGCTCCACGATCTCGTTGATGACCGGCATGACCCGCGCCTCGACATCGAGCAGGTTTTCTCCCTCCGGCACCCGGTAATTGACCAGATCGTCCAGCCGCGCCTGCCAGCCGTCCGGCCATGAGGTGCGAATCTCCTGCCAGGTCAGTCCTTCCCAGACCCCGATGTTCAACTCGCGCAGCTCGCGGCGGGGTATCGGCTCGATGCCGAACGCCTGGCAGATGATGCCGGCGCCGGTCGTGCAGCGCGTCAGGTCGCTCGTATAGCAGGCCGCTATTTTCAGATCGGCGAGACGCTCCTTGATGCGCTGGCACTGTTCGACGCCGTAATCGGTCAGCGCCACATCGGTCTGGCCGTTGTAGCGGGGCTCGTCGAAACCGGCCACCTGGCCATGGCGGATGAGATGGATGCGGGTATGGGGCGTCATTTGGTATTCTCCGGAGTAAAATTGTCAAAATTCGGCTTCGACTCCGCTCAGCCAACGGTTGACTGTACAGCCTGACCGTACGTTCCCTGAGCGTACGGTCCCTGAGCGGAGTCGAAGGGAGCTTAAATCAGCGCCGAAATAACCACCAGCACCAGGATTTCGTTGAGTTCGCTGAGGCAGCCGATCGTATCGCCGGTCAGGCCGCCGAGCTTGCGCTGGAAGAACATCCGTCCAGCAAGCGTCAGCAGACAGAGTGCGGCCAGCGGCACGAGCCCCTTGAGACCGATCAGACACCAGCAGGCAGCGGCTGCCGTCGCAAACGCGACGGAAAAGGTCGCCGCGCCGGTTCCCTGGGCGATGGCTACGCCGAGCCCATCCTGCCTGGCATGGCGGGAACCGGTCATCGTCAGCACCTGGCCGAAGCGGGCCAGGGCGGGGAAGAGCAGCAGCGCCTGCCATTTGAGCTCCGGAGGCACCGCAACAAGAGCCTGCCACTTCAGCAGGATTCCAAGCACCAGGCCGACCGCGCCGACCGCGCCGACCTGTGAATCCTTCATGACCGCCAGAAAACGCTCCCGGCCGCCGCGGGCCGCGAGGCCGTCGCAGACATCCGCCAGGCCGTCCAGATGCAGGGCGCCGGTAATCAGCGCCAGCAGGGTTATTAGCAGGGCATCGCAGAGAGGCCGGGCGATCCAGGGGGAGATCAGCCAGTTGGCGGCAATCAGCAGTCCCCCGATCGCGAGGCCGACGACCGGGAAAAAGGCGGTGGAACGCCCCAGGTCCCCTTTTTCGCAGCGGAGGGTGAAGGGGAGCGGGATGATGGTCAGAAATTGAAAGGCGATCAGAATCAGGCGCATGTCACATCAATTACCATAGCGAACGGGACGGGAACAGCAAAAAGTGACGGCGGGCCGTCCGGCAGCATTACAGAGGGTCTACCCTGGAGATCAAACCATATAAAGCATTTGAAACCGGAATGAACATGGATATACAGGATGGACAGGATGAAATGCTTAAAGTTTAAGCTGAAAAAGGTATTTTTTGTAGTTCATCAGGCCGAAAGTGCATCCCGAAGGTGCGCGGCATACTCCGCTTCTACTTCAACAACCGCCTGCGGAGGCGGGGTGCCGGCGGCGCGGCAGAGCGAGCGAAAGGCACCCTTAAGAACAGCGTTGATAGATTTACCGTAGTCAGCGGTGGCAGAACCGTTCTGCCGGATGCCGTCCGTCGCGGTGAAATAATGAGAAGTCAAGCGTCCCATCGCCGCGCAGACGAACTCCACCCGCTCGTCGCGGAAGCGGCAGCGAGCCTCGAACGGCAGCCGCTCGTCCAGCAACAGCCGCCCTTCCCCCTCGAAGCGCTCCCACGCGGCCGAACCGTGCAGCACGATCTGGTTATGGTAGAGCAGGTTGGCGGTCAGCTCATGACCTTCAAGCAGCTCCAGCTCTTCAAGAAAATTGTAGTTCTCCTCCAGCTCGGCCAGCGTCGCGTCAGGTTCGAACATGATGAAGCCGAGGTTCAGCTCGATCCCGCTCTCCCGAACGGCCCGCACCCCGCGCCGGATCTGCTCCGTGCTGATCCGCTTGCCGATCCGCTGCAGCACGCTGTCGCACCCGGACTCGATGCCGAGAAAGACGGAGGTCGCGCCGCTGTCGGCAAGAGTCGCCAGCACCTCCGCGTCGATGCCGTCCACCCGCGTCTCGAAGCCGAACGGCAGCCCGAAACGCCGGGCCATCCGGCCGATTTCCCGGACACGTCCCCGCTCCCCCTCCCCCAAGCCGATGAAGGTCGGATCGATGAAGTAGAGGCTCTTGATGTCGCGCCGCAACAGGCGGGTTTCCAACTCCCGTTCCAGCGAGGCAAGGTCACGGGTCCGGCGGCGGCTGCAACCGTAGTAGCGGTGGATGAAGCAGAAACTGCATTTCCCGTAGCAGCCGCGGCTGGCGGCGATGTTCAGGTTCGCATAGCCGAGGTTGGCGCCGACATCATCCGGCACAGGCAGCAGGGAGAGGTCGGCGGTCAGCGGACGCGGCACGAACGCCCCGCCCTGCGGGACGACGCCCGGCAGCGCCGCAATTGTGCGGTGTTCCGCGAAGAAGGACAGCAGTTCCGCCAGCGCTTCCTCGAACTCACCGGCCAAAATGAAGTCAAGCTGCGGGGCGAACCGCAGGAGGCGATTGCGGGAGAGGGTGGGAAAGAGGCCGAAGGCTCCCAGCTTGGCGCCGCTGTCACGGTGCAGCAACTCGAGGAGAACTCGGACAAAATCTTCATGCCCCCAGGAGTAGACCCAGTGGAAGAGGACGATGTCGGCGTCCTCGGCGAGGATATCCGCCGCAACCGCCGCCGCGGCCTCGTTACTGGAGGTGAAGTCCCGGTATGCGGTTTCCCAACCCGCCTGGCGGGCAACAGCCAGAGCATAGCCGCTATTCAGGCTGGCTGAGAGCGGCGCATTGGCCACGTCGTTGTAATGTTCAACCGTCAGCGGACGGGGGTTTTCAACAATGACTATTTTCATGGGATCGGTTATCCGGGAGATGGGCGGTGTTGTCAATACAACCAGAGCGCTCATGAAGATGATCGATCAGAGAACCGCTGGTGGTGTGGGGCATGTTCTGCCCAAGGACTTTTCCGCAGGGTCGTCAGCGGCGTTCCTTCTCCAGTTCCTGGTCGAGCCGTTTCAATTTTTTTATATTCCGGTGCAGCTCGTTGACTTCGTTACTCAGTGACTGGTTATGATTTTTCAGCTTTCTATTTTGGCGCGGCAGATCCTCAACCCCGGCCAGCAGTTCCGCCAACGGCCCGGACAGCACTGTCCAACGGCTGGCAGGATACTCCTTTTTCAGCCTTTTCAGCAGCTGCAGCGCCTGCTGGTTTCCTTCCTTCTCCGTTGCCGGGCGCATCGATAACAGTGCCAGCCGAAAGAGAGCCTCATCGGTAACTCCCGCCACCTCGCTACTGTTGCTGACGGCGGCAAGGACCTTGACGGCACCCGCTCTGTCACCCGACTCCAGCATTGCTGTTGCCCTGTCAAGATCCTTGGGCTGCTGGGGACGGTCCACGATGCCGCCATCACCTTGCTTCAGCTTCGGCGTGGCGCAGCCGCTAACAAGGACAAACAGCATGAGCAGAACGATTCTTCTCATCTCGGGTTCTTGTGCCGGCGGTTGATCAGGTAGTTGCTCCCCGGCATCTCCTTGACATAGTCCTTGATTTCGGAGGCGGTCTTGGCAATTTCCACGGCAGTTGAAAACGCTCCCGTTTCATTAATGATAACCGCAATGGAGATCGTCATAATCGGAAAGAAGCGGCGGACTCCGTAACGATCGCACCCGTCAATCCCTCCCCTCGCCAGGTCTTCAGGGGTGTAATGCTTGACAACTTCGGCATCGAAGCTCTCCAAAATCGCCTGGCAGACGGTTTCAGCACTGTCGGCAGAGAGGATCGCCACAAAATCGTCCCCCCCCACGTGGCCGACGAAGGCATCACTGCCGGCATGGATCTTGACCATCTCGTAAATTATCTCGCCGCTCAGCCTGATCAGTTCACTCCCCGTGATATAGCCATAATGGTCGGTAAAGGGCTTAAAATTGTCCAGGTCGGCATAACAAAGGGCAAACCGGCTTCCATCCTGCAGGCGCCGGTTGATCTCCCGCTCAATGGCAATGTTTCCCGGGAGGCGGGTCAGCGGACTTGCATCCAGGCTAATCTGCTCCAGATCCTTGAGCCTGGCCGCCATACGGATGAAATCGGCGGCAAGCTCGCCGATTTCATCCCCCGCCGGGATTTGCGGGTCATAGTCGAAATCGCCGGCGGCAACCCGCTGTGTTGCCTGCTGTAATTTCCTGATTGCGGCAAAAGTACGGTAGGTGAAGTAGACCGCGATGACAATCGCCAGAATGAACCCGGCCAGGGTGAGGAAAAACGTCCATATAACGGCGGAACGTGTTTGCCGGTTTGCTTCTGCAAGGGTCGCCTGCAGGTCATTCTGGCGGGCAATGTACAACCGGTCCAATTCGGCCAGAATTTTTTGCGCTTTCCCACGCAAACCGGCGGTATCGCCTGCTCCGCCGGCAAACAATCTGGCAGCGGCGGCGTGGTACCCTTTATAAAGGCTTTTCAAGGTGTCAAGCGATCCGGGTGCTGCCGAGCGTTCCAGTCCGGCGACAATTCCCATGAACTCTTTTTCCCTCTGGTTAAACAGTTCTTTGAATTCAGTGCTTTTCAGGATTGCGTATTTGCCAGTGTGACTCTCTTGAGCAATTAGAGAGTTACGCAATTTGGGAAGGGCGCTGATAGCGGGCATGTGGTTATCGGCAATTTCCCTCGCAGTTCGGTTGAGGTAGTAGAGCCCGCCGGCCGCGAACAGCAGTGCCCCGGTTGTGAAGAAAGCCAGCGCAGCGTAACCGATGATCAACTTCTTGACAACGGAGAATTTCACGGCGCGGGGAGGAATAACTATTGTCGGGTCAGGCATGGTCTCCATAGTATTGATATTGTATTGGAGTAAATATTATAAGTCAACGACACGCCTCGGCAAAAGGGCGCACAGCAAACCGCTGGGAGCCCCAATAACACGTTGAATTCTTGTATCATCGGCCAACTAACTATTTTTCAGACGATAGCGGTAAAACCAGATTCCGCCGCCCACCGCCGCTACGACCAGCATGATGGCGAGCTCGTACCTTTGGAAATCGCGTAGAACCGCCTCGATGACATTGCCGAAAAAGTAGCCGGCGGACGCGACCGCCGCCGCCCAGAGAAGGGTGCTGCAAAAGTTGAGGAACACGAACCGCCTGGTACTGAAGTCGCTCGCGCCGATGACGATCGGCGTGATGGTCCGCATTCCATAGATGAAACGGTAACTGAGGACGGCGACCACCTGGTAGCCGACCAGAAAACGGCGCACCTTGCCGATGCGGGGCTTCCACTGCGGCCTCTTCTCGAAAAACCGCTTCCCCTTTCGCTTCCCCACCTGAAACCAGAACTGGTCGGCACAAAACGCCCCGCAAAAAGCAACACCGATGACCCACGGCAGCTGAAGATAGCCGCTGTGCGCCATAATACCGGCGATGATAACGATGGTCTCCCCTTCCAGCAATGCGCCGGTAAGAAGAGCCGGATACCCATATGTCGCGACAAACGATTCCAAGGTCATGCCATATAATACCACAGAAAACTTGCGGGGGAAGTTGCCGGCCCGGCCGGCTTTCGGCATTGCATTTACGGCAGAAAAGGTTCGACCCGGTCAATCCACCAGCAGTAGACCGACATACTGCACGAAATCATCGCTGCTCCGCAGCGGGCCCAACCGGATGCCGCAGCTTTCCGCCAGGGAGAAGACATCGCAGCCGCACGACTCCAGTGACGGCCGCCTCTTTTCCGGAAAACGGCACTGGTTGCCGTCACATTCCTCGCACCAGCAGCAGGGTCCGCCGCTGAAGACCAGCGCCTTCTTGAACCCGCTTAAGAATGCCTCCCGCTCCAACCCCAGCAGCTTTTCCTGAAAATCCCCGAGCGGCGGCTGTCCGGCAACGAGCAGCGCCCGCGAATAGCACCCCAGCAACTCCTCGAACCCGGCCTGATCCATCGCGTGCGGCGGGCAGCTCCACCGTTTGCCGTACTGTGAGCAGCCGTAGGCGCATTTGGCCCGGACCCACGCCTCTGCTTTGATGCGGGCCGGGTCAAGCTCGACGGCGGCAAAGAAACCGCGGGAGAGGGCGTGGCTCTTCAAGGTGAATAGTGACGAAGCGGATTGATATGGAGCAGTGCGGCTGGCGACCAGGGCAAGAGAGCCGGATGGCAGCTCAACAACCGAATGATGGGGAAAACCGGCGTCCTTAAGCAGCGCTACGGTTTCATCGGTCGAGTAACTGCGGCCGTTCCAGGTATTGACGAGCATGTGCATATCGTACAGCGCACCGAAGCTGTTGGCGTCCCGGTAGAAGTCGTGGACGATCAGCAGCCCTTCACCGGTCAGCATCTCCCAGGCCTGCTCCAGCAGGGCGCCATTTTCTTCCGGGCTGTAGCAGTGAATAAGGTTGGAGAAAAGCAGCAGATCGGCGGCGGCGCGATGTTTGGCCACGAGGGCGGCCAGTTCCTGCCGCTCCAGGATATTGCAGGGGTGAAAACTAAAGTTGTGCGGATTCAGTCCGCTGGCGGCCTGCGCACAGACATCCGGCAGGTCGCAGGCTATCCCGCGCCACCCCGGATGCCGGGCGAGGAATTCGCGCAGATAGGTGCCCTCCCCCGCCCCGATGTCAATGATGGTGCCCTCGTCCGGCAAATCCGTCAGCGCATCCCACAGCTCCCGCGACCGTACTACCGCCGCTTCGCTCATCGCCCGCTGAAATAGCTGCAGCCGCTCCCGGCGGTCACCGTCTGACTGATCGATGATCAGCGCCCCCTGCCCTTCTTGCAGCACCTCACCCAGCCTCCCCCAATTCTCCATCAGGGTCGGCTCGAACAGGATAACATGACGCTGGCTCGTGGGGCTCGTCCGGCTGAGGTATGTCCTGCTGAAGCGCGACAGATAGAGGCGTCCGTCATACTGTTCGATCAGTCCGACATTCACCAGCAGTTCGATGAAGCGCCGCCCCTCGTCAGGCTTCAGGGGGGTAGATTCCAGCAACTCATCAAGGCAGTGCTCCCCTTCGTCCAGCGCGTCGATGACCCCTGATTTAACCGCCTCGGCCATGACGCGGAACATGCGGTAGCCGCCAGTCAGGTCACAGAAGGTACGATACGAGTTGTCGGAGGGGAGGATTTTCATGGTTTATCAGATTTTATCCCCCGTCAGATCGCAGGCAAACAGCTTACCCGCCCCGCGCGAGGCGCAGAAATCGCCGCACATCGTGCAGGTGTTCTCGTCCTCCGGGGTGCGGCTGGCGCGGATCGCGCGGGCGTCCTCCGGGTAGAGCGCCAGTTCGAACTGACGATCCCACTTCAGGTCGCGGCGGGCTTTCGACATCTCCTTGTCACGCTCGCGCCCCTTTTCCGGGTACTTGTTCATGTCGCCGATGTAGGCGGCGATCTTGGCGGTCTTGACGCCGGTGCGCACATCCTCTTCGTTCGGGAGCGCCAGGTGCTCGGCTGGAGTGATATAACAGATCAGGTCGGCGCCGAAACGGCTCGACTGGGCGGCGCCGATTGCGGCGGTGATGTGGTCGAATCCGGGGGCAACGTCGGTGGCGATCGGTCCGAGCATGTAGTACGGCGCGCCGCCGCTCATTCGCTTCTGCAGCTGGATGTTCCCCTCGATCTCGTCCAGCGGCACGTGTCCCGGCCCTTCGACAAGCATCTGGCATCCCATGTCGCGGCCGATCTCGGCCAGTTCGCAGTTGAAGATCAGTTCCTGGATCTGGGCCCGGTCGGAGGAGTCGTGGATCGCCCCGGCTCTGAGGCCGTTGCCGAGCGAGAGGACGGTGTCGTATTTCTTCAGGATCGAGACGACCCGGTCGAACTTCTCGTAGAGCGGATTTTCGCGGTTGTTGGCGATCATCCACGCCACCATCGAGACCCCCCCCTTGGAGACCAGCCCGCCGTAGCGGTACCCCTGCTTGCGGAGACGCTCTATCGTGCAGAGGTTGATGCCGCAGTGGACGGCCATGAAGGCCATGCCGTCGGCGCACTGCTTCTCGATGATGTCGAAGAGCATCTCCTCGTCCAGCTTGTTCGGATCGCCATATTTGCGGGCCGCTTCGCAGAAGGCCTGGTAGAGCGGCACATTGCCGACCGGCAGGTCGACGGCGGCGATCACCTCGCGCCGGACACGGTCGAGGTCCCCCCCGACGGAGAGTTCCATCAGCGTGTCGGCGCCGGATTCCTGTGCCGCCAGCGCCTTGGCTATTTCGGCATCGTAATCGATGATGTCGGAGGATGTCCCGATCGAGGCGTTGACCTTGGTGGAGAGTCCCTTGCCGATGCCGGCTACACGCGATGGCTTGCGGTTGTGGTTCCAGGGGATGACGATCTTACCTTCGGCTGTCATGCGGCGGATATACTCCGCCTCAAGCTGCTCGTTAACGGCGACGGTTTGCATCTGGGGGGTGATTATGCCCTGGCGGGCGAATTCAATCTGGGTCGACATCGGTTCATTTCCTTTTTAATATTTAGTGACAGCTGGAAGCTTATTCTTATTCAGCCGTTTGACACCCCGGCCTGTTCAAAGGTCGCCATCTCTTTCAGCACCTTTACTCCGGCCTCGATCAGCGTCATGGCCAAGGCGGCTCCGGTCCCTTCACCAAGGCGGAACCGGAGATCAAGAATCGGCTCGACGCCGATACGATCAAGCATGAAGGAGTGGCCGATTTCTACGGACTTATGGGCGGCGAAGACATAGTCGCGCACATCGGGATTCAGCTCGGAGGCGATCAGGGCTCCGGCCGTGGAGATAAAGCCGTCGATCACGACCGGGACCCTATTGGCCGCGCACCCCAGCACCAGGCCGGCGATCGCCGCTATTTCCAGCCCGCCGACTTTGGCCAGCACATCGAGCGGGTCGTTGGGATCAGGCTTGTTGAACGCCAGCCCCTGTTCGATGACGCGAATCTTGTTGACCAGCGCCTCGTCGCCGATGCCGGTGCCGCGATGAGTCACCTCCGCCACCGTTTTGCCGGAAATGGCCGCGATGATTGCCGAAGAGGGCGTCGTGTTGCCGATCCCCATTTCGCCGGTGCCGACCAGCCCCACCCCTTCGGCGCGGCACTGATCAGCCAGCTCGATGCCGACCATCACGGCGGCAATAGTCTCTTCGCGGGTCATGGCCGGACCCTCGGCAAAGTTTTTCGTGCCGCGGGCAACTTTTTTATGGATCAGGCCGGCAATACCCGCGAAATCATGATCTACCCCGACATCGACTACCCGCACTTCCGCCCCGGCATGTCGTGCCAGCACGTTAACCCCGGCGCCGCCGGACAGGAAATTCAGCACCATCTGGGAGGTAACTTCCCTGGGATATAACGATACCCCCTCTTCCGTCACCCCGTGGTCTCCGGCAAAGGTAAAAACGACCTTCCGTGAAACGTCCGGGTCCGGATTGCCGCTGATCGCGACGATGCGCCGGGCAAACTCCTCCAGCCGCCCCAATGAACCGGGTGGCTTGGTCTTGTTGTCCAGTCTAGTCTGGGTCTGCTGCAGCAGCTCCGGGCTGACCGGCTTGATGCGTTCGAGTGTGGCTTTGATGGTATCCATGCAGATTCTCCTTATTTCAACCGTAGCGGAATCCCGCTGATGACGACATGCACCTCATCCGCCGCCCCGGCCATGGCCTGGTTCGCTGTGCCGGCGATGTCCCGGAAGAGCCGCGCCAGCCTGTTGTCCGGTACGATCCCCATTCCGACCTCGTTGCTGACCAGAATAACGGGCGTCACCATCCCCTGCAGCGTGCTCTTCAATTGCTGCAGGTCCTCGTGAATCCGCTCTTCACACCGTCCCGAATCTTCTTCATATTTGAACAGCAGGTTGGAGAGCCACAGCGTCAGGCAATCGACCAGGATGGCCCGATACTGGCCATCACAACGCGCCAGCTCCTGTGGCAAATGAATCGGCTCCTCGATCGTGCACCACTCAACGCCACGACGCTCTCGATGGCGCATGACCCGCTCATCCATCTCGCTGTCGAGTGTCTGGGCAGTCGCCAGGTAACCGAGCGGTGCTCCGAACTCCAACGCCCGTTTTTCGGCGAAGGTGCTTTTGCCGCTCCGCGCTCCGCCGGTTATGAATATTGTTTGAGCCATCATGCCCTCCAGGATCTGCCAAACAGGACAACCTAACAAAAAAGCCCCTGACCGAAAAAGGGCAGAGGCTCGAAAACCGGAAACAGAGAAACAATCAGGCTTCGGCCCCTCGTACCACGGAGGTCCCAAAACAGCTACTAAATGGCAGGTTTCCTGGCTCCAGGGTCATCTTACTGGCCGCGCCTTCCCGGATAATCCAGTGGCTTAAGTTGCGGCGTTCATCGCCTGTTACAGTTGCGGGTCAGCGAAGGATTTTAACCTTCTTCCCTTTTAACTATGCTTTCACAGCACAGCACCAAATCGTCTTTGTGAAACAATTGTAGTGTGGGTTTTAGCAGAGAGGAGAGCTGAAAGTCAAAAAGAAAATGGTCTTACAGTTGTGCCGAATTCGGTGTGTTCTGCTGCATATAGCATAGCCTGTTCGTTAAGCCAATTTTCGGCAGCTAAAACAACTCAGCTTGAATTGATGTCATTGCAATAACCTCAAACGATTTAAGATACGAAGATACTTTCTCGTATTCATCCTCGGATATTCCCGGCCAAGGGGACTTTTCTGTTAGGCTACCAGATCAGTTCCCTCGAAGTAATCAGACATTACAGGTAAGTCAGTAGAAGGAGATCTGGCATTATCTTAGCCTCATCTTATAAGTACATTTCAAATTGACTAATTCCACCAATATCTGGCATATATAAAAATTAACTTATATTTTTATGGAGAATTGCATCATGAAATTGTTAACACTCCTGGTTGCTTCGTCGATGGTTATTGGCACTTCTTCAAACATTTTTGCAGTCGAGACTCCACCGAATGCTGGTCCGGCAGTCATCGAGCTGAAGATGGGTAATATGCGCCTGCCGTTCCAGCACCTGAAACATCAGAAATTAAACAACAATGAATGTTTTCACTGCCATAAACCCCAGGAGTGGAAAATCAAGGGATGGGATAAAGAGGTTGCCCATCAGATCTGCATATCCTGCCATGACCTGAACGACAAGGGGCCGGTAGAGTGCAAGGCTTGCCATACACAATAGAATTACATCCTTACTTCAAGCAAAAGTCTATAGCTGGTTCAACACAGCACAGGCATAAAATCATAACTATCCTCCCTTTCGAGCCCCCTTGGCATTCCAGCCATGCGGGGCTTTCTTTTTGTCCATTCCAGGGCGTTAAATGAAGCAGTCTCTCTGGTAAAAGAAAAAATCCCTTTCCTTGTCTGCTCACTCCTTTCAGCTATAATCACCCTTTGTGCACAGAAGAAATCTTCTGCCGTCATGGATTTTACATATTCACTCCGAATTGGAAATGCCTTAGAGCTTATCCGTAAATAAAATGTACTTTCTGTAGCATTTTTGGTAATATTATCTCCCAGCATCTATCACATTAGCTGGGAGGGTATTATGTCAAAGGTTCAATCGTGGGAAGTCTCTGA
>Ga0137385_10001018_pt1 | contig 23276 bp, 19 predicted proteins | sample SagtaG_FD_104921 | JGI IMG/M metagenome (GOLD analysis project Ga0137385, IMG submission 104921) | Vadose zone soil microbial communities from Sagehorn Ranch, Mendocino, California, USA - Sage2_R_80_16 metaG | ecosystem: Environmental > Terrestrial > Soil > Vadose zone | place: USA: California... | reverse complement strand
GCAGCAGCTCAAGCGTCTGAATCTCGAACTCTCGAAAGCCGACCGCCGCAAGGACGAATTTCTCGCCACGCTCGCGCACGAATTGCGCAATCCGCTTGCGCCGATGCGCAACGTGCTCGAGATTTTGCGCCTGAAGGAATTTGCCGATCCGCAACTGAGCTGGTCGCGCGACGTGTTCGACCGGCAACTGCAGCACATGACGCATCTGGTCGACGATCTGCTGGAAGTCTCGCGCATCACGCAGGGCAAGCTCGAGTTGCGCAAGCAGCGGCTCGAACTGGCGCGCTCGATGCAATCGGCCATGGAAGCGGCGCGGCCGACCGTGCAAGCCTCGTCGCATCATCTGAGCGTGACGCTGCCGCGCGAACCGCTTTATCTCGACGCCGATCCCACGCGCCTTTCGCAGATGATTCTGAATCTGCTGAACAACGCCGCCAAATACACGCCGCCTGGCGGCAGCATCTCGCTCGCCGCGCAACGCGAGGGCGACGAAGCGGTGATCGTCGTGCGCGATTCCGGCATCGGCATTCCCCGCGAGCATCTGGACAGCGTGTTCGAAATGTTCTCGCAACTCGCGCCGGCTCTCGATCGCTCGCAAGGCGGCCTCGGCATCGGGCTCGCGCTGGTGCGCGGCCTCGCGGAACTGCACGGCGGCACGGTCGCGGCATTCAGCGGCGGACCCGGCACCGGCAGCGAGTTCGTGATCCGCCTGCCGCTTTCGCACAAGCCGGCGGCGGAAGACGGCACGCCGCTCGAGACGCCGCGGGCGGCCACGCTGCGTGTAGTGATCGTCGACGACAACGCGGACGCCGCCGAGAGCCTCGCGATGGTGCTCGAACTCGAGGGCCACGAAGTGCGCACGGCCGGCGACGGCGTTGCCGGTTTGGCCTTGATCGGCGAATTCGCGCCGCAAGCGGTGATTCTGGATATCGGCTTGCCGCTTCTGAACGGCTATGAAGTGGCGCGGCGCATCCGCGACGATCATCAGGAGGCCGGCATTCTGCTGATCGCGGTGACCGGCTGGGGCCAGCAGCAGGACAAGGAGACGGCCGTGGCGGCCGGCTTCGACCATCATTTCACCAAGCCGGTCGACCCGCGCGAGTTGCAGCGCGTGATGACGCGGCAGCAGGCCTGACCGGCCAGAAGCAACCGGCGCCCACGCACTTCTGTTCGCGCATGTCTCGCCTCACGGCCTCACGCAAGCGCCCGGCAATTCGATGACGTGCCTGCCGCGCACGCGGCCCTTTTCAAGGCGCGCGAGCGCCCTACTCCTGGCTGCGCTTCGACTGCACGCGCGCGATCTGCTGCTTCGCCGCCTCGTAGACACGTTCCGGCGTGAAGCCGAATTTCTTCTTCAGATCGGCAAGCGGCGCCGACGCGCCGAACGTATGCATCACCACCTGCGCGCCGAGCCGCCCGACATAACGGTCCCAGCCGAGCGTCGCGGCCTGCTCGACCGCCACACGCGCATCGACGTTGGGCGGCAGCACCGAGTCCCGATACGCCTCGTCCTGACGCTCGAAAATATCCCACGACGGCATCGACACCACGCGCGCCGCGATCCCTTCGCTCTTGAGCTTCTCGTACACGTCGACGCATAGGGAGAGTTCGCTGCCCGTGGCCAGCAGCAGCACCTGCGGCTTCTGACCGTCGGGTGCGTCGGCGAGTACGTACGCGCCCTTGCGCACGCCTTCTGCGGACGCATAGCGGCTGCGGTCCAAGGTCGGCAGCGGCTGACGCGACACGACGATGCACGACGGCCGCCGGGGATGCGAAAGCGCCACGCGCCACGCCTCGGCCACTTCGTTGGCGTCGCCCGGACGCAGCACGGTCAGTCCCGGCACGCCGCGCAGCGACGCGAGCTGCTCGATCGGCTGATGCGTCGGACCGTCCTCGCCGACGCCGATCGAATCGTGCGTGAACACGTAGATCGCCGGCACTTCCATGATCGCCGAGAGGCGGATCGGCGGCTTCATGTAGTCGCTGAAAATCAGGAAGGTCGAACCGAACGGCCGCAGATTCGACACCGCGAGGCCGTTCACCACGGCGCCCATCGCATGTTCGCGAATGCCGAAGTGCAGATTGCGCCCGCCATAGTTGTCGTGCTGGAAACTGCCCGCGCCTTCGAATTTCAGATTGGTCTTCGTGGATGGCGCGAGATCGGCTGCGCCGCCGATCATCCACGGAACGCGCGCGGCAATCGCGTTGAGCACCTTGCCCGACGATTCGCGCGACGCGACGCCCTTCGGGTCCGCGTCGAACGTGGGAATGTCGCTGTCCCAGCCCGCCGGCAACTCATGCGCTTCCATCTGAGCGAATTCGCGCGACAGGTCCGGATATTTTTTGCTGTACGCGTCGTATCTTGCCTGCCATTCCTCGCGCGCCGCCTTGCCGCGCGCGCCGATGCCCTGCGCGAAACGTTCGTGCACGCCGTCCGGCACGTAGAAGAATTTGTCCTCGGGCCAGCCGTAGAACTTCTTGGCGAGCGCCACTTCTTCCACGCCGAGCGGTTCGCCGTGCGCGGACGCGGTGTCCTGCTTATGCGGCGCGCCCCAGCCGATGATGCTGTGGACCACGATCAGCGTCGGCCTGTCGGTGACGCTTTTCGCTTCCACCAGCGCGGCTTCGAACGCGGCGGCGTCGTTCGCGTCGTTCACATGCAGCGTGTGCCAGTTGTAGCCGCGAAAGCGGCTCTCCACGTCGTCGCTGTAGGCGAGATCGGTGTGGCCTTCGATGGTCACGCGGTTGCTGTCGTAGATCCAGATCAGATTCGACAGCTTCAGATGGCCGGCGAGCGACGCCGCTTCGTGCGAAATGCCTTCCATCATGTCGCCGTCGCCGCACAGCGCGTAGACGCGGTAATCGAACAGCGGCGCGTCCGGCTTGTTGAAGCGGTTCTCGTACCAGCGCGCCGCCATCGCCATGCCGACGCTGTTGCCGAGCCCCTGGCCGAGCGGACCGGTGGTGGTTTCGACGCCGGCGGTCATCCGGTATTCGGGGTGGCCGGGCGTCCTGCTGTCGATCTGGCGGAAATGCTCGATGTCGTCGAGCGAGACGGCGGGCGAGCCGGTCGGCTTGCCGTGTTCGTCCACGGCCTTGACGTTGGCCAGATGCAGCAGCGAATACAGCAGCATCGACGCATGCCCCACCGAGAGCACGAAGCGGTCGCGGTTCGGCCACAGCGGCTCGTCCGGGTCATAACGCAAATGGTTTTGCCACAGATGGTAGGCCACCGGGGCGAGCGCCATCGGCGTGCCGGGGTGACCGGAATTGGCCTTTTGCACGGCGTCCATCGATAGCGTGCGGATCGTGTTGATGCACTGCTGATCGAGGGCGGGATCGTTTTGCATGAGGACACTCCTTGTTCGGCGATTGAGAACATTGCCGGGCACACGCGGCTTTTGCGTGTCCGGCGAAGCGTGTTCGTGGAAGCACGCATGAGGAACCGCAGCCGGCTTTACGATGATGCGCCGATGATGCGCCGATGCGCGGAAATCTGCAGCGCGCGTGACATGCGGCGCGGCGTTCGTTCAATGATCGGCGGCCGATCTTTCAGGCGGCTTGCGGCCTGGAGTTCGTTTCGACCTGCGTTCGACTTTTCCTCGACCGGCACAATCACCGGCGCGGTAGACAATTTCCGCCCGCATCAAGCCGCGTGCAGCCAGTGTTCGAGCAGCGGGCCATGCTTGCCGTCGACCGGATCCATCGCGGGGAACGGCAACGCCTCCATGGCCGCCTGTTCCTCCGGTGTGAGCGCATCGCGGCGGATGTCCCACTGCTGGCCGCGCGGATAGCCGCCCACCACCTTGAACTGACGCTCGAACGATTGCATGCAATGTCCGGTGCCGGCCGGCAACAACAGCGCGTCGCCCGCGGATATCGTCACCAGCCTGCCGCCCGGCCCGCCCAGGATCACTTCCGCTGAACCGTCGGCGACGCCGAGCACCTCGTGCGCCGTCGCGTGAAAATGGTGGTAGTCGAAAATGCGGTCGCGCCATTGCGGCGGCCATTCGTTGCGCTCGAACAGAATCTCGAATGCCGCGGCAAGATCGCCGGCTTGCGGCGACAGCGCGTGGCGGTAAATCACGACCGGCAGCTTGCGGTTGTTCGGCACCCAGTCGTGCGGTTCCAGCATGAAGGCTTCGTACTCGGTTTGAACCGCGTCGAAGCCGTGCTTCGAATCGAAGAACATGGTTTGCTCCTGTGCGTGCTGATGCGTGTGGCGCACTTGCTTTTGCGATTCCGGCTTGCATTCGCCGACGCCTGCGGGCGTTCGTGGTGCTTGTGACGCTTGTAGCGTTGGTGCATGCGGCGTGCGCGCGATCGTCGCAGTGCCGCATAAAGCAAGCCTGCCCGCGCGCGAACGCTCTCCTTGAAATCGGCTACATCCGCAATGCAGCAACATCCGGTCCCTCTCCGCGACGCGTGCCGGACAGCGTGAAGGCGAATAGGTGGCACGGCCGTTGCGGCATGGAACGATGGAGGTCTGCATCCGTTTTTTGTAAAAAGGAGAACCTCATGACCATCATGACGATTCGCGTGTCCGATACCGAAGTGCAGGTCGAACGAACGGTGTACACGTTCACGCAAAAGAGCGACGCCGATGCGTTCCAGCACTGTCTGGCCGATACCTCCATCGACAGCTGCTATCGCAGCCATCCGCCGGTGTCGGTGCGCCCCACGCCGCCAGGCGAACGTCCCGACGACCTTGGCCGCGACAGCGCGATCTCGCCGTCGCTCGGCGGGATGCCTTGAATGCCGGCATTGTGAAGCCGCGTTTCAACGCGGCGCGCAACCTGTCACTTCTCCGGGGCCGCGCGATCCGCGGCCACGATCTCGCGGCCGTAGTCGATCGCGGCGCGACGCGCCTCGTCGGCGGTCGCATAGGGTCCGATCTCCGGCGCGCCGTCGAACGGAAACAGAATCTTCCTGTCTGCTTTCCTGACGACCTTCAGTCCACCTACGTAACGGCCGTCGCCTGTTCCGTGATAGCTCGCGTAGATTTCGAAGTCGTCGTCGGCAACGTCGGCCTTGTGTCGCGCCATTGTGATTTCCCTTACTCCTGCACCTTCAGTGCGTCATGCTGTTTTCTTGCGGCGCGGCTCGTGCGAACGGTCCCAATGGTCCGAACAGCACCCGCGTGCGTGCCGATTTCGAGCAATACCTGTTCCACACGATGCGAGCCCCTGTGTGGTGCGAGGATCGCGCGCCATGGCATGACGTTTGCAAGACAGAGTGCGGACATCCAATCCGCTGCTTCGCGTTTTGCCGATTCGAGTCCGGTCCCCGGCACCGGTTTTGCTTGACGCCAACGCGAGACACCCGCACGCCACGGAGACAGACAATGAATTTATCGAGCACGCGCTCCATGCCCAGACTGCGCATGCACACGCCAATGCCGCCGGAAGTCGATCCTGATGCACCGCCTCCGCCGGACATCGACCCCGATCCGGAACCGGAAGACGATCCACCGCCCGATCCGGCGCGCCCGCCCGCAGGCGATCCGCCCGCGAGGCCGCCGCCCGTGCGTATTGCTTGCAGACGGGCCTGCGGCCGGGCGCGCGAAACCACGTGACTGATTGCGCCTTCGCCTCTCGCGAAGCCGTGCCGCGTGCGGACTCCGGGGTCGATTCCGGTAACAACCGGCCCATTGGACTGGAAATAGAAAAAGGCGCACCAGTTTGAACCAGTGCGCCTCTATCAGTGCTGCAAATGTCCTGAATCGACACCGCTCAATTCACGCTCACCGCAACTTCAACGCAGTTTCGCGACGTCCTTCTCGCTCACCCGCGTCGCCGACGGATTACCGAACTGCGTCGTCACGTAGTTGGTGAGCGCGGCGATCTGCGCATCGTTCAACTGCGTGGCGAAGGCCGGCATGCCGACGTCGTTGTCCGCGGTCTTGCGCTGAACGCCGTGCAAAATCACCTGCATGAGATTGACCGGATTGGACGCGCCCACCGTCGAGTTATGCAGCAGCGGCGGATAGTAGCCGTCCGGCGTGCCCCTGCCGTGCGCCTGGTGACAGGTCGCGCAGTTGCCGAGGTACAGGCGTGCCGGGTCGAGCGTGCCGTCGTTCAACGCGACACCGCGCAGACGCGCGACGTCCGTCGACGGTTTGCCCCATGCGCTGCGCGACTGCGTGCTGCCGTCGTTCACCGCCGGCACCGTGCGCACGTAGGTGGCGATCGCGCTAATGTCGGCGCCGGTCATCTTCGAGAAGCTGTGCTCGACGGCTTCGCCCATCGGCCCGGCTGCCTGCGCGAGACCCGGCACGCTGCCCGTTTGCAGATACTGCACGAGCTGCGCATGAGTCCACCTGCCGATGCCGCTGCCGGCCGAGGACGTGATGTTGTAGCCGTCCCACCCCGCCAGCACCGAACCGCCGAGGAAGCCGCTGCCGGTTTCGTCGAGCGCCTTCTCCTGCATTCCGAAGCCGCGCGGCGTGTGGCACGTGCTGCAATGCGCGAGGCCTTGCACGAGGTACGCGCCGCGATTCCATTCGGCGCTCTGGTTCGGCTTGGCTTCGTATGGGCCGCTCTTCAGGAAGACCCAGTTCCATACCGTCAGCGGCCAGCGCATGTTGAGCGGCCACGGAATGTCGCTCGCGCGCGTGGCCGCGTTCACCGGCGCGACGCCGTAGCGGAAGTACGCGTAGAGCGCCTTCACGTCCTCGTCGCTGACCTTTGCGTAGGACACGTACGGCATGGCCGGATACAGATTGTGGCCGTCCTTCGAGACGCCATGGCGCACGGCGCGGTCGAAGTCCTCGAGCGTCCACGTGCCGATGCCCGTTTGCGGGTCCGGCGTGATGTTGCTCGAATAGACCGTGCCGAGCATCGGCACTTTCAGCGGCAGGCCGCCGGCGAACGGTTTGCCCTTCACCGTGCTATGACAGGCCATGCAATCGCCGGCCGTCGCCAGATATTCGCCGCGTTTGATCAACGCGGTGTCGTTACTGCTCGCCGGAGTTGCCGAGGTATCGGCATGCGCGAACGCGGGCAAAGCCAAGGCGCCGGCCAGCAGCCAGAAAAAGGTTTTTTTCAGCACGTTCAAACTTCCTTCTTCAACTGGTCGGCCATGCGAAGCGCCAATGCGGCAATAGTCAGCGTCACGTTGACGGTGCCCACCGTCGGCATCGTCGCGCTGCTGGAGATGAACAGGTTCGGGTGGTCGAAGGTGCGGCAATGCTTGTCGACCACCGAATCGCGCGGGTCGCTGCCCATGATCGTTGCGCCCGTGATGTGGTTGTTCGGCGCGAAATCGTCCTGATACTCGATGCCGGTGCCGCCCAGTACTTTCGCCGCGTTCGCGTAGACCTCGCGGGTATGCGCGGCGCCGCGCTTCACGTAGTCGTCGATGCGATAGGTGATCTCGGGGCGCGGAATGCCGATCGCGTCCGTCTCGGTCTTGCTCGGCACGATGCGGTTTTCCGGCGCCGGCAGGATTTCATGGAAGCAGTCGAACTCGACGAAACGCGCCGAGCGGTCGCGAATCCGCGCGTCCAGATCGGCCGCCTTGATCAGCTTGCCTTGCTTGAAAATCTTCTGCGTCTCCTGATCGATGCGCGACAGGTTCGACAGATGGATCTTCTTGGCCGCCTCCGTGGAACGGAAGGCGCCGTCGCGAAAGCCGATCAGCGAGGTCATTTCCTGCGGGCCGCGGCCCGGCCACAGCTTTTCGTCCGCGTAGAACGTGACGCCGGTGCCGGGGTGGTCCATCAGGTTGCGCCCCACCATGTCGGAGCTGTTGCCCACGCCGTTCGGGAAATCGTGGCTGGTGGACATCAGCATGATCTTCGGCGTCTCGATGCCGTTCGCGGCGAGCACGAAATACTTGCCCTCCACGCGATGCTCGTTGCCCTGCGGGTCCTTGTACAACGCAGCGGCGATGCGCTTGTCCGCACCGACTTCGAGCTTGTGCACCACCGCGTTGTCGATCAGCTTCGCGCCGGCCTGCTCCGCCTTTTCGACGTGCACGATGCCGTTGTACATCGCGCCGATCGGGCAGATCGGCATGCAGTTGTTGTTGCCGCAGCAGGTCGGGCGGCCGTCGTACGGACGGCTGTTGCGCGCCACCGGCTCGGTCACGACGTGATAGCGCGAGTCGAATGCGTTGAGCTTGCTCTTGATGGTCTGCTCGTTGTACGAGAGCGGCAGCGGCGCCATCGGATACGGCCGGCTGCGCGGCGAACCGAGTTCCTCGTCCGTCGGGCCCCACACGCCGAGCTCCTCTTCGGCGCGCTGATAGTACGGCTCCAGTTCCTCGTATTGCATCGGCCAGTCGCGGCCCACGCCGTACACGGTCTTCATCTTGAAGTCGTTCGGCATGAAGCGCCATGCAGACGCGGCCCAGTGCCACGTCGTGCCGCCCACCGCGCGAATGTACTGCGAGTTGAATTTGTGCTCGCCCTTCAGGATCAGATAATCGTTGGGCGGACCGTACTCGGGATGCGGCGCCCATTTGCTCGACGGGTACGGCGCCATGAAGTCCATCTTGTCCGTCTGATTGCGAAAGCGCTCGACGATTTCCCAGCGCGGCATGCGCGGTCCGGCTTCGAGCAGGATCACGGACTTGCCCGCGAGGGCCATTTGATGCGCGACGATTGCGCCCGCCACGCCCGACCCGACGACGACGATATCGGCTTGCTCGGTTCGTTGTTGTTGTTGTGTATCGGCCATGCTCAAGCTTGCCTTTCGATCGGTTTGGCGGCCCAGAAACCGGGCTTGTTGGGGCAGTAGGAACGAATGATCAGCGTGTCGGAGACCACGTTGAACATCAGCGCCTGCTCGTACGTGATCACCACGTTGTCGACCGTGCCGAGATACCACGCTTCCATGATCTTCAGCGCGAGCGCCTGCTGGGCCGCGTCGGCGGAGTTCGAGGCAAGCGCGCCGGCCAGTTTCGGCAACTGCTGCGCGAGATCGGGCGTGGACTTCTGCAACGCGGCGAGAAGACGCGTGCCGACGTCGCGATCGAGACCGGACTTCGCGGTCAGTGATTGCGACAAGGTCATGAAGGCTTCGATGGGTGCGGCGGACGAGTCGTCGGCCAGGGCTTTGAGCGTGAGAGAGCCGGTGAGGCCCGCTGCCATCAGGGCCAGCGCGCCCTGGAGCCAGCGGCGGCGCGTCATGGCCGACGGCTCACCGCTCCCGGCGGTCGCCCCGAAGGAAGTGCCCTTGGGGAACTCGCCGTGAGAGTCTTGTGGAGTCAATTGTTGTTTATCCCTTGTGAGGCGTTTTTCAATGCGTATTGCGGGTGCTGCGGTGTTGTTTGTGTTGCCATTTATACCGCGAGAAATACTTTAAAACTGATGCAGCATCCCGACGTACGCGCCGGTTTGCGATTCGCCAACGAGCGGGCTCGTATTGCTCGTCGAGTCACGCGGCGACGCTTCGAGCGAAAAATTCGAATTGCCGCTGTTGCGCACATAGCCGACGGTGCCATAAAGGAACGTGCGCTTCGACAGGTTGTACGTGGTGCCGAGCAGGTACATCATCGCGTGGCCGGAAGGATCGTGCGCGGCATCGCCGCCGCCGTCGCCGACCTTGATGTAGTAGCCGCCCGCCGTCACCGCCCAGCGCGGCTGGAAATTGTAGGTGGCGCCGAGCCAGTAGTGATCGGCGCTGTCGGCCACGCCCGCCGGCGAATCCGGCGCCGAGTAATGCGTATAGGCGCCCTGAATCTTAACCGCATCAAAATGCACGTTCGCACCGACGAAATATTCACGCGAGCTCTGGAAAATATTGCTGAAGCGGCCATTGCTGTCGCGCAGTTCGTCGTAGATGCCGCGCACGTCGAAGAGCGGCGAATGATACGTCAACATGATGCCGTCCGAGCGGCCGAACTCGCCGGCGGCGCCGCTGTTGAACGCGCCCGGCTGATTGCCGAACGCGTATTGCGCCTGCACGTCGAAGCCCCAGAACACCGGGCTGTGATACTCGACGTTATTGCTGGTTTGCTGCCAGTTGCGCCCGCGCACGAGCGATGCGGACGAAAACGCCTGCTGCACGAACGGGTCGAATTCCCACACGCCGTCGCTGTCGATGAACAGATTGCGCCCGGCCTGCAGCGTGCCCCACTCCTTGCTGCTCAGGCCCGCGAACGCACGCCGCGACCATAGGCGCCCGCCGCTGGTGGTGCCGTTCATTATCTGCAAGCCCGTTTCCAGGTTGAAGATCGCATTCAATCCGCCGCCGAGATCTTCCGTGCCTTTGAGACCCAGCATACTGGTGCCCCAATCGCCGCCTTCCGCGCTCCAACGGCTCCCACTGCCGCCGGAACCGTTATTGATGTGATTCAGATATTCCACGCCGCCGTCAAGACGGCCATATAAGCTCACACTCGTTTGACCATAGGCGAGCGAGCCGGCCAGCGGACTTGCCATCGCCAGGGCGGCCATTAATTTCGTAGGTAGTCTCATCATCTTTATTGGGTTTTTCTGTCGCAATGTAGGGGCGATGCGGCCCGAGGGTGTGAATGAAAACTACTCGACGTGCCGTATCGCGATTCAATGCTGCGCAGACTGCGGATCAGATGCCGGGCTTGCCCTCGGGAGCCCGGCGCAGGCAGTTCAACGGCATGGGCATTAACCTGTTGCTCATACCGGATAACGCCGGATCAAAGCAGGATTCGCACCGGCTCGCCTGGCGATGTTGTAAAACTACACAGTTAGCCGCCGAACTATAGGTGATACGCGCCTGGCGGCCTATCCGTTTAACACAATAAACTCTTGCGGGCAGCGCACTCGACTTTCACAGCAGTAATGAACGCGGCGCCCCAAAGGGAGCCGCTTTGAGGCGGAACGAAAGCTACCCCGGATAAGATAGTCGCTTAATCGGCCCGAGCCAAATCCAAACTCACCATTCGTTATTAAACTTTTAACCTTCGCCATGAACGCGCCCGAACTGACCGAAGACGAAAACCTTGGCCTTTACCAACGCGCGACGGAAAACGGCGCGGAATGGTGGCGCGTCAGCGTGGCCGACCGGCCGGAAAACTATCGGCTGGAACATGGCGTGGATGACGGCCACGGCGCCGGGGTGGTCGACATGGATCTGGTGGTCGACGCGGAAAACCTGCGCGCGAAGCTGAAGAAATGGCGCCGCGAGGGCTTCGCGATCGATACAGGCGATGCCGCAAGCGAACACAGCGCGGCTGAACGGGCCGCCTTCATGCCGGCATTGCAGCGGGCCTCGGCGGCGAAACGTCGGCAAGCGGAAGGCATGGACGGCGTGGGCGAGACCGTGCGCATCGGCCATATAGAGGTCCCTTGCGGCATCGCCAACCCGCTCGTGCCGCGTCTCAATCCGGCCTATCTGTTCTCCGCGCGCTTTAACGACATCGTCGAGGACATCGTCGAAAACCGGCGCGTAATGCTGATCGGCCACACGGGCGCCGGCAAGACCAGCCTGATCGAACAGGTCGCCGCGCGCTCGCATCACGGCGTATTGCGCTCGAACATGAACGGACAGACCACCGTCGGCGATTTTGTCGGCTTCTGGACGGTCAAGGGCGGCGAGACGCTGTGGGTCGACGGCGTGCTGCCGACGGCGATGCGCGAAGGGCTGTGGCTGATCGTCGATGAAATCGATTTCGCGGAGCCGTCGATTCTCGCCGCGCTTACCGCCGTGCTCGAGCCGCACGGCCGGCTCGTGCTGAAAGAGAAAGGCAACGAGATCGTCGCGCCGCATCCGGCGTTTCGTCTCTTTGCCACGGCGAACGCAGTGGGCGCGATGAGCCAGTTCCGTCATCTGTATCAGGGTGCGAATCTGATGAACGAGGCGTTTCTCGATCGCTGGCGCGTGTACCTGCTCGACTATCTGACGCCCGCCGAGGAAGCCGACGTGCTGATGCGCACCCTCGGCCCGCACATGACGCGCACGCTCGCCACCACCCTCGCCGCGATTGCCGCCGACTGCCGCGCGGCGTTCGCCCGCGAGGATCTGTCGAGCGCGTTCTCGACGCGGCGCCTGCTCGACTGGGCCGAGCTGATGCTGCGCACCGGCGACCCCGAGCGCGCCGCCGCACCAGCGATCTACGCGAAGGTCAGCCCGGAAGACGCCGCGTTGATTCGCGGCATCGTCCGTCATCACATCGCGCCGGCCGCGTGACGGTGAGCGCGATGCACGCGGCGCGCGACACGCGAGGCTTCGCGTTCGAATCCACGCTCAGCAAGGTGGCCCGCGTGCTCACGGGACAATACGGCGTGACGGTCGCGTTCAGTCCGGATGGACCGCGCGTCGAGCCGGGGCGCATCGTGATTCCCGACTATGAGTTGAATGGCGCTATCGAGCGCGACGTGCTGATCGGCTATCTGGATTTGCTGGTGGCGCGCGCCAGGCATGCTTCGCTCGCGCAACTCAATGCGCTGCCGGCCGGCGTCGCCGCGAATCTTGCGCAAGTGATCGACGACCGCCGCGTGTGCGCGCAATTGCTCGACGAATATCCTGGCGCGCGCTGGTTCATCGGCAAATTGCGCGTGCATGCCGCCGAGCGGGCGCGGCAACGCTGGCCGAAGCTGCATTGGCGCGACCGGCTCGTCTGGCTGGTGGAGCGTGCACTGTGGGACGAGAAACCGAGCTTGACCGAAGCGAGCCATTCGCCGATGGCGGCGCTACATGCGTCGCGGGATCTGCTGGACGAGGCACGCGCGAGCCGTTCGACCGCGCGGAGCATCGCGACGGCGCACGCGTTGGCGGCACGCGTGCGGGCTTTGTCGGCGGGAGATGTGAACAGCATGGCGTTCACCGCTGGGCCGGTTGAAGACATCGATACGGAGACGGCTGCCGCATCATCCGCGCCGTTCAACGACGACACCCTGCTCCCCGATCAGAGCAACGCGGCCTCGCCATCGCCGGATCAAAAAAGCGGCGGCGCGCAGGCGGACAATGCGGTGGGCATGGGGCAATCGCCGGCTGATGCGCAACAGCCGTCCGCGCGCCCGGAAGGTGAAGCAGCCGCCGTGTCGGATGCCGCTCGCGCACGCCTGTCGATTCCCCTCGCCACCGAATTCGACGAAATCACCGACCTCACCGGCCACGGCGACAGCGCGGCGTGGCGCGAACTGCGCGCCCAGGCCCGCGCGGACACCGCGCCGCTCAAGGAAAAACTCGATCGCGCGCTGAGCGCCGATGAGCGAACCCGTTGGCGGCGCGAACAGGAGCGCGGCGAGATCGACCGCACGTCGCTGGCCAAGCTCGCCACCTCGCCCGGCTATCGCACGCCGTTTCGCACACAGCGGGCGGCCAAAGGACGCGACGTCGCGGTGAGCTTGCTGATCGACCGCAGCGGTTCGATGGCCGGACGGAAGATCGAACTCGCGCGTCTTTGCGCGACGGCGCTGTGCGATGCGCTCACACAGTTGTCGTTCGATTGCGAAGTGCTCGGCTATTGCTCGCTGGAATCCGCGCCGATGAAGCAGCTGTATCAGCGGCAACTTGCAGCCGGCGCGGATTTGCGGCGCTATAACCGCTTCGTCGAACGGCTCGATCTGAAGGTCTACAAGCGCTTTGGCGCGGCCGACCCGAGCGGCATTGCCCGGATCGATTGCGGCCACGAAAATCCCGACGGCGAGGCGCTCGCCTGGGCGGCGACGCGCCTCGCCGATCATCGAGCCGGGAGGCGCATCCTGATGGTGTTTTCGGACGGCTATCCATCAACCGGCGACGGCGACCCGCAGGTATTGCGCAGCGATTTGCGCGAACGCGTCGCGGCAATCGGCAAGCGCGGCATCGAACTGGTGGGGATCGGCGTGCTGACCGATGCGGTCGAGGACTTCTATCCGCACAACGTGGTGGTGAGCCGCCTTGCCGAATTGCCGTCGACCGTGTTCTCCGTGCTGAGTTCGATGCTGCTCAAGCGCTAGCGCTTCCAGTCAGACAATCAGAACGCATTCAAGGGAATCTTCAGATAGCGCACGCCGTTATCTTCCGGTTCCGGCAACGCGCCCGCGCGGATATTGATCTGGATGGCCGGCAGAATCAGCGTCGGCATGCCGAGCGTGCGATCGCGGGCCGTGCGCATCGCAACGAACTCCTCCACCGTCACGCCGTCGTGTAAATGGATATTGTCGCGGCGCTGGTCGGCAACGGTGGTCTGCCATTGCGGCCCGCGCGATGCCGGCGGGTAGTCGTGGCACATGCACAGCCGCGTCCACGGCGGCAGCGTCAGCAAAGTCCGCACGGAGTCATATAAGGTGCGCGCATCGCCGCCCGGAAAGTCGCAGCGCGCCGAGCCGCCATCCGGCATGAACAACGTGTCGCCCACGAACACCGTATCGCCAATCCGATACGCCATATCCGCCGGCGTATGGCCGGGCACATGCAGCGCCTGCGCGCTCAGTTCGCCGATGCTGAAGGTCTCGCCCGGCGCGAACAGATAATCGAACTGGCGGCCGTCGGTGTGCATGTCGTCGCCGAGATTGAAGGTGCGCTTGAACGCCGCCTGCACGATGCGGATGCCTTCGCCGATTGCGATCTTGCCGCCCAGCGTCTCCTTCAGATAAGGCGCCGCCGAAACGTGATCGGCATGGGCATGCGTTTCCAGCAGCCATTCAACGCGCAGTTCGTGGTCCCGGACGAAAGCGACGACGCGTTCGGCGCCTGCCGCCGAGGTGTGGCCGGATTTCGGATCGTAGTCGAGCACCGGGTCGATCACCGCGCACGCCGAGCCTTCGCTTGCGTAGACGACGTAACTGAAGGTGCCGGTCGTGGCGTCGTAGAAGGCTTCTATCCGGGGTGTCATCGTCCGCTCCTTGTGCCCGCCGCCAAGCCCGGGTCTATTTGACTGGCTGCATCGTCGCGATCGGGATCAGGAATTCGGAGAAGCCCGTCAGCATGATCTGCACGCCGATGCACAGCAGCAGAAACGAAGATACACGCATGGCGACCTTGGTTCCCTCCACACCGAGATACTTCGCGAAAACCACCGCCCTGCTATAGATCAGATAGACCGTGGCGGCCACCACCACCGAGATCACCACGGAAGCGATGCCAGACAGCACGAACTCCGACAGCTTGTGCGTGCGGTTGGCGGTCAGCGCGATGGCGGTGGCGATCGAGCCCGGTCCGGTGGTCAGCGGGATCGTGAACGGGAAGAACGCCTTCGACATGGCATTGTCCGCGTCCACGCGCTTCACGCCCGGCTTGTCCGCGGGTTGCGTGTCGGGCGCATTGAGCATCTGCCAGCCGCCCACCGCGACCGCGAGGCCGCCGCCGATGCGCAGCGCCTCCATTGAAATGCCGAAGAAATGCAGGATCGGCGTGCCGATGAAAAACGCCACCAACAGCACGCACAGCACGTTGATGGCGATTTTCCTCGCGAGCGCGGTGCGCTCCTCCGTGGTCAACGAGGCGGTCCGGTCAAGGAAAACGAAAGCAATGCCGATGGGGTTGATGATGCTGATCAACCCGGTAAAGCCAAACAGAATGTCCGCGATCAGACTTTCGACCATATGCGATCCGTGGCGGGCGGCGGCTCGTGCGGCTCGACTGTCCGCGCACGAAAGACGTCGCGCTAGTTGATGAAACCGGAGCCGCGCGGGCGGCCCGGATGATGCTTGCGTTGCGTGGCGAGATCATAGCGCGGCGCGTGAGACAAAACCGTAAACAAGCGTGGCGATTCCAACGGTGCGGTGACAACGGTGCGACCGAGCGCCGACGTGCGCATTCCGCATGGCGGCGCAACAAAAGGCACGGCCGAAAGGTGCGCTCGCAACTTTCAGAAAGCCTACACTTTTTTGACTTACTTTACGCAACCAAAGCATCGGGCATACAGTCCCCAGCGAAGCCGCACTTTCAACGAGACGTACTTACCGGTTCGAGGAGTTGCCCCCATGTTGCTTCGTGTACTCGCCGCACTGCCGTTCATCGGCATTCTGCTCGGCGTCCCGTTCGTGAACCGAGTCGAGCCGCTGATGCTCGGCATGCCCTTCGTGCTGGCCTGGATCGTCATGTGGGTGGTGCTGAGCTCGATCATCATGGCGATCATCTACCGCATGGACGCGTCCAATCGTCAGATTGCCGTCGACGGTGAGGAGGTCCGCTCATGAGCGCCCTCGTCATCATTACGGCCATCACGGTGTTCGCGCTTTACCTGGGCATGCGCGCGCGGCGCGGCCACGACATGAGCCTCGAACAATGGACCGTGGGCGGCCGCAGCTTCGGCACCGCGTTCGTGTTCCTGCTGATGGCGGGCGAGATCTACACCACCTTCACCTTCCTCGGCGGCAGCGGCTTTGCCTACGGCAAGGGCGCGCCGGTCTACTACATTCTTGCGTACGGCACGCTGGCGTACATCCTCTCGTACTGGATGCTGCCGCCCATCTGGCGTTACGCGAAGAATCACCGGCTCGTTTCGCAGCCGCATTTCTTCTCGCGCAAGTACGAGAGCCCGGCGCTCGGCACGCTCGTCGCGCTGGTCGGCGTGGCCGCGCTGATTCCCTATCTCGTGCTGCAACTCAAGGGCCTCGGCATCATCGTGGCGACGGCCTCGTACGGCGTGATTTCGTCGACTGCGGCCGTGTGGATCGGCGCCGCGGTGGTGACGTCCTACGTGATCGTCTCCGGTGTGCGCGGCTCCGCGTGGAATTCGGTGGTGAAGGATATGCTGATTCTGGCGATCGTGCTGTTCCTCGGCATTTATCTGCCGCTGCACTACTACGGCGGCTTCGGCGAAATGTTCCACGCGATCGACGCCGCGCGTCCCGGCTTCCTCACCTTTCCGGCAAAAGGTTCGAGCGTGACCTGGTTCCAGTCGACCGTGCTCCTGACCGCGCTGGGCTTTTTCATGTGGCCGCACACGTTCGGTTCGATCTTCACCGCAAAGGACGAGCGCATTTTCCGCCGCAACGCGATCGTGCTGCCGCTCTACCAGCTGATTCTGCTGTTCGTGTTTTTCGTGGGCTTTGCGGCGACGCTGAAGGTGCCGGGGCTCAAGGGCGGCGACATCGACCTCTCGCTGTTCCGCCTGTCGTTGCAGACCTTCGACCCGTGGTTCGTCGGCGTGATCGGCGCGGCGGGCGTGCTAACCGCGCTGGTGCCGGGGTCGATGATTCTGACGGCGGCCTCCACGCTGCTCGCCAACGACGTGTATCGCGGCATGGTGAGCCGCAATGCGTCGGATGCGACCGTTGCCAAGCTGGCGCGCTTTCTGGTGCCGGTGGTGGCGCTCGTCGCGGTGGGCTTCACGCTGCACGGCGGCGAGACGATCGTCGCGTTGCTGCTGATGGGCTATAGCTTCGTGACGCAGCTGTTCCCCGCGGTGATCTGCAGCTTGCGGCCGAATAATCGCGCCACCAGGCAAGGCGCCTTTTGCGGGATTCTCGCCGGCGTGGCGGTGGTGGCGGTGACGACCACCATGCATTTGAGCGTGGGCCAACTGATGCCGTTTTTGCCCGATGCGCTGAAGGACGTCAATATTGGGTTTCTGGCGTTGGCTGTCAACGTGATTGTTTTTGCCGTGGTGAGCGCGGCGACGCAAACGCGGCAGGCTGAACGGACGCAGGCGTCGGTGCATTGAGGTTGTGTTCGCGGTGGCGGGTGAAGGGGCCGAGCGGGCACGAACCGCCGCTCGGCACGCTATGCTGTAAGGCACGCATGTTGCCCGTGGAGTTGCCGATGCAGTCGCCCGTTCTCCGAGTCGCTCGTCCTACCAACGATCTGCACAAGGTCGCGGACTTCTATACCAGGGGATTAGGTTTCGAGGTTCTCGCCCGCTTCGAGAAGCATGAAGGTTTCGACGGCATCGTGCTGGGGCGGCGCAGCTGGCCCTGGCACCTCGAACTCACGCATCAGCACGGCGTCACGGTTGGCCGCGCGCCGACCGCCGAGCATCTTCTGGTGCTCTATCTTCCCGAACACGATGAATGGATCGCGGCCGTCGAGCGGCTAGAGGCGCTCGGCGTGCTCGCGTGTGAAGCGGAAAATCCCTACTGGGACCGGCAGGGCAAAACATTCGAGGACCCCGACGGGTACCGGATCGTTTTGCAGAATGCCGCGTGGGGATGAAAGGCCCGCCGGTTGTCCCGTATGAGCCCAAGGCCACCGAAGAAAAAACATCATAGTGCCGCCGCCCGGCGAATCTGATCCACGAATGCGTATCCGTTCTTGCCGCTGCGCTTGACCTGGTACATTGCCTCGTCGGCCGCGGCGATCAGGCGATGGTAATCGTCGACGAGATCGGGGAAGCTGGCTATGCCGATGCTCGCGCGAACCAGCCCGATTCCCATCTGCTCGTCTGTCCGAACCACGCACGCGATGAGCCGCCGGGCAATGTCAACGAGTTCCACATCCGCCGAAAATCCCCACACCAGCACGGCAAATTCGTCGCCGCCGATCCGGGCGACGACGTCGACCTTGCGCACCGATTCGCGAAAGCACTTCGACACCGCGACCAGAAATTCATCGCCGACGCGGTGACCAAGCGAATCGTTGACCTGCTTGAATCCGTCCAGGTCGACATACAGCACGGCGATTTTGTGAGGCGCCGAATCGGCGTGCCGCCTCGTCGCCGCCGCTTCGAGCGCGGTGAATAGCTTGCGCCGGTTCGGCAGCCCGGTCATCGGATCGTGTAGCGCCGCGTGCTCGAATTCGTGCGACTGCCCCGCCAATTGGTAAGTCCGTTTCGCATACATGCCGAGCGCCGTGATCAACATGCAGAACAGCAGCGCTGCCAATGCGATCACCGTGTACGCGACATGCGTGATCCGCACCCGCACGTCGGCGCCGTCGACGTCGCGTTGCGCGCGCCAGTAGGCCGATGCGTTGCCGAGCTGAACATCCGTGTCGTGAAGGTTCGCGTCCGGGGACAGCGCGGACGGCGCAACACGCGGCGCCGTGGACGGGCTCGCATTCACCAGCGCAGCCAGCGACGTGAGGCGGCGAGCAAGTTCGGCGCGCGCATTTCGCTGACCGTCCGCCTTGGCCCTGCTATCGGCGGGCACGTGCTCCCACACGCCGACCAGATTGCGTGCGCTTTCCGCTCGTTGGACCTCTTCGAGGACGAGGCTCGCATATTCCTGTTTGAGCTGATCCGAAAAGACCATCCTGATCTGCAAGGCAAGATACAGCAGGCCGATTAGCAGGCACAGCAAAGAGGCGACGGCCATCGTCGCCGGACCCGGCCCGAAGCGCATCGTCGGGGCGCGCCCAGCGGCGCGCCGGGGACGAAACCGCTCAGGGATGGGAATAGATGTCTTGGTGGCTTCCGCGGTCATGCTGACGATAGCTTACACGTCGAAAGAAGAGACCCATTCGCGCGAACACATTGCCTTTCTGTTTTGCGTTCGCCGCCGATGCTCGCCGCTCCTGCTGTACGGCTCGTGCGTCTTTGACCGGCCGCGCCGCTGCCAACTGCTGCACTGCGGGATCGGACCCGCTGCTCGCGCGCCGGCTCGATTGAACCGACGATGAGGCCACCGCGGGGGAAGCATTGGGTACGCTGGTTTGGGCGACAGCAGTTGCCGGGTGGCGCGTGACACGGCCTGACCAGACCGCCTGCTTCCGGCCTTCTTCGCCCTCCGATGTCAGCGTCGTGACGGGGGATGCCGGGGTGTTTGTTGCTGGAGGCTTCGTTGCCAACTTACCCGTTACCGCCGTATCCATTACCGCTGCACCCATCGGCGCCTTAAGCGGTGCATTCATGGTCGCCGCCGCGACGGACGCCACCGGCACGCCCGGCGCCGCCATCGACATCGGCGGTCCCAGCGATGAGGCCGACTTCGCCAGCACCGTTCCGGCCGCCGCCGATGCGGGCACGCCGAGCGCGCGCCGCGCACCCGCTATGGCTTCGGCATACGCTTGCTGATCCTGATTGAACCAGACGCCGTACGCGACCGTACCCACCACACCGAAGGCCAGCGCACTCGCCGCGGCCACGCACAGCGCGAGACGTCCGAAGCGTGGCGGCGGTGCGCGATCCTCTTCCAGTTCGTCAGTGTCGAAGCCGGCATCCGGCCCGGCTACCTGAGATTTCGGCAACTCGGTATCGTCGAACATCGCAATACTCTCCGGAATCCTTCCGTCTGATGGTTCATCAGACTTTGTTCACACGATTTCGCAGGGGTCGATGCAAAGCCGTCGGAAGAATGTAACTCGCTCATCGGGTGACGACAACGACGACGCCGCGCTTCAAACGCCGGCTGTGCGAACCGGCTTCGCACTGGAAAGCTGTAAAAGATTCAACGCCGCGTGTAGACGTGGACGGTACCGCGCGACCTCGACGGCCGCTCGTGCAGGTGATACCGCGTAAATGCAAATATACGCATGCTCCGCGGCCATCTGGCATGCAACAAGCAGGCCTGTCGGAAGCGCCGGTCGCTGCGTTGCATCTGGGCTGAAAGAGGTGCGCGATGTATTCGCGCGCGTTCTTATTGTTCCGGCTTCGGGAATTGAGTCCGCTGAACCGGGGTTTGCGAATGCTTTCCTGCCTGGCTATTGCGATGCAAGCCGACTTCATCACGGGTGCTGTCGTAAGAATCGTGGCGGCATACAACTAGATTTCGGCAGTTATTGGCTATTTTTCCAAAGGCGCTGAAGGCGGCCCTCAAGCGCTTCCGCGTTGCACGCCACCGTTCAGCAGCGCAAGCCGACGGCTCGTGAGACGCACAAAGGCCGTGGCCCGCATCGCATGAGGATGCGGGCCACGGCCCTGCCCTTTGCCGCGGCTCGATACTGCCGGCCGCTTATTGCGCTTGTTGCTTCAACCTGAACTTGCCCTGGAAACGGATCGTCGGGCGCAGCGACTGCGTCGTCGGCGCCGTTGTCTGCAACTGACGCGCGAGCGGCGTAGCCGACGGGCTCAGCGAACCGATGCTGGTTTCACGCGACGGATCCGCGAGACCGTTCTTCACCAGCAGTTTCGCTTCGAGTTGCAGGCTGGTCAGCAGAACCGGATCTTTCAGCGCGTTGCCCTGTGCGAGCAACTGGCTCCACGCGGTGTTGCTGTAGTTCGTCACGTAGTAGTCGAGACCGCTCGGATCGGCGAGCACCGCGGAACAGCCGGTCAGGCGCACCTGGGTTTGCGTGTCCTTCATCGCGACCGTCCTGCGTGACGTCAGTCCGTCGCCGTAGGCGAGCGTCAACGGAATGGTCCACTGCGTTCCGGGGTACTGGTTCTGGTTCGGAAACGGCGACTGCTTCAGCGTGACCACGGTTTGATTGGACGTCAGATCGCACTGGGTATCGAGCGAGATCAACGGCACACCCGTTTGCCGCACGAAACTGTCGCCGATCGCCACCATCGGCTGGCCGCTCGCCTTGGCCAGTTCGTCCCACAGACGCCTCGGCGTGACATTGCCGAGCGCGTAATCGGCCAGATACGACTGCAGCCCCTTGCGCATCACTTCCTCGCCGAGATAATTCTCCAGCATCTTCAGCACATGACCGCCCTTGTCGTACGTGAAGGCGCTCGCGCTCAGCACGAAGTCGTTCGAGGCCCAGCCGTTGAAGTTGGGCTGCACCGGGAATGCGGTGGACTTCAGATCGGCATTGATCACCGCGTACTTGTTCTTCACGTCGTCGACCCAGCTGAAGCGGTCGGGGAAGAAACGCACCTTGGTCTTGTTCTCGAAGAACGTTGCGAACGATTCGTTTAGCCAAACATCGTCCCACCAGTCGAGCGTGACGAGATCGCCGAACCACTGGTGCGCGGCTTCATGCGTGAGAACCGTCACGCCGTAATCGGACATCCCGGTGCCCGGCGCCGGCAGAATGTCGTCGGCGAATTCCAGAATCGCGCCCCAGTTCTCCATCCCGCCGAAGTTCAGGTCCTTCTCCTCCTTGAACGCGTCGTTCGCGGCGATCGTGTCGAACTTGGTGAGCGGCAACGCAATGCCCGTGTAGCGATAGTAGTAATCGAGCGCCTGCCTGGTCTGCTGCATCGCCGGCTTGGCCCAGTCACGCATGCCGGGCGGTGTGAAGATGCGCAGATGCAGCCCCTTGCCGTCCGGCAGTGGACTCGTGAAGTCGTCCTCGAGAATGTCGAACTGGCCGCCGCCGAAAAAGAGCAGATACGAAGGCATCGGCGGCGTCTTTTCGAACGACACCAGCTTGTAGCCGCTATCCACGTTCACCGCCGGTTTCTCCGCCGCGTTCGATACGACGTTCCAGTTCTGCGGGACTTCCGCGCTCACCTCATAGGTGGGCCGGAAAGCCGGTTCGTCCCAGCCCGGGAACCATTGACGTGCGAGATTCGATTCGCCTTGCGTGAGGATCGCGCCGCTCGTAGTGCCGTCGGTCGACTTCAGGTCGACGCGGAACACGCCTTCGGCCGCGGAACAGCCCGGATACGGATCATCGCCGCAACTGCCGCCAGTCTTGGCGACCGGGTCGTCATAGCTCTTGAAGTTGATGATGCCGCTCCACTCCATGTGCAGCGAGTAATTGCCGGCGGCGATCTGACCGCTGACGGGCCGCAGCTGGTAGAAGTCGCCGTCGTCCTGGGGCGTGGCGATCAACTGGATGTTGCCCGGCTGCAGCGTGATCGTTCCATTCGTGAACTTGATGCGGTGGCCGGCGATCGTGATTGCGTTGACGGCCTTCAGCACCTTGATCTGCACGTCCGCGCGGCCGTCGAATGAAGACAGCGCCGGGTTTGGCCGGAACCACAGCTTGTAGTTGATGGGCATGACCGTGTCGGGCAACTCGACCGGCGGCACCGTCTTGTTGATCGACGTGTCCGCCGCGATCGGCGCGGTGGGCGGCGCCAGCGCCGCGTCGGAAGCGGCAGTCGGCGTCTGCGCGGACTTGCTCGTCAGCGCGGACGAGCCGTCTCCTGCGCCGCATCCCGCCAGAACCATTATTCCGGCTAGCGCCAGGCACTGTATCTGCAATCGGAAATTTATACTCATGATTAATCCTCGACTGACAATATCGGCAAAAGAAAGTGCGTTGAGTACTTCAGCTGGTTTCTCTGTTTTTTTCAGCGAAAAAGGTCTCCCGCACCAGCACCGAATTGCTGGCGAGAATATATGGACGTGTTACTACCTCAGCACTAGCGGCTGATTTTAAAATGGCGGCACTTAATCATTACAATGCTTTCAGTAAAACGGATTTGAACCGTTTTCTTCAGCGTTCACGCGATCGTCTGACTGACGGGCAAAGCCGCGGCTTACCTGCGTCTCCAGGCAGGTGGATAAATTCCGAATCAGTTTGGACGACAGTGCGTAGCCTAGTTTGGCAAACGTTCTCGTGTCAACTTCCTTTCACAATCTTTCCTGAAGTCGTGCGCGGCGTATGCCGTTCGAATGGAAGCCGGCAAATGGTCCGAATTAATAT
>Ga0137385_10001016_pt1 | contig 23306 bp, 21 predicted proteins | sample SagtaG_FD_104921 | JGI IMG/M metagenome (GOLD analysis project Ga0137385, IMG submission 104921) | Vadose zone soil microbial communities from Sagehorn Ranch, Mendocino, California, USA - Sage2_R_80_16 metaG | ecosystem: Environmental > Terrestrial > Soil > Vadose zone | place: USA: California... | reverse complement strand
GCGCTGCGCGACAGGCCCTGCGTGACCAAGGACGGCGTGCCAGTGACGTTGATGCTCAATGCCGGCCTTGCCGTCGATCTGCCGCATATCGAGGAGACCGGAGCCGCCGGCATCGGGCTCTTCCGCACCGAGCTGCAGTTCATGGTGGCGGCTGCGTTTCCGCGCACGGCGGAGCAGTTTGCGCTCTACCGGGCCGTGCTCGACGCCGCGGGCGAGAAGCCCGTGATCTTCCGTACCCTCGACATCGGCGGCGATAAGATCTTGCCGTACATGCGCAACGTCGAGGAGGAGAACCCGGCCCTCGGCTGGCGCGCGATCAGGCTTGGCCTCGACCGGCCTGGCCTCTTGCGCAGCCAGATCCGCGCGCTGCTGCGCGCCGCCGGCGGGCGCGACCTCAAGTTGATGTTCCCCATGATCGCCACCGTCGAGGAGTTCGATGAGGCCAAGGCCCTGGTCGAGCGCGAGCTGACGCACCTGCGCCGCCACGGCCACAAACTACCCGAACGCGCCGATGTCGGCACCATGCTCGAAGTGCCCTCTCTCCTTTACCAGCTCGACGAGCTGCTCGAACGCGTCGATTTCCTCTCGGTCGGCTCGAACGATCTGATGCAGTTCTTCTACGCCGCCGACCGCGGCAATATGCGCGTCGCCGACCGATTCGACCCGCTCTCGGCGCCAATCCTGCGCGCGCTGCGCGACATTGCGGCGAAAGGCAGGACGCACGGCAAGCCGGTCACGCTCTGCGGCGAGCTGGCCTCGAAGCCGATCGGCGCACTCGCGCTGGTTGCGATCGGTTACCGCTCGCTCTCGCTCGCACCGACCGCAGTCGGCCCGGTGAAGGCCATGCTGCTCGACCTCGACGCCGGGAGGGCCGAGGCGCTGGTGCGCCCGCTCATCGAAAGCCCGGCTGGCAGTGTCGCGATTCGCGACCGCCTCAAGGCCTTCGCAACCGAGGAGGGACTGCAGATATGACTTTGTAGAAACACATGAGCACCTATATCTCCGGATCGTGCCCAGCGCGGCGCGTCGCGCTGCACCGCATCCGGGACACGCAGCGAGGTCTTATTGAGTTGCAATCGCCATGCTCCCTGAACAGAAACTCGATGCGCTGCTCGCCCGCCACATGGCGGTCGAGAATGAGCTCGCGAACCAGCTGCCGCCGGAGACCTATGTGCGGCTCTCGCGCGAGTTCGCCGAGCTGGGGCCGATCGTTGATTCCATCAAGGCCTATCGCGCAGCGGCCGGCGAGATCGCCGACCTCGATGCGCTGCTCGACGATCCCGCGACCGAGGCCGAGATGCGCGCGCTCGCGGCCAGCGAGAAGCCGATATTGGAGGCGCGCCGCGCCGCGCTCGAGCAAAAACTCCGCCTCGCCTTGCTGCCCAAGGACGCGATGGACGAGCGCAACGTTATCCTCGAAATCCGCGCCGGCACCGGTGGCGACGAGGCCGCGTTGTTCGCCGGCGATCTCTTTCGCATGTACGAGCGCTATGCAGCGAAGCAGGGCTGGAAAGTCGAGATCGTGTCCGCGAGCGAGGGCAGCATGGGCGGTTACAAGGAGGTCATCGCGGAAATCCGCGGACGTGGCGCGTTCGCCAAGCTCAAATTCGAATCGGGCGTGCACCGCGTGCAGCGCGTGCCCGACACCGAAGCTTCCGGGCGCATCCATACCTCGACCGCGACCGTCGCCGTGCTGCCGGAGGTCCAGGACGTCGATATCGCCGTCAACGAAACCGATCTGCGCATCGACACCATGCGCGCGGGCGGCGCCGGCGGGCAGCACGTCAACAAGACCGAGTCCGCCATCCGCATCACGCATATTCCGAGCGGCATCGTCGTCTCCATGCAGGAAGATCGCTCGCAGCACCGCAATCGCGCCAAGGCGATGGCGCTTCTGCGCGCCAAGCTCTATGACACCGAGCGGCAGAGGCGGGATGCTGCACGCGCCGCCGAGCGCCGCGGCCAGGTCGGCTCCGGCGACCGCTCTGAGCGCATCCGCACCTACAATTTCCCGCAAGGTCGCGTCAGCGACCACCGCATCAATCTCACGCTCTACAAGCTGCCCCAGATCATCGAAGGCGAGGCGCTCGGCGAGATCGTCGACGCACTGGTGACCGAACACCAGGCCGCGCTGCTGGCGGCAGAGGGGGCCGCATAGTCAACGGCAGGTTCCATGGCCCTTCCAACTTGCGCGGCGAGTTCAGGCGGCCTCAGGACGGTCGCTCGATCACGTCGTAGTCTCACACAAGCCTTTTGCCAACGCGGTCTCGACTCTCCCGAGCTTGACGCGCGACTCCTCGTCGCTCACGCGCTGGGTCTCGAACACGCGGCGCTCGCTGCCCAGACGGAGCGCAGACTTGCCGCCACCGAGATGGAGGCGATTGCTGCGCTGGCGGCGCGGCGGCTCGCGCGCGAGCCGGTCGCGCGCATACTCGGCAGAAGGGAGTTTTGGGGACTCCCTTTCATGCTCAATGCGCAGACGCTGGTCCCGCGGCCCGAGACCGAGACCGTGGTCGCGAGCGCGCTGGAAGCAGTCGACCGCGAGGGCCCACGCATGCGCGCCCTACGCGTGGTTGATCTCGGCACCGGCTCAGGGGCGCTCCTCCTCGCCTTGTTGTCGGAACTGCCCATGGCGCGCGGCATCGGCACCGACTTGAGCCTCGCCGCGCTCAACTGCGCGCGCGACAATGCCGCCGCGCTCGGACTTGCTGCACGCGCATCGTTCATCGCCTGCGATTACGGTATAGCGCTCGCGGGACCGATCGATGTCGTCGTCTCCAATCCACCCTATGTCGCCCGCACCGATATTGCGACGCTTGCGCCCGAGGTTCGCGACTTCGATCCGCGCCTTGCGCTCGATGGCGGGCCCGACGGGCTCGACGGCTATCGCGCCATCGCCGCGGACGCGGGGCGGCTGCTCGCTCCGGGCGGCATGCTGGTGCTGGAGCTTGGCGCAGGGCAGCTCGATGCGGTTGTCGCGCTCTTCGCCGCGACGGGGCTTGCAGCAGAGCTGCCCCGACACGATCTATCGGGCGTGGCCAGAGCGCTCGTGGTCAAACCCTTGCCATGACTCCTCCACATTTCAGGCACCCAAAAAATCGCTTGGATTGTCGGGCAAGACCGATTAGGTTTCGCGCACGGAATCGACCCGAGACGCTTGAACGCGCCGAGAACGAGGCCCGCAGCAAAGCTCCGGAGTGCCACAGGCGCGGATAACGCGAAATACGTGAAGCCGGATATCCGGCAGGCGGTTCGCAGACTTGGGATCGAGATGCTTCATCGGTTCGGTGCAGACCGTGGTTAATCATCGACGCGGCTGTACATGACGAGAGGTGGGCAACGCCGCAGAAAAGGCTGCGGTCAAGGGGTTGCTGCTTCGCGATACGAAACCTGACGTAGCGGCGACAAGCGCCGCAATTCGGCTTCGCGCTCTGTCCCACGGGACGCGGTCATTGCCAGGCCGCTCGCGTGGAGGAGGGGGAGACATTCGGTGAAGCGAGGCGGGCACGAACCGCCAGAACGAGAGGGTCAGCGAACAGGCGAGTCATGAGAAACGGTCAGAACAAGCGCATGCGCGGGCGCAACCGCAAGAGTCAGAATCCAATGTCACGGGTCTACGAATCGAATGGCCCCGACGTCAAAATCAGGGGAACGCCTTCCCACATTGCCGAAAAATACATCCAACTTGCCCGCGACGCGCAGGCCTCTGGCGACCCGATCTCGGCCGAGAACTACTACCAGCACGCCGAGCATTATTTCCGCCTGATTGCTGCCGCGCAGGAGCAGTTCCGGCAGAGCAATCCTCAGTTCTACCGCCCCGAAAATGACATTCGGGGCGACATGCGCGAGGACACTTTCGAGGACGGCGAGGACGACGGCTTCGGGCAGCCGCCGGTCGGGGGCGGGGGCGAAACACCCTACGGGACTCGGGAGCCGCAGCCTTATCTGCCGCGCGAGGCGCAGCCTTATCCCGCGCGCGACCAGCAGCCCCAGCACGCCCCGCGCCCGCAACCGCCGGTCGGACAAGAAGGCGGGGGCGAGGTCGAGCGGCTGCCGTCCTTCATCACCGGCAGCGGGCCGCAGGGTCAGCAGCCGCATCAAGGACATCAGCCGCATCAGGGCTATGGCCAGAACGGCCACGACAACCAGCCCGACCGTTTCCCGCTGCACCGTCGGCGCCGCCGCCATCGCGGCCCGCGCCACGACGTGCAGGGCGGCTCGCAGACCGGCATGGGCGGCGATGGTGGAGACGAGACCTCGCCGCGCGGGGAGTGATGCTGCGTCCTTCCGCGTCATGCACCGCGAAGGCGGAACATTCAGTAGTGCGTGAGGTCGCAGAGGGTGGCCCGCCTACGCCGGCAATGGCCAGGGAAAATCATCCACCCGCCGATGGCGCAAGCGCGGGCTCGAGCGCCGGGACCAGGCGCTGGCGCTCGCGGCGCGCAGGGACGGCGCGATAGACCTGCTTCGTCGCCTCGACGATGTGGACGCCGGCAAACGGCGCCGAGATCGTCGCGCCCGCCCGTTCCCAGGCAACCGCCGAGCGCAGGAACCAGCCGCGCGCGATGGGGGGCACGTAGAGCGCCTCGCTCCATCCGACCGGCGTGAACCAGGTGTCGCGGAGGAGCTGGGTGATCTGGGTGCGCGAATAGGGGCGACCGTGGCCGAATGGCGTCGTGTCCATGCGCGCCCAAAGACCCCGCCGATTCGGCACTACGGCGAGGAGGCGCCCGCCTGCGGCCAGCACCCGCCAGACCTCGCGCAACAGCGCGCCCGGGTCGTGCGCCATTTCGAGCGCGTGCACGAGCAGCACGCGGTCGACCGCAGAATCGGTCAGCGGCAGTTCGAGCTCATCGACCAGCGCAGCGAGCCCCGGCCGGACCGAGGGCCATTTCATCACGCCCTGTGCGGCCGGCATGAAGGCGAGGCAGCGTTCCGCCTCCTCCCGGAAAAGGCCAAGATAGGGCGTCGGATAGCCGATGCCGGCCATTCGCATGCCGCGCGTGTCCGCGAGCCGCGCGCGGATGCCGCGCCCGACGAAGCGCCGCGCCACCACTCCCAGGCGGTGGGTGTAGAAATTGCGCAAATCGGCGACGTCGATGGACATAGGCAAACGTTAGCATGGATCGGCCGAGCAGGTCCTTGACGGGATCAGAGCTGCTGCCAGCTGTGGAAGAAAAAACGCAACAAAAACGAATGGAACCATGTAAGACATATTGGCGCCTTTCAACAGGACCACTTGCGGACGGCAGCAGTCTGCTCTCGCGTTTGCAGGATTGACTATCGGTTGTTGCATCGTCGTCCCCGAAGGTGGATGATCCAGCAACCACCGAACAAACGTCATCCGCACGGAGTGCTACTCCGACTCGTCGGAGGTTACTGGCTGCCCCGCCTGCGCGGGGGATGACACCGGAAAGAAGTCGCCATGCCCGCACAAACCTGTCTCTTTCTCTGCCTCAAGGACAATTTCGGCGTGTTGCTGCACGATCCCGAAAGCGGCGCGACCGCGGCGATCGATGCGCCCGAAGCGGCACCGGTCGAAGCGGCGCTCGAAGCAACCGGCTGGCGGCTGACCGACATCCTCGTCACCCACCACCATCATGACCACACCGGCGGCATCGAGGAACTCAAGGCGAACCACCGCTGCCGCGTGGTCGCGCCGGACGCCGAAGCCGACCGCATCCCGGAGGTCGACGAGACCGTGCGCGAGAACGACATCGCGCGGTTCGGCGGGCTCGAGGCGCGTGTGATCGAGACGCCCGGCCATACCGCCGGCCACATCAGCTTTTTCTTTCCGGCCGACAAGCTCGCCTTCGTCGGCGACACGCTGTTCTCGATCGGCTGCGGAAGGGTGATCGAAGGCAATGCCGAGGTGATGTGGAAGTCGCTCACCAAGCTGCGCGCGCTGCCGGATGACACCCGCATCTTCTGCGGCCACGAATATACCGCGGCGAATATCCGCTTCGCCAAAACCATCGAGCCGGACAATGCAGCGCTCGCGGCGCGCGCGCAACAGGTGGCCCAGCTCCTCGCCGACAAAAAGCCGACGATCCCCTCGACCATGGCCGAGGAAAAGGCCGCCAATCCCTTCCTGCGCGCCGATGTACCGGCGGTCGCGAAATCGCTCGACCTCGCCGGCCGCCCTGCCTGGCAGGTCTTTGCCGAAATCCGCGAGCGCAAGAACAAGTTCTGATGATCGATGAGGCCCTGCGCTGCGACCTTAGTTCGCAGCTTGTGCGAGCTTCATCCAGTCGTCGGCTTGCACACGCATCACGAGCTTTGATCCGCCGACGCCGTCGGGCTTGAACAGGGACGCTTCGCCTTCGCGCACCTCGAACCAATCCTTGCCGAAGGCATCGAGAATGTTCGGCTTGTGGGTCACGGCGACGACATTGGTGCCGGCTGGCGGCACGGTCGCTGCGAGCTTGCGCAGCGCCAGCGCCCGCCGATTATTCTCGATCGGCGTCACGACGAGACCGCCTTCGGTCAGGTCGGGGGTCGGCATCGCTTCGCCAAAGGCAAGTTTTCCAGTCTCGATTGCCCGGTTGAACATGCTGGTATGGACTTGGCCGACGGGAATCTTCAGCTTGCGGAACGCCTCGCCGATCTCCCTGGCCTTGGCGCGCCCCGCGTCATTGAGCTGGCGCTGCTTGTCGAGATTGGCGAAATTGAGCGGGTCGGTATCGGCCTGGTCCTGGTGCGTCGCCCCGTGCCGGAAGACGATCACGTGCCCGCCGCCACGTAGTGCCGCGACCCATTCCGCCTGCGCCTGCGCGGTCCGGCTTGCCGGCAGTGACCAAAGCGCCAGCATGGCGAGTAAGGGCGCCAATCGAACGATATGCTTCACCCTGGGCTGTCTCCCATCCAAAATGACATCCAGCGTGCTCGTTTGACACACGCCCTCCAACAGAAGCCTACTCACATCGCAGACCACCGACAATGGACCACCGACAATGTCGGTTGTCGATTGCAGGCGTGATGCGCTCTCACATCTGCGGCCGCTGCAACATCGCAAATGAGCCCAGGGCGACGAGCGCCAAGGCCGCCACCACCGTGAGCACCGCGGGATCGGATGCGCGTTCGGCGACCACGGCAAGCGCGAGCGGCGCAATCGCCTGCATCACCAGGAAGGGCCCGGCGATGCGGCCGATCAGCGCCCCGTAGCCGGCGGCCCCGAACAGCGCGAGCGGCACCGTGCCGCGTGCTATGGTGAGGAGCCCGTTCGCCATCCCGAACATCACCATGAAGGCCACGGCGACCGGGACCGACAGGCCGATGAGCGCGACGAGCGCGAAAGCCGCAAGCAGCATTCCGACCGCGAAGCGCGCGACCAGAAGCGGATGGACCCGGCGGGCGAAGGCGAGCTCGCAGATCCGGGCTGCGACCTGCGCGGGGCCGAACAGGGCGCCGATCGCCACCACGGTCGCCGGATCGATGCCGGAACGGCCGAAGATCGCGAGCAGATGCGCAGACAGGCCCGAGGGCACGAAGGCATAGGCCGCGAATGCCGTGGCGACGAGGATGAAGGACCATCCCTTCGAGGGCAGGCTCGACGGGTGCAGGAATGCGTCCGATTGTGCATCTGGCCCGGCGCGCCAGCGCGGCAAGGCGAAGCCGTGCAGCGGCGCGGCGACGAACGCAAGCAGGCACGCATAGACGAGGTAGGCGCCACGCCAGCCGACAGCCTGGATGAGCAGATGGGTGACCGGCCAGCTCACCGTCGAGGCGAAGCCGCCGGCAAGCGTGAGCGCCGTGATCGGCGCTCGCGCGCCGGGACCGAAAATGCGGCCGAGCGTGGCAAAGGCGGGATCGTAGAGCGATGCGGCCGCCGCCACGCCGATGAGCACCCAGACCGCGAGATAGGCGGCGGGACTATCCGCATGGACCAGGGCGATGAGACCAAGGGCCGCGACGAGCGAGCCGACCGGCATCACCCGATGGCCCCCATGACGGTCGATCAGGCGCCCGACCCGCGGCGACACCAGAGCGGCCACCAACAAGGCCAGCGAGAAGCCGCCCATGGCGAAGCTCGCAGACCAGCCATGCTCCGCCGCGATCAAGGGCACGGTCAGCACCGGCGGATAGAACAACGCGCCCCAGGCGAGAATCTGGGTCACCCCGAGCACCAGCACGGCGCGCCAGGGGCCGAGGAACAAATCGCGTGACTTTGGCATTGGCTGGAAGGGCGCGGCAACCGGATGGGCCGAGCCTATCACGACCGGCGCGATGACAGCATCGTGCGCGCCGAGCGGGGATTGAACTTTTTCTCGCTGCGATGCGACTAAGTCTGTGACTCGTTGTGGGCCTGATTGCAGCCTTTGCGTCAGGTCGCGTCACAATGGAAAAAAGGGGGCGCGGCCATGACAGCAGGTCAGGAGCCGAAGGCTGGTCTTCCCTCAACCTTCCGCAGAATTCTAAAGACCCGGACGCTGGCAAGCGCCGCGATGACGGGCGCTACGCTGCTCGCAATTTCGGCCACATCGGTGAGCGCGCTGCCGTCCGGCTTCCCTCGCGATATCCGGCGCACCCCCACGCCGCCCTCCGAGATCGAGCGGCCGGCGACCAGTCCGCAAAGTCCTGCGCGGTCGCGTGCGACCCTGACGGCCGCCCGCTCGACGACCAAGCCCGTCACCAATTCCGCGCCCGGCGCGAACGACCCGCTCGCCAAGGCCAACGCGCCGCTGCAGATCATCATTGCGCTCGACAAGCAACAACTCACGCTGTACGCGGCCGGCGAGGTCGTTGCGCGCTCGCGCGTATCGACCGGCATGCGCGGCTATGGGACGCCGACCGGCGTGTTCAGCATCATCCAGAAGGACCGCTGGCACCGCTCTAATCTCTACGACGACGCGCCAATGTATTTCATGCAGCGCATCACCTGGTCCGGCGTTGCACTGCACCAGGGCATCGTGCCGAGCTACCCCGCCTCGCATGGCTGCGTCCGCCTGCCTGAATCGTTTGCCCGCCAATTGTGGGGCAGGACCTCGCTCGGCGTGCGGGTGATCATTGCTCGCAACCAGTTGACGCCGGTCGCGATCGAGCACCCGCGCCTGTTTGCACCCAAGATCGAGCCGGCGGGCACCGCGAACTCCGTGACCGATTCGCTCAAGGCCGCCGAGCAGGCTTGGAAGCTTGCCCGTTTCGCCAGCATGACACCCATCGCTGGTGCGACCGCGACCGACGTCATCGCGCCCGGCGCTCCGGCGTTCGACGATGCAGGCAAGGCCAATGCCCGCTTGCTCAAGCCCGGCCCGGTGTCGGTGTTCATCAGCCGCAAGGAAGGCCGAGTATTCGTGCGCAAGGACTTTGAGCCGGTGTTCGACATGCCGATAGCGATCGAGCGGCCCGACCTGCCGCTCGGCACCCATGTCTTCACTGCGCTCGCCCGCAACGGCGACAAGGCGGCGCTCCGCTGGACGGTCGTGTCGATGGAGCATGCAAGCACCGGATCGCCGGGGACCGCAGCCGCGGCACTCGATCGCATCACCATCCCGCAGGAGGCGCTCGATCGCATCAGCGAGCTGACCTCTCCCGGCGCCTCGCTCATCCTCTCAGACCAGGGACTGGGGCCGGAGACTGGCAAGGGCACGGATTTCATCGTCCTTACCCACTGAAAGTCTGGATCGACAAATCTCCTTGGTCGCGGCCGGCTTGTCACTGCAAGCCGACCGCTGGCGCGGGGGCTACGAAACGCGCTTGACCATCACGGTGGCTGTGGCCGGGCACAGCGAGGCGAATTGCTCGCTCGCGCGGATCGCGTCCGGCACGTCGTGGCGTTGGCAGGGCGCATAGCCAAGCCGGGCGAAGAAGTTGGCCTCGGACGTGGTCAGGAGATAGATCGCCTGGCAGCCGCGCCATTGCGCTTCCTGTTCGAGCGCGGCGACGATTGTGCGGCCAATGCCCCGCCGGCGCAGCGGCGGCAGGATCACGACCGAGCGCATCAGCGCATCCGGGGCGTGAATTTCGAGCCCACCGAACCCTGCCGGCATATCGTCCTCTCTTTCGAACCGCCAGAACAGGCGATGGGGCGCGGCGATATCGTCGGCTGGCAGGCCGGCCTTGACCAGCGCCGCCTTGAGGGCGTCGCGCTCCCACACCGCAAGCGGCAATGCGCGCAGGCGGGGCGCAGCGGCAGCCATCATTTTCGATTGTTCCAGATGATGACCATCACTTCGATATTACTTGGATTTTGATATTACTTGGATTTTCCCCGCTGCGCGACACCCCCGGGACTGGGCGCGCAACGCACGAAGACGCCGGTGCCGTAGCGGCCGGAGACCTCAGGATCGACGTACCGCAGCAGCATGACCCGGCCGTCGAAAGAGACGATCTCGCGATCCTGCACGCTACCGGATTCGCCGGGCGGTCCGATATAATTCCTGCCGCCGGGGCTGCCCTTGAGGCGCAGCTCCGTCAGCTGCGATTGATCGGCGAGGTACATCATCACGCCGCCGGTCGGGCCGGGATTGATGACGACCGGTTGGCTGCATTGGCCGCGCGCGGCGGTTTCGGTCCGCGCCCGGTCCTGCTCCCGATGATAGGCGGCATAGCCCCAACGCCCGACCACCTCCGAGGCGCGGATGGTGGAAGGGATTTCCGGCCCGGGCAGCGGCTGGACTGAAGCCGGCTCCGGCGAGGACGAGGTGCCAAACCCCCCGAAGCCTCCGGAACTGCCGCAACCCGCCAAAGCGAGCACCGACATGATGGCCGTCAGCGGCAAAGCGAGGTTGTACTTCCCCATCACTGCCCTCCCCACGTACATGCCCGCGGCCTGGAGGCCAAAAACGCAAAGGCCGGCGGGCAACCAGGACCCAAGCGGCTTTGTACCGCGCCATGGTTAACGACTCGGCAACCCGGCAACGAAACGGCAACCCCCGCGATGTCGTCACCGAGATACGGCCGAGCCAAGGCGGCGGATGTAGGGCGGCCACGGTTGCTCGCCCCTCCCCGGCCCTCCCGCTTGCTCACTTCTTGCGCGGGTCGCGCAGCGGAGGGTCTTTCTTGATGTTGAGCCGCTCAACGGCCTCGGCGTCGAAGTCGTCGTCGGGGAGGAAGCCCGCGGCGCGGATGCCGTCCATGGCGCAGAGGTCGTCGACCTCGTTCACGTCCCCGGTCACGCCCAGCGCGCCGACGATCTCGCCGGCCTGGTCGCGGACGAGCTGGCCGCCGCCTTCGAGAAACAGCGGCCCGTCCGCGAGCTCGGCGAGCGAGCGCATGAAGGCCGGCTTCTCCTTCGCCTTCGCCAGCACCTGGCGCGACGAGCGGTTGAGCGCCAGCGCCCCGAACGCCTTGCCATAGGCGATCTCGAAGCGCAGCAGCGACGCGCCATCCTGCTTCTGGAACGCCTTCACCCGCCCCCCGGCGTCGAGCACGATCGCGGCCAAGGCATGCGCCTTGCGCTTCCTCGCGGCGGCAAAGGTGCCGGTGATGATCTGGTTCGCCTCGGCGAGGCTGATGGCGCGCATGGGTCTCCCCTCTGTCATCGTCCGCGCCGGCGGCGGCCGGCCGGCGGATGATGACCGGCGATGTTGGACAGGGTCGGGACCCGATGGCAAGCCCGGTAGCGACCGCGCGCGCTTTGCTGCTACCATGCGATCGAGGCGCGGCGTTCCCATCCGCCCGCAGGACCGCACAGAGGGAGGAGTTTCATGATCCGCGCTTGGCCCGCCGGTTGGCGGCATGCGAATTCGCTGCTCCCGCTCGCCTTCGCCTTGTTCGCCGCCGGGGCGGCCGCCGCCGCCGAGCCGACGGTGCTGCGGATCAATGCCTTTCCCAACGCCAAGGCGCTGCCGCTGCATGCGGGCATCGCCAAGGGCATCTTCGAGCGGCGCGGGCTTCGCCTCGAGCTCGAGCTCACCGAAGGCGCCCAGGCCCAGCGCGCGGGCTTTGCCGCTGGCAAATTCGAAATCGTGCACTCCGCGATCGACAACGCGGTCTTCAACATCGAGGTCGCCAAGCTCGACAATGTGATCCTCTCCGGCGGGGACCAGGGCATGAACGAGTTTTTCGTCCAGGACGGGATCAATTCCTTCCCCGATTTGCGCGGGCGCACCCTCGTGGTCGACGCGCCGAACACCGCCTATGCCCTGCAGCTCAAGAAGATCCTGAGCCAGCACGGGCTCAAGGAAGGCGACTACACGGTCAAGCCGGTGGGCGCCGGCGTCTTCCGCCTCAAGGCGATGATGGAGGACAAGAACAACGCCGGCGGCATCCTCAATCTGCCGTTCACCGTGCAGGCCGAGCAGGCGGGGATGAAGAGCCTCGGGCGCACCACCGACATGCTCGGTCCCTACCAGGGCGCCGGCGCCTATGCGATGCGAGGGTGGGCGCAGACGAACCGCGACACGCTCGAGCGCTACCTCGCGGCCTATATCGAGTCGGTGCGGTTCGTGCGCGATCCCGCCCACAAGGCCGAGAACATCGCGCTCCTGATGGACAAGCTGTCGCTGCCGAAGAACGTCGCCGAGCGCACCTACGAGCTGCTGATGGATCCCGGCTTCGGCTTCACGCCCGACGCCAAGTTCGACCCCGAAGGCTACCGCAATCTGATGGCGCTGCGCGCCGAGATCGAACGCAAGCAGGCGACGCCCAATTCCGGCGAGTCATACGTGGATCTGAGCTACTACGAGCACGCGATGAAGCTCGTCGGGCGGTGATGGTTAGGCGATTGCCCCCGATGCCTGCCTCTCCCGGACGATCCAGAATCTTCCCTCAGCATCACAGCATTCGCGTAGGGGCTGGCTGGATTGGGTTGGACCGCTGGCCGCAATGAACAGATCGACTACCGCCGGCAGGTTCACCCAAAATCGCCGTGGTCGAGCCGCTATACCGGGCTCCGTAATTAGATGCCGACAGCATAATGGATGCGCCTTCGGGCGGCAGTCTAAAGGTCAGCGGCAACAACATCGAAATTGTGACGACGGGACCGACGCCCGGCAGCACTCCGATGGCTGCGCCCAAGGTCACGCCGATGAGGCAATACATGAGATTGCTGAGCGTGAAGGCGACGCTGAGTTCAGACGCCAAGGAAATTTTTCAGGTATGTCTTGTATTTTTCTTCGTGGATCAGCTGATCCAGAAGCTCTGGCGAGGCAACCGGAATGATGTCCAACTTTCCGGCCTTTTGGGCCCTGTAAAACTCGTACACAGCCTGTGCGGCGGCAAGCACCGGCTTGTTGCTTTGGAGGACGACCCGCACGCGGTGGCTGGCGAGATAGGAGGAATCCTTCATGTCTCCGGATACGCCGCCGAGAATGATCGGAAGGTCAGTGGCGCTGGAGACCGCCTCGAACTCTTCGCGGGTCTTCACCTGCGTCAGAAACACCGCGTCGACGCCTGTCTTGCTGAAGGCCTTCACGCGCTCCGCCGCCTCGGACACGCCGGCGAGCGTCACGTTGGTCCTGCCGACGATGACAAGCTGCGGGTCCTGGCGGCTGGCAACAGCTGCACGCAGCTTTCCGACCGCTTCGTCCAGGGAGATCAGATGCGATTTGGGCACACCGAACTCTTTAGGGAGCGCGGTGTCCTCGATCGAGAGTGCGGCGACCCCTGCCGTTTCAAGCTCCGACACGGTTCTCATGACGTTGAGCGCGTTGCCGTAGCCGTGATCGGCATCGACGATCAGCGGCAGCGAACTTGCCCGCCCGATCCGATACGCCTGCTCGGCGAACTCGGTGGCGGAGAGCAGGATCATGTCGGGGGCGCCGAGAACGACAAGAGACGCCACCGAACCGGCTAGCATGGCGACTTCGAAGCCCAACTCCTCGGCGATCCGGCTCGACAAAGGGTCGAAAACGGAAGCCGGTGAGACGCAGGAGCTGCCAGCCAGAATTGCACGGAACTTCTGCCGGCGCTTACCCCAATCCACGGACTGTCCCCTTCTCGTTTGTCGATGGTTTTTCGGATGCGCTCACGGGCCAGTTTAGCCATTCGCAAAGGCCGCGGCCCATGATCCAAGCTTTATCGTCCTCGCCAAGCCAAGCGAGTTCTTCGGTAAACAGCGTGATCATCTGCCGATAAGGGTGACGCACTCGCGAAATATCGGATCCCCAGAATATCCGCTTCGGCCCGAAGGCGTCGAACACCTGGCGCAGATAGCCGTGCAGGATGGGGAACGGATAAGGCTCGCTGGAATAGTCCGTGACCGCGCTCGCCTTCACAGCGATGTTTGGGCGCTTGGCCAAGGCGAGCAACTCGGACAAATGGACGAAGGCCTCATGGTCGAGCTTGGGCCGAACGAGACCTAAATGGTCGATGATAAGGCGCAGATTCGGATAGCGCGCGGCAATGGCGTCGATCAGCGGCAGTGAATGTGGCGGATGCACCATCAAGGGAACCCCCGCAGCGGCAGCGGCGGGCCAGAGCCAGTCGGCGGCACCACTGGTCAGGAGTTTCTGCTGCTCTTCCGTATGGAAGGTGAACCGCAGGCCGCGCATGCCATCGGTGCGCGTCAGCGGCAGGAATTCATTGCGGCTCTCGGGCGCTTCCAGCGATATGCGGCCCATGACGGCGAACCGTTCAGGATAGCGATGGGCCGCCGCGAGCACCACGTCGTTCCTGTCGCCCTCCCAGGAGGGAGGCACAAGGATGGCGCGCGCCACGCCGGCCGCATCCATTTTTTCCAGAAGGGCCTCGGCCGTGAGCGGTGTGGGCTGGTGCGCACGCGCCGCCTGACCCGGAGGCCAGGGACGCTCAGGCGTGTCCGCGGCCCAGATATGCACCTGGGAATCGACGATCATCATGGTTAGTCTCTTATGCTAAAGGTACCAGCGGCGGGCGCCTCGATAGATGGAAGGGCGGCGAGCGATCAATCCAGCGTCACGCCGGCGCGCTCAATGAGCGGGCCCCAGAAATCAGCCTGCTCCTTGAGTTCCGCGGACAGGTCGCTGGGGTTGGAGACCACTGGCTCGACCCCGATGTCCTCGAACTGTTTGCGCGCCTCGGGCGTGGCCAGGGCTTTTACCAGCGCGTCGTTGAGGCGCTTGACTATCGGCTCCGGCGTGCCCAGCGGGGCAAACAAGGCGTACCAATTATATGTCTTGTAGCCCGGCAGGCCCGCCTCGGCAGCAGTCGGCACGTCAGGCAACAACGCCAAGCGATGATCGGCGTTCACACACAAAGCGCGGAGTTCGCCGGAGCGGATATGCGGCAGGAGCGCGGGAACGCTGGCCACCACGAAATGAATGCGGCCCGCGAAAAGGTCGACCATCGCCGGCCCTTCGCCTCTATAGGGGACATGAACCACCTTGGTGTCAGTCATGAAACTGAACAGTTCGCCGCCCAGATGCATGATGGCGCCAAGGCCCGACGATCCATAGTGGTACTTGCCTGGATTGGCCTTAAGAAGTGCGATGAATTCGTGCAAATTCTGCGCAGGCACCTTGGCATTGATGGCAAGGAGCTGGTTCGCGGTGCCGATCTGGGAAATCGGTGCGAACCTCGTGCTCACGTCCAGCTTTATGCGCGTGTAGAGAAATTTATTGAGCACCGCCGAAGAAATGGTGTGCATGATCAGCGTATAGCCGTCTGGCGCGGAACGTGCGGCGGCATCGGTGCCGATGGTGCCACCAGCACCGCCGCGATTGTCGATGAAAATCTGCTGGCCGAGCTGATCGCTCATGTATTTCGCGCAGATACGAGCGACCACGTCTGCCGCGCCGCCAGCCGGAAAGGGAACGATGACTCGGATCGGGTTGGTTGGATAATCCGCCGCGAGCGAATGGGTCGCGCGGATGGCGCCGAGACCCGCCAATGCGAGGGCAGCGGATTGCTTCAGGAAGTCGCGCCTTTTCCTGTCGACGTTCGGCGCGCCGGCCGTGCCGGATCGGGTAATCTGAATAGCCAAGCATGGCTTCACGTCACACCTCCCGAAGATTTTCTATTGTTATCGGCAGCTCCTGGCGCTCGACGCGGTTTACGACTGACATGATCTTGGCGTTGCAGGGGGCGGCAACGCCAATCTGCGCGCCTTTTTCAACAACGTGCCCGTTGGTAAATTCGATTTCGGTACGCCGCCCCTTTAGCATGTCCTGGCCCATGGAGGGACGCTGCAGTTTGCCGCGCCCGCCGCCCGCCGATTCCTCGATGAGGATGTCATCGACCTCCTTGAGCGCGGCGGCATCGCCATCACCTGCCAGGACCAGCTTCGCGGGATCAATCTTGCCGATCTTTTCGAGCTCGTAGCCGAGGGCCTGGCCGATCCGTACTGCCTCCCCGCCAATTCTGATGATGAAATGGCGGAGGTGCTCGTACTGATCGATTTCGCGGCCCGAAAGGCCGGTGGCCGCCGCCACGCCATTCCTCATAGCGTTGTGACACAGCTTCGACCAGCGCTCACCCCAAAGATTTGAAGTCACCTTGCTGCCGTCCACCACGCCTAGCAATTCGGCGACACGCTTGGCACGTTCGGTGGCACGGCCGTGGACCTCGCCGACACGGAATACCGTGTGCGCCGCCGCGGCCTTGGGCGCCTGCCGACGGATTTTGCCCGGTTCGAACAGCTCGACGGAAATGCGCGAAGCGATGCAACCCAGCGTGCGGCCCCACCCCACGACGCCGGCGATGCGCTCTTCGTTGATGCAGTTCTGGAGAGAAACGACATAGCCGCCAGGCGCGAGGTAAGGCTTCACGAGCTGGGCCATCCATTCGGTATCGTAGGACTTCATGCACATAAACGCGATATCCACCGGCGGCTGCTTCGCCAGCGATGCGACCTCATACAAATGCATGGTTTTCGGATGCGAAACCTGCCGCTCTTCCTGGGTCAACCCGGAAAGTTCGAGACCGTTCTTGCGAATTGCATCGATATGCTCGGGCCAGAAGTCGATCAGCGTCACGTCGTGGCCATGCAGCGCAAGATGTCCGCCCACATAGCCGCCGACTGCGCCGCCGCCGAGCATTGCGATACGTTCACTCATTATTTTCTCCCGCATGTGTTGGTGACGCCAGTTGATCGGGCAAGAAGACTTCAGACGATCTCGGCACGTCGGCTATCCTCGGCTGCGCGAATCTCGTTGGCCTTGGAAAGCACCAGCTCCTTCTTGGCCGATGGGATAACCACGATCCCGGTTTCGTCGGCAAAAATGATATCCCCGGGCTTGACCTCAACTTGGCCCAGCATGACTGGCTCGTTGATCGAGGCGGTCTTGAGGTCCCATTTGCTCGTGACCGGCGTCAAGCCGCGCACGAAGGTTGGGAAACCGGAGGTCCGGATTGCTGGCCCGTCGCGCGTTGCCCCATCGATGAGGGCGCCGGCCACGCCATTCTGCTTGCAGGCATAGCCGTGGAACTCGCCCCAGCTCGCCGTATCGAGTCTGCCGCCATTATCGACTACCACAACATCGCCCTTCTGCGCGATTTTGCGGGAGACCTCCTGATGGCGCGTGAGCCTGGCCTCGCGGTCGTCGCCGGCACTTTTCGGCACTTGCCGCAGAGTGACCGCCGGACCAACGATTTTCGACCCCGGGGCAGCCAGCATCATAAAGCCCGTCACCACCGATCGCCGCAAGTTCAAGGCCTCCATGGCGTCGCTGACCTGGCCACTCGTTAGGGCTTCGAGATCGATGCGTTCCTGATCGGTCAACGGCATCAAACCACTCCTGCACTTGTCTCATTGAGGGCGCACGCGGCCGGCAGAGGTCGCCGATTTTGCCCTTGATTGCGTGCTATCGTGCGGCAAATTAGGTGCGATTGAAAGAGGAACGCCCCGCCTGGCGACGCCTCCTACGAACGCGAAGGAAAAATCATGGCGGTCGAGACACCATGGATGGACGGCGGCACCCCTGTCGGCGGAGCGCCGGTCCCCGCGGTTCGCGCGGATCGGCACGCCGCCGCGCCGAGCATGCCGCTGTCAAGGCGCATGGTACTGCTGCTCCTTACGACGGCCTGCAGCGCCCCCGCCCCGCTTGCCCAGGCGCAGCGGACTTGGCCCGTTTCCGTCACGCGCTTCGTTGTGCCCTTCGCGGCTGGCGGCGCGCTCGATGTCTTGGCGCGAATCATCGCGGACCAACTGAGCCGCGAATTGGCCGCGACGTTCGTCATCGAGAGCCGCCCCGGCGCGGGCGGAGCGATCGGAGCGCAGGCCGTGGTGCGGGCGCCTACCGACGGCAGCACTTTGCTGTTCACGAGTTCCTCCGTCTCCATCTTGTCGGCGCTCAATCCCCATCTCGGCTTCGATCCGCTGCACGACCTGCTGCCGGTCAGCGTGGTCTGCGACCTACCTCCCGTGCTGTTGGTGCGGGCGGATTCCCGCTTCGCCAGCCTGCGCGAACTCGTCGCCGAAGCACGTTCGGCGCCTGGACGCCTGAACTACGGCTCAGGCGGCGTCGGGTCGGCCAACCACCTTGCCGGCGCCTCGTTCGCCAGCATGGCCGGGATTGACATGGTCCATATCCCTTACGGAGGCACGGCGCAGACCCTCAATGCCCTTTACGGCGGCCAGATCGATTTCATCTTCGCGCCGACCCTCGACGTGCTGGGCCACGTGCGCGTGGGCCGGCTGCGGGCGCTTGGCGTGGGCATGCCGGAACGCGTGCCCGCACTGCCGGATGTGCCGGCTATCGCGGAGGTCGTTCCCGGTTATGCCGCGCCCAACTGGTTCGCGATTTTTGCCCCGGCGCGCTTGCCGGAGAGCGTGCGCGCGCGCCTGGTGCAGGCGCTGGCATCGCTGCGCGACGCGCCCGAGCTACGCGCGCGGCTGGACGCCGGCGCTGCGCTGCCACGGCTGGACGGACCCGAGCCCCTGGCCAAACGCATGGCCGAGGAGGTGCCGCGATGGACACAGCTCATCGCACAGCTCGGTATTAAGCCGTAGTAACTTGCGGAAAGCCCCGCCTGTTTCACCCGCTCCAAACCATCAGGAGGACGTAAGCGCATGGCTCTAAGTCAGACCGAGGGCGATTTCCTAACGCTGCACGAATTTATCCAAGCCGCGCACAAGAAGCTCGACCGCAACATGTGGGACTATCTGGTCGGCGCCACGGCGACAGAAACGACACTGCTTCGCAACCGCTTGGCGCTGGACCGCATCGCCTTTCGGCCCCGGGTGTTGCGCGACGTTTCGTCCATCGATGCGTCGCACAACTTCTTCGGCCATGCCGCGCGACTGCCTGTTGTGCTCGCGCCAATCGGCGGCCTGGAAGCGCTCGCCGAAGGCGGCGGGATCTCCGTGGCTCGTGCCGCCGCCAGCTTCAGCGTTCCCTTCATCCTGAGCTCGGTGTCGGAGGCGGGGATGCAGACCGTGAGCGAGGCGGCCAACGGCACGAAAATCTTCCAGCTCTACACGCGCGGTGATGCGGCGTGGGTGGACGGACAAATCCGCCAAGCAATGGACCTCGGCTATGACGCTTTCTGCATTACGGTAGACAGCGCGGTCTATAGCCGCCGCGAACGTGACATCGCCAAACGCTATGGCAAGCCTTGGCGCGGGCGCGGCGGCGTTGGCGGACCGGCCGGCATGCAGTTCCAGGCCGCGTTCAATTGGAGTGACGTGCAGCGTATCCGCGACAAGTTCAGCGTGCGGTTGATCTTGAAGGGTATTGGTACAGGTGAGGATGCCGCCCTCGCTTGCGACGAGGGAGCAGAATGCGTCTACATCTCGAACCATGGCGGACGAGAGCTTGACCACTGTCTCGGCGCGATTGACGTGCTGCCGGAAGTCGTGTCGGCGGTTTCAGGGCGTGCCAAGGTTATCGTTGATGGTGGCTTCAACCGCGGCACTGACATCGTAAAGGCGCTGGCCCTAGGCGCCGATATGGTCGGGATCGGTCGCATCTACTGCTATGGGCTCATTGCGGCGGGCAGCGAGGGAATCATCCGTGTGCTTGAACTGCTGGAGGCCGAGATCTTCGAATGCCTTGGCCTGCTTGGAGTCACAAGCCTTGCCCAGTTAAGCAGGTCGTATGTGTGCAAGGCCGAGCCGGTTTATCCCGTGCACTTGCATAGCGCCTTCCCACTGATGCAGTTGCCGCAAGACTTTTACTGAGATGGTCGACCCGCCATTCCCCCGCAACTTCGGTATGCGATCGTGAGGAACGACACCGAGTAAACGTCTCATGAGCGCACCACCGATCGTCGTCTACGTATCCTGCGCCGAGAGCAAAGAGATCCACTCCTTTCGCTTGGATGCCGAGAGCGGGACGCTCGATCCGCTCGAGGTTGTGGCGGTGCCAGGAACCGACAAACCCTCTCCGAGCAACATGCCGCTGGCCCTCGGTCCTGGTGGGCAGACACTCTATGCTGCACTGCGCACCACGCCATTCCCGGTGACAGCATTCGCTATCGATGCGGCGAGCGGCAGGCTGTCCCGCCGTGGCACGGCGCCACTGCCGGCACCGATGGCGTACATCTCGGTGGGCGGCGGCGGCCGCCTGCTGATGGGAGCCTCCTATAAAGAGGGCAAGCTCTCGGTCAGCGAGATTACTCCCGGCGGCGTTAGAGCGCCGCCAGTACAAGTGGTGAACACGCCGCCGAAGCCACATTGTATCATTCGCGGCCGATCCGGAGATGACGTCTATGCGACCACCGTAGAAGGCAATGCGATCCTAGTGTTCCACCTGGACACAAATACCGGACGGCTTGAGCAGGCGAAACCGCACTTCGTTGCTTGTCGGCCGGGTTCCGGGCCACGGCACTTAACCCTGCATCCGTCGCTCAACATGCTCTACTGCGTGAACGAGCTCGCCGGAACGTTGGCAGCGTACGCTATTGAGAACGAAACCGGCGCCTTGTCGGAAATGCAATATGAAGCGCTGACGCCACCTGAGTTCAAGGGAAACGCCCGGGCTGCGGACCTACATGTGACAGCTGATGGCCGCTTCGCTTACGCCAGCGTGCGCAACACCAACTCGATCGCCGGGTTTTGTATCGACCCCGGTTCCGGAGTCCTCTCCCCGATTGGGCTCTTCCAAGCCGAGGCGTCGCCACGCAGCTTCGCCCTGGATCCGCACGGCCGCTTTTTGATCTGTGCGGGACAGGACAAGAACACTGTGGGCGTCTATGCGATCGACCCAGCTAACGGCGTCCTAACCCCGCTGCACAAGCATTCTGTGGGATCGAATCCGAGCTGGGTAGAGACCCTCGCTCTGCCGGTGACGCTATGACTCGATCTTGGCATAAGCTCTTCTCTTGCCAGGTAGCGCCGGCGCGTCGGCGACAGCAAGCAGCTGTCTGTCCACGCTGCTCGCCCGCGGATGAGGTGATCGAAGACAATGCTGTTTGCTGCGGTGCATAGGTCTGCTTCTTGGCCCTTCGCGACAGGCAGAGTGCCGTGAATCTGCGTCAGCTTTGGGGGCATTGCGGAAGGACGCGGTCACACGGACTCGCCTGTTCCGCGGACATGGCGCCGCGCCCGAAGCTTGCGCAGACTGGGTAAACTTCTCTGCGTGCGAGCCGATGCGGGGCCTATCTGTCCGAGTCACGAACGAGAGGTCCCGGCTCTCGCTTCGCTCGGCCGGGACGACAGGCGGCCGAGCCCGCCTAATTCTTCGACAGGAACTCCCGCGCTGCCACAAGATCAGGTCGATCGGTATCGGCGTTGCTCGCGAGCGCCGCGAGCTTCTGGTAATAATCCTTGGCTTTGGCCTTGTCGCCGAGGCGCTCGGCCGCCTTGGCAGCTCCCGCGATGGCGTTGAAGCGGTTCGGCTCCTTCTTGATCGTGGCTTCGAAGGCGGCACCCGCCTCCCTCGCCATTCCGCGCTCCAGCAGCATGATGCCGTAGAGTTCGCGCGCCGGTTCCGGCACCCCAGGAGTTACCGGGTGCTTCTCGGTCTTGTCCTCGGCATCGGCGGCGGCGCTCATCGCTTTGAGAGCGTCCTCATGCTTGCCCTCGGCATGGAGCACCCAGGCGCTCGCCACCTGCCGCTGGATGTCGACCTGCTCGGACCAATAGGCGTCCTTGGCCTCCTGCAGCTTGTCGCGCAACTCGGCGAGCCTGGCGATGTCGGCCTTGGCGGCTTCCGGATGGCCCGAACGGGCCGCCCCCAAGGCGCGCGCGAAATGCGTCATCGCCTCGACATGGGCGAGCGGGGTTGGCCGAACCTGCAGCTCCGCGGCTCCCTTCCAATCGCCGCGTTCGATCGTGTAACGCGCCGGCGACGCCGCGAGCGCATAGGGCCCGGGGAGCACATTCGGATTGACCCCCGTGACCGCATTCATCTCGTCGATCACCTCGCGCGCCTTGGCGTCCTGCCCCAGCTGCAGATAGGCATAGACCAGGTAATCCATGGCGTGCAGCTGGTCGGCGGACTCCTTTTCCGCCTTCGCGGCGCGCGCCGAGACGGTATTGGAGGCGATCGACTCCTTCCAGTAGCCGACCCGGGTGAAGATGTGGGTGGGCATGTGCTGCGCGTGCGGCGCCGCCGGAGCGATCTCGGAATAGCGCTTGGCGGCATCGAGCCCTTTTTCGGCCAGGGCCGGCGTGTCGTAGAGGTGGATCAGATAGTGGGCGACGCCCGGATGCCGCGGCTGGCGCTTGAAGATCTGCTCCAGGATCGCGGCACCCTTGAGCTGATTCGAATAGGTCTTGTCGCTGGGCGAGGCTGCGACATTGAGCGTGATGCCGTAGAAGAGCTGCGCTTCGTCGTCCTGCGGATAGCGTTGCGCCACCGCCTCGATGGCCTTGAGATAGGCCTGCACGCGCGCGCCATGGGGGACTTTGTCGTAATCGGTATAGAACACCAGGAGCGCATCGATGAAATCGCGCTCGCGCTGGGTCTTGGCGCCGACCGCCTTCGCCTTCTGGATCGCGGCGAGGCCAAGCGGGAGATTGGCCGGCGGCGGCGGGATGTGCGGATTGTTGAGGAAGCTCAGCGCGATGCCCCAATAGGCGATGCCGCATTCCGGATCGGCCTTGAGCACATCTTCGAAAATCTCATTGGACTCGCGGTACCAGAACGAGTGCTGGTAGCGCATGCCGCGGTCGAACCGCCGCTGCGCGGTCTCGTTGCACGAGGTCGCGAAATGAACGGTGCCGAGCCGCTGGTCGGTCTCCGCTTGGCCGAACGCGGGCGGCCCGAACAAAGCCCAACCTGTTGCCGCAATCGACGCAGTCGCTACGAGTGATGCCCTGATCATGATTCCCTCCCTGACCGGAATACGACGGGTGGAAGACAGCGAAGATGATCCGCAGAAGGCAAGGTGCCGGCCGACGGCACCCTTAACTGCCGATCATTAGAGCACATTTCGTTCGTTTCGGTGCAACGATTCGCGTCGATAGGGGTCGGGAAGGGTGTTCACCCTCCCCGCCCTCCGAACCGTACGGGCGGTTTTCCCGCATACGGCTCTCCAGTCGGCAGTTTCCTCATCGGGAG
>Ga0137385_10001011_pt1 | contig 23364 bp, 30 predicted proteins | sample SagtaG_FD_104921 | JGI IMG/M metagenome (GOLD analysis project Ga0137385, IMG submission 104921) | Vadose zone soil microbial communities from Sagehorn Ranch, Mendocino, California, USA - Sage2_R_80_16 metaG | ecosystem: Environmental > Terrestrial > Soil > Vadose zone | place: USA: California... | reverse complement strand
GATCCTGGTGGTCACCCGCTGGCGCGGCTCTAGAGGCGACATGCCATCCCGGACGACAAGGCACGGGCGCGGCCGAGACGGTCGGGCTGACCGCCGGGCCTGGATTCCCGACCCGCCCGAACAGGCCAGCGCTGACCGCCGCGACCACCGCGACAGCGGCAGCGGCCCCGGCGGCGGCAGCACCTCGCCGCCTGGCCCTTCGGCGTCGCACGGCCTGAACTGTTACCCGGGCCGGCGGATCGCCCACGCCCGCCTTCAAGAGCTCGGCCAGCCTGCTCTGCACGTCATTCATCGCGCCCTCCGCTCCAGCAGGTCAGCCAGGTGCGGATCGCTGCGCAAGCGGGCCAGCGCCTGCGACAACGTCGCCTTGACCGTGCCGACCGCGCAGCCAAGAATCCGCGCGACCTGGGCTTCAGACAGGTCATCAAACAGGCGCAGAATAACCACGGCCCGCTGCCGGTCCGTCAGCGCCGCCAGAACCTGCCGCACGGCAACACGCGTCGCCACGTCGGCCGCCACATCCCCGCCCGCCGGCCGGTCCGCCAGCACTCCGGAAGGCACCTCGGCTCGCCACCGGCGCCGGCGCCACGTCGCCCAGGTGTTCACCATCACCCGGCGCACGTAGATCTCCGGGTCATCGCCGCGCCTGATCCTCCCCCAGTACGGCCATGACCGCGCCAGTGCCGCCTGAACCAAGTCCTGCGCCAGCGCCCAGTCATTGGTCAGCAACCAGGCCGTCCGCTGCAGCGCCTGCTCCCGTGCCTCGATGAACTGCGCGAAACCCTCAGCTTCGCCGCTCACTGCACCTCCGGCTGACATGGCACGTCGGACTATACGACTACCCGAGCACCACAACGGGTTTAGTGGTCGACGCCGATTCTTCAGACGACCCCGAGGACTCCCGCCAGAATCGCGGCCCGCGCTCCAATGCTCCGAGGTTCGACGAGGAGGACGTTGCGGCCAGGCACGCGCACGGCTGCGTCGGCAGCAGCGGCCGATCGCCCGTGTCCATGCTGGCGCATCGAGTTGCGTGCCGCGCTCACCGAACTTCGAGCCGCGCTACCGCCGATTACGGCCCCGCCCGGAACAGCGAATCAGACAAACTGCGACAAGGAGGCCGCCGGAGCGATGATTACCGGCTCGGCATCGTGCCTGGTCAGTGGCGGTGGAGGTGGGATTTGAACCCACGGAAGGGTTGCCCTTCACACGCTTTTGAGGACTGCGCAGCCCCATCCGCCACCGGCCGCGAGCGTACCCGACCTGAGCCGACAGCCAGTCCGCATCTGGCAGCGAACGGCTCCGGACGGGGGTGAATGAGACCGGAACTGAGACCACGGGATTGCCTATCGCCGGCTGCGCGGTGGCCGTGCCGGGCGGGCGGCGTACGCGCACGGGAGGCGAGGCCCGGTGAGCGTGGAGGCGATCTCCCGGGCGCTGAACCTGGCGCCGGTCCCGGCCGACCGCGGTGGGCAGCCCTCCAGCGCGTGCAAGGTTGTGCTCGTCGGCCTGGCCAATCACGCCGGGCCGGATGGGAGCGGGGCGTTCCCGGCGGTACACACGCTCATGCGCTACACCGGGCTGTCCGAGCGGACCGTCCGGGCCTGCCTGGGCAGGCTGGAGGCCGCAGGCCTGATCCGGCCGTGCGACCCCGGCGGCCGTGGCGGCGCGGACCAAGCGGGCCGACCGGCGGCCGAAGGGGTGGGACCTGGCCCTGACCCGGACGGACCTAGCCGAGGAGGACGTGGCGCCGCCAGCCGGCGAGGACTTGCAGCGTTCCGGCGAAGGCTGCTCCGGCGACGGGTGCAGTCACCGCACCCCGTCGATCATGTGGATAACCCGGCAAGCGGGGTGCAGCGGTTGCACCCGAACCGTCCATAGAACCATCCCGGAACCGTCCGCCGCCCCCGCGCAGGCGTGCGAGGCACCGCACCCCGGCGGAGCAGGCGGAGTTGGCGGCGGTGAGCTGGTGAGTGAGTTCTTCGCCGCGCTCGGCGACCGGTGGCGGCTCACCGCCACTCAGGGGTCAGGCTCGCCCCCGCCGTCATCGCGATCGCCGCGGCCAGCCTGGGGCGGTGGTCACGAAAGGCGACCGGATTTCCGAGTCACTGCGCCGCCAGTCCGCGGCCGCCCGATTACGGGCGCGAGCCGGTACCAGCGGAGCGAGGTGACCGGACCGGCCGGGAGCATACGGGATGCTTGCTGTCGCAAGCGGCCTCTGGGTCCGCCTGGGCGTGGCGGCCGCCGCGATCCCGGGAGCGGGATTGCGCCGCCCAGCCCCCGGGCACGGCTGCATGACGCCGGAAGGCACCTCACCACGAGCGAGAGCGGGTATCGGATAGCCCCCGGCAATCGAGATTTTCACCGGACGGGGCATCTGAGACACCGCAGGTCCAGGCCACGGCCGGCCGGGCGTTCGGCCGACGGGTGTCCGGCTGGGGTTCCCAAAGGGCTCGACGAGCCGCCGGTCGTCGACCTGTCTGAGTGCCACTACCTGGCTCGTATGACTGCAGTCAGTTGACGTCGTCTGGGTGGATCATGGCCATGCCGTCGCGGCTGCACAGGATGTGATTCTGTCCCGCGGTCAACGACGAACGTCCAAGCGGTATCGATCGAGTGCTGCTCGGATCTGGCTGAGCCACTCTGTGCCAAGCTGGCGCCCGTTTGGGAGTTGGTCGCCTCGATCCCAGCGCCACGTTGTGATCATCGCCAGCACGAGGATCCTGCACTCGCGTAGCAAGTCTTGATTGACACCCGGATAATGCTCGCTGACTTCTTCTGGCGCATGGGCGAGGTCGAATTCGACGGGCCCACGGCAGCACGTCTCGAGATCTATGAACAGCAGCCCGTTCTTCGTGGTGAGCACGTTGCCTGGGTGCGGCTCGCCGTGCAGTAGCTGCTCGGCGCCGCCGCGCCCGCCGATCACTCGTCTCAGGCTTCCTAAGGTGTTGCCGAGGAGCTCCCGATCCGCGTCGGCGAGCGCCGGAGTGTGGTCGCGGCTTGCCACGAGTTGTTGGGCCTGCTCGACTCGATCCGTGAAGTGCGGCGCAGGGACATCGAGCTTGCGCATGCCGGCATGCAGCCGCTCGAGCGCATTGGCGTAGCTGGCTGGTGAGACCTCTCGAGGCGTCGCAGGTTCGTAGTAGGTCCACAGCGTGACCACGAAGCCACCACGCTCGTAAACGCGTGGCTCCACTCGAGGCTCGAGAGCAGCCACGGGGCTCTCGGATTCGGCGAGCCGCTGGGCAAGCTCGATTTCGAACTGTGCGACCTGATGCGCTACAGGTGCCACCCGGGCCAGGACGTCACAAGGCAGCAGACGCAGAGTGAGCTTGTTCGAGTCATGAAGAACGATCGCGTCATTGACCGTCAGGTCAAGCGCGGCAGCCGTGGAGACGCCCGCGGTCACCGCACGCGGAACGTCTGATGCCTTCATCGTCGCTCGTCCCTCTCCGTTGCGCAGCCGACCAGAGTGGAGCGACAGCGAGGATCGCGACGTACTCCCTGGTGATCGTCCCTGCACCGCGAAGCACCCTACGACTCACCGACCTGTCTGACGACAGGATTTCTACATGAGGACCACTACTTCGGGCGCCGCCACTGCGGCGATCGCGGCCACCGCGGGCACCCCGCCCACGATCGCGGCCAGCCGCCACCGGAGCCTGGTGCGGCCCTTGCGCATCGCCCGCCCGATATCGATCCGCGTCGGCGGCGCCTCATCGCCCGCCACGCGTTCCAGCACGGCCCGCGCTCCTGCCTCATCCATCAGCGGCACCCCTTCTGGTGGCTTTGCGCGTCGTGGGGCTGGCTGGGCTGCTGCCCCGCGCCGGGCTCATGGCGGGTTCCAGGGCCTTGCGCAGAGATCTCAGCCCCTTCGCGGTCTGGCTCTTGACGGTCCCGGGCGAGCAGCTCAGAACATGCGCTGTCTGGTCAATGTTCAGGTCGCAGAAGAAGCGCAGCACCAAGGTTGCCCGCTGGCGGCGCGGCAGGGCGGCCAGCGCCGCGCGCAGATCGAGCGCGGTGTCATGATCCTCGCTCCGCCCGGGCAGATCAGGCACCCGCCCGTCCACCGAGACCCGCGGCGACCAGCCCGACCGCCGCTCGCCCAGGAACTCCCGCACCAGCACGACGTGGGCATAGGAGTCGATGTGATCGGCGGCCAGCGCCCGGTTCCAGTGGACGTACAGCTTGGTGATGGCACCTGCACCAGGTCATCGGCGTGATCCCAGTCCTGGCACAGCAGGTAGGCTACCCGCCGCCACGCCGCCATCCTGTCCGCCACGTACTCGGTGTACTCGGCGTCCCGCCGCGCCTTCGACTCACCGAGTGCTGACACCGGATTCTTCACACTAGATAGATGCGGCCAGCCACACATTCGGTTGTCCCGCGACTCCGCCAGCGTCTGCCAGGCGGCCGGCGAACAAGCCACACGACCCATCCACCAGGCAGGTGGCCGAGGAGGCAGGCCAGCCCTGGCTCCGTCCAAGCCCAGGGATACAGAGGAGTTGAGCGATCAGCGCGAACGACGCGGCGACCGGGAGGCGGCGACATGTCCCTCACGGTCCGATCGCGCCGACGTGGTCGCGCAGGGTGATCCCGGAGCGGTCGGCGTCTTTCGATTCCATTCCGGGCAGCGTGAGTGCGTGCGCATCGACCGGCGGCCGGCGTCCTGCCATGGGACTTGCGGGCACCATCGCGTGGTCTTGCATCGCGTGTCCTTCCGCGCCGCTTTCCTGCGGCTTATCGTCAGGCCGCATCACCTGCACAGCCGGCAGGACACGCCCTGGCATGGATGATCCCGGCAAGGACGGGCATGACAACGCCACAACTGGGCAAGACCCGCCCATGCGGTACGTGGAGCTGCGTCGGCACACCGACAACGACGGTGATCGCCTTACCCCGCGGGGAGCGGCAGACGCCGAGATGATCGGCCGGGACGGGCTGCACGCGCCCTACGCCGCGTTCGTTTCCACGGGCGCGGCACGCGCCACCCAGATGCTGGAAATCCTGCGGCATGCGGCCGGCCAGGACAACATACCGATCATCCTGGCGACGGGGTTGCGGTCACCGGTCGAGGATCGCTGGCGCGAAGCGGCCACGGCAGCCGGGAAGGGCGCGGACCTGGATGCCATCCGGGCCATCGACCCGGACCTGGTCGAGCGGGAGTCCTGGCTGCTCGCCTCGGCACTGCGTCAGGTGGTGGACGGGCTACCCGAGGGCGGCCGGGCGCTGGTGGTGGGCCACAGCCCCACCAGCGAGGCCGCCGTGCTTGGGCTGGCCGGGCGGGTCGTGCCGCCGCTGGGCAAGGGCAAAGGGGTCCTGCTGACCGAGGACGGCGGAGACTACCGGGTGGAGCCGCTGGGCTAAATGGCGGTGAGCGATTTCCGCCCGCTGCGCGACGACGAGGTTTGCGCACCACTGCGTGCGGGACGAGCCACCGGCCCAGCCCGCCCGCCGTCCGCGTGAACCGCGATCCATAGCGCGCCGACGGCCGGTAGCGAGTGCGGTAGATGTAAACCGACCGCAGCACCCGGCCGGCCGGACCCGGATGACCGCCCGGCCTCACACGGCGGCAAGATCGTGTAGCTCATGCGTCCTGGCCGTCGAACTGCTCGGGGCCCAGGCTGACAGGAAGCGAATGCTCCCCCGGCAGCCTGAGTCAGACCGCAGCACAAAATGCAGCATCCGGACGCGGCCACCGCTCAGCGCCGGGCAGCCGCCGGGATACAGATCGAGCGAGATGTGCCATTCGCCCCATGTGAGCGGGTTAGCGCGCCTAACCTCAGCCCGTGAACTGGCATAAAAGGCGAACGGGGCCGGCCAGGGCCGTGACGCCCGCCAGGTCGGCCCGCCGAGCGTCAGCTCACCGGCGTCCTACCAGCCTGCTGCAGCAGGTGGGACTTGCCCGCCCGCTCTACGGCGAACCCTGGCAGTTGATCTATGAGCTGGCCAAGTTCGGCATCGTCGGCGGAACTGCCGTCCTGATCGCCGATATCGGCACCAACGTGCTGCACTTCCAGGCTGGCGTCGGTCCGCTCGTCTCGAACGTGATCGCCACCGCGGTCGCCACCGTCGTCTCCTACGTGGGCAACCGCTATTGGACATTCCGGTACCGTCAGCGCACCAGCGTGAGCCGCGAGGGCACCTGTTCTTCCTGCTGAACGGCATCGGGCTGGTGATCCAGCTCGCGTGCCTCGGGTTCGGCACCTACGTGCTGGGTCTGCAAGACAGGCTCTCCTACAACATCTTCCTGGTCATCGGCATCGGGCTGGCCACCGTGTTCCGCTACGGGGCGCACAAGAAATGGGTATGGCGGGCGCAGCCGCTGGCACCCCCGGCTGCGGCGCAGCTGCGCCGGGAGCCGGTCCTGCCCGGAGTCACCGCTGCGGGCGGCCCGGCGGGTCACATGAGGTGGCCCGGCCCCGCCAGCACTAGTGCCGCATATCGCCTAGATCTGGCTCCCTCGTTGCCGGAGGCGGTCGGGTCTCGGAGCGCAACGGCGTTGAGATTATGGTCGCGGGCGGGTTCGGGTTGGGGCCAGGGCGGTTGCCTGTTCGCACACCGATGTCCTTGATCATTCTGTGCGCAGGATCTGGGCTGGGCTCAGCCGGGCGGACGTGTGGCCCGGCCAGAACGCGATGGCGTTGGCCAGGAGCACGGCTGTAGCTGCGGTGAGCACCGTGAGCGGTACCGGGGTGATGGCGACGGGCGGGATGCCGAGACCTCGGGCGAACAGTGCCCAGGTCCAGCGGCCGGCGGCGATGCCGAGTGGCACGCCGGCGAGGAGGGCCAGCCCGGTCAGCGTGGTGACCTGCCAGGCAGTGATCAAGCTGACCTGCCGCCGGAGCAGCCCGAGAGCCTTCAAGATCGCGAAGTCGCGCCGGCGCCGGCGGCCAGAAAGCATGATCAACTGCCCGAGAACGGCCAGGCCGAATACGGCGAGCACGGCGGCCAGCACCTCGGGTGTGCCCTCTACGCGGGCGTAGTTGGTGACACCGTTTGGACGCTGATCGCGCACCACGCACTTCTGTCCGGCCTGTGCGCAGGTTGCGGTCATGGACCGCGCGAAGGCGGCGATGTCCGCGCGGTGGCGTGGGCCGGGCGCGAATCGCAGCAGCACGAAGTTGTAGCCGGGATTCGCCGCCCGGCGGCCGGTCCCTGGCCTGGTCACAACCGTGGCCACGGTCTCGGCGCCCCGGCCGAGGTCGGTCGGGGTGAGGCTTCCCTGGCCGAAGTTCGGGAAGACCACCCGGCCGGTGATGCGGGCGATCTGCCGCCGGTTGCTGATCGTGATGGGCACCGACTGCCCGACCTGCAGGCCGAGCCGGCGCAGGACCGAGGACCCCAGCACGACCTGGTCCGGCCCGGATGGGGGATGGCCCGCCAGCATGGTCACCGACATCAGCGGGCCGCGGCCGCCCGCGACCGCGATCGCGGGCACCAGGTTTCCGCCGATCCCGAGCGTGCCGAAGTTACCGAAGGTCCAGCCGGTCACGCCGGGAACCCGGCCCAGGAAGCGCTCCGCCATCTGCGGGGTGACGGTGCTGAACTGGAAGTCGAGGGCCACGTCCCAGGTCTTGCCGTAGAGGCGGGGCGTGCCCACCAGGTGCACGAGGTTCGCCCCGAAGGTGAACGCTGCGGCCACCGCGGCTATCGACAGTGCCGTGCCGGCCAGGGCGCTGCGGACCGGTACGGCGGTGCGCCCCCGGCCGGGCTCGAGCGCGAGACGCACCCCCACGGTAGCCGTGACCGCCGCGCCGGCCCGCGCGGCCCACCGCGCCAGCAGGGGCCGACGGCTCACCACACCTGCCGCGGCGCGTTCACCTTGGCCAGCCGATGCCAGCCGCCAGGCTGGCCACGCGACCCGTGCCAGCAGCAGCGCCACCGTCACCGGGGCGCCGGCGGCGAGCACTGGCACGTTCACGTTCATGCCGGGATCCGGCTCCGCGAGCCTCGCCGGGCCGATCGGCATGAGCGGGGATGCCGCCACCGCGACGGCGAGGAGGGCCCCGGCCGTGGCTGCGAGGCCGACCTCCATGAGGCCCGCCGCGGCCAGCTCGCGGCGCGTCATGCCGAGCGCGGAAAGCACCGGGTTGTCCGCCGAGGCCGCGAACAGGAGGCCGGCCGCGACCTGGCCGATGACCAGCACCGCGGTGACTGCGAGCACGAGGGCGAAAATCGCCAGGGCGATGGCCGAGGGGCGGATGGCGCGCTCGATCGTTGCGGCCTGCGTGCGCTCGTCGGCGGCGAACACGTGCCCCTGGGTGTCCGGGTACCGGCGTGTGAGCGCCTGGGCCTCCCGCCCGAAGGCATCGGCGGTGATGCCTGGCCGGAGCTTCACAAACGCCCCGTCGTCGTTGCGGTAGCGCATGCCCAGCAGGTGGAACAGCGCCGTGCTTGCGATAAGCGCGGGCTCGTGGTCGAGAACCGTGACCGGCACGACCGACCCGCGGAGGACCACGATGCCGACCACCCGCACGGCAAACCGCCGCACGGTTGCCCTCGTCAGGCGGGCATTGCCCGCAGTAGCCCCCAGCGCCAGCCGGCTGCCGACGTGCAGGTGCAGGTCCGCCGCCCCGATCTGGTCGACAGCGATCTCCCCGAGACGGTCCGCGGCGGGGAGCCGGCCAGCCAGCAGCTTCGGGACCTCGAGCAGGTGCCCCCACCAGCCGTCGATCGGTGCCGCGACGGCAGCACTGAAATCCGGCACGCCGTTCGGCCCGATGGGCCCGGCATGCAATCCGGCGATGGGCGCGACAGCGGACACATCCCCCAGCTGCGAAAGCGCGCCGTAGTAGCCGGTCAGCCCGGTATTCACGGGCGAGACCAGCACGTCAGAGGCCTTTGAGGCCTCAAGAAACCTCAGGTACGCACTGTCGGTCCGCTGCGCCCCCGCCACCGCCAGCAGCACGACCCCGGCTGCAAACCCGATGAGCAGGACCAGCGCGGCCCAGCCCCGCCACGCGGCCAAGAGCTGATGCGCGACAAGGCTGCCGATCGCACGCATGGCTCACCCGCACGACAGGCGATCCCGCCGGGAAAACGGCAGATCCGCCAGCTCCACAACGGCCCCCGCCGGCATCAAAGCCAAGGCCACCGCCCCCTCGCTGCCTTATGCCGACCATACGCACGACAGACGCAATCTCCCAGGGTGCTCCCCCGCGCCCCGGGGGCAAGCAGGCATCACCGCGACCATACGTGCCTGCACCCTTCCCTTCCGGGCCCGTCTGCGGCGCAGCGGGAGCGATGAAACCCACCCGCGGCGCCGACGCTATGCCACCGCCATGCGCCTGCTGATCGCGGACGCGTGTCAGGCACTGCCCGGCAGGATCGTCGCGGCGCCCAGCGTGGGCAGGCCGCGTCGATCATGGGGTCATGTGCTGTCCGCGTCCAGGCAGCTCGCGGGCCAGCTACGCCCCAAGGAGGGGCAACAGCAGCGTATACGATCATGATCGCGGGCCGACCAGGAAGTTGATGTCGTTCAAGCGCGCATCGGCGACCGGTTTTCCGTTCTCGCGCGACTCAAGAAGCGCCAGCTCGCCGACGTGCTCGTCGAGGACGTCGGCGGCCTGGAGGAGGAGCGCGGCGCGCTCGGCCGGCGTGCGCCAGCGCCAGTCGGCCTGGAACGCGCGGTGGGCCGCCTCGACGGCGGCGTTCACCTCCGCGGTCCCGCCTCCCTGGACGATGGTGATGACCTCGCCGGTCGCCGGGTCCTCGGGAACCGGTCGGCTTCGTCATGGGACGACCACCGGTAGGTCGTCAGCTCGGGTTCCAGGGCCGTGGTCATTGCGAGCTCTCCCTTCCAGAGCGTTGCGGTCGGCGCGGCGGCGCGGGAAGCGCGGCCGCGGGAGCGTCGGCCAGTGTGGTGAGCCACTGCTGCATGAGCGCCATCTCCGGCCCGGTGAGCGGTGTGTCCTCGGCGGCGAGCTTGCTGCTGAGCGTCGCCGCTGCGGTCGCGAGCGTCGGCTCTGCCCCGAGTTCGGTCTGGTGAGCCGTGGACGCGGCATCTTGCGTGACGGCGATCGATGCGATCACGGCCTCGCGCAGCTGGGTGGCGAATGTGCCGTCGCCGTACAGGTCAGGCTGTGAGATCAGCGACAGCGCGGCGCCGGTGGTCGCGGACAGGACTATGCGCGCCGCCGTCTCCGCCGACATGCGCAGCTGGCCGCGGCCGGCACCGAGTTCCAGCCGGTCGTAAAGCATCTGGTACGCCTCGCGTACCGCTCTGCTGTTGGCGGCGACCGTCGGCGACCACATCAGCTTGTAGAAGCTCGGGTTCTCGTGGGCGTACTCGAGGTGGTTGTCCCAGCCCGCCCGGACGTCGTCAGCGACGTGGTCGTGGACGACGGCCGCGACGGCGCGCTTGGTCTCCAGGAATGTGGCCCAGCCGAAGTCGACCACGGCGGCGAGCAGCCCTTCCTTGTCGCCGAAGTGGTGGTAGAGGGTCGGCGCTGTGACGCCGGCTGCATCGCATATAGCCCGCGTGGAGGCGTCGGCGTCGGCGGACTGGGCGAGGAGGCCAGCGGCGGCTTCGAGGATGCGGGTTCTTACGGTCATAGCCCGAGGCTAGCAACGCTGTATAGCGATAGTCAAGATATATGTGTATCATCGCTATACCTTAACGCAGGAGGAGCGATGATCGTCATCACGACACCCACCGGCCAGATCGGCCACCAAGTCCTGGAGAACCTGCTTGACAGCGGCGAGGCGCTCCGCGTCATCGACCGTGACCCGTCCCGCATCCCGGCCGGCGTACGCGAGCACGTCGAGGTCATCGAGGGCTCCCACGGCGACCCTGACGTCGTCGACGAAGCCTTCGCCGGAGCCGACGCCGTCTTCTGGCTCGCGCCCCCAGATCCACAGGCCGAGAGCGTCGAAGCCGCCTATGCCGGTTTCACCCGGCCGGCGGCCGAGGCGTTCAAGCGCCACGCGGTGAAGCGCGTCGTCGGGATCTCGGCGCTTGGCCGCGGCACCCCCTGGGCGGCGCACGCCGGATACGTCACGGGCTCGCTCGCGATGGACGACCTGATCGCGAGCACAGGCGTCAGCTACCGGGCGCTGACAATGCCCTCGTTCATGGACAACATCCTGCGCTTCGCCGAACCGATCAGAAACGGCGGCGTCTTCTTCGCGCCGATCGCCGGCGACCGCAAGCTGCCGAGCTGCGCCACCCGCGACATCGCCGCCACCGCCGCCAGGCTGCTGCTCGACGACTCATGGGACGGCGCCGGCCACGTCGCCGTGCTTGGCCCCGAGGACATCTCCTACAACGACATGGCCGAGATCATCTCCGAGGTTCTCGGCAAGCCGGTGCGCTTCCAGCAGATCCCCGGCCAGGCGCTGAAACAGCGGATGCTCCAAGCCGGAATGTCGGACGCGATGGCCCAAGGAGTCACCGACATGTGGGCCGCCAAGAACAGCGGCCTCGACAACGCCGAACCCCGCACTCCGGAGTCGACGACCCCGACGAGCTTCCGCGAATGGTGCGAAGAGGTGCTCAAGCCGGCCGTCACGGGTCAGCGCGACGGTGCCCCAGCGGCCCTGGGCTCCTGACCCACCGGCGAACGGAAAGGAGATCACAATGTCCGGATCAGCGGTCCAGGAAGCCCACGCCGGGCGAGTGGCACTCGTCACCGGAGCCGCCCGCGGCATCGGCCAAGCGATCGCCGTCGGCCTCGCCAAGCAGGGAGCGACCGTCGTCATCGGCGACGTCGAGGACCTGAGCGAAACCAGCAAGTTCATCGCCCGCACCGGCAGATCGGCCGTTGCCGCGACGCTTGACATCAGCGACCCGTCCGTCATCGACCAGGTGCGCGTGCGGGTAGCGGACGAACTCGGGCGAGTCGACATCCTCGTCAACAACGCCGCCATCTTCGAGTCCGCCACCCGGGATGAACTCGACCTCGGAACTCTGGCGGCGCGTGATGAGCGTCAACCTCAATGGCCCGATGCTCATGTGCAAGGCGTTCCTGCCGCTGATGCGCGGGCGTGGCTGGGGGCGCGTCATCAGCGTCGCCTCGGCAACGGTCGCCATTGCCAGCCCGGTATCGATCGCCTACCGTGCGAGCAAGATGGGCGTCATCGGGTTCACGCGGGCGCTGTCAGCAACCCTCGGCGATGACGGGATCACGATCAACACCGTGCTCCCGTCGCTCACCCGCACGGCGATGGCGGAGGACTTGCCGGCGGCAGTCGTCGACGCAAGCCTCGGCCGCCAGGTCATCCACCGCATGGCCGAGCCCGAGGACATCGCCGAAAGTGTCCTCATACTCGCTTCGGAGGAGGCCGGCTGGATCACCGGCCAGACGATCATGGCCAACGGCGGCCTGGCGCAGGCCTTGGCTCGTAGCAGGGGGCGACGGCTTAGCGATCCGCTTACACTTCGGCTCGACGTAGGACTGCCCCAAGCCGTGGGCTCCTCGATCGCGCGACCCCGACAACTACCTGTTTCCGCCAGCGACGCGCCCGCACTGGCTGAGCTGTCCAGATAACCCTAATCTGCAGCATCGCCGCCCTAACCGAGCTAGCAGCCGCCGCTGTGCATATCGGCGGCTCTTCGCGCGTCCGCTACCGGAATGCAGCCACGCTCTGCGGTCGGCGTCATCAGGCGTTCGCAGGGCCATCCACCACGGCGCGGGCCCGTGGCGACGCATGTGGCCGCCAGCTGGACCTGCGGGCTGCCGCCCCATGTGGCTTGGCCCCGCAGGCTTTGAGGTGTGGCCGGGATGCGGTGCGCCTGGACTTATCCGGCGCCTTGCTTGCCGGCGCGCGCACCACGTACGAACTGGCACAGAGCCGGGCCTGGGTACTACCGGCCAGCTCTGCCATCATCTGCGAACTGCAAGCCGCCGGGCTCGTCGTGCAACGTCGGCGCAGCGACTACGCAATGCCCGCGGGCCAGGTGATTCCGTGCCTGGTCCTGGAAGCCGCCGCGCAGGAGTGCGCCCACGTCAGGGAGTTTGCCTCATGAGCGTCCCCGGGACGGAACCGGCCCAGGCCGCGGAACGCGCGGCTACCGCCGCGCCCCGGAAGGCGGATCCGCAGGGACGATCCGCGACTGCCCTGGCACGGCAAGCTGCGGGCAGCCGACATCTCTGCTGGCTGGGCATCGCGCTCAGCGGCTTGCTCTACTGGGTCCTGCTGCCGTTGCGGGTGTCGCTGGCCGGCACTCACCCGGTAGTGGCTGAACTGCTGAATGGCGGCACCGAATCCATCATCTCGGCCGCCGCGTTCGCCAGGGCCTTGGACGGAACGCCGGCCGTGGTGGTGCTCGCCGCGATTCCAGGGCTGATGAAGTCCGACGCCTCGCACTGGTGGGCGGGGCGGCTGTGGGGCGAGCGGTTCATCATGGTCCTGCCCGGGAGCCGGCGCGTGGCCAGGCACATGGCGCGCGTGCAGCGGCGCAGGCGCTGGGATTCGTGGCGCGCCGGCTGGCGGCCGAGCCGGTCGACCTGATCTTCGCGGCCCGGTTCCTGGCCAGGACGTGGCGGGACTGCCCGAGGCTCCGCCTGGCCATCGACGTCCCCCGCGGCAACGGCTCCGGCGACAGCATCACCCGCTGAGTCAAGGTCACCGCCTTCGGCGTCCTGGCCAGCCGCACCGCCGAGTCGGTCGGCAAGGGCGACCGGGTCACCGTCATCGCCGACGACCTCACCGCCGAGGCCTGGGCCGCCAAGGACAACAACGAGCCGCGCGCCCGGGTCACCCTGCGGGCCCGCGACATCGCCGCCTCGATGGCCTTCGACACCCTCCGCACCGGCTACGCCGACCGCCAGGCCGCCCGCCGCGCCGCCGCCAACGGCGAGCCCAACGACACCCCCAGCTGACCCCCAGGCGGGGGCGGGCCTAGACGGGACGCCGACCGCGTCGCGTGTCGATGCTATGCGCGTGCCGTCGCGGCCATATGGGCCCAGTCGGCCCTCGTGATGATGCGGTGACTATATTCATCGCGGCGCTCGCATGCGCCGGATTCAAAGTCGTCCCGGGCAGCCGGGAGCCGGGAGGGAGATGCGCCGGAAGGCCCCCAGCGCTCAGGCGCGGCAGTGCCAGATGTTACGTGCGCTGGGTGGCGCCGGCGGTGGCCGGGGTGTCCCCTCGCCCTGCTGTACCGGGCGCGAAGGCCGCGAAAGAGCCTAGTCCGGTGTCGATGAGGTGGGCTGCGCGGCGGACGTCGGCGGTCACGGCCTGGTGGACCTGTGCGGGTGTGCGGGTGCCGTCGAGGTATTTCGACAGGGCCTGGAACTGGATGCGCCACAGGCCGAGCAGGGCGGTGGCCGCGATCCGCGGCTCCGGCTCGTCCGCGCTCATCGCGGCCCGCCCGGCGAGGATCTCGGCGGCCACGGCGGTGAACTGGTCCATCATGGCGCTCTGATAGGCCCGCAAGGACGGGGTGGCCTGGATCAGGGTGCCGAAGCGCTGGATCATGGCGCCGGCCCGGGCCTGGTCGTCCTGGGCGGCCAGCCAGGACGTCATCGCGCCCAGTTCATCCTCCAGGATCCGCAGCGCCGCCTCGGCCGGCGAGACGCCGGGCTCGGCCAGGCCGGTCCGCAGCGAGGCCATCGTGGTCTGCAGCCGGTCCAGGATTAGCGACTCCTTGGTGGGGAAATAGTTGAAGACCGTCTTCTCCGACACCCCGCACGCCGCGGCGATGTCCGTCACGCGCACGGCGTCGAATCCCCGGTCCAGGAACATCTGGGTCGCGGTGTCGGACAGCTGCTGGCGCATCAGCCGCTTCTTGCGCTCCCGCAACCCCTCGGCTGGCGGCGCCGCGGTCCCCGGGCCGCACGGTGCCGTCCCGTCCGCCGTCCGGGTGCTCATCCCCTCAGTATAGTCCAGTCTCCGTAGAAATTCTGCTACAGTGATTTTATAGTTACTATAACAACTGTCGCCGTCATCGAGGAGTCGCGATGAGTGAGATCCGCATCGTGCATGACTACCCCCATCCCCCCGCCAAGGTCTGGCGTGCCCTAACCAACCCGGCCCTCATCCCGCTGTGGACCGCCACCGGCCAGGGGGCGCGGCCGGAAGGATTCACCCCCATCGTGGGCACCAAGTTCCGGTTCGTCGCGAAGCCCAGGCCCGGCTGGAGCGGCGTCGTCGACTGCGAGGTGCTCGAGGTGCACGAGCCGTCGGTGCTGCGCTACTCCTGGACCGGCGACCAAGGCGGCCACCTGACCGAAGTCGTCTACCGCCTCCAACCCCACGCCGGCGGCACCCGCTTCACCTACGAGCACACCGGCTTCACCGGCATCGGCGGATTCTTCATGGCGAAGCTGCTGGGACGCGTCCGCAGGAAGATGCTCAGCGCGGGCCTGCCCGCCGTGCTGGACGACCTCGACGACAACGGCGTGCTTCGCCCCGACAGCGCCCTCAAGCCCAAGCCGCTGGGATGACCAGATAAACCCCCCGGTGGCGCAGGCCCGGCGATGAGTCCAGAGCCTACACACCGCACATCCCAGGCCCCCTGCGCTCCGGCCTGCCGCGCACCGGGCGCGCTGTTGCCAGCCGGCCGCCGGGCCGTAGCGGCGCGGCGGCAGCGGTCCGCGCCGATGCGCCGCCGCGCTAGCGGCAGCGGGCCAGGCTGCCGCCCCGCAGCAGCGAGACTCCGCCGCCACCCCCAAGCTGTCAGCGGCGCGGCACCTTCACCCGTTTACGCATTCCCGGCACCTCATCCCGCATCGGGGCGGAACGCTAGGATCAGCACCCGGACGGCGAGGATCGCGGCCACCACGAGCAGGCAATAGCCGAAGAACGCGTACAGCGTCACGGTCCGGGTAATGCTCGGCCCGCCGTGCAGGCCGATCATCATCACCGCGATGATGCCGGACGCGGCCGCCAGGTAGGTCAGCAGCACCTGGTGCAGGAGGCTGGTGACGTGACGGCGGTCGGCGGCATCGGCGAGCAGCCGGACGTTGATGCTGAGCCGCCCGGCTTCGAGCGCCCCGCTGATCCGGTCGATGCGCCGGGGCAGGCGGCGCAGCATGGGCAGCAGCGCGATCAGCTCGTCGGTCACGGTCGTGCGGAGGATGTCCGGGCTGAACTGCCCGGCGAGCTGCTCGGCGGCGAAGCGGCAGGCCTCGGCCACGATGTCGAAACCGGGAGCCAGCTGCGTCAGCGTGCCCTCCATGGTGGCCGGCGCCCGGAAAACCGCCGCGATCTCCGGCGGCACGGCCAGCCCGTAGTCGGCGACGATGCGGAAAAGATCAGTGAACATCCGGACGTCGGGCGTGATCCCGGCCGCGACGTGACGCGCGACGAAACGGCCCAGCGCCCGTTCCAGGCGCGGCTCGTCGAGATCTCCGGGCCGCTCCACGACGTCCAGCAGGGCGTCGGCGAGGCCGGCTGGATCGCCGCGGTCCAGGGCCAGCAGCAGCGCTGGAGCGCGGAGCGCAGCCCGGCGTCGATGCGGCCGACCGACCCGAAGTCGAGCAGGCCGAGCCGCCCGTCGGTGAGCAGCAGGATGTTGCCGGGGTGCGGATCGGCGTGGAACGTCCCGTCGAGCATGACCTGGCAGAGCAGGCTGTCGAGCAGAGAGCGGGCCAGCGTGGCCCGCATCTCGGCGGGCATCCCGGCCTCGGCGGCGGCCAGCGGCCGGCCGTCGAGACGCTCCATCACGAGCACCGTCTGCCCGGAGAGCGGCTGATGCGGGACCGGGACCCGGACGCTGCCGCCGCCCCGCGCGGCTGACGCGGTGGCGACCGACGTCATATTGCGCGCTTCGATCCGCAGGTCGAGCTCTTCGCGCAGCGCGCTGGCGAACCCGTGGGACAGCTCGACGGCGCCGACGGCCCGGCCCCAGTTCGTGCCGCGCTGCAACCGGCCCGCCAGCCGGATAACGATGTCGAGATCGCGTTCGACGATCGCGTTGACGTCCGGCCGGCGCACCTTGACCACCACCCGGGCCCCGGAGGTGAGCGTCGCGGCATGGACCTGGGCGATGGACGCCGCGGCGATGGGCTCACGGTCGAAGGTGCCGAACGCCTCGTCCACCCGGCGCCCAGCCCGGACCGGAGCACCTCCTCGATCCTCGACCACGGAACCTGGGGCGCGTCGTCCTGCAGGTGGCTCAGCTCGCTGATGAACTCGGCCGGGAGAAGGTCCCCGCGGGTGGACATGATCTGCCCCAGCTTGACGATGGTGACCCCGCCGTCCGCCGTGGCCAGTTCCGACCGGCGGCCGCCGCGCAGGTAGGGGAGCAGGCCGCGCCGGACCAGGATCCGGCTGATATGCCAATAGCGGCCGGCCCGGCTCAGCAGCCGCCGCACCCTGCGGAGCACGTAGATCGGCCCGGGCATCGACCCGCTCGGGACCAGCGCCTCGGCGATGACGAGGAAGATCATGCCAACCAGCACCGCGATGACGACGCCCAGGATGATGAACCACAGTTTCGGGAGGACGCTGGCCCGTCTGGTCACCGCCGGGCCGCCGATGGCCGTAGCGATCGGCGAGACGGCGAAGAAGGCAATGAGGCCGACGATGAGCGTGCGCAGCGGCGACAGGGGCAGTCCCATCAGCCGTCGCACGCCGAACGTGAACACTAGCACCGTCAGGGCCGTCGCGAACGCGAACGCGGGGATAGTCAGGGCGGTCATGGCAGACGACTCTAATTGGGACACCTCCGGGTCCCGGGCTGAGGCCCTGGAGACTGGGCCGGCCGAAGCCCAGCAGATTACGAGAAAACCCACGGACCGCCGCAGTGATTACGCCAGGTCATCACCCCCGCCCTCGCAGGAGTGCAACTCCCATTCTGACGGCCGCCCCATCGGGGCCGGGCTCTGGACCCACGCCCTCAACGGCGTGAGCCTGTTGATCGCCTTGTACACGGTGGCCGCAAGGCGGCCACGCCGGGACGCTCTGGTTTGTGCCGGCCTGCTCGAGCTGACCGTGGTCGCCGGCTTGCTCCTGTTCGCGGGAGGCGGCTGGTGGTATGACGCGATCTTCCTTTCCGGAATGGTCGCCGCCGCCCTCGGCCTCGGCCTGTACTGGGCCACCCGCCGCGCCTACCTCGCCGAACTGCACGACCGCGCGGAACGGCTGGAACGCGAACGAGACCAGCAGGTCGCACTCGCCGCGGCCGCCGAACGCGCCCGGATCACCCGCGAGATGCACGACATCGTCGCCCACCACCTCACCGTCATGACCACCCTGACCGACGCCGCGATCGCCGCGTCCGCGACCTCGCCGGAACGGGCCACCGACGTCATGCGCACCGTGGCGGCCACCGGGCGGCGCGCGCTCGCCGATACCCGCCGGCTCCTCGGCATCCTCCGCCAGCCCCCCGGCCCAGAACCCCGGCGAGGCTCTGCAGCCAGTACCGGATCTCACCCAGCTCGACATGCTCATCGAGCGGGTCCGGTCCGCGGGGCTGGACACCACGCTGGAGGTCCGCGGGCAGGCGCCGGACCTGCCTGCCGGGGTGCAGCTCACGGTATACCGCCTCGTGCAGGAGGCCCTGACCAACACCCTCAAGCACGGCGGGGCAGGCGCCCGCGCCTCGGTGCGCCTGCACTTCCTGCCCGGCGAACTGCGCGTCGATGTCGACGACGACGGTGCGGGCAAGACCACCGCCCCCGCACCCGCCGGCACCGGCAGCGGCCTGGTCGGCATGCAGGAACGGATCCGCGCCTACGGCGGCGATGTGCAGGCCGGTCCCCGCCAGCCTGAGGGCTGGACGGTCTCGGCCCGGCTGCAGCTAGACGACGGGGGCGCCCCATGATCCGGGTCCTGCTCGTCGACGATCAGTCCCTGCTCCGGTGGGGATTCCGGATGATCCTGGAAGCAGAGCCCGACATCGAGGTGGTCGGGGAAGCCGCGGACGGGGCGACCGGAGCCAGCATGGCATCAGCCCTGCACCCTGACGTCGTGCTGATGGATGTGCGGATGCCCGGCATGGACGGAATCCGGGCCACCGCCTCGATCACCGCCGCCGGCCCGCTCACCAAGGTCCTGATCCTCACCACCTTCGACCTGGACGAGTACGTCTTCACCGGGTTCAAAGCAGGCGCCAGCGGATTCCTCCTCAAAGACGCGCCACCAGCTGAACTGACCGCCGCCATCCGCAGCTTCGCCGGCGGCGACGCGGTCCTCGCCCCCACCGCGACACGGCGGCTCATCGACCAATTCGTCCCCCTGCTACCCGATCCGGACCGGCAACACGACCGGGACGCCCTGCTGAGCAAGCTCAGCGACCGGGAACAAACCGTCTTCTTCGAGCTCGCCGCCGGGCGATCCAACCGCGAGATCGGCACCGAACTGCACCTGTCTGAAGGAACCGTCAAAATCCATGTCGGACGGATACTAGCCAAGCTCAACCTGCGCGACCGCGTCCAAGCCGTCGTGCTGGCCTATGAATCCGGCCTGATCACACCAGGCAGCTAACCACCGGACAACCGGGTTCCCTGGAGGCTGTGACTAAACGGCCGTCAGCACCGCCACTCGCAGCGGATGAGGAGCATGCCGGCAACGGTGGTGTCGACCGCACTGGAAGGACCCCTCAACTGGCCGAACGCGACCGTCGTGAGCGGTGACGCCGCCGACGTCGTCGCCCGGCTCAAGGAGGAGTCCGAGTTGCCGTTGCGCTCGCACGGCAGCCTGTCGATGAACCGGGCGCTGATGGCCGCCGGCCTGGTCGACCGCGTCCAGGTGACGCTCTTCCCTGTGATCACCGGTCAGACCGGGCTGGACCCGATCTTCCAGGGTGCGGCCGACTTCGACCTCGAGCTGATCGAGAGCCGGACGCTCGACGGCAACATCCAAGAGCTCATCTACCGGCCCACCCTGCATGTCTGAGTCCGTCCATGCACCCCCACCCCGTCAAGCAGCCGAACCTGACGCGGAAGCTCCGACCGACATGCCGACCGGTCTCATGGCCGCCCTGGTCACGCGGCTTGCTGATCACCTCCTGATTCGTCGGGTCGTTCGACGAGTTTGCCGTTCTCGAACTTCGCGCCGGCGGTGGGCATGTCAGCCGATCCTGCGGTAGGTGATCGCGAGGTCGTGCTCCCAGGTGGCACCGTCATCGGTCGATAGCTCGCCCTGACCGTTGATTGCGTTGCCGTCGTCGCTGAGCGTGTGGGTGAATCGCTGCGAGAACCGGGTGTGTCGTTCCAGAATCGCCAGGTGTCCGCGGTGATGTCGACCGCGAACACCCGATGCACCCCGCGGGGGTCGAAGTAGTGCATGGACGGCTTCCCATCGATGATCCCGGTGACCGCGATCGCATCGGGAATCGCTGGATGGTCGTAGTGCGAGCGCTGGATCAGGAACCGCTGATCCTCAAGCCACTCGAACGTGGCCTGTCCGGTCACGACGGTGCCGGGGAGCGCCGGGTGAGTGGCCTCGGTCGCCCACGTGCCGGCCAGCCGCTGCCAGCGCTGAAGCTCGGGGTGCTGTGTCTGTGGCGGCATCGCATCCCTCCATCTGTGTGATCTCGTGCCTGACCATAAGACCTGGCGCCCGCCGGGAAATCATCGGACTGCGCACGCGGGTGGTCACTCCGCTGGCCTGGCGCTGGCCGGGTGAGTGCTGGTCCTTCAGACTGGGCTGGTGGCCGAGCGTGTGCGGGTGCGTGAGATCGATGATGATGAGGGGCGCCGGCTGGTGCGGATCGTGCGCCGTGACAGTGGGTGGGTGGTGACCTGGCTCGACTTAGATGGCACGAACCCGCAGATGGCTCAGACAGGCTGGCGATAGCTCGGGTTCGTTGGCATAGGACATCCCTTCCACCCTCTTCTAACCACTTGTCCCGTACCAGGCGATCCGAGGTAGGGCCTGCCCGCTGGCCTGCGCTGCCTCGGATCGTGTGGCGGGCCGGGCGGGGCTGGTCTGCCACTTGATCTGAGGCAATCGGCGCACGCTCGGGGTCGTGTCAGGTGTCCTCCTGGCCGGGCAGGACGCCGGTGACCGCCGCGGTGATCTCGCGGATGCCGGGCAGCGCGTTGATGAAGTCGATGGTGAGGTAGGCGTAGCGTTCGAGGATGGCGAGGAGGACGTGGCCGGTGGTGACCGCTGGGTGGTCGAGGCGTTCGGCGATGATGAGCACGTCCTCGGCCACGATGCGCCTCGCCTCCGGGGTGAAGATGCCGGTGGCCCGGGGTGAATTTGCCGGTGGCTCGGCGGACTGGGCGGGCGGGCGGTGCCAGCCATACCTGGTGCGCACGGCCGCGGCCACGCCGGCCTCCGCGTTCAGGACTCCGAACAGCAGGTGAACGGGCTCGACCCAGCGATCGCCGGCTCTGCGCGCGTATTCGACTCCGGCGTTGATGGCGGCACGGGCTTGGGCGGTGAAGCGTTCGAAGATGGGCGGGATGGGCCCTGGGCTCGGTGGTTCCATGCCGCGGGCGGCGAGCTGGGCGGCGCGCCGCTCGAGGAGCGTGTGTTCAACCGGAGGCCGTATCGGCGGCAGCCCTTGGTCGGCATCGACGAGCGCCTGGGCGCTGCTAACCCCGAACTCGGCGAGGATCCGGGCCGGGAACTCCTGCTCGCCAAGCGCGATCAGCAGATGCTCGGTGCTCGGCCCCAGAACGCCCCGGGCCGCGGCCGCGGTGACCGCCCGGCGCAGCACCTGCTCGCTGGCAGGCGAGCGCCGGGGCCGGAGCTCGAGCTTGCCGCCGAAACCCTTGATCTGCACGATCACATCGTGGATCGCGCCGGCGTCGATGCCCTCGCCGGCGAGCAGACGCTCAACGTTCCCACGGCGAGCGGCCGCGAGCAGCAGATGCTCGGGGCCGACCCGGGGATGACTGAGCATGCGTGCCTCGTCGTCGGCCAGCAGGATCGCGTTGTATGCCTGGTCGGTAAACCAACCCAGCGAGTCCTGCGGCCAGGTGATCGTGAGGCCGGTTTCGCCGCCGGCGCCGCCACCGGGACCGCCGGAAGCTAGCTGCGCCCGTCGTGCTTGGGTGTACTTCTCGCCGGTCCGCGCCATGCGTGACCGAATCGCGCGCTTTGACCGCCGGTTTGCAGTCATGTCAGCCCCTGCACTGGCCAGACCCCACGCGTCCGGCCATGCTCGGAGATGACACGCCCGAGACGATGTCCCTTGCTCCGTCATCGCCGGCTCGCGCGTGGGCCGAGCACCGGCTCGGAGGATGCGCTGGGGCGGCGCGCAGGGCGATGTTACGTCCGCGAGGAGTCACCTGTCCAGCCCGCCGCCCGCCAGGACCAGCGTTCGAAGAGCCTGCCGCTTCGATCACAAACCGCGCTCTGGCTCGCCACCGGGCGCCTTGCATTCACGCCGCCACGAACTGATCACAAGGTGCCTCGACTTACTGGCAGCAGTCCGTGTCTTGTCCAGTTGAAGATTGCGAGCGTCCACCCTTCTGGCCTGGGTTTCGCAGAGTAGGTCTGGACGCCTGGGCGGACTGGTGTCCAGACCTAGGTTGCAATTTCGGCGGGCTGCCAGCCCCGCGGCGCCGGCTACATCCGGTGCGCTATCTGGATCAGGTTCCCGCAGGTGTCGTCGAACACGGCAGTGGTCACCGGGCCCATCTCCGCGGGCTCCTGGGTGAACTGCACTCCCAGCCGCGTCAGCCGGGCGAACTCGGCGGCGACGTCGTCCACGGCGAAGGAGGTAAAGGGGATGCCGTCGCTGACCATCGCCTCTTTGAAGACTTTGGCGGCGGGGTGTGCGTCGGGTTCGAGCACCAGTTCGGTGCCGTCCGGATCGCCAGGCGAGACGACCGTCAGCCAGCGGTATTCGCCGAGCGGTATCTCGGTCTTCTTCTCAAACCCCAGCACGTCGGTGTAGAAGCGCAGTGCCTTGTCCTGGTCGTCGACGAGGACGCTAGTCATGTTGATTCTCATCGGGTCTCCTCTGCGGGTCGGGCTTGAGCCATCGGTCGGCGATGTGCTCCAGCGGCCGTCTGTCGAGGTGGTGGAACTTGTAGCGGCCCTCCCGGCGGGTGATGATCAGGCCGGCGGCCTCCAGGACGTCGAGGTGCTGGGAGACGGCCTGACGTGACAAGGTGAGCCGATGCTTCATGGCCAGCCGTGAGCAGATCTCGAACAGGGTTTGGTCGTCACGTTCGGCCACTTCGTCGAGGATCTTCCGGCGGGTGGAGTCGGCCAGGGCCTGGTACACGTCGCCCACGACGGCGAGTATATGCAAGCCGCTACTTGCCTGTCGACCTGGCGGGGCGAAGCGTCCCGCACCGGAACTGAGCACTGCCGCCCGTCAGGTCGCAGGCCGGCCGTAAGCGGCGGCGTCCGCAACCTAAATCCGGATCTCGCAAGATCACTCGCAACCTAAGCAGTCGCGAATAAATAAGTGATGTTTTACCGGCGTGTCGCCTGCTTCTGCGACGGTACAGGTGTCTCGTGGGGTTCTGGCCGGACGGTGTAGTTCCAGTCCGGATGGAAGTCGTGCTT
>Ga0137385_10001001_pt1 | contig 23511 bp, 16 predicted proteins | sample SagtaG_FD_104921 | JGI IMG/M metagenome (GOLD analysis project Ga0137385, IMG submission 104921) | Vadose zone soil microbial communities from Sagehorn Ranch, Mendocino, California, USA - Sage2_R_80_16 metaG | ecosystem: Environmental > Terrestrial > Soil > Vadose zone | place: USA: California... | reverse complement strand
GTGATGGCCAACGCCGGCATCGCGGCGGCCGGGTTCATCCGGTCGATCGACCCGGCGGCGTTCGAGAAGGTCATCGAGGTGGACCTGCTGGGCGTGTGGCGCACGGTCCGGGTGTGCCTGCCGGCGCTGATCGCCAGCCGTGGCTACTGCCTCGTGGTGTCGTCGATGGCGGCCGTGGTGCACATTCCGGGCAACGCGCCCTACAACGCGGCCAAGGCCGGGGTCGAGGCGTTCGCCAACACGCTGCGCGCTGAAGTGCGGCACCTCGGTGTCGACGTCGGCGTGGCGCATCCGACCTGGATCGCGACGGACATGGTCAACAGCGCCGACGAGCATCCGGTGTTCGGGCCGCTGCGCAAGTCGATGCCGACGGCGTTGGGCCGGACGTACCCGCTCTCGTTCGCGGTCGACGCCTTCGTGAAGGGCATCGTCCGGCGGTCGCGGACCATCCACATTCCCTCGTCGTTGCTGCTGGTCAAGCTGCTGCGCGCGCTGTTGCCGCCGGTGGTGGAGCGTGGTGCGCGCGGAATCGTGCCCAATGCCGACAAGGCCGCGCTGGCCGACGTCGAGCAGCGGGGTGCCGCGGCATCCGCGCCGGTCGGGCCCGGTGGGGCCGCGGCCATGCGGGCACGTGAGCAGGCCGGCTGATCAGGTCGGTACGATTCACCCGGATGCCCACCCGCTCCGCGGGACGGCAGCCGTCGCGCGCCCTGATGCACCCGGTACGGTCTCTTCGTGGGAGGGGACGTGGCCGAACACAATGACCAAAGCGCCCCCAGTGTCGAACAGACACTGGGGCACCTACGTGCGATCGACGGCGGTGAGCGGGCGGAGCCGGCCGTGCCGATGACCCTGGAGGACCTGTACCGCACGCACCGCATGCGGCTGGTCCGGCTGGCGTTGCTGCTGGTGGACGAGGTGGCCACGGCCGAGGACGTGGTCCAGGAGGCGTTCACGGGCCTGCACCGCAACTGGGGCGGCCTGCGCGACTCGGCGGCCGCCATCGGCTACCTGCGTACCGCGGTGGTGAACGGGTCACGCAGCGTGCTGCGCCGGCGCAAGACAGCGCGGGACTACACCCCGCCGCACGCGCCCAACGCCCGTTCCGCGGAGAGCCTGGCGATGCTCACGGCCGAACACCAGGCCGTGGTAAGCGCGCTTTCCCAACTGCCGCCGCGCCAGCGCGAGGTCCTTGTGCTGCGGTATTACGGCAATCTGACCGAGGCGGAGATCGCCGAGGCGGCCAACATCTCCAAGGGCACGGTCAAGTCCACGGCGAGCCGGGCGCTGGAGGCGCTCCAGAAGATCATGGCGGGCACCACCCCCTGACCGGCCGAAAGCTGACCGCGATTGGCCCATTGGTATAGACCAGAGCCCTCGGTATGGCGCAAGATCTGTACCCGTGGCCAACCCCATCACGCTGCTCGCGGTCGACGTAGGCGGCACCGAGATCAAGGCCGCCCTGCTCGCCGCCGAATCCGGCACGCCGACGGGGCAGGCCCAACTGACCGTGCTGACCCGTGCCCGGCGGACGACCCCGCGCGGCACCGACGGCGACAGCACGGCAAACGCCGTGGTCAACGCCGTTGCCGAGTTGGCGGCGGAGTTTTCCCAAGACCATCCGATTGCGGCGGTCGGCGTGGTGGCACCCGGCATTGTGCACAACGGGATCGGCGTCTATTCGGCGAATCTGGGCTGGCGGGACTTCCCGTTCCGGGCCGCTTTGGCGGCTGCCGTGGGCGGGCCGGTGGCGTTCGGCCACGACACCGGGGCGGGCGGTTTGGCCGAACTGCGCATGGGTGCGGCCCGTGGTTACCAAGATGTTGTCGTCATGCCGATCGGCACCGGCATCGCGGGCGCGGTGATCATGGACGGTGCACTGCGTACCGGTGGCGGCTACGCGGGTGAGATCGGACACGTCGACGTCGGACACGGCCTACCCTGCGGTTGTGGCCTGACCGGCTGCATGGAGGCGATGGCCTCCTCGGCCGCGATCGCCCGCCGGTACACCGAGAAAACCGGTCGGTCGGTACCGGGCGCCGCCGAAGTGCTGCACGCGGTGGCCGAGGGTGACGCGGTGGCGATCGAGGTGTGGCACGACGCGCTGGACGCACTCGCGCGGGGCATCCGGGTGTTGGCGACGCTGCTGGGGCCCGAGGTGGTGGTGCTCGGCGGCGGCCTCGCCATGGCGGGTGAGGAACTGCTGACGCCGGTGGCCAACCGGCTCGGCGCACTGCTCACCTTCCAACGCCGCCCGGAACTGCGCTTGGCCGAACTGGGTGACGAAGCCGGGTGCCTCGGTGCCGGCCTACTCGCGCTCGCGGAGATCGAGGGGGAGTCATGACTACGACGTCGACGCCGACGGTGTTGCAGGGCGGCCGGATCGTCACACCCGACGGGGTGATCGAACACGGCTGGCTGACGGTCCGTGACGGCATCATCGACCAGGTCGGCGCCGGTCTGCCGGGCGTGAACGGCACCGGTCCGGCCGAACCGGGGGCGTACATCGTCGACCTGGACGGCCGGTGGGTGCTGCCCGGTTTCGTGGACATCCACTGCCACGGCGGTGGCGGCGCCTCGTACACCGAGACCAACCCGGACCGCCTGGCCACGGCCGCGGCCGCGCACCGCAGACACGGCACCACGACCACGATGGCCAGCCTTGTCTCCAGTCCGATAGACAACCTGGTTAACCAGATCTCCGGCCTGTCGGACCTGGTGTTCGACGGCGAGTTCGCCGGCATCCACCTGGAGGGCCCGTTCATCTCGGCGGCCCGGTGCGGCGCCCACGATCCCGCCGTGCTGATGGCGCCGGACAAGGACTCGGTCACGGCGCTGTTGAAGGCCGGCAAGGGCGCCATCCGCATGGTCACCCTGGCACCGGAGTTGGATGGTGCCCTGGACGCGGTGCGCCGGTTCGTGGACGCGGGCGTGATCGTGGCGATCGGCCACACGGACGCCACGTTGGCCCAGGTCCTGCCCGCCGTCGACGCGGGCGCCACGGTGGCGACGCACCTGTTCAACGGCATGCGCCCGCTGCACCACCGTGAGCCCGGCCCGATCGGCGCCCTGCTGGACGACGAGCGGGTCACGGTCGAACTGATCTGCGACCTGGTCCACCTGCACCCGACCGTGGTCCGCATGGCCGCCCGGCACGCCGGCCAGCGCAGAACGGTCCTGGTCACCGATGCGATGGCAGCCGCCGGCGTCGGCGACGGCGTCTACCAGGTCGGCGCACTACGCGTCACGGTCCGCGACGGCGTGCCAACCCTGGACGGTGGCGGCGCACTGGCCGCCAGCACGCTCACCCTGGACGCCGCGGTACGCAACTTCGTCCAAACCTGCGGCATGACGATCGTCGACGCGGCGGCCGCGGTCTCCGCCCGTCCGGCCCAACTGTTGGGCCAACAGGGCCGAATCGGCACCATCGCCCCCGGCGCGGTCGCTGACCTGGTGTTGCTGGACGAGGCCCTGCATACCAGCCAGGTGATGCACGACGGCATCTGGGTCGAGTAGCCGGCCGGATTCGACCTTGTCCGCACCTGGCTGGCACAGTGGGGTTTGAGCGAACAAGGGGGAACCATGACGGAACTGGTGCTGTTTCATTCGGTCCTCGGCCTACGACCTGCTGTCCGGTCGTTCGCGGAGCGCCTGCGGGAGGCGGGCCACGCGGTACACGTGCCGGACCTGTACGGCGGCGAGGTGTTCGACGGCTACCAGGAGGGCGACGACTTCGTACAGGCGTTCGGTGGCTATCCCGAACTCCTGAGACGCACCGAAGCCGCCGTGGCCGACCTGCGCAAAGACCTCGTTTACGCGGGTTTCTCCAACGGCGCCGGCGGCGCGGCCTACCTGTGCACGACCCGCCCAGGAGCGCGCGGCGCGCTGCTGATGCACGGCATGCTGCCGCTGTCGGTCGTCGAGCATGTGACCGGCGAGCCCGCTGCCTGGCCCGCTTCGGTGCCTACCCAGTTGCACTATGGCCGTGACGATCCGTTCCGGCCGGAATCGGGCGTTGTCAGCTTCAGTGGCGACGTGACCAGCGCGGGTGCTCCTTACGAATTCTTCGAGTATCCGGTGGCCGGCCATCTGTTCGCCGACCCTGAGCTGCCCGAGGAATATGATGCGGCGGCCGCTGAGCTCATGTTCGCGCGGGCGCTGGACTTCCTGTCCCGGCCCGGGATCGCCGACTGAACACCGCTGCGCGCGCTGACCTGGAAACAACTAAAGGCAAGGAGGAGAACTCCCTGCCACTATTAACATATACCGTACCCCCGGGCTTGCGGCAAGACCCCGGTCGTAGCGCACAATCGTCGACCGAGCGCAAGAATCGGCACACCAGGGGGAATGTATGTTCGATGTGATCATCGTCGGCGGCGGGCCGGCCGGCATGATGCTGGCGAGCGAATTGCGTCTGCAGGGCGTCAACGTGCTCGTGCTGGAGAAGGAGGCCGAACTCCCGCCGTTCGTGCGGTCGCTCGGGCTGCACGTGCGCAGTATCGAAGTGATGGATCAGCGGGGGCTGTTGGAGCGGTTCCTCGGAAAACGGCAAGCAGTACCCGATGTCTCCCGGCGGCGTCCGGGGATTCTTCGCGGGCATCGAAAAGCCCGCTCCCACCGGGCTGGACACCGCCCACGGATACGTGCTCGGCATTCCGCAGACGCTGACCGACCGGCTGCTCGCCGAGCACGCGGCCGAAGTCGGAGCCGAGATCCGGCGCGGCTGCGCAGTGGTCGGGCTGGAGCAGGACGACGACGGCGTGACCGTCCACCTTGGAAATGGAACTGCAACGCCGTTGCGGGCGCGGTTTGTCGTCGGCTGCGACGGTGGGCGCAGCACGGTTCGGAAACTGCTCGGGGTCGGATTCCCCGGCGAACCGTCGAAAATCGACACGCTGCTGGGCGAGATGGAGGTGACGGCGTCCCCGGACGACATCACCGAAGTGATGACCGAGGTGCGCAAGACCGAGAAGCGGTTCGGGATCGGGCCATCGGGCAAGCCCGGGGTGTTCCGGGCGGTCGTGCCGGCGGAGGGCGTGGTCGAAGACCGTTCGGTGCCGCCGACGCTCGAGGAGTTCAAGCAACAGCTGCGCAAGTACGCCGGCACCGACTTCGGCGTGCACTCCCCCCGCTGGCTGTCGCGCTTCGGTGACGCGACCCGCCAGGCCGAGCGCTACCGGGTCGGACGGGTGTTTCTGGCCGGGGACGCCGCGCACGTCCACCCGCCGATGGGTGGGCAGGGGCTCAATCTCGGGATCCAGGACTCGTTCAACCTGGGTTGGAAGCTGGCGGCGGCCATCAACGGCTGGGCGCCGGACGACCTGCTGGACAGCTACGAGTCCGAGCGGCATCCGGTGGCCGCCGACGTGCTGAACAACACCCGTGCACAGATGCAGCTGACGACCAACGAGCCCGGGCCGCAGGCGGTTCGGCGGTTGTTGGCGCAGCTGATGGACTTCAACGACGTCAACCGGTTCCTGATCGAGAAGATCACGGCGATCAGCATCCGGTACAACTTCGGTGCGGGCCATGCCCTGCTCGGGCGGCGGCTGCGCGACGTCCAGCTGACGCATGGGCGCCTGTTCGAGCTGATGCGCACCGGCAGCGGGCTGCTGCTCGACCAGACGGGGCGGCTTTCGGTGGACGGCTGGGCCGACCGGGTCGACCACGTCGCCGACATCAGCGAAGAGCTGGACGTGCCTGCGGTACTGCTTCGGCCGGACGGGCACGTCGCGTGGGTCGGCGAGGATCAGCAGACGCTCGAGGTTGCGCTGGCCAAGTGGTTCGGCACCGCTTGGGTCTAGAGCGCCAGTCGAGTAACCGGAGGTCACGTTGCCGAACAGACGACGAACTCGGGCCCGCCCCCGTGTCCATTCTAGGTGTGGGGGCCGCTGCGCTGGGCCGCCGTGGTGGCGGGAAAATGGTGGTGCGTTCGTCCGGGACGCCGGATCGACTGTGATACCCATCGAGTTCGGATCCTAGGTTGGTGTTGGGAACCACTCACAGGCACTGTTGATTGTTGCTTCGAGCACGCGAGTCAGATTCTTTAGCCCTGTGGTTTCCCCAGACGACGTGCTGTGGTCGTGAACGTCGTCGTGGGTGGAGGGTGCGTTGGAGCTGTTGCACGAGCGGTGTGCCGCGGTGGACATCGGGAAGAAGGACCTCAAGGCGTGTGTGCGCACCCCGAACCCGGACCGGCGCCGGTCACGTCGCCAGGAGACCCGCACATTCGCCACGACCACCAACGCTCTGCTGGAGTTACGGGACTGGCTCGTCGCTGAGAACGTCACCCTGGTGGTCATGGAAGCCACCGGGGACTACTGGCGGGGCGCGTTCTACCTACTGGAGGACTGCCTGAACGTGATGTTGGTCAACGCCGCGCACGCCAAGGGCCTACCCGGGCGTAAGACGGACGTCGCGGACGCGGCGTGGCTGTGCCAGTTGGGTGAGTGCGGTCTGCTCAAGGCATCCTTCGTGCCCCCCGAGCCGATCCGGCACCTGCGGGATCTGACCCGCTACCGCTCGACCCTGGCCGTGGAACGCACCCGGGAGGCCAACCGGTTGGAGAAGGAACTGGAAGACGCCGGCATCAAACTCTCCACCGTGGCCAGCGACATCCTCGGTAAGTCCAGGCGGGAGATGCTGGCCGCGTTGATCGCCGGCGAACGCGACGTGCACACCCTGGCAGGGATGGCCAAAGGCCGGATGCGCCCCAAGATCCCCCACCTAGTGGAGGCGTTGACCGGGAACTTCGGTGAGCACCACGCGTTCCTGTGCCGGATCCACCTCGAACGCATCGACCAACTCACCGCGGCGATCGAGGAACTCTCGACCCGGATCGAGGAGCAGATGCGCCCTTTTGCCCGGCAGATCCAGCGGTTACAGACCATCCCCGGGGTGGGGCAGACCACCGCTGAGGTGATCATCGCCGAGACCGGCGGCGACATGACCCGGTTCCGCACCGCCGGGCACCTGGCCTCCTGGGCCGGGGTGTGTCCCGGCCAGCACGAATCAGCAGGGAAACACAAAACCGGCAAGACCCGACACGGCAACCGATGGCTCTGCGGGGCGTTAGGCACCACCGCTATGGCCGCCTCCCGCAGCAAAGACACCTACCTGGCGGCCCGTTACCGACGGCTGGCCCCCCGACTGGGCAAACAGAAAGCCATCGTCGCTCTGCAACACACCATCTTGACCGCTGTCTGGCACATGCTTACCGATGACACCGACTATCAGGACCTGGGCGCGGATCACTTCACCCGCCGTGACCTACAGGCCGCGATGCGCCGCATCATCCGCCAAGCCAACGCCCTCGGACTCACCGTCCGATTCGACCCCATCGAACCGGCTGCCTGACACCAGCCAGGCGGCCCCTTCACCTTACTTTCGAGTCAGTGGATCTTGGAACGGCGCGCTGTAGCTTTTGATCGGACCTGTGGATAACTTCGCGGACAGCGACATTTTGGCAGATCAAGACTCCGGGGATCCCCCCAGGTTCCATTCTAGTTGATCTTGACTGCGGGCGCGACTCGATTCGCGCGGGGTTGTGGACAATGGGGCGTCAGTCGAGTCAGGTCTCGCCGCTGACTGGGTTACCGTCAGTGGTGTGACTGAGCAGCCCGACCCGGAGCGTCTCCTTGCCGAGGCGCTGCGGGCGCAGGCCGTGCGGGCACCCGTCGAGTCGACCGGGCCCGTCACGCCGGATCCGCTGGTGAAGCTGCTGTCGGGCGCCGACGAGCGGTACGAGCTGCTGTCCGGCCGCGCATCGGACACCGTCGGGTTGCCGACCGGGCCGTTCGCCGCGCCGACGACTACCCGGTTGCCGGCCGCGCCGCGACAGGTGTCGGCGTGGTGGATCGTTTTGCTGGCGATACTGCTCGGGATGGCGGCGGGGGCCGTTGTGGGTCTGATCAGCATCGTCTGAGCAGGCGGCACTCTCAGGCAATGCCAAGACATGCCCCTGTACGGTGGGTTCCGTGATGTCGCACGCGCTTACTACCACTGTCGCGCTTGGTCCGCAGTGGCTGGACCCGAACTACCTGGTGAGTTCGCTGGGCGGACTGGTGGTGCCGATCGTCGCGCTCATCATCTTCGCCGAGTGCGGGATCCTGATCGGGTTCTTCCTGCCCGGCGACTCACTGCTGTTCCCGCTCGGGCTGTTCATCGCGCACGGCAGTGTGCAGACGCCGCTGTGGATCGCGTGCCTGGTGATGAGCGTGTGCGCGATCGTGGGCAACATCGTGGGCTACTACATCGGTTACGCGGCCGGGCCGAAACTGTTCAACAAGCCCGATTCCAAGCTGTTTCGCCGCGAGTACGTGGATCGCACGCACGCGTTCTTCGAGCGCTACGGCTCCCGGGCGATCTTCCTGGCCCGGTTCGTGCCGATCATCCGCACCTTCATCACGGCCGTGGCGGGGGGGGGCCGGATGGAGCGTGGCCGGTACTTCAGCATCAGTGCGATCAGCGGTGTGGTCTGGGCGTCGGCCGTGCTGATCGCCGGCTACTTCCTCGGCCAGATCGCGTTCGTCAGCAAGAACATCGACCTCATTCTGGTGCTGATCGTGGTGATCTCGATCATTCCGATGGTGATCGAGTGGGCACGCCACCGTCGTGAGCGTCGGCCGCAGCCCGAACTACATCGCTGACATCGCGAACATCGAACCGGGATTGAACAGGTTCGATGGATCCAGGGCCGCCTTCAGCGTCCGGTGTACGCGCATGCCGACCGGGCCGATCTCGGTGGCCAGCCACTCCCGTTTGATCCTGCCGATGCCGTGCTCACCGGTGACCGTGCCGCCGAGGCGCAGGCCGACCGCGAGGATCTCGTCGAAGGCCCGCTTCGCGCGAGCCAGTTCGCCCGGTGACGTCGGGTCGTAGACGATCGTGGGGTGCATGTTGCCGTCGCCGGCATGCCCGACCACGGCGATCCGCAGGCCGACATCTTCGCTGATCCGTTCGCAGCCGCCGATCAGCTCGGCAATCCTGGTGCGCGGCACGCACACGTCGTCGGTGAGCCACGTGCCGTACATCTCCAGCGCCAACAGCACGACCCGCCTGGCCTGCAACAGCATCCGGCCCTCTGCCAGGTCGTCGGTCACATACGTCATGGTGGCGTTCGCGTCCGCGCAGATCCGTTCGATCGTGGTCAGTTCGCGTACCGCGACCTCGCCGCCCGCGTCGGACTGGCACAGCAGCAACGCCTTGCAACCGCCCGCCGGCCCGACCTCGGTCTTCAGGTACGCCTCGGACGCCTTGATCGAGTTGGCGTCCATGATCTCCATCAGCGACGGCACCAGGCCCTCGCGGACCACCTTGCTGACCGCGGCACCCGCGTCCTCGGTGTCGTCGAACGTGGCGACCAGCGTGCCGGGCGCCTGCGGCAGCGGGCGCAGCGCCAGGGTGGCCGACGTGATCACGCCGAGCGTGCCCTCGCTGCCGATGAACAGCTTCGTCAGGTCGTAACCCGCGACGCCCTTCACGGTCCGCCGCCCGGTGCGCAGCAGCTCACCGTCGGCCAGCACCACATCCAGGCCGAGCACCGAATCGGTGGTCACGCCGTATTTCACGCAGCACAGCCCGCCCGCGTTGGTGGACAGGTTGCCGCCGATCGTGCACCAGTCGTAGCTGGACGGGTCGGGCGGATAGAACAAACCGTGCTTCTCAACGGCGTTGCGGAAATCCAGGTTGACCACGCCCGGCTGCACGACCGCGAGCCGGTTGTCCGGGTCGATCTCCAGGATCTCGTTCATCCTGGTCATCGCGAGCACCACGCAACCGTCGATCGCGTTCGCGGCACCGGTCAGGCCACTGCCCGCGCCGCACGGCACGATCGGCACGTGCGCCGCGGCACACGCCCGCACCACGATCTGCACGGCACCGCTGTCCGCCGGCAGCACCACGGCCAGCGGCTGGCCGTTGGCCGCCAGCGGCATCATGTCCCTGCTGTAGCTGACCGTCACGTCGGGATCGGTGATCACCGCGTCCGCACCCAACTCCGCGCGCAGCCGTTCGACCAGACCAGTCATTCTTCCGACGCTAGTCCGCGTTCATCCGCGACGCGAGCAGCTCCGCGATGTGCTGCGCGGACCGGCCGGCCAGGTGGTCCAGCTGGGTGCGGCAGGAGAAGCCGTCGGCCAGCAGCGTCACGTCCGGCCCTGCCGCGCGTACGGCCGGCAGCAATTTCGTCTCGGCCACCGCGACCGACACGTCGTAGTGCCCACGCTCCACCCCGAAGTTGCCGGCCAGACCACAGCAGCCACCGACCGAGGTGACCTCGGCCCCCGCCTTGGTCAGCAGGTCGCGGTCGGCCTGCCAGCCGAGCACGGCGTGGTGATGGCAATGCGGCTGCGCCAGCACGCGCACGCCGTGCAACGACGGTGGTGTCCACACTGGACTGAGCAGCTCGGCCAATGTCCGCACATCGGGTCGTTCGCCCAGCAGTTTCGGGGCCTCATCACGGAAAACGGCCGTACAGGACGGTTCAAGGCCGACAACGGGTATACCGGGCTGGAACGCGGCAAGGCTACGACCGAGGACTTTCCTGGCGTGGTCGAGCTGGCCGGTGGAGATCCAGGTCAGGCCGCAGCACAGCGGCTTTTCCGGGATGGTCACGGCGAATCCGGCATCCCGGAGCACCCGGACGGCCGCGATACCCACGTTCGGCGTGAACAGGTCGGTGAACGTGTCCACCCACAGCAGCACCGGATCGCCGGTCGTCGGCTGTTGCGCGTTGAACCAGGACCGGAAGGTGCGGGGCGCGAACCGAGGCAGCTTCCGCCGCGGGTCCACGCCCGCCAATCGCCGTCCGGCGGGCAGCAGCGCGTTGGCCAGGCGAGGCGCACGCGCGGCCAGCCGGGCCCATGTCGGCAGCCAGCCGAGCGCGTAGTGGGACATCGGCCGCGGGCGGTGGCGATAGGCCTGGTACAGGACTTCTGCCTTGTAGGTGGCCATGTCCACGCCGGTCGGACAGTCGCTGGCGCACCCCTTGCAGGACAGGCACAGGTCCAACGACTCACGCACCTCCGGCGACCGCCAGCCGTGCACCAGCCCGCCATTGGCCATCTCCTGGAGCACCCTGGCCCGGCCGCGCGTGCTGTCCTTCTCGTCACGAGTGGCCAGGAACGACGGGCACATCACGGCCGTCGGCGCGTCGGCCCGGCAGCGGCCCATCCCGGTACACCGGTGCACGGCGTCCGTGAAGTCCTCCGCATGGCGAAAACCCAGGTTGACCAGCGGCCGCGCGGCCGGCAGCCGCAGGTCGGCGTCCAACGGCCGCGGCCGGACCAGCACGCCCGGATTGAGCACGTCATCCGGATCGAACACCGCCTTGACCGCCTCGAACGCCCGGATGACCTCGGGCGAATACATCAACGGCAGCAACGCACTCCGAGCCCGGCCGTCACCATGCTCCCCGGACAGCGACCCGCCGTAGGACGCGACAAGCCGGGCCGCGTCGGTCATGAACTCCCGGAACACAGCCACACCATCGGGCCGGCGCAAGGGAAACGTGATCCGGATGTGCAGGCAGCCGTCGCCGAAATGCCCGTACGGCACGCCTCCCAGCCCATGATCGGCCAGCAGCGCCTCGAACTCCCGCAGGTAGGCGCCAAGGCGCTCGGGCGGCACGGCGGCGTCCTCCCAACCAGCATGCGCCCCCTGCCGACCCGCGATCCCCGCGCCGTCCTCCCGAATACGCCACAGCGCGGCCGTTTCAGCGGGATCCGTGACCACCCGATGCGCCAACGCGCCGGCTGCCCCGATCAACTCGGTCACCGACCCGGCCAGCTCGGCGAACAGCCAACTGTTGCCGGCCGGCAGTTCCGGCGTCGGGTGGACCGGGGAGACCAGCCGCGCGTCCATGCCCTCCAACGCGATCGGTCGAAACGGCAGCAACGCCGGCACGACGTCGGCGGCCGCGGCCATGTCGGGATAGCCCAGCACCACGAGCGCCGTGCGCTCGGGCGGCCGGACCAGGTCGACCGTGGCACGCAGCACCACCCCGAGCGTGCCCTCCGACCCGACGAGTGTGGCCGGCACGCGGTAACCGTGCTCCGGCAACATGTGCTCCAGCGAGTAGCCCGACACCTGCCGGCCGAACCGGCCCAGCTCGGTCCGGATCACCGCCAGGTTGGTCCGCACCACGTCGCGCAACCGCAGGACGGTCGATGGGCCCAGCCGTTCGCCGGTGCCGGTGAGCAGGTCCAGCTCGCGCACGTTGTCCGCCGTGCGGCCGTAGGCCAGCGCCCTGGTGCCGCAGGCGTTGTTGCCGATCATGCCGCCGAGCGTGCAACGGCTGTGCGACGAGGGATCCGGCCCGAACCGCAGGCCGTGCCGCCCGGCCGCGCGTTGCAGGTCGTCCAGCACGACACCCGGCTGCACCACGGCCGTCGCGGCTTCGGGATCGATGTGCTCGATCTTGTTGAGGTGACGGGAGAAGTCCAGCACCACACCGCTACCCACGGCGTTCCCGGCGATCGACGTGCCACCACCACGCGCGGTCAACGGCACGCCGATCGAACGGCACACCGCGAGCGTCGCCTCGACCTCGTCGGACGACCGGGGGAACACGACGGCGGCCGGCACCACCCGGTACAGCGAGGCGTCCGTGCTGTACTCGGCCCGCCGCCGCGTCGAATCGTCCACTTCGGACACGCCGGCCGCGCGCAGCGCCGCCGCGATCTCCCGGTTCATGTGGCCAGACAAGCACACGGACCGGCCGGCCGCCCCGATAGCGGTCGGCCGACCCGTGAACTGCTCAGCCGGCTGCCTTTGCCAGCGCCGGCACGAACGTGGCCGGATCGACGGTGCCCCAGCCGGACGCGATGTCGAAGCCCGTGGTCGCGCTGAAGCCCGGTACTCCGGCGATCGTGTCGCTGCCCACGGTCACGTCCGTGATCCCGGCCTTGGCACCCTTGGCGCCCAGCCGGTACAGGATCGGGTCCAGGAAGCCCAGCGGCTTGCCGTGCATCTGGGTGGCCAGGGCCAGCACGCCGGCGAACAGCGGGGCCGACTGCGACGTGCCGCTGATGCCCAGCATCGTGATGTCCGGCAGCGACCGCTGCGTGCTCTGCGTGATCCCGGCGACGCCGTTCTGCCAGGACGGACGGGTGTAGGTCTTGGAGAGACCCGCGCCCGACGCCGGCCACAGCGTGTCCGGCGAGATCCGCTGGTTGTTCGCGTCCAGGTGCAGCACGGTGCCGCCGACCGCGGTCACGAACGGGCTGGACGCAGGCCAGCTCACCACGCGGAACGGGAACACGTCGCCGCACTGGGTGAACGAGATCAGCGTGTTGCCGGTGGCGCCGCAGTCACCGGACGACGCCAGGATCGGGATGCCGGCCTTCTTGGCGTCCTTGAACGCGAAGTCCAGCGTCGCCGGGTCGGACAGCTTCGGGAAGTCGTCCTCCGACGTGCCGAACGACAGCGACACGGCGTCCGCGAGGTGGTGCTGGGCGATGAAGTCGATGGCCTCCATCATCTCGGGCAGACCGGTGAAGCCCTGGGTCTCGTTGACCGGGGTCGCGGCGATCACGATCTGTGCCTGCGGCGCCATCGCGTGGATCATCACGATGTCCAGGTCGGTCTCGCCGATCCACGACGTGCACTGGATCTGCTGGTCAAGTGCTGGCGTGCAGGTCGGGATCGGGCCTGCCGGGCTGATCACGGAGAGCTGCCCCGGCGGCAGGCCGTGCTGCAGGCTGTACTGGTTGAGCACGGCGGCCGCGTTCGGGTCGCCGAACGACTCCACGACGGCGACCGTGGTGCCGGCGCCGGTGATGCCCTGGTTCCACAGCGCGGGCACGCCGTATGCGGTGGTCACCGAGGGTAGCGTCGCGGTGACCGCGTCGATCGCGGCGACCCGGGCGGCCACGGTCGACGCGGCGCCTACCCGGTGTGCCGTGGCGCCGAAGTGCGGCGCGATGACGGCGGCCTTCGGTGTGACTGTCGTCGCACTCGCGGGCGGCATCACGGTGATACCGGCGATGGCGAGCGCGGCGGTCGAACCGAGGAGTGCGGCGAGGCGCGCCCATCGGCGCGCAGCGGGACGGGTTCTGGACACGCGGCCTCCAGCCTTGGCGAAAGTGATCTACCCCACCGCCTGTCAACACTAGGAACACGGACCGCGTTCAGCCACCTACGAACGGTGGTTCTCCCAACGTGCGATAGATGAGCGTCACAGCGGAACTCGGTTGCGGGAATATCGGCCCCAGGTACATGCTTGTACTCGGCAACTACTTGTATGCGGAAACCAAGCAGAGGAGTGGGCGGTGACGGAAACAACTCAGTCGACAGCAGCGCCCCTTGCCGGCCACGATCAGTACCCGGACGCCGAGGCGGTCGTCAACCAGATCATCCGGTTCTTCCGGCTGACCAAGCGTGCCAGCGCGAAGTTCCAGGCCCAGAACAAGGACGGTATCGAGCAGGCCGCGTACTTCCTGCTCGCCTGCCTGGTCACCGAGGGCCCGCAGCGGACGACGACGCTCGCCGAGGCGGTGCACTCGGACACCTCCACGGTGAGCCGGCAGGTCGGCGCGCTGGTACGGCACGGACTGGTCGAACGACAGGCCGATCCGGCCGATGGCCGGGCCTGTCTGCTTGCCGCGACACCTGTGGGGCGCGAGACCTTCGACCACCAGCATCAGGCGCGCACCGCGCAGGTCGCCGGCGTTCTGCGGCACTGGACGTCAGAGGACCTTCGTACAGTCGCGGGACTGCTGGAACGACTGAACACGGATTTCGAGAAGTTCGACGAGACGCACAACGGCGCCACGAGCGCCATCGCTCCGAAGGGGGGAACCCAATGACCACCAGGGACACAGTCGAGGCGCCGAGCAACGCAACACAGGCGCCGACGCGGTCCGGCGCGTCGGCGGCGGGGGGCCTGACCCACCGGCAGATCATGACCATCCTGGCCGGCCTGATGATGGGGATGTTCCTGGCCGCACTGGACCAGACCATCGTCGGCACGGCGATGCCGAAGATCGCCAACGACCTGCACGGCCTGAGCATCCAGGCCTGGGTCACCACGGCCTACCTGATCACGTCCACGATCACCACACCGCTGTTCGGCAAACTGTCGGACATCTACGGCCGCAAGCCGTTCTACCTGACCGCGATCTCCATCTTCATCGTCGGCTCGGCGGCATCGTCGTTCGCCACGTCGATGTACGAACTGGCCGCGTTCCGCGCCTTCCAGGGCCTCGGTGCCGGTGGCCTCATGTCGCTGGCGTTCACCATCATCGGTGACATCGTGCCGCCGCGGCAGCGGGCCAAGTACCAGGGCTACTTCGTCGCGGTGTTCGGCACGTCCAGCGTGCTGGGCCCGGTGGTCGGCGGCGCGCTGTCGGGCGCCAACTCGATCCTGGGTATCGCGGGCTGGCGCTGGGTGTTCCTGGTGAACGTGCCGATCGGGCTGGCTGCGTTGTTCGTGGTCGCGCGGGTGCTCAACGTGCCGCACCAGGCCCGCAGCCACCGGATCGACTGGTGGGGCGCTGTGACGCTGGTCGTCGGCCTGGTGCCGGTGCTGGTCGTCGCGGAGCAGGGCCAGCAGTGGGGTTGGGGCAGTCTGAGCTCGATCCTCTGCTACGCCATCGGCGCGATCGGTGTCATCTCCTTCATCGTGACCGAGAAGCTGATGGGCGACAACGCGTTGATCCCGTTGCGGCTGTTCAGCAACCGGGTGTTCAGCACGGTCATCCTGGCCGGTGTGGTCGTCGGTGCCGCGATGTTCGGCGCCATCACGCTGATCCCGCAGTACCTGCAGATCGTGCGTGGCGCTTCGCCGACCGTGTCCGGTCTGGAGATGCTGCCGCTGATCGTCGGCCTGATGGGCTCGTCGGTCGTGTCCGGCCAGATCACGTCGCGGACCGGGCGGTACAAGATCTTCCCGGTGATCGGCTCGGTGTTCATCGTGGCCGGCTCGCTGCTGTTCACCACGATCGGCGCGGACACGCCGATGTGGCGGCCGATGCTCTTCATGCTCGTGCTCGGCGCCGGTGTCGGCCTGTGCATGCAGACGCTGACCCTGGCCGCGCAGAACGCGGTGGACTTCAGGGACATGGGCGTCTCCACGGCGTCGGCCACGTTCTTCCGGCAGATCGGCGGCACGCTGGGTGTCGCGGTGTTCCTGTCCATCCTGTTCAACGCGGTGGGCGGCAAGATCGCGACCGCGGTCGGCAGCGCGTTGCGCGGCGGCCCGTTCACCCAGGCCCTCGCCGACCCGAACGTGACGCACAACCCGGTCAACGCGCCGGTGCTCAGCATCCTGAAGGGCAGCGGCACCGGCAGCCTGTTGCAGGACTCGTCGTTCCTGCAGCGGATCGACCCCCGACTCGCGGCGCCGTTCCTGAAGGGCTTCGCCGACTCGATCGACCTGGTGTTCCTGGTTGTGGCGGCGGTGGGCGTGGTGGCCTTCCTGGTCACCTTGCTGATCAAGGAGATCCCGCTGCGCAGCATGTCTGCCGTGCAGGCCATGGCCGAGGGCGAGGGCGGCACCCCGCTGCCCGAGGACACGGTCGTCATGGACGGTGCGCTGGACGACGAGCTCCACTCGCTGGACTTCGCGGAGCCGGAACTGGTCGGCGCCGGCAAGCACGCACTGAACGGTGCGGTCGACGCGATACCGGTTGCCCTGTCCGGCAACGGAGTCGGGCAGCACGAGGTCAACGGCACCCTGATCACCGGCTACGTCCGGCGCACCGACGGCACGCCGACGGCGGACGCGGTGCTGACCCTGATCAACCACGGCGGCCAACAGGTCGAACGCGGCACCTCCGCCATCGACGGCAGCTTCCGGTTGGTCGCACCGCTGGACGGGGTGTACGTGCTGATCACGTCGTCGCTCGGTCACCAGCCATCGGCCGCCACACTGCGGGCGGCAGGCGACACGCTGACCCTGGACGTGGTCCTGTCCGGCACGGCTCGCGCCATCGGCATCGTGCACAGCGGCGGCGAGGCGGTGGCCGGCGCCACGGTCACCCTGACCGACATCCGCGGCGAGGTGGTCGGCGCGGCCAGCACGGACGTCGAGGGCCGGTACACGGTCGGCGACCTGCTCGGCGGCAGCTACACATTGGTCGCCAACGCGCCGGGCTACCGCCCGTACGCCACGGCGCTGGTCATCTCCGCCAGCGGCGACGCGGTAACGGACGTGGAGCTGTCCGGCGCGGCCCGCCTGACCGGCACCACAACCGGCGACAACGGCCGCCCGGTGACCAACGCCAGGGTCACCCTGGTCGACGCCGACGGCAACCTCGTCGGCATGACCAACACCGACGAGACCGGCGCCTACACCTTCGGCAACCTGCCGGAGGGCGAGTACACGGTGATCGCCAGCGGCTACCCGCCGGTGAGCAGCCACCGCCAGGTCAACGCGGGTGAGGACGGGGTGCACGACGTGGTCCTGAGCCACTCGGACGTCTGAGTTCCCGTCTCATGAGTGCGGGGCCGATCCACAGCAGATCGGCCCCGCACTCATGTCCGTTCCCGGGGCACGGCCGATCCAGCCATGGGTGAGCTTGTACGCGCAGATCGCGCCACTGGCCGGTCGCGACAAGGGCCTCAGCCCCACGGAAGGCTGGCACAACGGAGGGACGAGAGCTCGCCGTCGACGAACATCCGAACGTCGAGCAGAGCCACTTTCTGATCAGCGAGCGGGAACCGGTGTTCCTGACCGCCTTCTGGCCGGGCTATCTGTCCAAGTCGAGAACGGCACCGCCGCCGCTCGCGCTCGGCCCGCTGCGAACGCGCGAACCGTGCCGCTGGCAACCCGGCCCGACGAGCTATTGACGGCGCAACATCCGGGTGACGCCGGCCGCGACCGTGGTGGCCAGGATCCAGCCGGCCGCGATCAGCCCGGCGGAGAACCACTGTGACGCGCCGGTCAGCGCCCACCGGCTCTTGTTGCCGAAGTCCACGATCGGAATCAGCAGGTCCAACGTGAACAGGAACGGGTTCCACACCAGGTGGTCGTCCTGATTGGTGAGCGGACAGAAACGGTAGTTGGCGAACGTGGCCGGGTCGCCGCCCGCGCCGGTGACCGGGACGCAGTGCGCGGGATACAGCCAGAACCACAGCGTGCCGATCACCAGCAGCAGAAACAGCCACCCCAACGCCCGCGAGGGCCGATACCCGTACCCGACCATCGAGCGCTGCAGCCAACTCCACCACGCGACAAACGGCCCGAGTACCCGGAAACCCCGTGCCAGCGCCACATACCGCCGACGCTGTTTCTCGATCATGACCGTGTCGGCGTGTTCCTCGTTGCCGACCGAGCGCAGCATCGCGGCCAACTGGTCGTAGGGGCCCGGCCGGTAGATGTCGCCTTCGGCGGCACGCAGCCACTGCAGGCGCCGCACCACGGCCGCGTCGTCGGCAAGGTCGATCGCGACGGTCAGCGAGTCGTACCGGAAGCTGTCCAGGTCGACGCCGCCGGTTGCCTGCCACAGCGCCTCGTTGTCGCCCAGTGACGCGCACCGCATCTGGCGCAGCGTGATCCGGCCCCGAGCCGGCCGGCCCAGGGTCAACGCGAGTTCCTGCGTCTGCGCGCCGAACGCGTTCAGCGCGCTGTGGCCCTCGCCGTCCACGCCGAGTTCGGCGCCGGCGAACGTGAGCTGCCGGCCGATCGTGGCGCGCACCATCCGGACCTCGCCCGCGGCCGAGAACGCGCGCTTGCCGGCGGCGCAGATCACGTCCCTGCCGATCCGGCCGGCCCGGATGTCCAGGGAGGGCTTGATGTTGCGGTCCCTGGTGTACCGGCCGGGGCGGGACAGGCGGCTGGCACGCAGGTCCAGGTTCGCGCCGATCTGCACCTCCTGCATGATCATCGAGCCGTAGAGCTCCGCGTCGCGGCACTCGAAGTTGCCGCCGATGGTGGCGCGCCGCCCGACCCAGACGTCGTTGCCCGGATTGGCCAGTACGGCGCCGTCCAGCCGGACGTTGCCGCGCACGCCGAGGTCGAGCGAGCGCCACTCGCCGGTCACCCGCATCCCCCGCGCGTCCAGGTTGCCCATGATCTGGGTGCCGTCCAGGTACACCGCGCGGTTGTCGAACGGGGCGTCCCGGCCGGCCGAGATGTCGATGTTCGAGCTGGTCAGCCGCAGCGAGCCGCCGATTTGCGCGTTCACCATCCGCAGCGTGCCGGTGCTGGCGAAACCCTGGTCCAGGTCGGCGTTGCCACCCACCTGGATGCGGTCGGCGATCAGCGTGGTGTGCACGTCGTAGTACGGGTCGTCGACCGGCAGGTTGGCCCTGCTGCCACCGCGCGGCGCCAGTCGCGCGCCGCGCATGGACAGGTCGCTCTGCACGCGCACGCTGGGCAGGAACACCCAACCGGTGGCGCTGAACCGCTGTCCCGTCACGAAATCCCTGCCGCACACCAGGTTCCCGCCGACGTGCATGCCGTTGCCGTCCAGCGCGCAACCGTCCACATTGTGCAGTCCGGCGCCGCTGAAGTTCACGTTGCCGCCGCTGTGCAGGCCGGGGATGCGTACCTGGCCGACCACGTCCAGGTTGTTGGCCAGCAACGCGCCTGCCAGTTGCAGCCGGTCGGCACGCAGCGCGTAGCGGCCGGGATGGTGCAGCCTGCTGCCCGACAGCAGCAGCGAGCCGCGGATGTTGCCGTCGGTCAGGTCCACCGAACCGCCGCGCACGGTGGTGTTGATCAACGCGATGTCGTTGTCACTGCGGGTGTTGCGCGCCGAAAGACCCGGCAGCCAGCAGCCCCGCAGCTCGAGGCCGGCCAGGGTCGCCTGACGCAGGTCGGGCGCCTTCTCGAAGCGGCAGCGCACGAACTCCAGCAGGTACGGGAACTCCAGCGCGCGCAGGTCCAGTGTGCCGGTCAGGTACCGGTCCTCGATCCGCACCACCGGCGGCGCGGTCGAGCGGCGCCGCCAGCGCAGCATGCTGGTGGTGTCCGGTTCGATCACCCGGCGAATCACGTCCTCCGCCGGCATCCGCGCCCAGTGCGGTGGATTCGGATCGTGGACGTCCAACTCGCCGTGCGGCTCCGGCGACTCGTTGCCGCCCGACGGGTCAGCCGGCATGCGTGTCCGCGTGCGCGTGCAGCAGCAGGGCGATCGCCTCGGTCAGCTTGCGGACGTAGTCCAGGTGCAGCGACTCGTCCGGCACGTGCGCGTTGCTCGCCGGGCCAAGCGCCCCGGTGACCACGAACTGCGCGGCCGGATACTTCTCGTGCAGCAGGCTCATGAACGGAATCGACCCGCCGAGGCCGAACGCCCGCCACGGCCCACCGAACACCGAGTCCGACGTCTGGTCCAGCGCGGCACGCAGCCACGGCGCCAGTTCCGGACAGTTCCAGCCGTCCGCGGCCTCCACCCTGGACAGTTCCACCGTCGCACCGTAGGGCACGTCGCTGGTCAGCACCTTGGCGACCGCGGCCCGGACCGCGTCGGAGTCGGCGGTCGGCGGCAGCCGGAAGCTCAGGCACAGCGTGGTGTCCGGGCGCAGCACGTTGCCGGCGTCCGCCGGCGCCGGCAGGCCCGCCGCGCCGATCACCGCCATCGTCGGGCGCCACGTGTTGTTCAGCGCCAGTTCCGTCTCGTCGTTGTCGACCAGTGACATCCCGGGCAGCAGCGGCACCCCGTCGCTCACCATCCCGGGCACGGCGTCGACCGCGGCCTTCGCCTCGGCCTGCCGGTCGGCCGGGATCGTCACGTACGCCTCGGACACCAGCAACTCACCGGTCGCCGAGTCCTCCAGCCGGTCCAGCAGTTGCCGCAGGATCCGGAACGAACTGGGCACGATCCCGCCCGCGCCGCCGGAGTGCTGGCCCATCCGCAGCACCCGCACGGTCACCGCGGTCTGCACGAGGCCACGCAGCGACGTGGTCAGCCACATCCGCTCGTAGTCCCCGGCGCCGGAGTCGAGGCACACCACCAGCGACACCGCGCCGAGGCGGGGTGTGAGCAGCTCCAGGTATTCGGGCAGGTCCGGGCTGCCGGACTCCTCGCCCGTCTCCAGCACGATCACGCACCGGCCGTGCCGGCCGCCCGCGGCACGCACCGCCTCCACGGCCGCGGTGGCGGCGTACCCGGCGTAGCCGTCGTCGGCCGCGCCACGCCCGTACAGGCGACCGTCGCGTACCACCGGCGTCCATGGACCGAGCCCGTCGGACCAGCCGCCGACCGGGGGCTGCTTGTCCAGGTGGCCGTAGAGCAAGGCCGTGCCGGCATCCTCGGTGCCCTCGGCGCCCGGAATGTCCAGCAGCAGCACCGGCGACTTGCCCGGCAGTTCGACCACCTCGACCGTCGCGCCGGGCAGGCCACGCGCGACCAGCCAGCCCCGCACGTGCTCGACCGCGGCGGCCAGGTGCCCGTTGGCCGCCCAGTTCGGGTCGAACCCTTCGGACACGGCGGGAATTGCCACCAGATCGGACAGACTGGGCAGAATGTCCCGTTCCCACAGCGTGCGGACGGTACTGGTCAGGGTTTCGCGATCGACATCGGCCACGGACCAATCCTGCCACTCGGCGGCCGTTCGTCCATGTTCTTGGTGTCAGCCGAATGTGACCAAGGCCACGCCCGAGTGGGTCAGTCACCGCCACCGCATCGGGTGGTGGGCACGACCAGCGCGGACAACCTGTCGCTAGGCAGCCCTATGTTCGGCCGTCCTACCGTTTGCGCAGTTCAGAACGGTATACCGGGACAAGAACAGCACGACCGCGCTCACTATGTGGACGCGCTCGTGTCAGGATGGAGGGGAGAACCGTCAGTGTCGACGGTGACCGACCCGCTCCCCGACCGGGGAACGGCGATGGCTGTCGGCACGGCCGTGGCTGGCCGTCACGAGCGGCCGCGCGGCCTCGCAACCGAGGAGACAACGCGCCATGTCGTCCCCAGAGCCAGAGCACTGGACGCCAGAACGACCGGTGGGTACACCGGCCGCCACCGCCGCCACACCGACCACGGAACAGGTGATCGCCGGTTTGCGTGCGACGAGCGAGGGCGGCGCCGATCTGGTGCAACTGCTCACCCCGGAAGGTGAGCGGGTAACGCACCCTGACTTCGACATCAACATCACCCCGGCCGAACTCCGGTCGCTGTACCGCGACATGGTCCTGGTCCGCCGGGTGGACCGGGAGGCCAACGCGCTACAGCGCCAGGGCCAACTGGGCATCTGGGTGCCACTGCTGGGCCAGGAGGCCGCGCAGGTCGGCGCGGGCCGCGCGATGCGGCCGCAGGACATGGCCTTCCCCAGCTACCGCGAGCACGGCGTCGCCTGGTGTCGCGGCATCCCGCCGCAGGAGTTGCTGGGCATCTTCCGCACCACCGACCACGGCAGCTGGGACCCGATCGCCAGGCGCTTCAGCCTCTACACCATCGTGATCGGCAACCAGGTCCTCAACGCGGCCGGCTACGCCATGGGCCAGCGGTTCGAGGGCCGCGTAGGAAACACAGACGGTGACGGCTCTCCTTCTGATACTGATGAAGCCACCATCACCTTCTTCGGCGACGGCGCCACCAGCCAGGGCGACGTGCACGAGGGCTTCGTCTGGTCCGCCGTCTACGACGCGCCGCTGGTGCTGTTCTGCCAGAACAACCAGTGGGCCATCTCGGAGCCGACCGAACGCCAGAGCCGCCTGCCGCTCTACCAACGGGCTCGCGGTTACGGCTTCCCCGGCATCCGCGTCGACGGCAACGACGTGCTGGCGTGCCTCGCCGTGACCAGGTGGGCGCTGGACGAATGCCGTCACGGCAACGGACCGGTGCTGATCGAGGCGTTCACCTACCGGATGGACGCGCACACCACCACCGACGACCCGACCCGCTACCGGCTGTCCGACGAGGTCGAGGCCTGGAAGCTGAAGGACCCGATCGAACGGGTCCGCGTGCACCTGGCCCGCACCGGGCTGGCCGACCAGAAGTTCTTCGACGAGATCCAGGCCGAGTCCGACCAGCTGGCGGCGGAACTGCGCGAGTTCTGCGTGAACATGCCGGACCCGCCCGTGGAACGCATCTTCAGCAACGTCTACGCGGAGCCGAGCCCGGTGCTCGACGCGCAGCGCGACGAATTCCTCGACTACGTCGCGGGTTTCGAAGGGAGTGGGCACTGATGGCGGCTCCCACCATCGGTACGCCGGCGAAACCGCCGGTTGCCGCCGTACAGACGGTCACCATGGCGAAGGCGCTCAACCAGGGGATCAGGGCGGCCATGGAGGCCGACCCGAAGGTCCTGGTGATGGGCGAGGACGTGGGCAAGCTCGGCGGTGTCTTCCGCATCACCGACGGCCTGCAGAAGGACTTCGGCGAGCAGCGCGTGCTGGACACCCCGCTGTCCGAGTCCGGCATCATCGGCACCGCGGTCGGCCTGGCGATCCGTGGTTTCCGGCCGGTGTGCGAGATCCAGTTCGACGGGTTCGTGTTCCCCGCGTTCGACCAGATCGTGTCCCAGGTCGCCAAGCTGCACTACCGCAGCCAGGGCAAGATCAAGATGCCGCTGGTGATCCGCATTCCCTTCGGCGGCGGCATCGGCGCGGTCGAGCACCACTCG
>Ga0137385_10000985_pt1 | contig 23716 bp, 22 predicted proteins | sample SagtaG_FD_104921 | JGI IMG/M metagenome (GOLD analysis project Ga0137385, IMG submission 104921) | Vadose zone soil microbial communities from Sagehorn Ranch, Mendocino, California, USA - Sage2_R_80_16 metaG | ecosystem: Environmental > Terrestrial > Soil > Vadose zone | place: USA: California... | reverse complement strand
TGGTGGCCGGCACGGATGCCGTCATAAAAACCGGGACGATGACATCTCTCGCAGCGGCGATGGAGAGTGCCGATGTCATCATCAACTGTACTCCGGTCGGCATGCATCCGAACGTAGATGTCTCCCTGGTTTCTCCGGAGCTGTTCCGGCCGGGGCAGGCTGTCTTTGACATTGTCTACAACCCCCTTGAAACTAAACTGCTGTCCGAGGCCAGGTCTCGCGGCCTTAAAGTCGTTCCGGGAGTCGAGATGTTTATCAACCAGGCGGTTCTGCAATTCGAACGTTTTACCGGTCTTGATGCCCCCATCGACGTGATGCGCCGCATAGTTATGGAGCGTTTACAGTCATGAACATAGTACTGATCGGATATCGTGGCACCGGCAAGAGCGTGGTCGGTAAACTTGTCGCCGAGAATCTCCGGATGAAGTGCATTTCGATGGATGCGAGGATAGTCGAGCGGGCCGGCATGTCCATTCCGGAGATCGTGGAGAAGCAGGGCTGGACGGTTTTCCGCGATATGGAGTCTGAAGTCGCCCGGGAACTGGCAAATGTTGACAACATCGTCATTGATTCGGGCGGTGGGGTTATCGAAAGGCCGGAGAATATTGACACCCTGCGAGTGAACTCCCGCATTGTCTGGCTCAAGGCTTCAGTGGCCACCATCGTCTCGCGAATCCAGGGGGGCACCGAAAGGCCCTCCTTGACCGGCGGCAAGAGCTTTACCGAAGAGGTGGCGGAAGTCCTGGAACGACGGACCCCGAAATACATGGACGCTGCTCAATACGAAATTGATACGGACCAACTGACTCCGGAGCAAATCGCAGAGAGGATTATTGAAATCTGGAAGCAGGGATAGGAAACTGTAATTTTGGCGCGGGAAACCGGCTCCGCTCCAGATAAAACTACTCTCCCAGATACGTATATCCCAGCAGCGTCCGGTCCAGCAGTTCAATAAAGTGACTGCTCTCCTCGATGGAGATCTTCTTGGTCGCCACGCTTTTCTCCAGGTTGTCCCTGACCCGCTTCAGGATCTCCGGCCCTTTGTACTGAACATATTTCAGGGTTTCCCAGGTGGCATCGCCGTTGATGACGGTGTCGATCATGTAACCGGTCTTCTTGTTGAACGTAATATGGACGGCGTTGGTGTCTCCGAACAGGTTGTGCAGATCCCCCAGAATCTCCTGATAGGCGCCGATCAGGAAGAAGCCGATGTAATAATCCTCGTCCTTGCGGATCTTGTGCAGCGGCAGGTATTTTGAACGGCCGTTTTCGCCGACGAAGCTGGTGATCTCGCCGTCCGAGTCGCAGGTGATGTCCGCGATCGAGGCCATGACATCCGGCTTGTGGTTGAGTCGCTGCAGCGGCACGATCGGGAAGAGCTGGTCGATTGCCCAGGAGTCAGGGATCGACTGGAACAGTGAAAAATTGGCGAAGTAGGTCTGCCGCATCGAAAGCTGGAAGTTTTGCAGCTCCTCGGGGATCGGTTTGATCTTCTCGACGATGCTGTTGATCTTCTTGATGATTTTCGAATAAAGCCATTCGGCGATGGCCCGGTCGTTGAGTGTCAGGTAACCGAGATTGAAGAGGCTGACCGCTTCGTTGATCAGCTGCAGCGTGTCGTGGTAGTCCTCCCTCAGGGAGTAGCGGTCGATGCTTTTGTAGATGTCCATCAACTTCTTGACGGTCGGAGCCACCTTTTCCGACTGGGCCAGGATCTCCTCGAAATCCGGCATCAGGTGCTGGGTATTGGTGTTGAGGACATTGGTGACCAGCACCGAGTAGTGGGCAACCGTCGCCCGGCCCGATTCGGAGATGATGTTGGGGCATTCCACCCCTGCTTCGTCACAGATGTTCTTGATCTGGTAGATAACGTCGTTGGCGTACTCTTCAATAGTGTAGTTGACACTGGAAAAATAGCTCGATTTGGAACCGTCGTAATCGACACCCAAGCCTCCGCCGATATCCAGGAATTCAATGCCGACCCCCAGCTTCCGCATCTCGGTGTAGACACGGGCAACCTCGATCAACGCGGTCTTGATCTTGTCGATCTTGGTGATCTGGCTGCCGATGTGTGAGTGCAGCAGCTTGACCGAATCCAGCATCCCCTGGTCTTCCAGCATTCTTATCGCGGCGATGATTTCGGACATGCGCAGGCCGAACTTGGCATCTTCGCCGCCCGACGTCGCCCATTTGCCGGTTCCCTTCGAGGAGAGCTTGACCCGTATCCCCAGCTTGGGAGTTATGCCGGTCTTCTTGGCTATTTCGATGATTTTTTCCAGCTCGAACAGCTTCTCGACTACCAGCGTGATGTCGAAGCCGATCTTGGTGGCATACAATACCGTCTCGATGTATTCGGCGTCCTTGTAGCCATTGCAGATGATCGGCAGGTTGTTGCCGCTGGAGATCGAAATGCCGGCCACCAGCTCCGGCTTTGAGCCGACTTCGAGGCCGATATTGTAGCGTTTTCCGTAGCCGGCGATCGCTTCAACAACCTGGCGCTGCTGGTTGACTTTGATCGGATAGAAGGTCTGGTATTTGGCAGGATAATCATTCTCCTGAATGGCGTTTTTAAAGACGCGGTTGATCGAGGCGATGCGCCCCTGCAACACGTCCATGAAGCGCAGCAGGATGGGCGGCTTGATTTTGCGCTTGATCAGATCGTCCACCAGAACGCGAAGGTCGATGGCGTGCTTGGAGTTTGAAGAAGGGTGGACGCAGATGTTCCCCTTTTTATTGATCGAGAAGAGATCGGCGCCCCAGTTGTCGATATTGTATATCTTTGCGGATTCACTGATGGACCATTTTTCCATGATCTGTTCCCCATCTTCCGGTTAGTCACATTCAAATAAACTTCTTTATTTATTGCATAGTATGGACAAAGTCAAATTCTAATTTAAACTCTACCTGAATACGTTCTCGGCCGAATGTCTGCCTTGACTTTGCCGGAGGGAATGATTACCTTCGCATTAGTTCAGGCACTCCGGTACATTACCTTCATTTTCAGGTGCTCTTATGCCAAGTTATTCAGGCAGGAAACCGTTTACTCAGGAAATATTCAACCGGCATGTCGGCGAGATCCGCAGCCTGCTCCATTCCCTTGAGTTGCGGGACTCTTTTGAAGACAATGAAACCCGTCCGAAGATGGATATCTATGAGACGAGCAAGGACATCGTCATCGAGTTTGACCTGCCCGGGCTGACTCTGGACGCGATTTCCCTGAAAGTGAGCGGTATGACTCTGATCCTCGACGCCTGCAAACCGAGGGAAATGAACGAAGGTAAGTTTATATGCGTGGAACGTTGTCATGGCCGCTTTCACCATGCGGTACATATTCCGGGAAACGTCGATCCCGGCGCGATCAGTGCGGAATATCGCCGGGGGGTGCTGCGGGTGACCTGTCCGAAATGTTGCGAGCGGCTGATACATATAAAGGAGATTTAGATTGATAGAGACAGAAAACGATACCGAACAAGGTTCGGAAGAGCTGAAAATTCCGGATGTGTTGCCGCTGCTGCCTATTCGCGACGTGGTGGTATACCCGTTTATGATCATACCGCTCTTTGTCGGGCGGGAAATGTCGGTTAAGGCCGTAGACAGCGCTCTGGCGGGTGACCGCATGATCCTGCTGGCTACTCAGCACGATGTTGGCGACGAAGACCCTCCTGCCGATAAAATATATGAGGTCGGCACGGTCGCCATGATCATGCGGATGCTCAAACTTCCGGATGGCCGCGTCAAGATCCTTGTTCAAGGCCTGGCCAAGGCACGCATTACGGAGTACGTTTCCGACAAGCCGTTTTACACGGTCCGGGTCGAGCGGCAGTACGATACCGAGGTAGGGGATATGTCGCTGGAGGTTGAGGCGCTGATACGCACCGTGCGTGAGCAATTTGCCAAGGTCATGGAGCTTGGCAAACAGATCTCGCCCGAGGTAATGGTTATTATTGAGAACATTCAGGATCCGGGCAGCATGGCCGACCTGGTTTCCAGCAATCTTGGCCTGAAAGTTGCCGATGCCCAGGCTTTGCTGGAAATAAACAATCCGATCGTTCGCCTGACAAAGGTCAATGAGTTTCTGAACCGCGAGGTCGAGCTCATGAGTGTGCAGGCCAAGATCCAGAACGCCGCACGTGAAGAGATGGGAAAAAACCACAAGGAATATTACCTGCGCGAGCAGATGAAGGCAATTCAGAGCGAACTTGGCGACAATGAAGGTAAAGAAGAACTGGACGAGATCAGGAAGGCGATCGAGGCGGCCAAAATGCCGGAGCCGGTGCGGAAGGAGGCGCTCAAGCAATTGGGACGTCTTGAAAATATGCATCCGGATGGCGGTGAGGCCAGTATTGTCCGGACTTATCTGGATTGGATGGTGGAACTCCCCTGGAGCAAGTCCACGCGCGACAGCCTGGATATTTCCAGAGCCAAGAAGATTCTGGATGATGACCACTTCTACCTGGACAAGATCAAGGAACGCATCCTGGAGTTCCTGGCGGTTCGCAAACTGAAAAAGAAAATGAAGGGGCCGATTCTCTGTTTTGTAGGTCCTCCAGGTGTCGGCAAAACCTCGCTGGGCAAGTCGATTGCCCGCGCCATGAACCGTAAATTCGTGCGCATCTCACTGGGTGGAGTGCGTGATGAAGCCGAGATACGGGGGCATCGCCGTACTTATATCGGCGCCCTGCCGGGACGCATACTGCAGGGATTGAAACAGGCCGGTGCCAATAATCCGGTCTTCATGCTGGACGAACTTGACAAGCTGGGCTACGACTACAAGGGGGACCCTTCGTCGGCGCTTCTTGAAGTGCTTGATCCGGAGCAGAACAACTCTTTTTCGGACCATTACATCAACCAGCCTTTTGATCTCTCAAACGTGATGTTTGTGGCGACCGCCAACCAGATGGACCCGATTCCTTCCGCTCTGCGCGACCGGATGGAGGTCATCAATCTGGCTGGCTACACCGAAGAGGAAAAGCTGCAGATTGCCAAGCGCTATCTGGTGCCGCGCCAGACCACGGAAAACGGACTCAAGCCCAAACACGTCAGCTTCGATGATGAAGCGATCAGTGAAATTATCTCCAAATACACCCGGGAAGCGGGTCTGCGCAACCTGGAACGTGAAATCGGCAAGATTTGCCGCAAGGTGGCCCGGAAAGTGGCCGAAGGAAACTCGCGCACCGTCAAGGTGACCGCCAAGAGTCTCCACACCTATCTGGGAGCCGAGAAATATATTCGGGAAGAAGATCTCGACAAGAACGAAATAGGGGTTGTCAACGGGCTGGCCTGGACACCGGTGGGAGGGGAGATTCTTCATATCGAAGCCAGCTTGATGGCGGGTAAAACCGCATTGACGCTGACCGGTCAGTTAGGCGACGTGATGAAGGAGTCGGTGCAGGCCGCCCACTCCTACATCCGTGCTCATGCCGGGGCGCTGCATCTGAAGCCGGAAATTTTTCAGCACAATGAAATTCACGTCCATGTCCCCGCCGGCGCCATACCCAAGGATGGACCTTCGGCCGGTGTTGCCATGACCGTGGCACTGGTTTCGATTCTGTGTCACATCCCGGTAAAAAAGGATGTTGCCATGACCGGAGAAGTGACGCTGCGCGGTAAGGTACTTCCGATCGGGGGCCTCAAGGAAAAAATCCTGGCGGCCGTCAGATCCCGGATGCGGCTGGTGATCATACCGGAGCAGAACAAAAAAGATCTGGAGGATATCCCGCCGGAAATCCTGAAAAAAGTCAAAATAGTTGCGGTTTCGGAAGTCGAGGAGGCTCTCAAGCTCGCTTTGGAGAAGTATCCGCCCCCCGCCCCTTCTTCCGAAAAACAGCCTAAAAAACCTCGTCCGGCAGCCGCTGCTCCCAAGAAGCAGCCGCGTCCGGGTAAGGTGATTTCGGCGTAGAGTATTCGCCATTCGAGGTGATTCATGTCTGAAGAGGTCATCTACGCCGCGTCCTGGTTGATTAACCCCGATTCCCCTCCTGTTGCGGGCGGGGCTCTGCTCGTTCGCAACGGCCGTATTGCCGATACGGGGCCTCTGCACGTGCTCCGCAGTAAATATTCAGCGCAGCTGCTTGAATACCCCGGCTGCGCTTTGCTCCCCGGATTTGTAAATGCCCACACCCACCTTGAACTGACCCACTTCCCTTCCTGGCGGCTCCGGTCGCCGGTCGATTACAATCCGCGCCGTTTTACCGACTGGATCATCCAGTTGATCAAGATTATGCGGGGTCTGTCCGCTGAGGATTATCCCCCCTCGATCCGGGAGGGGGTGCGGATGTGCCTGGAATCCGGAACAACAGCGATTGGCGAAATAGTCACCAATCCGGCACTGGCCGGGCTGTACTACGACTCTCCGCTTGCCGGACGGCTCTATTTCGAACTGCTCGGACAGGATCCCGGCCAATTTAAGGGCAAACTTGCCGCTGCGACAGCCGCAGCGGGTCAGGGCGATGCGCAGGCACTGGCCACCGGCCTGGCACCCCACTCTCTCTATACGATTGCGCAAGAACATCTGGCTGCAATACGTGACGCTTCGGCATCAAACGCCCTGCCGCTATCCGTCCACCTCTCGGAATCCCGACCCGAAGCCGACTTTATCTTTGACGGTAGCGGCGAACTCGCTTCGAGCTTCTACCCTTTTGTCGGCTGGGAGCGGTTTTTGGGGCATCCGGCGCGCTGCAGCTCCACCGAGCTGCTTGACCGCCACGGACTGTTGACGCCGACGACTCTGGCGGTCCATTGCGTCCACGTTTCTCTTGCCGACGCCCGCATCATCAAGTCGCGCGGCGCCCATATTGCGCTCTGCCCGCGTAGTAACGAACTTCTGGATGTCGGCCGGGCGCCGGTCTCCCTGCTTAAGAAAATCGGCATCCCGCTGGCCCTCGGCACCGATTCGCTGGCCAGCAATAATTCCCTCTCGCTGTGGGATGAACTGCGCTTTGCCCTGGAGGTCTTTCCGAACGACCTGAATGAGCAGGATGTGCTCCAAATGGTTACGGCCGGTGGTGCGGATGCTCTTGGCATCTCGGCAACTTACGGGTCGCTGGAAACCGGCAAACGGGCCGATTTTCAGGTGGTCGGGAATTGTGACGGCGGTGAACAGGGGGTGCTGGAGCGGGTTATGCGGGAGGGGATTCTGCAGGAAGTTTATGTCGGCGGGGTGCGTTACGCAGGAAATGCTTGAACTAACTCTTACTGGTTGCCATTTAACTGTTACCCGGTTATTATATTAATTACAAACGTAATAACCGGAGGTTCTGCAAATGGCAACAACAGGCAACACGATAGACCATGTGACCTTACAACGACTTGTTGAGGCCGGAGCCGTGCAGAGTGCGGAAGTGGTAGGCCAGCCGGGAGGCTGGGAGATTTTAGTTAAATACGGCATGGTTGAGCAGGCATTGGCCGCTCGTCGTGGAGCGGTAAGAATATTCAGCCGCTTTGAAACCCTCGTCAATTACCTCAAGAATATCGGTATCTCCCAATTCAACGTCAATGCCAGCAACTACGATCCCGCCGAAAAGAGAGCACGCCCGGACTCTTCAGAACGGATGAAACGTACCTTTGACGCCGCAGATCATGACAAGTGGTTTCGGGAACAGGTAGAAGAAGGCATCCGGCAAGCCGATGATCCGAATGCGGTGTGGGTATCCAACTACGAAGTAATGGCAATGGGTTCCAAATTTCGTGAGAAGTGGGCTAAACAGGCTAATGGGCGTATTGCGTGATACTCTCATGGGGAACGGTAGCTTTAAATGAGCGATACGACCAGCTGGATTATATCGCCATGGATAATCCCCTTGCGGCAATCTCGCAAGATCAGGAGATTGAGCAGCAGACTAACCTGCTTACCACACAGCCTGAAATGGGGCGTGCCGGGAGGGTAAAGGGAACCCGCGAGCTGGTTATCAGCCGTACCCCCTTTATTGTGGTATACCGCATTAAAGGAAAGCGAATAGAGATTCTGCGATTTCTTCACGGGGCGCAGAAATTGACCAAGAATATTTAGAAAAGCGTTTTTAGTTTCGGATTGTTCTCCCCGATAAATCACCCACGGCAGGCCCTGTAATCCCCCAAGTACATTGACGAAGACACAGCGATAATCCCCTTGACAACCCTGTTTTACTACCGTATACACATTCAACTATTCTTATAAGACACTGCAAAAGAGGTGCTAATCATGATCTCCGCACCTCCAGACAACCCGCAACCCGCAATAACGTTCCTAAAAATCCCGCTTCATCAGACCTCCGAGGTTTTTGGAAACCCCGGAGGTCTTTGCAAATGCGAAGATATTTCACAAAACCGGCGCATCGGCCTTCATCGGGCTGCGCCGGTTTTGTGCTTTTTCGGAGGGACCAAGGATGACTGAGGCTAAGAGTTCAGGCTACTCCATGCACAAAGGGTTTGTTAACTCTAGCAGGCAGTATCTCTTGGGAAAACTGATTGATTTTGAACAACGGCTTGAGCTCTATCGAATCCGGGATGGCAACGAAGAACATCAAAAACTGCTAAATCTGTGCGACGGTTATCTGAAGGCGCTTCGAGAGGCGCTGCCGACGCCGGCCTGGCCTTGGCAACACAAAACCTTTACCGCCTGGCATCTTTTTCACCGCCTTGACGAAACCATGATTCTCCTTATGGATAGGCAAGAGCTCCAGGCGCAGTGTTGGGAGATTCTCCAGTCATTAAGAACTTCACCACTGTCAAGTACGGTAAAGGCCGACTGGATTGCCAAAATTCAGGAAATTGACAAAAAGTTTGGTACGGCCGACATTACCGCTACAGAAGTCCATTCCGCTGCCCACCTGCTCCGCTCTGCCGTATACATAAACAACGATCAGGTGGACAATCTCTTCTGGGAACTCTGGTGCAAGAGGTTTTTTGGATTGATTTACACGGTGCTTCTTATAGTTCTCCTCTACCTGCTCTGGCATCGTGTTTCTTCCGGCACCTTTTCTTTCAGCATAAATAACATCTTGCTTCTTGGGGCGATTGGCGGGCTGGGGAGCGGCATTATGACCGCGCAAACCGAAAACATCCCCTACGGTCACTTCTGGATCAGCACCCTTTATCAAACTCTGGTCAGACCGATACAGGGGTCGGTCGCCGCCCTCATGCTTTTCTGGATGCTCCAGAGTCAGTATCTGATAGCGATCGATCCGCCCCTCACCCCCTGTAGTGCTACCTTCAATTGTGTTGCCAACGTTGCTGTTGAAACAACCGCCTGTGCCCAATTCAGCCAAGCCGCCACATTCCGAAATCATTCCGGCAATATCAAACGAGATCCGCTGGTCACATTGAAGGCCGCCCCTGGCATGCAGGGTTATCTCTATTTGCTGGTGTTGCTTATTGCAGGATTCTCCGGCGACAAGTTGCTCAAGTTCGTTTCGGACAAGGTGACCGCGCGCTTGTTTAGCGACGCGGAAAAGACGAAGGATGGGAAGTAGACAAATCAAGAACTGAAAGGAAAAATTGTAATGGAACGGACTTTTTTCGACATTCACATGCATGCTATGGACCTGAGCCATCCGAATTTTCTGGTCTTTCTAAAGCGGATTCATGGGATCGCCGGTAAGCTTCTGTTGGGGGGGATTGCTGAGCCACTTTTGGGCGAAAAGGAGAAGCGACTAGTCAATCTCCTAACAGTGATGGAGAATAATATCGAGGACTATTTCATTCTGATGGAGTATTTTCTGAATAATAAGAAACCGTTAGTTGTTGATAGTGGTGTTTTAAAAACGGGAGGTAAAGAGTTTGACACTATCATCATGACGCCTTTGATTATGGATTTCGGTTTCAAGGATATCAAGACCAACACTTTTTACGACATGGCACTGGGCAAGCCGGTAGTTTGCCAGACCGTAGACATACTGAACGCTATTAGAAATTATTGTGAATACGAGTTTGCTGAAAAGACAGGTGATGACAAGAAGCAGGAGGGTATAACGGTTCCACGCACTACCAGGCCGACATTTGAGATCTACCCCTTCTTGGGAATCAACCCGACAATCTACGATCATGACGATCTGAAAAAGCTGCTTGATCGTTGTTTCTCAGGTTATAGCGGCACGCGTATAGATCTGCACGCCAACATGGGAACCTTTGGCGGTGATATCTCCAAGGTTGGAAGCAATGTTTTTGCCGGGATCAAGCTCTACCCCCCGCTGGGCTTTGATCCTTGGCCGCAGGGTGACGCTAAGCAGATGGAGAAAGTAAACAATCTTTACAGTTTGTGCCAAGAGAAACAAATACCTATTACCGTTCATTGCAGCGATGGCGGTTTTGCCACCGTTGATAATGCTCAAGATCTGACCAATCCGGTGAAGTGGGAACAGGTTCTTAACGTCTATCCGCAGTTGAAGCTCAACCTTGCCCATTTCGGCAATCAGGGGGATTTCCTCGGTATCATCCATCGCCACGAGTGGCGGAAAAAGGTGATCGACTTGGTCCTTTCCTATGACCATGTTTGTACTGATATCTCGTGTCTCGCCTTTGATGACGATTTTTATGAGGATTTTGCCGATATCTTACATGACAATCCCGGCCTAATCGACAAGGTCTTGTTTGGCAGCGACTATATGATTAATCTGCAGTGGATCGGCTCTTACAACGAGTATCTGCAGGCCTTTCAGGATACGGACAAACTGACTGACGAGGAGAAATTTAAAATATGCAGCGCAAATCCGGAGAGGTTTCTGTTTAGGACGAAGTAGCCTTTTTCATAAGAAGATCTGGATGGGAAAGACTAAATGCATCAGGGTAATTCAACTATTACAAGGAGGCCAGCCATGCCCGATTTCTACACCGACATCATCATGAATGATTCACGTTTCAAGAGTATTGACCGGGTCGCCGATATTAATTTGCTGGAGCCGGTCACGCGTCGTTGCTTGGCGAGCTTGCCCACGAACATGGTCTTATCTGGGGTGGTGACTGGGGTAATCCAAGTGCAAAGCACACTTTTATCGATCCCGTTCATGTGCAGCGTTGCACCGTGGCTCGGCAGGCGGGGTTGTTTCGTGGGGAGTGGTATCCGGAAGAAGGCTACGATCCATATAAAGGGTGAAGTCCAGAAGCAGTGTTTACAAAAAAACTATCTGACAGGAGGAAAACAAGATGAAATTCATTCACCTGAGCGACCTGCATCTACACACACACGACGAGGATAACGTGGGAGCTATTGCCACGCTTGACTATGTCAAAGCTACTTATCCGGACCACAAGCTCATAATCACGGGCGATATCACTGACGATGGAATCGAGGAGCAGTACAAAGTTGCGATAAAAGCTCTGGAACCTTGCAATGGACGTGTCTATATATGCCCAGGAAACCATGATTTTGGTGCTGCTGGCAACTTCTACAGCAGGGAACGAGCCGAACGATTCGACAGGATGCTATCGGTGCCGCTTAAACAAGGCGGAACATTCACCGGCGACCCCACCCCCGTTGTAAATATTGTCAGGGATGGTTCGACTGAAGTCATGCTTATTGCGCTTGATACAAACCTGGAAACGGATAATCCCTTCGATTTTGCCTGTGGTGAAGTTGGTTCTGCACAGCTTGCCGCATTAAATACCATCCTCAATTCCCCAAGTTCTACTGCCATAAAAAAAATCCTCTTTTTCCATCATCACCCGTTTATGCATGGCAATCCGTTCATGGAACTGAAGGATGCAAAAGAGCTGTTTCGTGTCGTCTATGGAAAGGTTGATGTTATGCTGTTCGGGCACAAGCATGTGTCTGCCATGTGGCCTAACTTGAATGGGATACCTTTTGTTCTTGCCGCTGATAATTCACCAGGAAAAGATTTTGCGAGAGAGATAGAGATAACTGGTGCCGGAACAACGGTAAGGGATGTCCCTATCAAATAAATAATCTGGGGGCATTATGCGGATTGTTGAAGAATCTTTATTGTGCCCCCCGATGTTACCCAAGGAGAAATAACTATGAAAAACCTAATCATTATAATCACCATGGTCATCGTTGCCAATGTAACCGGTTTTGGCGCGACCGTTTGTAATGCCCAGATAGACGGGGCTGCACCATTGCCGGAAATAAAGAAATCCGCTGGCCCATCACTGGAGGAAACAAAGCAATGGATTAGTGAAAAATTATCATCCTTGCTTGTCACTCAGCCAAGCAGACATGGCAAGTATGAATCACAAGCACGACAGGTAGTATCATTTGATGATTGTGAGATGACACTAACTAGAGCTTCCACAATTAAGGACAATGAAAAATGGACGATAAATACATGTCATGTTTACAACATGCAGTTACAAGACATTGACGTAGACACCATGTCTATTACTAATAATTATATCTCCGATAATACGTTTTTTTTTAGCAGTCTTGGTGGATTAAAAATAATAAAAGAAGGTGAAATTAAAGTAAATTGGCCCGCTCTAGAAAGACCTGGACTTACTTTAAGTGACTTCGAAATTATTGATAGATTCCCAGTCAAGTCTGCTGATTTCAAAAGCGGGCATTTTAGTATCAGTGGGAAGACATATGACATTATAAAGAGCAGTCCATCAGGTGGGACGTATATAATTTTTCCAGATATCGAAATTGCAGAAAGAATGTCGATCGCCTTTAAGCATGCTGTGATGCTTTGCCAGCAAAAGGTCGCTAAGGAAAAAGTCGCACAGCCACCCAGAAATAAAGAGTTATTCTAGGGGAAATGGTAATGAAAAATTGTAATATTTTTTTAACGATAACTAGTATTTTCCTGATTTTACTAAGCATAGTGGCTTCAGCATCAGAGTTCGAAGATTGAATGAAGGCCTTTCAATCAGCTCAATATTCGGACGCGTTAAAAATATTGGTCCCCTTGGCGAACTCCGGAAATGACGAAGCGCAGCGAGTGATTGGAGAGATGTGCTACAGCGGCCAGGGAATGAAGCGCGATGTGGATGCTTCATTTAAATGGACTGAAATCGCAGCTGCAAGCAGAAACAAAATAGCTCAGTACAACCTCGGCTATCTTTATGAAAAGGGCGATGGCGTGGCTGTCTCTCGAAATCATGCTATCGACTGGTATACGAAGGCGGCAATACAAGGGTATGTTGCTGCCCAACACAAACTAGGCGATTTGTATAGCTCTTCAGATACAGATCAAGCAATCTTTTGGTATAAACGGGCTGGCGAAAGTGGTGATGAAGCGGCTCGCAAACAATTTGCCGCTTTATCCTCGATTAGAGTCAGTGAAATTCAGCGTCAAGCAGCCGAAAACAGAGAAAAGGAGTGGCAGGAAGAGAATGCCCGCCAGCTTGAAAGAAAAAGGCAGGAGGCGCGTGACGCCGAAGATGAGCAATCAGTTAGCGCATACAAAGCGCAACTTTTTGGAAATCTGCAAAAGGATATAAATAGGTCTTGGGCTCAGGCGGAAGCGGGAAGTCGCGGCAGCTCAATCGAAGAAGACCGCGCCAAGGCTAAGCGGCTCTCCGATTTCAATGATAGCATCAGCAGAATGGAAGCGGATCCAAACAGTGACTTGAACCGGGACAAGCGCGCTCGCGAGCGGGAACGCGCTGAAGCGAAGCGAGCGGATTCTGAACGTGCCGCCAAGCGTGAAGCTGCAAAAAGGGTTGCGCTTGCGGATGATGAAAAGCGTGCAGCCGACAAGAGTGCACAGGCAGACGCTGCAGCAAATGCGCGCAAAAAACAGCAAGCTGACGAGTTGAAGGCGCAACAGGAGCAAGAAAAACAGCGCTTGGAAGTCGAACGGCGCAGCCAGGAGCTTCGTGACGCTGCCGAGCGAAAGCGCGTTGCCGCTGCTGAAGAGGCAAAGGAGAAGGCTGAGAAGGAAAGGGAGGCGCAAGCCGAGAAGCAGGCGCGTTCTCAATATTTACAAAGCATAGCGGCAGGTACGCGGCTCGTTGCGACAAAGTGTCCTGATGGCGAGGGTAAATACTACGCGACCGGCACCAGGCCAAGGCCCAAGCCCGAAGTAGTCTCTTGCGTAGACGTGCGTTTCCGCGCCTACTGTCCCGGCAGCAGGCAGTACAGTGACGGTACAGCGCATACTTTTGTAGGCATGTCCGGTTGTTTTGGGGATACTTATGAAATCACTCCAACGCCGCCTTGCAAAGTTGACCAGGTTCGGATTGAGGTGGTTGAGGCGCGTGAATGCAGTAATTGACCCCCCCTCCCCATCCAAACCTACCCTTTATGCCTCAGAGGTTACTTGAAGGGGAAGGGACTAAAAGCTCAAACTTAACGAGGTTCTCGATGAAAAATATTCTTCTTATGTTTCTGTTGCTTTGGCCCGGCTCAGCACTGGCGGGGGACGCGGCCGGTTGCCTCAGCCTGGGCGCCAAAGGCAATTCACAGACGTTGACCAATAACTGCGCCACAAAAGTGCATGTCATCTGGTGCCATGGCCCTTCAGATAAGGACCGCTCTACGGAGTGTGGGCATAAGGACAAATATTTCCAACAGAACACGGTTCTTGAACCGGGTGAATCCAAAGAAAATAAGTATTCATTGCCGCTTGGGGCAACTATCAATTATGGCGCTTGTGAAGGAAGTTACGGCACGGCTACGCCTGTAGGGAAGAATACTCAGAACGAATATTACTGCAAAGCTGGAAAGAACGCACTTGGAGAAACCTCTCCGTTTACCATCACCACCTCCGGAAAGAATAGAGATGAAGTCTGCACTCGGGCGCAGGACTTGGCGTCTGAAAGCAGTCAAGTGCCCGGTGAATGTGCCTGTGAATTGCGGGGCAGTGTGTATATCTGCCGGGTGCAGTCAACCGGGCCAAAGCCAAAAGAAACCCCGGCTGATGTGCTGATAAGGAAGGGGCGGGAAAAAATAAAAGAAGAATTCAAGTGCAAGCCGGAGGATGATGATTGCCAAAAAAGGAAATCTACCAACTCCGGCGGTATAAGGAGTTGAGGATATTAGATGCCGAGTCCCGTTATAATCCGTATCCAACTGCCGTTTAAGTCTTAATTGTTTTCAGCCGTTTCTCCTCCAGAATCATATCAACCGCCAGCAGAAAAACCCCGACGCAGATCAGGGAATCGGCGACATTAAAGGCCGGCCAGTGGTGCCGGTACCAGTGGGCGTCCAAAAAATCGATCACTTCCCCCAGGCGGACCCGGTCGATCAGGTTGCCGATTGCTCCGGAAAAAATCAGGGCCAGCGACGTATGCGCCAGCCTCTGGTCGTCTCGCAACCTGCGAAAGGCGACGAGAATAACGAGCGCCGCTACGGTTGACACGGTGATAAAAAACGGCAGCCGCCAGGATGCGTTGGAGAGGAAACTGAAGGCGGCCCCCTTGTTCCTGACGTAGGTGATACGAAAGAAGTTTTCCACAATCGGGATCGAGTCGAACAGCTTCATGCTGCGATCGACGACGATCTTGGTGATCTGGTCAATAATTATGCCGACTACGGCGATAGCGGCGAACAGGGTATATCGAGGTTTCATGATTGATTCCGTGCATCCGGCGAACGCGTCGGTTGACGGCGTTCACCGGGAGTTGTTGTCGTGAGCGATTCAGTCCGGATTAAAAGTCTGAACTAGGCTACGGCTTTCGTGCATTTGGGGCAGATAGTCGGGTGTCCGGCATCACTGCCCAGCTCTTCGCTGTAGTACCAGCAGCGCTCGCATTTCTCGCCCGGCGCCGCGGTAACCTGTACTCTCAGCCCTTCAAGGTTTTCCGACGCCCAGTATTCACCCTCCAGGCCTGTCGCCAGGGTCGCTTTCGAAACGATAAAAATACTGTTCAGTTCGGCTGCATACTCCTGAAGGAATGCGAACAACTCCGGTGGGGCGGCGATCGTTACGGCGGCGTCCAGGGAGTGGCCTATGGTCTTGGCGACCCGGGCCAGTTCCAGCGCCTTCGACACGTCCGAACGCACCTTTATGATACGTTCCCAGCGGGCTGCCAGAACATCGTCCCGCCATTCCGGATTGCGAGGGGGGAACTCTGCAAGGTGCACGCTTTCCTCGCGCTCTCCCGGCATGAACTGCCATACCTCGTCGGAAGTGAACGAGAGCACCGGCGCGAGAACGCGCACCAGGGTGTCGAGAATGCGGTACATGACCGTCTGGGCGCTCAGCCGCTCCAGTGAGCTCCCTTTGCTCGTGTACATGCGGTCTTTAAGGATGTCGAGGTAAAACGAGCTCATCTCCGTCGTGCAGAAGCCGTTGACTTCCTGGTAGATGACATGGAATTCCAGATCCCGGTAGGCGGTAAGAACCCGTTCCTTGAGCATTTCAAGCTGGTGCAGGGCCCACCGGTCGATTTCCGGCATTGCCGTGAACGGTACCGATTGGGTTGCCGGATCAAAGCCGCTGATATTGCCGAGAATGTAGCGGCAGGTGTTCCGGATGCGGCGATAAGCTTCCGCTACCCTGGTCAGGATCTCCTGCGATATGCGGGTGTCATCCTGATAGTCCATGGCGGAAACCCACAGACGGAGAACGTCGGCGCCGAATTTCTTGATGACATCTTCGGGGGCCATGACATTACCGACGGATTTGCTCATTTTGCGCCCCTGGCCATCCAGCACGAAGCCATGGGTCAGTACGCTTTTATAGGGAGCTACCCCCCGGGTGCCGACGCTCTCCAGCAGGGAGGAATGGAACCAGCCGCGATGCTGATCGCTCCCCTCCAGGTACATGTCGGCCGGTGACCGCAAGGTCGCGCTCGGCTCCAGCACCGCCGCGTGCGAAACTCCCGAATCGAACCAGACGTCCAGGATGTCGTTTTCCTTCTCAAAGGATGCCGCGCCGCATTTCGGGCAGACCGTTCCGGCGGGGAGCAGCTTCTCGGCGCTCCAGTCGAACCAGACATCGGAGCTTTCCTTTTTGAAAATCTCCGCGATGTGGTCCATGATGGTGCCGTCGGCGATGTATTCGCCGCAGGCGGTGCAGGAGAACGCGGTGATCGGAACGCCCCATGAGCGCTGGCGGGATACGCACCAGTCGGGACGGTTCTCGATCATGCCGTAGATCCTTTCGCGTCCCCATTTCGGAATCCACTCGACCTGATCGATCGCCTTAAGCGCCTTGTCGCGCAGATCATTGGCCTTCATGCTGATGAACCACTGTTCGGTGGCGCGGAAAATGATCGGCTTCTTGCAGCGCCAGCAATGGGGATAGGAGTGGCTGATCATGGCGGTCTGGAGCAGCGCCCCGACCTCGGTCAGCTTGTCGATCACGCTCTGGTTGGCGGGAAAAACCTGCTGGCCGCCGAAAAATTCGACAGTTGCCAGATACTTCCCGTGGTTGTCGACCGGGTTGTAAATTTCCAGCCCCTCTTTGAGCGCCAGCTCATAATCCTCCTGGCCGTGGCCGGGGGCGGTATGAACGCAGCCGGTACCGGCTTCCAGGGTCACATGCTCACCCAGCAGCACGATCGAATCACGATCATAAAAGGGGTGCTTGCAGCGTTTGCGCTCCAGCAGACCCGCCTTGAATGTTGCGACGACATCTCCGCTCAGGCCGACCGCCGCGAGGAAAGAATCCTTGAGCCCTTCCGCTACGATCAGCACACCCTTCGCGGTATCGAGCGCCACGTAATCGAACTCCGGGTGGAGCGCCACGGCAAGGTTGGCGGGGATCGTCCAGGGGGTGGTCGTCCAGATCACGACGTAGGCCTGTTTCCCGGCCAAGGCGGGGATAGCGTCGGACACATCATCTTGCAGGGCGAAGCGGACGAAGATCGAAGGGGAGGTGTGGTCGGCATACTCGACTTCGGCCTCGGCCAGAGCCGTTACGCAAGATGAACACCAGTGCACCGGCTTGCGGCCGCGGTAGAGTCCGCCGTTGTGGGCAAAACGGGCCAGTTCGGCGGCGGTCAGCCCTTCATATTCATAGTTCATGGTCAGGTAGGGATTTTCCCAATCGCCAAGGATGCCGAGGCGCTTGAACTCCTCTTTCTGGATGTCAACGAATTTGGCGGCATACGTGCGGCATTCCTTGCGCATCTCCAGCTTGCTCATCTGGTGCTTTTTGGAACCGAGGTTTTTCTCCACCTGCAGCTCGATCGGGAGGCCGTGGCAGTCCCACCCCGGCACGTAGGGGGCGCGGAAACCCTCCATCCGTTTGACTTTCAGTACGATGTCCTTGAGGGTTTTGTTGAGAGCATGGCCGATATGGATATGGCCGTTGGCGTACGGGGGGCCGTCATGCAGGACGTAAAGCGGTTTGTCTTTGCCGGATGCTTCAAGTTTGGCATAGAGTCCGCTTTGCTCCCATTTGGCGAGCATTTCTGGTTCCCGCTGGTTCAGATTGGCTTTCATCGGGAAATCGGTCTGCGGCAGGTTGAGGGTATCTTTATATTCCATGGAAAGGTGTCTCCGTTTTTGATTCGTTAAAACTTCCCTAAACTACAGACATAAAGCCGGAATGTCAAGAAGTGGGCTTGACCGTGGCGGTGTTCGGGACGGCTGAAGCTTGCGTAAATTGCAGGGGCCGGGGGCGGTAGAGTTATTGGTGAGGAAGTTGCTGATTATCGAATTATCTTCTGCCTTTGGCCGGGGGGCGCGGACCGTCTCCCTGCCGTTTGCCAGCGGCCGGGCGTCCGGAGCGCTTGGCGGGTTGCGCCGGGCGCTCGCTTCCGGCAGAATCTTTGGCGGCAGCGGGGCGAAACTTCCTGACAGCCTCTTTAGCAGCGGAGGACCGCCCGGTTTTGGTGGCTTCCTTAACGACAGGGCGAGCGCTCTTTGCTCTTTTTGCCGCAGGCCGCTCGTTAAAGGCGGCATCTTTAGCCGTTGCCGGACGAGAAGATGCTGCCGGACGAGAAGATGCCGCAGGACGGGCAGATGCTGCCGGACGGGCAGATGCCGCAGGCCGGGCAGATGCCGCAGGCCGGGCAGATGCCGCAGGCCGGGCAGATGCCGCAGGCCGGGGAGCCGCATGCGGCTTTCTTCTGACGAATGGTGACTTGGCCGGACGATCCTTCTGCGGTACGGCTATGCTGACGACGATGCAGCGGTCAATCAGATAGGTGCCGTCCAGGGTTTCCACGACCTCATTCAGGTTGACCTCGGACAGCATCCGGACATAGCCGCAGCGCTTGAATTCACCGGTCTGCTCGTCAACGATCAGGTGGACCGAGGTAACAACTCCCATAATCTCAAAGAGTTTGCGCAGATCTTCTTCGGTTGCCTGCTCCGAAATATGTCCGACGTAGAGTTCTTTTGCCATGACTTTTTATTCCTTGTTTACGGTTATTTAGGTTCCCTGTGAATAGCGAACGGTCCCCAGGATTGATCGATCGACATCAGCTCCATGGTATTGATGTTGACATGAGGCGGTTGGCTGACGATCCAGCGCACCGTTTCGGCGATATCTTCGGCCGTCAGCGGCTCGGTCCCCCGGTAAACACCGGCAGCCTGCTCTTCATCGCCTTTGAAACGTACCTTTGAAAATTCCGTTTCGGCCATGCCGGGCTGGATGCAGGATACCCGCACCCGCGTGCCGAGCAGATCACAACGGAGGTTGCGGGAAAACTGGGTTACAAAGGCCTTGGTGCCGCCATAGACGTTGCCGCCCGGATAGGGCCAGGCACCGGCGGTTGAGCTGATATTGATGATATGGCCGTGATTGCGGGCCACCATGCCGGGCAGTACAAAGCGGGTGCAGTACATCACGCCCTTGATGTTGGTGTCCACCATCGTTTCCCAGTCATCCAGATCCGCCTGATGGGCCGGCTCCAATCCCAAAGCCAGGCCGGCATTATTAAGCAGCACATCGATATTCCGGAAACGTTCCGGCAACGACTCGATCGCTCCCTGTACCGCCTCGCGGTCACGCACATCCAGCGGAATGATATGTACATCGGCGGTTGCCGTCAGCTCGTCCTGCAGCTTCAGAAGCGGATCAATCCGCCGGGACGTCAGGACCAGCCGGTTGCCAGCCGTGGCGAACATGCGGGCGCAGGCCGCGCCGAATCCGGCGGATGCGCCGGTAATGAAGATGGTTTTCCCGTTCACGATGCCTCCCTTTGCGCCAGTTGACGTACCGTGTCCAGCAGCGTTTCCGGCCCGATCCCTCTCCGGTCGCAGAGATTCAGCATTTCTTCCGCAAGGGGAGCGCAGACGGTCAATTCACCCGCTTCAGCCAGAGCCAGTGCCGTCCGGAATGAATGCAGCGCGAATCCGGACAATTCCGGCAGGTCGCCGCCTCCGTAGCGCTTGTCGCCAACAACCGGACGACCTATCGAAGCCAGATGGCGGCGAATCTGGTGCATTCGCCCGCTGATCGGGGTGACGGCCAGCAGGGAACAGTTTTCACCGGTGAGAAGTGTCTTGTAGCGGGTCTCGGACTCCTTGCCGTCCAGCGTTTCGTTAATTACCCCGCTGCTTTCAGGCGTTCCCCATACCAGCGCCAGGTAGAGCTTGTCCAGGCCGGTCTCTTTTACCTGCCGGCCGTAGATGGCGGCAGAGCTGGAACTCTTGGCCATAATGACCGCTCCGGATGTGCCGCGGTCGAGGCGGTTGACCGGATACAATTTACAGGTGGTAGCGCGCAGCGTCATATACGCCTGACCGATATCCACCAGGTTGTCCTCGAATTCGGCGGTGCGGTGCATCGGCAGACCGGGGGGCTTGTTAGCAATCAGAATCAGGCTGTCTTCGTAAAGTATGTCCAAGGCAGGCCGGGACGGTGCCAGTTGTGCGACCGTAGCGGCACTTTCCTTCAGTGTGACGGTGTCGTGGAGGAAGAGCAGGGTGTCGGCCGCTGCCGGAGCGTCATTGAGTCTGGCGGCGCCGTTTTTGATCAGTTTGCGGGCATACCCGAACGGCGATGCCGGCATCAGGGTCCGCAGATAACTTTCCAACCGGCGGCAGTGGTCCTGGCGGGCGACTTCAAAGGAGAGCATAGTTAAGACAGGCGGGGATGTCCGGGTTAGACCACCAACCGGTCATCCTTGTAGCCTGCATTTACCTCCAGTGCTTCATTCATGGCGCGAATGGCGACTTCAAGCTGGCTGTCATCCGGTTCGCGAGTGGTCAGACGCTGCAGCGCCAGTCCGGGGGTGATCACCATCTTGACGAGAGGGTGATTGTCGTTCTGTGCGCTCCATTTGAGAAATTCATAGGAGATGCCGGCGATCATCGGGAGCAATATTATTCTCGATCCCGCTTTGAGATAGAATGGCCAGAGCTTGGGAATCAGTGAGAATACGGCGATGCTGACTAGCATGACGATCAGCAGGAAACTGGTGCCGCAGCGCGGATGGAGGCGGCTGTATTTGCGGACATTCTCGACCGTCAGTTCAACTTCGTCTTCGAAGGCGAATATGGATTTGTGTTCGGCGCCATGATACTGGAAGACCCGCTGGATATCTTCCATCCGTGAAATCACCCAGATATAGAGGAGAAAAACAACCACTCTGATGACACCGTCCACCAGGTTGAAGACGATGTTGTTGTCGCCGATGACCGGCGTCAGCAGTTTGGTCAGATAGAGCGGAAACAGGAAAAACAGGCAGATTCCGAAACCGAAGGCAATCGACATGGTTCCGGCCATGGCCCACGATGAGAGTTCACTCCCCCCCTCTTTGCCGCCGGCCTTTTTCTGCTCGGTCTCTTTTTCTTCTTCGGTCATCGCTTCGGTGGCAGAAAAATTGAGTGCCTTGATACCGATGATCAGAGAGGTAAAGAGCGCCACTGCTCCGCGGATGATGGGAAGCTTGACGATTGGAAAACGCTCGGAGAGCGGCACAATTAGTTCTTTTTTGACGATAATCTCGCCGTCGGGGCGGCGGACTGCAATGGCAACCGAGCGGGGGGCCCGCATCATCACTCCTTCGATGACCGCCTGACCGCCAACATGTATCTTATCCATAGGACCTCTTTGTTATTCCAGATTCTTGAAGAATTCTCTGACTTCGGTAGTCTGTCCGCAGCAGAACTTTCCTTCCGGACAGGGGGCGCCGACACAGCCCGGGCCTGCCTGGCGGAAAATGACCGGTGCTTTTATTTTCACCAGGCGCAGCATCTCGATACTCATCTCGCGAATTTCCCACTGGGCGCGCAGGCAACAGCGGAGGGCAAAAAAGTGTAGCAGTTCGCGGGCGTTCATAGTCATGATGATTTTGGTTTCGGTGGCGTTCGGCAGGATATAGCGGGCGTCTTCGGCCGGAATCCCCATCTCGATCAGTTGAGCGTAGGCTTTGTGAACGGATTCCGACATTAAGGTAAATATCTGCCTGGCTTCGGGATTCTCGGCGATGCAGGCAGGCATGATGGAGGCGAACTGATCCTTATGCGAAACATAGCGCTGGGATTGCTGGGAAAATGAGGCGATGCGGTGACGCACGAGCTGGTGTGTCGTGACGCGCGAAATTCCCTCGATGCCGAAGGTGAACGAAGCGTGCTCAAGCACCGAGTGGTGGCCCAGCGACATGATCTTGTCCAGAAACGATTCAATATCGGAAGCCGCCAGTTTTTCCCGTAAATCATCAATTGAGGTAGGCGAGTAACAGAGACGGGCGGCTAACGCTACAGTGCGTTCAGGATTGGGGGTGTGTTCGATCAGGGTGACGTTCATGGTGTCCTGTTCGAGCCATGCTCAGGAATAGCAATGGTCATTTCAGAAACTGGCATGCTCTGTTTGGTATGTGACTCCTGAACTTATGATCCTTTGAAATCGGGTCGTCAGGAGAAAAAAAAGGGGATTTGCCTCGCGACAAAGCCCCTCTCATGCATTTACGAAACGACCGCTCAAGCCTGGCCGTAACGTTTTTTGTAGCGTTCGACACGTCCTGCGGTGTCGATCAATTTCTGCTTGCCGGTGTAGAACGGATGGCAGGCAGAACAGATCTCTGTGCTGATCTCACTTTTTGTGGAACGTGTCTGGAATGTATTACCGCACAGGCACTTAACGGTAATCTCGGAATAATCTGGGTGGATACCTTCTTTCATCTCTTCCTCCTTCAGTTGTGCTTTACGGGTGTAACGTAGTCAATAATGAACAGTAAAGTGTGACTGTAGCTATTTTGAATGTTTTTTGCAACCATTTTTTAGCTATTTCGACATCGAATCCAGGAAAGCCTGATTGGTCTTGGCTTCTGAAAGCTTGTCCAGCAGAAACTCCATGCTGTCCACCACATTCATCGGGTGAATAATCTTGCGCAGAATCCAGATCCGGTTCAGGGATGTTTTTTCTATCAGCAGCTCTTCCTTGCGGGTCCCGGATTTGTTGATGTCGATAGCCGGGAAGGTACGCTTCTCCACAAGCTTGCGGTCGAGGTGCAGCTCCATGTTACCGGTGCCCTTGAATTCCTCGAAGATGACTTCGTCCATCTTGCTGCCGGTATCAACCAGAGCGGTGGCGATGATAGTCAGTGAACCCCCTTCTTCGATGTTGCGGGCAGCGCCGAAGAAGCGTTTCGGTTTCTGCAGGGCGTTGGCATCCACTCCGCCGGTCAGGATCTTGCCGGATGGCGGCAACACGGTGTTGTAGGCTCGGGCGAGGCGGGTGATCGAGTCCAGCAGGATGACGACATCCTTTTTGTGCTCCACCAGGCGCTTGGCTTTTTCGATGACCATTTCCGCAACCTGGACATGGCGGGTTGCCGGCTCGTCAAAGGTGGACGATACGACTTCACCGTTGACGGAGCGCTGCATGTCGGTCACCTCTTCCGGGCGCTCGTCGATCAAGAGGACGATCAGATACACCTCGGGGTGGTTGGCGGCTATTGAATTGGCGATATTCTGGATCAGTACGGTCTTGCCGGTACG
>Ga0137385_10000982_pt1 | contig 23745 bp, 19 predicted proteins | sample SagtaG_FD_104921 | JGI IMG/M metagenome (GOLD analysis project Ga0137385, IMG submission 104921) | Vadose zone soil microbial communities from Sagehorn Ranch, Mendocino, California, USA - Sage2_R_80_16 metaG | ecosystem: Environmental > Terrestrial > Soil > Vadose zone | place: USA: California... | reverse complement strand
TGTTCGCGCTGAATCAGGGCGAAGTGTGCACGTGCCCGTCGCGTGTTCTGGTCGAAGAAAAGATTTACGACCGCTTCATGGAGCGCGCGTTAAAGCGCGTCGCCGCGTTCACGCAAGGGCATCCGCTCGATACGAAGACGATGATCGGCGCGCAGGCCTCGCAGGAACAGCTGGAAAAAATCCTCTCGTATGTCGATCTCGGCAAACAGGAAGGCGCCGAATGCCTGATCGGCGGTGAGCGCAATCAGCTTGGCGGCGAACTAAGCAAAGGCTATTACGTGAAGCCGACGGTATTTCGCGGCCACAACAAGATGCGCATCTTCCAGGAAGAGATCTTCGGCCCGGTGGTTTCGGTGACGACGTTCAAGAATGAAGAGGAAGCGCTGGAAATCGCCAACGATACGCTCTACGGTCTCGGCGCCGGCGTATGGACACGCGATGGCACGCGCGCCTATCGCTTCGGCCGGCAGATTCAGGCGGGTCGCGTGTGGACCAATTGCTATCACGCGTATCCGGCGCACGCGGCGTTCGGCGGCTACAAGCAATCGGGCATCGGCCGCGAGAATCACAAGATGATGCTCGACCACTATCAGCAGACCAAGAACCTGCTCGTCAGCTATAGCGAAAAGCCGCTCGGTTTCTTCTAAACGTAACGATCCTGTTCGAGCGGGCCGCATTGCGCGGCTCGCTCTTTTTTCAGCGAGGGCATGTAATGGCTGATGAGAAGGAAGTCGCCCGCGTAATCGCAACGCCTGCCGCGGTCGAGCTGATCGACAAGCTGCGCGCCGAACACGGGGCCGTGCTGTTCCACCAATCCGGTGGGTGCTGCGACGGCAGCGCGCCAATGATGTTTCCGCAAGCCGAGTTCATGGTCGGTTCGTCCGATGTGAAACTCGGCTCGATTGCCGGCGTGCCGTTCTACATGAGCGAATCGCAATTCGAATATTGGCAGCACACGCAACTGATCATCGACGTGGTGCCCGGCAATGGCGGCATGTTTTCTCTGGAGCGGCCCAGCGGGTTACGCTTCTTGACGCGCTCCCGGCTTTTCGAGGACGACGAGAACGCGTGGCTGGAGAAGCATCCGGTGGCACGAGCAGATGCCTGATCGTCTACGCAGCGCTCGAGTTTGAATCGTCGCTGATCGAAGGCGTTGCCGGTGCGCTCGCGAGCAGCGCATCGCTATCGTCTTTCAGGCCGACGCCCGTGAGGCCCAATCGCCTCGCATGCGTGAGCAGGTAATGCAATTTGTGCGCGGCCAACGGATAGTCCAGGCCTTCGGGACGCACATTGGAAATGCAGTTGCGTTGCGCGTCGCTACAACCCACTTTGGGCGCGTACGTCAGGTAGATGCCGAGGCTGTCGGGCGAACTCAAGCCTGGCCGCTCACCGATCAGCATCACTACAAGCTTCGCATCGAGTAGCTCCCCGATCTCGTCCCCGAGCGCAACGCGCGCCTGACGTGCGACCACCACAGGCCCGATCTTCCAATCCGTGAGTTTCGTGCGGACAGCCCGCAAAAGCGGAATCGATTGCTTCGACGCCGCGAACGCCGAGAGACCGTCTGCAATTACGAACACCACCTCGGGCGAATCGATTGCGAGCTGTTTCAGCGCCTCACGACTCTCGTCGCTCAAACGCCTGCCGAGATCGGGACGTCGCAAGTAATGCTCGCGATCGGGTGCGGCGCTATGCACGTCCAGCGTCTTGAAGTTCTGCGCGCGCAACTGTTCGTGCAGCACGTCGGTATCGAGCGGATGATGCACGGCGTCACGCGCTTGCGCATGCGACAGGTTGAACGCGAGCAACGGCGCGGTCGGTAAACTGTTGCCCGCGCGGCCCAACGCGATACGCGCGTTCGTGAACTGACGCAGCGCGTTCCACGGATTCTTTTCGAGGAAGTCGCTCATGCGATGCCCATCCAGTCGCGCGCGCCTTCCAGCAGCGGTTGTTGTGTCGATGCACTCAGCAATGCGCCGCGCGCGTCAGTGATCTGCATCGACTCCAGCCACTTTTCGAATTCCGGCGCGCGGCGCAAGCCAAGCACGTCGCGCACGTACAGTGCGTCGTGGAACGAGGTGCTTTGATAGTTGAGCATCACATCGTCCGCGCCCGGAATGCCCATGATGAAGTTGATGCCCGCCACGCCGAGCAGCGTGAGCAGGTTGTCCATGTCGTCCTGATCGGCTTCGGCATGGTTTGTGTAGCAGATGTCGCAACCCATCGGCACGCCGAGCAGTTTGCCGCAGAAGTGATCTTCTAAACCCGCGCGCGTGATCTGCTTGCCGTCGTACAAATACTCCGGCCCGATAAAGCCCACCACCGTGTTGACCAGAAACGGATTGAACTTGCGCGCCACCGCATAGGCGCGCACTTCACACGTTTGTTGATCGACGCCGAAATGCGCGTCCGCCGACAAGGCGCTGCCCTGCCCGGTTTCGAAATACATCAGATTATTGCCGACCGTGCCGCGTTTCAGCGACAGTCCCGCTTCATACGCTTCCTGCAACAGCGCGAGCGAAATGCCGAAGCCCGCGTTCGCTTTTTCCGTCCCCGCGATCGACTGAAACACGAGATCGACCGGCGCGCCTTTTTCGATCGCGGCGATCGTGTTGGTGACGTGGGTCAGCACGCACGATTGCGTGGGCACCTGATAGCGTTGGCGGAAGTCGTCGATCATCAGCAACAGCTTGGTGATCGCGGCGAGATTGTCGCCGGCCGGATTGATGCCGATCATCGCGTCGCCGCAACCGTACATCAGGCCGTCGAGCATGGAGGCGGCGATGCCTTTGACGTCGTCGGTCGGATGATTCGGCTGCAGACGCACCGACATGTGGCCCGGCAAACCGACCGTGTTGCGAAAGCGCGTAATCACCGGACGTTTGCGCGCCGCCGCGATCAGATCCTGATTGCGCATCAGCTTCGAGACCGCCGCGACCATCTCCGGCGTGAGGCCGGCGGTGATACGCGTGAGCGCGTCGGCATCGGTCGTGCTGCTCAACAGCCAGTTGCGGAAGTCGCCCACCGTCAGATGCGCGATCTCGGCGAACGCTTGCGGCGAGTGATCGTCGATCACGAGACGCGTGACCTCGTCGCTTTCGTATGGAATCAGCGCTTCGTTCAGGAACGTGCGCAGCGGCACTTGCGCGAGCGCCATCTTGGCCGCGACGCGCTCTTCCTCGCTCGCCGCCGCGACGCCCGCGAGCTGGTCGCCGGAACGTTGCGGGCTCGCCTTTGCCATCAATGTTTTCAGATCGGCAAAGCGATACGTGCGGCTGCCGATCGTCTCCGTGTAGCTCATCTTTACGACTCCATCGCCGCTGCTTGCGCAGCGGCTCGATTCGTCATTCTTCCAGCAAAGCGTCCGCCGGCGCCGCTTCGCGTTGATGGCGCGTCAACAGGAAATAGACGTAGCCCAGCGCGAGAAAGATCGCGAACACGACGGCCACCAGAAAGTTGAAGTAGACCATCGTCGCCAGACAGATCACCGCGGCCACCAGTGCGAACGCCGGAAAGAACGGAAACAGCGGCGCGCGGAACGGGCGCTCCATGTTCGGCTCCGTGCGGCGCAGCTTGAACAGCGACAACATGCTGATGATATACATCACGATAGCGCCAAATACGGACATCGTCACGATGTTCGCCGTCAGCGTCTGGCCGCCGAACTGGATCAGCTCGTCGCTGTAGATCGCGGCGATGCCGACCACGCCGCCCGCAAGGATCGCGCGATGCGGCGTCTTGAAGCGCGGGTGCACTTTCGAGAGCCACTCCGGCAGATAGCCCGCGCGAGCCAGCGCGAAAATCTGCCGCGAGTAGCCAAGGATGATGCCGTGAAACGACGCGACGAGTCCAAACAGGCCCAGCCACACCAGCATATGCATCCAGCCGCTGTTTTCGCCGACGATGAACTTCATCGCTTGCGGCAGCGGATCGTTGATGTTCGACAGCTTGGTCCAGTCGCCCGCCGCGCCCGCGAACACCATCACGCCGATGGCGAGCACGACCAGCGTCAGAATGCCGGCGACGTACGCGATCGGAATCGAACGCTTCGGGTTCTTCGCTTCTTCGGCGGCCATCGCGACACCTTCGATCGCGAGGAAAAACCAGATCGCGAACGGAATCGCCGCGAACATGCCATGAAACGAGCCCATGCTGAACGTATCCGCACCGGCCCAGCCGCCTTTCGTGAAGTTCGACCACTGAAATCCCGGCGACACGACGCCCATGAACACCAGCAACTCGAAGATCGCGAGCAGCGTCACGCACAACTCGAAGGCTGCGGCGATCTGCACGCCGACGATATTCAGCGCCATGAAGACGAGATAAGCACCCATCGCCGCGTGCTTCGGTTCGAGACCCGGAAACTGCACGTGCAGATACGCGCCGATCGCCAGTGCGATCGCCGGTGGCGCGAAGACGAATTCGACCAGCGTCGCCGCGCCCGCCAGATAACCGCCGCTCGGGCCGAACGCGTGCCGCGCGTAGGCGAACGGGCCGCCCGCATGCGGAATCGACGTGGTGAGTTCGGTGAAACTGAAGATGAAGGTGGTATACATCGCGGCGATGAAGATCGCCGTGATGACGAAGCCGAGCGTGCCCGCGCTTGCCCAGCCATAACTCCAGCCGAAATACTCACCGGAAATAACGAGGCCGACCGCGATTCCCCACAATTGCCACGTGCCGAGCGTCTGTTTCAATTCGTGATGCGTGACCTTACCGACGTGCTGGCTGCTGGACTCTGTTTTCATCGGACTCTCCTGATGGTGCCGCTTGCTCGACGCCGCAAGGCTTTGCGGTGCATGGGCGGACAGGCTTCAGCCGATGGTAGTGAGCCATTATTCGAGGTGTTATCGAAATTCGGCAAATTTCGGCAGCGTTTATATCAGTGAGTGCTTAACTTCGGCGCCCATCCACGACGGTGAAATTCGCAGGATTTGGTAAATGGGTACGCTGCTTGCTGTGTCTGCGCGGGTTCGGTAGATTCGGATCTTCTGATGTCACCCCTCGGCGCTACTAGCACCGAACGCGTCAATCGGCTGTTCGCGGCAACAAAAAAGCCCGGCCGATTTTGCACGTCGGCTGGGCTTTTTCGGTGATGATATTTTTCACGAACAACGCGAAATTTTTTTCATCCAGGTGACACTCTTTTCACTTTCTTTGACAACCTACAACAACCTCGCCGTCAAACATCAATATTCCCCGCCCTCAACGCATTCGACTCAATGAAAGCCCGACGCGGCTCCACATCATCCCCCATGAGCGTCGTAAAGATGCCATCAGCGGCAATAGCATCCTCAATCTGCACACGAAGCAAACGGCGAACAGTCGGATCCATCGTAGTCTCCCAAAGCTGCCCAGGATTCATCTCACCGAGACCCTTATAGCGCTGCTTGGAAATATTGCGTTCAGCATCAGCCAGCAACCACTTCATAGCACTCTTGAAGTCGTTCACAGCCATACTCCGCTCACCACGCTTGATCACAGCGCCAACCCCAATCAATCCCTTAAACGTATTAGCAGTATTGATCAGCTGTTGGTAATCCGCAGTCAACTGAAAATCCTGATCCAGCACAGAAACCTTCTGATTCCCATGATGCGTCCGCGCCACCTTCAGCGAGCGCAGCTCCCGCACCGGGTCATACATCGTCGTGACGGTAACTTCAGGCTTCAACGCATCATCCCGCAACTTAGCCTCAAGCGCGCGAGCCGAACCCTCCGCCGCTTCCTCGCTGGAAAGGTCGATCACAACCCCATCCATCACAGCCTCAAGCGCCCCAGCGTCATACAACCGGCTCAGACGATTCACCACAGCTTGAGCAAGCAGATAAGCCCGAGCCAACTCACCCAACGCATCGCCGGTAATCGCCGTCGCATTCTCAGCGGGAACAAGCTCAGACCCCTGCAACGCCAGCTTCAAAATGTGAGCATTAACCTCAGACTCATCCTTCATATACCGCTCATCCTTCCCCGCCTTGATCTTGAAGAGCGGCGGTTGCGCGATATAGATATACCCACGCTCGATCATCTCCGGCATCTGCCGATAGAAGAACGTCAGCAACAGCGTCCGAATGTGCGCGCCATCCACGTCAGCATCGGTCATGATAATGATGCGGTGATAACGCAGCTTATCCAGGTTGTAATCTTCCTTGCCGATCCCGCATCCAAGCGCCGTAATCAGCGTCACGATCTGCTCCGAAGAAAGCAGCTTGTCATAGCGCGCTTTCTCCACATTGAGCACCTTGCCGCGCAGCGGCAAGATCGCCTGAAACTTCCGGTCACGCCCCTGCTTCGCCGAGCCGCCTGCCGAGTCGCCCTCGACGATATAAATCTCCGACTTCGCCGGGTCCTTCTCCTGGCAATCCGCGAGCTTTCCAGGCAAACCAACGCCATCCAGAACGCCCTTGCGCCGCGTCATTTCACGCGCCTTCCGAGCCGCATCCCGCGCCCGCGCAGCATCAACAATCTTGCCGCAAATGATCTTCGCGTCGTTCGGCGTTTCCAGCAGGAATTCTTCGAGCGCCTTCGCGACCACATCCTCCACCGGCGCGCGCACTTCCGACGACACCAGCTTGTCCTTGGTCTGCGCGCTGAACTTCGGCTCCGGCACCTTCACCGACAGCACGCACGAGAGCCCTTCGCGCATGTCGTCGCCGGCCGTCTCGACTTTCGCTTTCTTCGCGACTTCGTGATCGGTGATGTACTTGTTCAACACGCGCGTCATCGCCGCACGCAACCCGGTCAGGTGGGTGCCGCCATCGCGCTGCGGAATGTTGTTCGTGAAGCACAGCACGTTTTCGTTGTAGCTGTCGTTCCACTGCATCGCCACTTCCACGCCCACGCCGTCCTTCTCGCCGCTGATGTGGAAAATGTTCGGGTGCAGCACGGCCTTGTTCTTGTTGATGTACTCGACAAAACCCTTCACGCCGCCCACAAACGCGAAATCTTCTTCCTTGCCCGTGCGCTGGTCGGTCAGCTTGATGCGCACGCCGTTATTCAGGAACGACAGTTCGCGAATCCGCTTGGCCAGAATGTCGTAGTGATATTCGACATTGCCGAAGATCGTCGCGTCAGCGAGAAAGTGCACTTCGGTGCCGCGGTTTTCAGTGTCGCCGATCACCTGAATCGGCGACACAGCCACGCCGTCGACCTCTTCGATCACACGGTTCTGCGGCACGCCACGGTGGAATTCCATGAAGTGCTTCTTGCCGTCGCGGCGCACGGTGAGGCGCAGCCACGCCGACAGCGCGTTCACGCACGACACGCCCACGCCGTGCAGGCCGCCGGACACCTTGTAGCTGTTCTGGTCGAACTTGCCGCCGGCGTGCAGCTCGGTCATCACGATTTCAGCGGCGCTGCGCTTCGGATCGTGCTTGTCGTCCATCTTGAGACCGGTCGGCACACCGCGGCCGTTGTCGGTGATCGAAATCGAGTTGTCCGCGTGGATGATCACCTGAATGTCGTTGCAGTGCCCCGCCAGCGCTTCGTCGATGGAGTTGTCCAGCACTTCGAATACGAGGTGATGCAGACCGGTCCCGTCCGATGTATCGCCGATGTACATCCCGGGCCGCTTGCGCACCGCCTCCAGACCTTCGAGGATCTGAATCGAAGATGCGCCGTAGCTGTTATCGGGTTGCGAATTGTTCAGTTCAGTCATGGATTTTTTCCGGTTCTGCGTTACTGCTGGGTTGCTACTCGGGACTTTTCAAAACACCATAAAAACGCCAAAGGGGCGCTGCGCCCCTTGGTGTGTTCCTGGTTTTTGGACGCATTAGATGCGCATCGGCATCACGACGTATTTGAATTCGTCGTTTTCGGGAATCGTGATCAACGCGCTGGAGCTGGCGTCGCCAAGGCTCACTTGCAACATGTCGACCTTCAGGTTCGCGAGCACGTCGAGCAGATACGTGACGTTGAACCCGATATCGACGCTGTCGCCGTCGTACGCGATTTCCAGTTCTTCCTGCGCCTCTTCCTGATCGGCGTTGGTCGACATGATCTTCAACTGGCCCGGCTCGATGATGCAGCGCACGCCCTTGAATTTGTCCGAGGTCAGAATCGCGGCGCGTTGCAGCGAACGCTGCAGTTCTTCACGGCCGATCACGAACTGATTCTTGTGCGACTTCGGAATCACGCGCTGAAAGTCGGGGAATTTGCCTTCCACCAGCTTCGACACCAGTTCCACCTGGCCGAACGTGAACTTCACCTGCGTGGGCGCGATGTCGATCTTCAGCGTGTCGTCGATGTCTTCCAGGAGACGCTGCAGTTCCAGAATCGTCTTGCGCGGAATGATCACTTCCTGGCGCGCGAACGAGCCTTCAATTTTCATCGACGAAAACGCCAGACGGTGGCCGTCCGTTGCGACCGCCATCAACTGGTCGCCGTCCACCACCAGCAGCATGCCGTTCAGGTAGTAGCGAATGTCCTGCTGGGCCATTGAAAAATGGACCATGCCGAGCAACTGGCGGAACGTTTTCTGGGGAACCACCAGGTTCGCGCCGTAGTCTTTAGCTTGAGCGACGGTCGGGAACTCGTCGGCCGCGAGCGTTTGCAGCGCAAAGCGGCTCTTGCCGGATTGCACGGTCAAGCGCTTGTCGTTCAGCGTGAGCGTGACCTGCCCGTCGGGCATCGCGCGCAAGATGTCGAGGAGCTTTCTTGCTGCCACCGTGGTCGCGACCGAATCGCCGCCCACGCCGAAATCGGCGCGCGTGGTGATCTGCAACTCGAGGTCGGTCGACAGGAACGACACGTCCGGGCCGTTCTTGGTAATCAGCAAATTGGCGAGGATCGGCAACGTATGGCGGCGTTCGACGATGCCGCTCACGGTTTGCAGCGGCCTGAGGAGGTTATCGCGTTCGGTCTTGACCAGTTGCATAGAGTTCCTTCGTTGATATGACAGCCTGCGCGCCTGGCTTACCAGCTTTCCGGCACGCAGCCCCGGCCCCCCGCCGGCGCCACGCAGCGCCCGTCACGGCGTGAAATCCGCCCGCGGCCGCCGGGCGGTTAAACCTGTATTGTGCCTGAAAACGGAACCGCTTCCCTAAAATGGGGGCGAGTTCCGAAATAAACAGGTCGATTTTCCCATCGGCGCCGCCTAGCCCTTCAGCGTCTGCTCCAGGACGTGCAATTCGTGGTTCAGTTGCGCGTCCGTGCCGCGCTCGGCGGCGATTTTGCGCACCGCGTGCAGCACTGTGGTGTGGTCGCGCCCGCCGAACAGCTCGCCGATTTCCGGCAAACTTTTCTGCGTCAGCTCCTTCGCCAGATACATCGCGATCTGCCGCGGCCGCGCGATGTTCGCCGGACGCTTCTTCGAATACATGTCCGCGACCTTGATGCTGTAGAAGTCAGCGACGGTCTTCTGGATGTTTTCCACCGAAATCTGCCGGTTTTGCACGGTCAGCAGATCTTTCAGCGCTTCTTTCGTCAGTTCGATCGTGATTTCGCGGCCATGGAACTTCGAGTACGCGAGAATCTTGCGCAGCGCGCCTTCGAGCTCACGCACGTTCGAGCGCAGATGCTTGGCGACGAAGAACGCGACGTCTTCGTTCAGGCTTACGAATTCGGATTGCGCCTTGCGCATCAGAATCGCGACGCGCATTTCCAGTTCGGGCGGCTCGATCGCCACCGTCAGGCCGGAGTCGAAACGCGAGATTAGCCGATCGTCGATGCCGGAAATTTCCTTCGGATACGTGTCGCTGGTGATGATCACCTGCGCCTTGTTCGCGACCAGCGCCTCGAACGCGTAGAAGAATTCTTCCTGCGTGCGCGATTTGCCGGAGAAGAACTGAATATCGTCGATCAGCAGCAGATCGAGCGAGTGGTAGTAACGCTTGAAGTCGTCGAACGCCTTGCGCTGGTAGGCCTTCACCACGTCGGATACGTACTGTTCGGCGTGGATGTAGCGAATCCGCGCGCCAGCCTTGTCCATCAGAAGCTGGTTGCCGATCGCGTGGATCAGGTGGGTCTTGCCGAGGCCCACGCCGCCGTACAGGAACAGCGGGTTGTACGAGATGCCCGGATTGTCCGCGACCTGAATCGCCGCGGCGCGCGCCAGCTGGTTGGCCTTACCGGTCACGAAGTTGTCGAAGGTCAGCACGGGGTTGAGCTTCGAACGCTCGTACATCGAGTCGTTCTCGCCGTTGCCGTTCGAACTGGCGCTTTGGCCCGGACGCCACGTGCGGCGGGCGGCAGCCGCTTCGTTCGCGTCGAGGCTGGGGAGGTCGAGGTCGGCGGCATCGTCAGCCGCCGCGCGGGCGTTCGCATTGTGCGCGGCCATCGCGCCGTTGGCGCGCGCAGCGTGCGCTGCCTGCACGGCGCCGACGGCCGCGTCCACGGCGGCACCGCCGCCGTTCGAACCGGACGAATGGCCACCGCCCATCGAACCAGGCGCGGACGACGGACGCGCCTGAGCCGGCGCCGCGGGAGCGCGCATGCCGGCTTTCGGGTCCAGCACGAATTGCACATCGACCGGGGCCTGCCAGAAATCGCGGGCCATGTCCGCGATACGCCCGGAGAACTGGCTCTTGACCCAGTCGAGCTTGAAGCGGTTCGGCGCGGCAATACTGAGCGTGTTCGCAGCGGCGTCGAAGGCGACAGGGGCCAACGGTTTGATCCACGTCACGTACTGCTGGGGCGTGAGCTCACGCTCCAGCAATGCGGAACAGTGTTGCCAGAAATCGTTCATCGAGTTGCTGTCGTTATGGTGTGCACGGCGGTTCGCCGCTGCCCCTGTCGCGCGTACGCAACAAGGCCCTGAGCAGCCAGGCCAACCAGGCGCAATGGCTCCAGGCGCTTGTGCCACAAGGGTTTGCGGGACATGCGGGCCGGAGCGGCGTGCAGGATTTTTGGGAAGTAAGGCGAGATTCTAACGCCAAATCGGAGCCAAAAGGGAGTTATCCACAGGGACCGATCATCTGGCGGAGCGCGCCGGGCTCGCGGCCGAACCCGGCTAAACTATTGACGACCAACGGAAAACGGGTTTAAATAGCGGGTTCCGCGAAAACCAATTCTGTAGACCTCCGGCCATTGCGCTTTCAGCGATGATCGCGCGGTTATTTTTCGATCAAGTGAGAGCAACATGAAACGTACTTACCAGCCTTCCGTCACCCGTCGCAAGCGCACCCACGGCTTTCGCGTTCGCATGAAGACCGTCGGTGGCCGCAAGGTCATCAACGCACGTCGCGCGAAGGGCCGCAAGCGCCTCGCCATCTAAGGCAGGCGAGCGGATTGCGCGCTCCGTCTGTGCCAACAAGCGAAGCCCGCGGTGAAGCGGGAGCGGCTGGGGCGCAGCAACAAAGCTCGGTGCCGTTGCGAGTGCAAGCCGCCTTCCCCAAAGCCGCAAGGCTGCTGAAAACGGATGAATTTTCATCCGTTTTTCGTTTGCGTCCGTGGCGCCGCACCGCGCACTTCGTGGTGTACGGCCGGCCCACCGGCAAAGACGCTCGCCTGGGTCTCGTGATCGGCAAGAAGTATGCGCCGCGCGCGGCCACGCGTAATCTGGTACGTCGAATCGCGCGTGAGGCCTTCCGGCTGCGTCGCGCGGAATTCGGCGGTTGGGATGTGCTGCTGCGTTTGCACACGCGCTTCGACAAGAAGGCTTTGCCGAGCGCCTCGTCGCCGCCGTTGAGGGCGCTGTGCCGCAGCGAGATCGAGGCGCTGCTCGACAAGGCAGCGCGTGAAATTGTCCGTCGCGAGGCGCCGCCCGCGGAAGCGCCCAAGACGGAATGACGCTCAAGTGACCGCCCGTATTGCACGTATCGCAGCCCTGCTGCGCGGGTGTCGCCCGGTACTCCACGTTGCGCGGCGCCGTCAGGCCGCACCAGTCATGCAAACGGTACTCATCGCTTTATTGCGTTTCTACAAGGTTGCCGTCAGCCCCATGCTCGGCAACCGGTGCCGTTTTTACCCTTCCTGCTCTGATTACGCGCGCGAAGCAATCCAGTATCATGGCGCCGCGCGCGGGACTTATCTCGCCGCCAGGCGTATTTGCCGCTGCCACCCGTTTTCCGCGGGCGGCATCGATCTCGTCCCGCCTCCCACTTCTGAAAAGCGCTGACGCGCCGTTCCATCGACACTGAGACAACGCATGGATATCAAACGCACCGTCCTATGGGTCATCTTTTTCATGTCAGCTGTCATGCTGTTCGACAACTGGCAACGCGACCACGGACGCCCGTCGATGTTCTTCCCGAGCGCCACGCCGACCAAGACCGTCGGTAGCGCCGCACCGGGAACCACGACGCCGGGAACCCAGCCCGCCGATCTGCCGGCTACCAACGCAGCAGCGAACGCAGCAGCGCCGGGCAACGCGCCGGCGGCAACGCAGTCGCAACTGATCAAGTTCAGCACCGACGTCTATAACGGCGAAATCGACACCCGCGGCGGCACGCTGTCGAAGCTGTCGCTCGTCAAGCAAGGCGACGGCAAGCAGCCCGATCTGGTCATCACGCTGTTCGACCGCACCGCGAACCACACGTATCTGGCGCGCACGGGCCTGCTCGGCGGCGATTTCCCGAACCATAACGACGTCTACACGCCGCTGCCGAACCAGCCGCACGATCTGACGGGCGACGCCAAGTCGTTCCAGCTCAGCTTCGAGTCGCCGGTGAAAGGTGGCGTGAAGGTCATCAAGACCTACACGTTCACGCGCGGCAGCTATGTGATCGGCGTCGACACGAAGATCCAGAACGTCGGTACGGCGCCGGTGAGCCCGTCGGTCTATATGGAACTGGTGCGCGACGACCAGCCGGTGGAAACGCCGCGCTTCTCGCACACGTTCATCGGACCGGCTGTCTACACTGAGCAGCATCACTTCCAGAAGATCGACTTCAGCGACATCGACAAGAACAAGGCGACCTTCGCGGACTCGGCCGACAACGGCTGGATCGCGATGGTGCAGCACTACTTCGCATCGGCGTGGCTTCCGCAGCAAGGCGCGAAGCGCAAGATCTACGTCGAGAAAATCGATCCGGCGCTGTATCGCGTCGGCGTGCAGCAGCCGGTGGCGACCATCGCGCCGGGGCAAACGGTCGACGTCTCCGCGCGTCTGTTCGCCGGTCCGGAAGAAGAGCGCATGCTCGAGGGCATCGCGCCGGGTCTGGAACTGGTGAAGGACTACGGCTACGTGACGATCATCGCGAAGCCGCTCTTCTGGCTGCTCGAGAAGATCCACGGCTACGTCGGCAACTGGGGCTGGGCGATCGTGCTGCTCACCGTGCTGATCAAGGCCGTGTTCTTCCCGCTGTCGGCCGCGAGCTACAAGTCGATGGCGCGGATGAAGGCGATCACGCCGCGTATGCAGGCGCTGCGCGAACGCTTCAAGGGCGATCCGCAGAAGATGAACGCCGCGCTCATGGAGTTGTACAAGACCGAGAAGGTCAATCCGTTCGGCGGCTGTCTGCCGGTCGTGATTCAGATTCCGGTGTTCATCTCGCTGTACTGGGTGCTGCTGTCGTCGGTGGAAATGCGCGGCGCGCCGTGGATTCTGTGGATTCACGATCTGTCGCAACAGGATCCGTTCTTCATCCTGCCGGTGCTGATGGCCGTCTCGATGTTCCTGCAGACCAAGCTGAACCCCACGCCGCCGGACCCGGTTCAAGCCAAGATGATGATGTTCATGCCGATCGCGTTCTCGGTCATGTTCTTCTTCTTCCCGGCGGGTCTGGTGCTGTACTACGTGGTGAACAACGTGCTGTCGATTGCCCAGCAGTACTACATCACGCGGATGATGGGTCAGTCGAAGCCGAAAACGGCCTGATGTTTGCCTGATGGATGCGGGCGGTAATGCTCGCCCGTCAGGCTGGCGAAAACCAAAGTGGCTTCAACAAAAAGCAGCCGCTAAAAAAGCCGCCCGGTGCAAACCGGGCGGCTTTTTCATTGGCGCCGCGTTGAAACTCGTGCGACGCGCCGGTTACTCTTCGCCAGTGTCTTCACCGTAAAACCGCACGATCATTTCCTCGACCAGAAAGCGGTCCTTCGGGGTCAGCGATGCGATCTTGGAGGCGAGTTCGATCGTCTCAGGCGTCGGCGGATATTTCTCGCCGCGCGCCAGCGGCCTCGCGTTCACGCCCGGCGACGGTCCGTAATGAAGCCAATGCTCCTTGACGTTCAACCATTCGGCCAAGGTGCGCAACTTATCGGGCTTCGGGATCGTCGTACCCGTGAGCCACTTATGAGCGGTCTGCGGAGTAACGGGCCGCTCACCGTGATATCGAAGATTAAACTGTTCGGCAAGCTTGGTCCCGCCGCGAATCTTCAGCGGCTCCAGGAGTTCCTTCAACCTCTTGGCGAAGGCGGCTTTTTCTTTGTCGGTTGGCATGGGCCAGATTGTGCAATTCGGCGCGCACCCAGTTGACAACCTGACAAGCTTAGGATTTGCGTATTTGAGATAAATTTAGCTTGTAACCCGCTCCACGCAAAGCGCTTAGACAGATAGCGGTTTTCTGATCTTTTCCTTGTCGGATATGGCCTGATTGCACTCGTTTGTCCTATCGCATCTCAGTTTTTCTCAAAGAAAAGCAGTAACAATCCTAGCTCACCTAAGATAAATCCCAATCGTCGGGTAAAAGCGGTGCCAGCAATCAACGGCAGCGCCGCGCGGCGGTCGTTGCAGGCGCCCGCGTTACAATGCCTCGCGCCGCGTCGACCCGCGCTGCGCCTCCCTCCCCTACGTTTTTTGCCACGCTTCCATGCTGACCACCGACTCCGATCCCATCGTCGCCATCGCCACCGCGCCCGGACGAGGCGGCATCGGCGTCGTGCGGATTTCGTTCGGCCGCGCCGGAGAGGCGGCGGCCCAGCCGCTCATGCTGGCGCTCATCGGCCAGACGCTTGCGCCCCGCCACGCGAGCTACGTGCCCTTCCTCGACGACACCGGCAACGCGCTCGACCGCGGCATCGCGTTGTACTTTCCGGCGCCGCACTCGTACACCGGCGAACACGTGCTCGAGTTGCAGGGCCACGGCGGTCCGATCGTGCTGCAACTCGTGCTGCAGCGTTGCATCGACGCCGGCCGCGCGTTCGGTCTGCGTCTCGCCGAGCCAGGTGAATTCACGCGCCGCGCCTTTCTCAACGACAAGCTGGATCTGGCGCAAGCCGAAGCCGTCGCCGATCTGATCGAGGCCAGCACCGAGGCCGCCGCGCGCTCGGCGGGCCGCTCGCTCGACGGCGCGTTTTCGCGCGACATCCACGCTTTGGTCGAAGAGGTGATCACGCTGCGCATGCTGGTCGAAGCGACGCTCGATTTCCCGGAAGAGGAAATCGACTTCCTCGAAGCCGCCGACGCCCGCGGCAAGCTCGCGCAAATTCGCGAGCGGCTTGCGCTCGTGCTGAGCGAGGCACGACAAGGGGCGTTGCTGCGTGAGGGGCTGTCGGTGGTGCTCGCGGGGCAGCCGAACGTCGGCAAGTCGTCGCTGCTGAACGCGCTCGCCGGCGCGGAACTGGCGATCGTCACGCCGATCGCCGGCACCACCCGCGACAAAGTCGCGCAGACCATTCAGATCGAAGGCATTCCGCTGCACGTGATCGACACCGCCGGCCTGCGCGACACCGAAGACGAGGTGGAAAAGATCGGCATCGCGCGCACCTGGAGCGAAATCGAACGCGCGGACGTGGTGCTGCATCTGCTCGACGCACGCACCGGCATGACCGCTGGGGACGAGACGATCGGGGAGCGCTTTCCGCGCGGCGTGCCGGTGGTGCGCGTGCTGAACAAGACGGACCTGACCGACCTCGCGCCGGCGGTGAATGCGCTCGATCCCGACCTCGAGCTCAGCGAAGTGCGTTTGTCGGCGAAACAGGGCGACGGCGTCGCGCTGCTGCGCGACGAGTTGCTGCGGATCGCCGGCTGGCAAGCGGGCGCGGAAAGCGTCTACCTCGCGCGCGAGCGGCATCTGATTGCGCTGCGCGCGGCCGAGGAACATCTGGCAACGGCAGCCGCGCACGCCGATCAGAATTCGCAGGCGCTCGATCTGTTCGCCGAAGAACTACGTCTCGCACAGGATCAGTTGAACTCGATCACCGGCGAATTCAGTTCCGATGACCTGCTGGGAGTGATTTTCAGCAGGTTCTGCATCGGCAAGTAGCGGGCGCTTGTGTTTTCCGACGCTCCGGCTTGAAATAAAAGGCTCAGGCGGGCTTCTTCCCAACCACCGCAGTAAGTCGTCAATCCCTCCTGGTTGACCCAAAAAGCGCAGAATCTTTGGTACACAGACGCCGCAAGGTTTAAAATCGCGGCTGCCCCATGTATCACCGAGTCGAGCATGCCCAAACTAGCCGTCCCCCTTACCGAAAGCCAGATCCGCGCGCTCGAACCGCGCGCGGCCCGCTACTCCGTCGCCGACGGCAACGGTCTCGTGATCGAAGTCATGACGACCGGCACCAAGGTTTGGCGCTTCCGCTATTCGCTGGGCGGCAAGCGGCAGCCGCTCGCCACGATCGGCGATTACAGGATGATCTCGCTGCGCGTCGCGCGCGCGAGAGCGCAGAAGTATGCGGAGATGGTCGCGCAAGGCATTTCACCGGTAGCCACTGCGCGTCGCGACCGCGGCGCGGAAAGCAAGGCAGACGTGCTGCGGGAAGCCGCCGAGCTTTATCTCACGACGGAAATGGCCGGCAAATCGGAAGAATATCGCCGCACCACGCGGCGCGCGCTCGACAAGGACGTGTTGCCCGCCATTGGCGGCAAGCCGATCAAAGCGGTGACTTCCGACGACATCGTCACGATATGCGACAGAATCAAAAGCCGTGGCTCGCCGAAAATGGCGCTGCACACGCGCAATGTGGTCAAGCGTCTCTACGAGTATCTGATCGCCCGCCAACTCGCAGCCGCCAACCCGGCCGAAGTCATTCCGGCGCGCTCCATTGCCACCGTCGACAGCCGCACCCGCGTGCTCACCGGAGACGAAATCGGTGCGATGCTCCGCGCGATCGACGCGTCGAGCATTCGCCGTCCGCTGAAGCTGGCGCTGCACCTGCTGGTGCTGACGATGGTGCTGACGATGGTGCGCAAATCCGACCTGGTGGAGTCCACGTGGGCCGAATTCGATCTGGACCAGGCGCTGTGGACGATACCCGCCGCTCGCCTGAATAAGGACCGGGACCAACGCGTGTATCTCGCGCATCAGGCGGTCGCCATGCTGCGCGAGCTTCATCACGCGAGGGCCGGCCGAAACTTCGTATTCCCGAGCGTCAGAGGCGACGATCGGCCCATCGCCAGAAGCACGCTGAATCAAGCGGTCAAGGCGCTTGGGCTCGACGTGGAGCATTTCGTTTTGCATGACTTCCGGCGCACGGCGTCGGCGCATCTGCGCGAAATGGCGCAACAGTCGGATGCGCGTGAGGGCTCGGCGCACCAGCCCAAGGGTGCGGAACATGCAGCCGAGCAGCGTCGAATCGCGCAGCGTTGGGCAGACTTTGTCGATGCGCAGATTGAAGGCGCCGCAAAGCGATGACCGGCTCGTGCCGACAAGCGATGCCACGGTTCGGCCTCGTCACCGTCTGCGCGAGTCGAGCCAGTTGGTACACAACGACCAATGCAATGAACTCAACGCCTTGCCAATAAAAGAAAATCTGCTTCTTCGTCAGGTTCTCAAAGCTGAAGGTTCAGCGATACTCCGGCGCTCGCCACGAACCCATCACGCCCTCCTTTCTTCCCGCTTTTCATCGCCTACACTGAAGCAGTGACCCAACTCATAAGGAGGCTCCATGTCTGAATCGTTGATCGCTTATTTGCTGGGGCCTCTCGTCATGCTGCTCGTCGGCGTCGCTATCTGGGCAGCGTCGCACTATCACCAGAAGACAAGGCCGCAGCGACTGGAGCGTTGGCTCGATACGCATTACGCGGAGTGGCTGCATCACAAACACTGAACGACGGGCCCCAAAAAAGGCCGTTCCTGCTCGACGCAGGAACGGCCTTTTACGTTTAGCGCGCGCATCGGCTGCACGCGCCGTGCGCTTACCAACCCGGTTGAGGCTCTGAATAACCATACCGTCCGGGCGGCGGCGCACCGCACGCGACATACGCGCGCTGGTACTGGTCATAGCAGTATCCCGGCGGCGGCCCCGCGTAGGCCGGAGCCGGCTGATACACCGGCTGCGCGTACACAGGCTGCTGGTATGCGACCACCGGCGCCGGATTCAGCACGGACGTCACCACGGCGCCGAGCACCGCACCGCCGATCAGCGCGCCGACCACGTCGCCGCCACCATTGCCATGAGCCGAGGCTTGCCCAGCCACGCTCAGACTCCCGACCATCAACAACGCCACTGCAATCTTTTTCATGTTGGACTCCCGCCGTTCAGGCATGGAACAGATTGTGGACGGCGCGGGCGGAAATAGATGCCGCAAGTGGTAACGGGGCATTACCGGTGTAACGCTTGAGCAGACACCCCATCGGGTTGTATCGCGCGAAACGGGATGGGAAAAATCAGATGGCGGTGAGCGGTTGATCGATCAGCATTGCCACGAAGCCGCGCCAGCAGGCGCATCGCCCCGGTATTTGCGGCGCGCTTCGGTGAGCACGCTTGCTTCGATTGCTCCCTCGTCCGCCAGCGCCTTCAACGCCGCGATCACGATCGCCTTGCGGTCGACTTCGAAGAACTCGCGCAACGCCTGGCGTGTGTCGCTGCGCCCGAACCCGTCGGTGCCGAGCGTCACATAGCGCCGAGGCACGTATGCGCGGATCAGTTCGGGCACCGCGCGAACGTAGTCGGTCGCGGCGATGATCGGGCCTTGCGATGCTTGAAGCGCCTTCGTGACGTACGGCATCTCCGCTGCCTCGCCAAGACGCTCGTTTCTCTCCGCGGTCATTCCATTGCGTTGCAACTCGGTGAAGCTGGTCACGCTCCACACGGCGGCGTCGATGTGCCAGTCGTCCCGAAGCATCCGCTGTGCCGCGACGACTTCGCCGAGAATTGCGCCGGCGCCGAGCAATTGCACCTTTGCCATTGAAGCCGCCTCTTGCACGTCAGCATCTAACCTATAAATGCCCTTGAGAATGCCCTCGCGCAACGCCTGCAAGTCGCCGCCCGGCACCGACGGCTGCGCGTAATTCTCGTTCATCACGGTGACGTAATAGAAAACGTCGCGCTGCGCTTCGACCATCTCGTGCATGCCTTCGTCGACGATCGCGGCGAGCTCGTAGGCAAACGCCGGATCGTACGCGCGGCAATTCGGAATCGTCGACGCCGCCAGGTGGCTCGTGCCGTCCTGATGCTGCAAGCCCTCGCCGCCGAGCGTCGTCTTGCCCGACGTCGCGCCGATCAGGAAGCCGCGTGCGCGCTGATCCGCCGCCGCCCAGATCAGGTCGCCGATGCGCTGAAAACCGAACATCGAGTAGTAGATGTAGAACGGCAGCATCGGCAAGTTGTGCACGCTGTACGAGGTCGCCGCCGCGATCCATGACGACACGGCGCCCGCTTCAGAAATGCCCTCTTCCAGAATTTGCCCCTTCGTATCCTCGCGGTAATACAGCATCGAACCGAGGTCTTCCGGTTCATACATTTGCCCGAGCGGCGAATAGATCCCGACCTGGCGGAACATGTTCGCCATGCCGAACGTGCGCGCCTCGTCGGCGACGATCGGCACCACCCGCGGACCCACTTCGCTGTCCTTGAGCAGCGCGGTCAGCATGCGCACCAGCGCCATTGTCGTGGACATCTCGCGGCCGTTCGCGTCCAGCGCGAATTGTCCCCAGGAGGACATCGGCGGGACGGTCAGCCCCGCCGATGCAACTCTCCGCCTTCTGGGCAGATAGCCCCCCAGGGCAGCCCGGCGAGCATGCAGGTATTGCATCTCGGGGCTGTCTTCCGCTGGTTTGTAAAACTTCACCTGTTCGACGTCCGCGTCCGTGAGCGGCAGGCGGAAGCGGTCGCGAAACGCCTTGAGGTCGTCGAAACCGAGTTTCTTTTGTTGATGCGTGGTCATGCGGCCCTGGCCCGAGGCGCCCATGCCGAAGCCCTTCATCGTCTTCGCGAGGATCACCGTCGGCTGGCCGCGATGCGCGAGCGCCTTCGCATACGCCGCGTGCAGCTTGCGCACGTCGTGACCGCCGCGGCGCAGGCGGTCGATGTCGTCGTCGGAGAGTTGCGCGGCGAGCGCCGCCAGCTCCGGGTTCTGGCCGAAGAAGCGCTCGCGGTTGTACGCGCCGTCGTTCGCCGAGAAAGTCTGGAACTGGCCGTCGACGGTATGCGCGAACGCGCGCAGCAAGGCGCCGCTGCGGTCGCGCGAGAACAGCGCGTCCCAGTCCGCGCCCCACACCACCTTGATCACGTTCCAGCCCGCGCCGATGAAGTGCGCTTCCAGTTCGTCGATGATGCGGCCGTTGCTGCGCACCGGACCGTCGAGGCGCTGCAGATTGCAGTTGATCACGAACACGAGGTTATCGAGCCCCTCGCGCGCGGCGAGCGAAAGCGCGCCGGTGGATTCCGGCTCATCCATCTCGCCGTCGCCGAAAAAGCCCCACACCTTGCGGCCTTCCGTCTGCGCGAGGCCGCGGTTGGCGAGGTAGCGCATGAAACGCGCTTGATAAATCGCATTGATCGGGCCGATGCCCATGGAGCCGGTCGGGAACTGCCAGAAATCCGGCATCAGCCACGGATGCGGGTACGAACACAAACCCGGACCGCCGATCTCGCGGCGATAGTGCTGCAGATTGTCTTCGGACAGGAAACCTTCGAGGTACGCCCGCGCATACACGCCCGGCGACGAATGCGGCTGAAAATACACGAGGTCGCCCGTGCCCTCCTCGCCGCCCGGCGCCGCGGCCCGGAAGAAATGATTGAAGCCGACTTCGAACAAATCCGCCGCCGACGCATAGCTCGCGATATGGCCGCCGAGTTCGCCATATGCCTTGTTCGCGCGCACCACCATCGCGAGCGCATTCCAGCGCAGCGCGCCCGCGAGCTTCTCCTCGAGCTCGAGATTGCCCGGATAGCGCGGCTGCTGGTCGAACGGAATCGTGTTCTGGTATGGCGTGACATTGGTGCGCGCCGATTCGACGCCCACCGACAGCGCGTGGCTCGCGAGCCTGTCGAACAGGAACTGCGCGCGTTCGCGGCCGACATGCGCGACCACCGCGTCGAGCGCCTCCAGCCATTCGGCGGTTTCCTGCGGGTCGATGTCCTCATGCCGCGCGCCGTCAACGCCTTGCGCGCGCTGAACATTCAAGGACCGCAACTGCTCGCTACCACTGGACAAATCCGTCATGGCACCACTCCCGCATCGACGCGTTCGGTTCAAGATCGAGTGAGTCAATGGTAACCATGCATCCACAAAATGAGCGTCTCATTTGCTTGTGATGCCGCGCTACGATAGGCTATTTATTCCGGATTTCGCATCTTCCACGGAATATTTCATCTATGACCACGCCACCCAGACGGCTCGACCGAATCGACATCGGCATCCTGAGTCAGTTGCAGCAGAACGCGCGCATCACCAATGCGGATCTCGCCCGCGCGGTGAATCTGTCGCCGACGCCGTGCTTTAACCGCGTGCGCGCGCTCGAAAAGCTTGGCCTCTTCAAGCAGCAAGTCACGTTGCTGAACCCGGAGCCTTTGGGGCTGCGCATCAACGTGTTCATTCAGGTGAGTCTGGAAAAGCAGGTGGAAGACGCGCTGCTGCGTTTCGAGCAGGCGATTTCGGAGCGCCCGGAGGTGATGGAGTGCTATCTGATGACGGGCGATGCCGACTATCTGTTGCGCGTGGTGATGCCGGACATGCAGACGCTGGAACGTTTCATCGTCGATCATCTGACGAAGATTCCGGGCATCTCCAATATCCGCTCGAGCTTTGCGCTCAAGCAGGTGCGCTATAAGACGGCGCTGCCGCTGCCGTCGTCGGGACTGACGCTAGCCGATCCCGACGACGTTGCGACCGACTGGCGATAAGCTGCCTTCAAGCGGCCGCGGTGCCGCGTGTATAACGCGCGGCGGGCACCTTATGCGACAGATTCGGCTGAAGCTGCTGGCGCGCGCTGTTAAAGCGCTCCCAATCCGCGGCATCCGGCAGTGACGGGATCGTCACCAGTTCGCCCTGGTCGAGACCGGCGAGCGCGGCGTCCACCATGTCCTCGGCGCTCATCACGATCTGCTCGGGCAGATGCTCGATCGCCAAGCCCGCGCGGTCCCAGAACGCCGTGCCCGTCGCACCCGGCAGCACGGCTTGCAGCCGCACGCCCTTGGCGCCCACTTCGTGATGCAGCGACTGCGTCAGGTTCAGCACATACGCCTTCGTCCCGCTATAAGTCCCGTTCAGCATCTCCGGCGACAGCGCCACGATCGACGAGATATTGATCACGGTGCCATTGCCCCGTTCCACGAAGCCAGGCACGGCCGCGGCCGTCAGGCGCGTGAGCGCGGTCACGTTCAGTTCGATCATGGTTTCGAGCGCGTCCACGTCGGAGTCGATCAGCGAGGCCGTCGCGCCAACGCCCGCGTTGTTCACCAGCATGGTGATGCCGCGATCCGTGCGCAGCCGCTCCTCGATGCGGCGCACGTCGGCCTTCACGGTCAGATCGGCGCCGACGGTATCCACATGGCGGCCGGTTTCCTTCGTCAGACGCTCCGCGAGGCTGTTCAGCCGCTGCACGTCGCGCGCCACCAGAATCAGGTCGTAGCCGCGCCGTGCAAGGCGGTCCGCATACACCGCGCCGATGCCCGACGATGCGCCCGTCACCAATGCCGCGCCCTTGTTTGCTTGCGTTGCCATTTGAAACTCTCCTTACGGGCTCGGCATATTCGCGCCTGCGCCCTGTTTCGATGAATAGGAAAACTTGCGACCTCCGCCGCCGCGCTGTTTTTCGGCGGACATTGCGGTGTTGACGAGGCAAGTCTAGGCGCGTAGCCTGCTGTCTCAAATGTCGTATTTACCTCGTTTCAGGACATCGCGATGAAGCGCATTGGCGTGGTGGTTTTTCCAGGCTTCCAGATTCTCGATATGGTGGCGATCTCGGTGTTCGAACTGGCGAACCTGCAGGCCAGCCAGCCGGAGTACGAGGTGGAGGTCATTTCCGAGTACGGCGGAATGGTGCGCAGTTCGTCCGGCGTCGCGATCGCCACGCAGCCGTTCGGCGATCCGGCGTACGACACCGTGGTAGTCACGGGCGCGATGCAGATCGCGCCGTCGTCGCCGGGCATGCTGGCGTTTTTGAACGATGCGCTCGCCGCGTCGCGCCGCACCACGAGCATTTGCACCGGCGCCTTCGTGCTGGCCGAAGCCGGCATTCTCGACGGCCGCCACGCCACCACGCACTGGGCTCACACACGCGAACTGCAGCGGCGCGTTCCGGACGCGCGCATCGACGAAGACCGCATCTTTATCGTCGACGGTTCAGTGTGGACCTCGGCCGGCATGACGGCGTGCATCGATCTGTGCCTCGCGCTAATCGAAAACGATCTCGGCGTGGACGTCTCGCGCGCGATCGCCAGGAAGCTCGTGGTCTATCACCGGCGCGCCGGCGGCCAGTCGCAGTTTTCGGCCATGCTGGATCTGGAGCCGAAATCCGACCGCATCCAGAATGCGCTCTCGTATGCCAAAAGCCATCTGCGCGAGCCGTTGACGGTCGAACAGCTCTCCGACGTCGCGCACCTGAGTCCGCGACAATTCAGCCGTGCGTTTCGCGACGAAACGCGCCAATCACCGGCCAAAGCCATCGAGGCGCTGCGCGTGGAAGCCGCGCGCGCGATGCTCGAAGCGGGCCGCCATTCGATGGAAGCGGTGGCCGCCGAAACCGGCTTTGTCGATACCGAACG
>Ga0137385_10000981_pt1 | contig 23749 bp, 19 predicted proteins | sample SagtaG_FD_104921 | JGI IMG/M metagenome (GOLD analysis project Ga0137385, IMG submission 104921) | Vadose zone soil microbial communities from Sagehorn Ranch, Mendocino, California, USA - Sage2_R_80_16 metaG | ecosystem: Environmental > Terrestrial > Soil > Vadose zone | place: USA: California... | reverse complement strand
CCACGCTGCTGGTGTGCCAGGTGACGCCCGCGGTCGGGCGGCCCTGCTGGCCCGCGATGACGACCATGGCCCGTGCCCAGTCGACCCGCTGGGCGCGCAGCCAGCGGGTGATCCGGTAGCTGATGTCCATGCCGGCCAGGAAGAACGTCGCGATCATCATGTCGTTGATGGGCACGGGCAGTTCGACGTCGCCGCCGCCCGCGAGGTAGTCCGACCGGAGTGTCTCCGGCGTCAGGTAGTCCTCGTCGGCCAGTGCGGCGGTCAGGTAGCGGGCGGTCACGGCGCAGGTGTAGTCGATCATGTCGGCGATCTCGCGCTCGCGACCCCGGTAGGCCTGCACCGCGATCGTGTCCCGCCACAGTTCGGTGCTGTTCGCGGCCCTGGTGGCCTTCACCCCGCCCAGTAGGCGTTCCGCGTCCGGTCGCCATGACCCGTCGCCGAGCAGGGCGCGGATGTTGACCAGGCTCGCGACCGCGGGACCGACGTGGGACACCGCGGTCAGTTCCTTGAACCCTCGGGAGGACATGCGGAACGGCTCGACCGTCGGTGGCCGGCCGTCGCCGGGGTAGAACGCGATGTCGGTGCTGGTCGCGGCGACCAGTGGGTCGCGGTGGGCGCGGTCGGTGACGGCGCGGCCCAGATGTCGGCCGATGCTGTCGGGACCGGCCGTGTAGACGGCGAACAGGTCGATGAGTTCCGGGCTCTCATGGGCTGTCATCGTTCCTCAGTCCTGTTCGGTGAACCGGTAGATCACCGTGTCCGTCTGGAAACGGACATCGGCGCTCAGCGAGTTCGACACCGCGACGAGCGGCCCCCGGTCGTCGGCGTACACGGCGACATCGGTGCCGCCGAACGTGGGAAACTCCTCGACGACGGCCAGTTTCCCGTCCTGCCACTGGTAGAGCTGCGAGGTCAGGGCGGTCGTCGGCGCGGCGGGCCTGCCGAGGATGAAGTTGACCCGGACCACGTACGGGCCGTGCTTTCCTTGCAGCACCGCCCATTCGCGGGCGCCCGGCCCGTCCAGGGTCTGGTACTCGACGAAACTCCGGCCGTCCCAGCGCAGCAGCCGGGACGAGCCGAGCAGGTCGGCCACCAGCAGGTAGTCGTCCCCGTCGGCGTGGAACGTGGCGAAGGCGCGCCCGTGCTCGTCGAGCAGGTTCTGGTGGGTCACGAAACGGTGGCCGTCCCAGCGGTACAGGCGCGAGGGCGCGACGTGGTCGGCGTGCGCCAGGAAGTCGATGCCGGCCACGGAGAACGCGTGCCAGTTGTAGGCCCACCGGGACGGGATGTCCTGGAAGTGCTGGAACGCGCTGCCGTCCCACCGGAAGATCCGCGACGGCCGGCTCAACGACTCGGTGCCGGGCAGCGCGACACCCTGGGCCAACGCGAGGAAGTGCTGGCCGGCCACGGTGAAATGGCGCCACTGTTTGGCCGCGAAGCCGGGAAAAGGTTGGAACGGCTCGAAACGCCACCCGTTCCAACAATGGACCATGGACTCGACGTCGAATCGGTACGGGTCGTGGCCGCTGCGGATGCTCGCCGTGGCCAGGAAGGCGCGGCCGTCGATGCGGAAGAACTCCGCGTCCTCGCCACCGGGTACCGGGACCTTGTCGAAGGGCTCGTAGCCATCGGCGGTCAGCCGCATGACCAGCAGGTCGGTGTCGCTGTCCCCGCCGTTCATGTGCGCAGGCTGCCCCGGTATGTCGTAGGCGAGCTGCGGCACGGCGAGCAGCGACAGCCCGTTGAGCTCGAACGGCTCGACGGCCCGCGCGCCGGACGTGGGAATGCGGCTCCACTCGGTGAGATACATGCGACTACGTCCTTCCTGGGACAGCACCGAAGAACACGTCCATCAGGTTCGGCCGGTCCCGAACCTCGTCGGCGGTGCCGGTGAGCGCGACCCGGCCGGCGCTCATCACGGTGGCGTGGCCGGCCAACGTCAGTCCGAATCGGACGTTCTGTTCGACCATCAGCACGGTGACGCCGTCGGCGTTCATGGCGCGCACGCTGTCGCGGATGATCGCCAGGCTGGCCGGGTCGAGCCCGAGCGTGGGCTCGTCGAGCAGCACGACCTTCGGGTCGAGCATCATCGCGCGGGCGAATTCCACGGCCCGGCGCTGACCGCCGGACAGCGCACCGGCCGGGGTGTCCGGACGTTCTCGCAGCAGCGGGAATCGTTGCGCGAGTTGGTCGTAGCGTTGCTCGACGTGTTTGCGTCGCTTGCGGTGGATGTAGGCGCCCAGCAACACGTTCTGCCGCACGGTGAGCTTCGCGAACAGCCCGTTGCGTTGCGGCACTTGCACGACACCCGCGTGCAGGATCGTCGCGGGCGGTTTGCCGGTGAGGTCGACACCGTCGATGCTGATCGACCCCTGGCGCGGCCAGAGCAGGCCGCTGATCGTTTTGAGCACGGTCGACTTGCCGGCCCCGTTGGGTCCGACGACGCAGTTGATCGAACCTCGCGCCACCCGCAGGTCCACGCCACGCAGGATGTCCAGGCCGCCGTAACCGGCCCACAGCCCTTCGATGTGGATCATGACCGCACCGCCGGCAGGACGGAGTCGCCGAGATACGCGTCCACGACGGCGACGTCCGCGCTGACCTCGGCAACCGAGCCGTGCGCGATGACGTTCCCGTTCGCCAGCACGCAGACCCGTTGGCACAGGTCGGCGATGAAGGCCAGGTCGTGCTCGACCAGCAGGATGCCGACCCCACGCTGGTGCAGCGACCGGACCAGGTCCGCCAGGCGTGCGGACAGCGCCGGGCTGATGCCGGCGGCCGGCTCGTCCAGCATCACCAGGACCGGATCCAGCCAGAGCACCTGCGCCAGCTCGACCAGTTTTCGTTGGCCGTAACTGAGATCGGCGGGACTGCTGTCCGCATACGCCGCCAGGCCAAGGTTGTCCAGGACACCGAGCGCGCGGGCGCGTTCGACCGGGGTGACGCGGGTGGACCACAGATGGTGCCGCTCGGGCACGACGAGGTTCTCGACCACGGTGAGGCTGCCGAACAGGCGGGGGAGTTGGTAGGTGCGCGCGAGTCCGGCGTGTGCGCGGGCCGGACGGCTGGCGTGGTCCAGGCTGCGGCCAGCGAGGGTGATACTGCCGTCGCGGCTGGGGATCGTGCCGTCGATCAGGTTGAACAGCGTCGTCTTGCCCGAGCCGTTGGGGCCGATCAGACCGGTGATCTCGTGCCGTGGCACGGTCAGGTCCACACCGTCGACCGCACGCAGGCCGCCGAACGACTTGCGCAGCCCACGAACCACGAGCACATCCGACGGCTCGACCGGGCGCGCAGCGGGCACCGGCACGTGGGCGGGCTGGACCGGCACGGGCGGCCGCGTGGGCAGCAGTCGGGACAGGACCGGCAGGACACCGCGCGGCAGGAAGATCGCCACGGCGCCGAGCAGGCCGCCGAACAGCAGCAGCCGAATGGCGCCCGCGTCCGAGCCGCCGAGGCTGGTGCTGGTGAGGTTGCTGATCGGCGCCACGATGAACGCGCCGAGCACCGGACCCCACACCGTGCCACGGCCGCCGAGCAGCACCGCGAGCACGATCAGCACGCTCGTGATGATGTCGAACACGGCCGCCGTGTTCAGGAACGTGACGTAGTAGGCGTAGATGCCGCCCGCGATGCCGACGAACGTCCCGCCGAGCACGAACGCGATCATCTTGTAGACCGCCGTGCGCAGCCCGAGGCCGGCTGCCTTGTCCTCGTCGTCCCGGATCGCGAACAGGCCCATGCCCAGCTTGCTGCGCCGAACCCAGGCTGCCACGGCCACGGTCACCACGAGCAAGCCCAACATCGGGTAGTAGAACGGCCAGTCCTGATAGGACAGACTCCACGTCGGCAGCGGCAGCGCGAGGCCCTGGCTGCCGCCGGTCAGGCCGGACAGGGTCGTGGCGGCGACACCAACCAGTTGCAGCGCCGCGAACGTGACGATCACGAAGTACATGCCCCGCGTGCGTCGCGTGACCAGGCTGAGCAGCGCGGCAGCTGTCGCAGCCACCAGACCCCCCACGAAACAGCCGAGAAACGGTGACACGTGGTCCTTCGCGGCGAGGATGCCCGTGGTGTACGCGCCGAGGCCGACGAAGAGACTGTTGCCCAGCGACAGGTAGCCCGCGTAGCCGCCCATGATGTTCCACCCGCTGGCGCCGATGGCCAGCATGAACGTCACGATCAGCATGTTCTGGTAGTAGATGTCGCCCGACACCAGGGGAAAGGCGATCAACGCCGCCAACGCGACCGGGATCCACGCGCGGCGCAGCGGTGTGCATTTCTCCCGCCATCCCGCCCAGGTGATCATGAGGCCGCGTCCTGTCGGGTCAGCCGGGTGAACAGGCCCTGCGGCCGGATGGTCAGGACGACCAGGATCAGCAGCGTCGGCACCGCGGTCGCCCAGCGCACCGACACGTACGCCGTGGTCAGCGACTCGGCCACGCCGAGCAGCACCCCGGCCGCGAACGCGCCGGCCACACTGCCGAGGCCGCCGAGGATCACCACGCTCAACGTCAGGCCGAGCCAGGCGTCCTGCGTGTCCGGGGTGAACTGGTAGAGGAAGCTCAGCGCGGCACCACCGAACGCGGTCGAGCCGGTCGCGATGGCGAAGATCCACGCCCCGACCCGCGCCGGTTCGATCCCGACCAGCCGGGCGCCCTCCGGGTTCTCCGACGCGGCCGTGATCGCGTGGCCCAGCCAGGTCCGTTTGATCGTCTGCCGCAGCGCCACCGTGATCACGATCGCCAGCAGGCACGCGTACAACTGGGCACGCGGGACGACCAACTGTCCGATGTGGATCGCCTGGTTGAAGTAGACCGGGGTGGTCGTCTTCTGGTTGGGCCCCCAGATCAGCGCCAGGAACGCCTCGGTGATCAGGGCCAGCGCGAACGTGGCCACGATGGTCAGGCCAGGGTCGATGCGCTCCAGTCGCTCGATCACGAGCTTGTAGACCACGAGCCCGAGCGCTGCCATCGGGAGCATCACCACGAACGCGGCCAGGATCGGGTCGAGCCCGAAGTGCTGCCAGAGCGCGTAACACAGGTAGGTGGACACGATCAGGAACGCGCCCTGCGCCATGTTCACGATCTTCATGACGCCGAACGTCAACGTGAGGCCGGTCGCCATCAGCGCGTAGACACCGCCGATGAGGATGCCGAAGACGAGGGCCTGACCGAGTTCGATCATGAGGCGGACCAGGCCGGCTTGGGGTTGACGATCGTGGTGCTGGTCGCGGCCTGCTTCGGCGCGACGACCTGGAGCGTGCCGCCCTGCCACTGCGTCAGCAGCCCGGTGCCCAGCGGATCGCCGGTGGCGTCCCATTTCAGCGGTCCGACGATCGTGTTGACCGTGTGGGTGTGCAGCCAGTCGGCGAGCGCCTTCTGATCGATCCGGCCTACCGCCTTGACGGCCGCCGCCAGCACCTGGCCTGCGGTGAAGGAGTTGGCCGCGTCCTCGGATGGCAGGCTGGCGTAGGTTTTCGTGTACGAGGCCACGAATTCGGCGTTGCCGGGATAGCTCGCCTTGGGGCTCCAGGCTTCCATGGTGAACACGCCTTCGGTGTTCTTGGCGCCGACGGCGGTCGGGTAGGCCTGGTCGGCGGGGGAGTTGGTCTGGAACAGGATCTTGGGGCTGTAGTTCAGTTTCTCGAGCGACCGGACGAACTGCGGGCCGTCGTCGCCAACCGAGCCCTGGATGATCATTTGGGACTCGGTGTGCGCGACCGCGGCGGCGATGGAGTCGAAGTTCGACGTGCTGGGGTCGTAGGTCTGGTCGTAGACCGTCGTGACGCCGAGCGCGGCCAGCTTGGTCTTGAAGACCGCGATCGCGGGGCTGGCGCTGGGATCGTCCTGCGTGACGTAGGCGGCGGTCGTCGGGCGCTGGCTCGCGGGCAGCGACGCGAACCACTGGACGAACAGGTTGGGCAGGCTGGCTGTCGTGCCCGGCTGCGCGAAGAACAGGTTCGTGAAGCCACGGGTGAACAGCGCCGCCGAGCCGCCGGACGGTTCGACGTAGAGCATCTGCTGGCGGGCGGCGATGGCCGACGCGGGCGCGTTCAACAGGGACGAGAACGTGCCCAGCAGCAGGTCGACCTTGTCCTGGCTGATCAGTCGCGTGTAGTCGGTGCCGGTCTGGTTCGGGTCGAAGCCGTCGTCCAGGACGTCCAGCTTGATCTGCCGACCCAGCAGGCCGCCGTTGGCGTTGACCTGCGCGGCCCACAGCTTGTAGCCCTGGTAGCCCGCCTTCGCGACGTCGGCGTTCGGGCCGGTGAGCGGCAGCGACATGCCGATCGTCAGCGGACCCGACGTCGACCCGCTCGACGACCCGGTCGCGGCGCAGCCGGCGAGAGTCGTTGCCAGCACAGCGACAGCGCAACAGAGGACACGCTTGGAATGGCCATTCATCGCAACTCCTCGGCGAGTTGGTTCAGGCTTGCAATAACGATGAGTAGAGCTAAGCTGCACACCCCGAGGCAAGTAAGCTGACGTTACGATCGGTAACCACCAGCGTTAGAGGATGTGACGCATGCTGGACGTCCGCAAGCTGGTCATGCTGCGCGCGATCGCGGCAGAGGGTTCCATCGCCGCGGCCGGACGCGCCCTGAAGTACACACGGTCCGCAGTATCGCAGCAGCTCACGGCGCTGGAGAGTGAAGCGGGCACGGCGTTGGTCGACCGAGCCGGCAACCGCGTCACACTGACACCGGCCGGCCGCAGCTTGGTCGAGCACGCCGAGCGCATCCTGGCCGAACTGCGCGCCGCCGAGGCGATGCTGTCCACCGACGATGGCGGCCTCACCGGTCTGTTACGGGTGGGCGTGCCGTTCCACGAGGGCCCACGCATCATGAGCCGCGCGCTGACCGAGGTCCGACGCCGGTTCCCCGACATGGAGATCAGACTCGCCGCCACCACCGACGAGTCCGGGGCGGACGCGGTCCGCCGCGACAAGTTGGACATGGTGATCGTGTCCCGCTACGGCGCCGCGCACCCGCGCACCGCGCCGGGCCTGCGCGAATGGGTGCTCGGCCACGACGCGCTACGCCTGTGCGTGCCGGCCGACCACCCGTTGGCCGGCGCCCGCGGTTGCACCATGGCGCAACTGCGCGACGAGTCGTGGATCGTCTGTCCCGACAGCACACTCGGCCGGCTCACCATGGGCCTGTGCGTCACGGCGGGCTTCGAGCCGAGGCTGACCGCGACCGTGAACGACATCGGCACCGCGATCGGCCTGGTCGGCATCGGTTGGGGCGTCACGATCGCGCCGGAACTCACCCCCGTCGGCACGGAGGCCAAACTGGCCCGGCTCCCGATCGAGGGTCTGGACACCCTGCGACACAGCGTCGTGATCGTCCGCGACGGCGAGCACCTCTACCCGCGCATCGCCGCCGCGATCGCCGCCGTCCGCGCGGTCAGTATGGAGGCACCCGACATCAGCTGAGGAATCGCTCGATCACGGACACCAGCGCGAGCGGCGTCTCGTCCATCGCGTAGTGCCCCGCGTCGGCCAGCACGGACAATTCCGCTCTGGGGAACCATTTCAGCCAGGTGGCCTGCATGGCGTCGGCGCCCAGGTCGGGATCGTGCTCACCCACGATGCAGAGCGCCGGTACCGGGATGCCATCGACCAGTTCGTGGAAATCGTCGGTCGACCAGTGCGTGAGATAGGCGGCGAACGCGTCCACATTGGAGCGGGCCAGTGACTGTTCGACCATGGTGTCGAGCCAGCGGCCGGGCAGGCGGTTGCCCGTCGAGCGGTCGATGATGGCTCGCCGGATCGCGGGATCCGTTGCGGCGCCGTCGAAGAACGCGGTCGTGTCGGCGTCGAAGGGGACGCCGGACGCGGGCACTGGCGAGATACCGACGAGCTTGCGGATCCGTTGCGGTGCCAGCGTCACGACCCGTTGCGCTCCTTTGCCGCCCATGGAGTGCCCGATCACGGAGAAGCTGTCCCAGCCGAGGTGGTCGGCCAGGGCGATCGCGTCCGCGGCCACCTCAGCCATGCTGAAGTCCCCGGCGACGTCCTGGGCGGCGCCGTAGCCCCGGCAGTCCGGGATGACGTAGGTGAACGCCGACTCGTCCAGAAAGGGCGTGATGGCGTGGAAAGCGGTCCGGTCGCCGAACCAGCCGTGCAGTGCCAGCACGCGGTGCTCGCCGGTGCCGTGGACGTCGTGCGGGAGGACGGTCATGTGCCCTTCTTTACCAGAGACGCGGCCTTGGCCCAATCTCGGAGCAGCAGGGTGCCGGCCGCCACGGCCAGCCCGAGCGCGAGGCCGCCGACCACGTCGCTGAGATAGTGCACACCGAGCACCACTCGCGACGCGCCAACCGCCAGCACGAACACGGTGGCGGCGATCGTGACCACCAGCCGGCGCACCAGCAGCAACACCAGGATGCCGTACAGCACGGCAGATCCGGCCGTGTGACCGGATGGAAAGCTGCCGCCACCGGCCGTGGCCACGGGGTGGCTGAACACCGGCCGACTCCGGTTGACCAGCGCCTTCACCGCCGTCTCGATCCCGAGCTCGACCAGCCGCGCGACCACGACGGCCACCGCATCCGGCACCCGCCGCGCCACCAACAACGCGGCTGCGGCCACCACGGCCACCATATCGACGGCCACCGGACTACCAAGATCGGTGACGACCAGCGCGACCGAACGCGGCCAGCCATGCGCGAGCACGACCCCATGAACGGCCGTGTCCAGCCGAGTATCCAGGCTGAGCAGCGGCGCCCAGTGCCCGGCAACGAGCAGACCGAGCGCCACGAAGACGACGGTCCCGGCCACGGCCAGTCTGGCCGTCATCCGTGGTCCGCATCGGGCACGTAGACCACGAGGCCACGCCGGTCGACCCGAATCACGAACTCGCCCGGCAACTGCCTGACCTCGCCGTCCACGGAGATCCGCACCCGATCCTCGGGCACGCTGACGTGCACCTGGCCGGCCGCGCGGGCGTCGAGAACGCGCGACCAGCGCAGCGTCCTGGTCAGCACGGCCAGCACGATCCGGGTCCTGGCGAAGCGAACCGCCCCGTCGATCATGCGCACATCGAGCAGGCCGTCATCCAGGCTGGGCCGGTGGGTCGGCGCGAAGCCTTTCGGCAGGTAGCGGCCGTTGCCGGCGAACAGCAGCCACAGCGTGCGCGGCTCACCGTCGACGGTCATCTCGTGCGGGTGGCTGCGGCGCAGCGTGTGAATCAGGCCGATCACGACAGCGGGCCACTTACCGACCCGAGGCTCCCACCGTCGCCGAAACCGGACCAGATCCGCATACATGCCGGTGCTACAGGTGTTCAGGAAGACCTCATCGCCGACCCGACCAAGGTCGATCCGAGCAACGCTGCCGATCCGCAGCGCAGCGATCGCGTCGTGCACCGACTCCACACCGATCTCCAGCGCGAAGTGGTTCAACGTCCCAGCAGGCACGACCAGCAGCGGAATGCCCCGGTCAGCGGCATGCCGCGCGGCCAGGTTGACCGTGCCGTCACCACCCGCGATGCCCAGCACTTTGGCCCGGTCGGCAGCGGCCCGGACCACGTCAGCCAGGTTTTGGCCAGGCTCGACCGGCACGATCTCGGCATCAGGCAACTCGGTGGCAAGAATGTCGATGATCTTCTCAGACGCACTGCCGGAACTCATGTTGATCACCACGACAGCACCCCCACCCCTCGGCGACGCCACCGTCCGCTCGCGCAGCTGATACGCGGCAGCCGGCCGAGCCGGAACACGCGGCCACCACCACAGCGTCAAGGCCCCAGCACCCGCACCCAGCGCGACCCCGGCCACCACATCTGACGGATAGTGCGCCCCGGTGACCACCCGAGACGCGGCCACACCAGCGGCAACGACCGCAATCGGCACCGCGAGCAGCGGAAACTCGATCGCCACACCGGTCGCGAACGCAGCAGCCGACGCGGAGTGCCCGGAGGGAAAGGACGTCGTCACCGGGCTACGCAGCAGCCGACGGATCACCGGAATCGAGTCGGTAACCGGCCGGCTCCGCCCGGCAAGCCGCTTGGTGACCAGATTCGTCACGGAACTCGCGACCGACAACGCAACGAGCCCACGCAGCCCAGCGCGCCGAGCACGACGATTCCCGGTCGCGGCCAGCCCAGCGGCCACGGCGGTCCACAGCCGCCCGTAGTTGGCAGACCGGCCGAGCGCCGGCAGGACCCGGTCCAGCACGACGGACTGTCGGGTCGCAACCCGCTCGATCAGCCAGAGATCACCGACCCGGACCCACTTGCTCGCGTTGCGCGTCACCCACGATGGATACCACTGTTAACGGTGAGCAAACCGTCAACGGTCAACTTCCTGTCCGATGGAACGTTCGCGACCCCACGAGCGATAGATATGGCCCATCGTCGTGGACAATTGCCCAGAACCGCCCCGAACCTGTTTACCAGGTGTTACGGTCCGTGCACCACCTGGGCTGGGACTCGGCCCTGAGCTGGGGATTGGTGATCGATCGTTAACGTCCACTCCGGACACCAGGACTGTCAACAGTCGCGAGAATGCCCTATCTCGGGCCGGTGAACAAGCAATCCATTGGGGATTTCGCGGCGTGTCCGGCCGGCGTTGACGGTTGGTGCCGGCCGACTTCCGTCAAGGAAGAAGGCGCGTCGCGTGACTAGGTTCCCGGATCAGGCCCCAACCTGCCGGGGACCTCGCGGACTCAGTGGAGGAGTCAAGAATGCAGTTGAAACACGTCGGTCGCCGCGCGACCCTGGTCGCGGCGGTCTGCGCGGCGGCCGCGTTAACGCTCGGCGCCACAGCGGGAGCGAGCGCGACCACCCCTGCCGGTGGTGCGAGTGGACACAACGCCACCACCGCGAAAGCCCAGATCCACAAGATTGTGATGCCCAAGCGCGGCGCGGTCGGCCCCCACGCGGCGGCGAGCAACTTGATATATGGCGGCGGTCCCGTCGAGCACAACCCCAAGGTCTACCTGGTGTTCTGGGGTTCCCAGTGGGACAGCGACGGCAACGGCGTGCAGTCCTACCTGACGAACTTCTTCAGCGGCGTAGGCACCGGCTCGGACACCTGGTCCACGGTCATGCGGCAGTACACGGACAACAGCGGCAGCGGCCCGTCCTTCGGCAGCTCCGTACTCGGCGGCACATGGGTGGACAATGGTGGGTCCGCGCCGGCCAACGCCTCCCAGAACGACATCAGCAATGAGGCCAACAACGGCGCCGCACACTTCGGCGTCTCCGGCCCCGACGCGGACATCTTCGTGGTCAGCCCGTCAGGCACCAGCCCGGACGGCTTCCCCAACACCGGTTTCTGCGCCTGGCACAGCTGGAATGGCAATGTCGCGTTCACGAACATGCCGTACGTACTGGACGCAGGCGCCAGCTGCGGTGCCAACTCGGTACAGAACCAACTCGACGGCTTCAGCATCGTAGGCGGCCACGAGTACGCGGAAGCCGTAACCGACCCAGAGCCCTCCAGCGGCTGGGTGGCCTCGGACGGCGAGGAGAACGGCGACCTCTGTGCGTGGATGAACCTGAGCGCGCTCAGTCTGTCGAGCGGCAGCTTCGCGGTCCAGCCCACGTGGAGCAACGCAGTGGGTGGTTGCGCGACATCCGGCTGATCTTTCCACCAGATCGGGCCGGGCAGCGGTGCATTACCGTCGCCCGGCCCGACGCCTGTCCCCACTCACGACGACACCGGAACTCGCCGGGCGAATGGGAGTGGACTGTCGACCGAGGCGGCGTGACCGACCACGACACCGGAACCCGCCGGACGAACGAGAGTGGGCTGCCGACCGAGGCGGCTCTTGGCTTCTGGGGGACATGACACACCTCGCGGCATTGGCTCCTTGACTATTCCTTCCTGCTTTTCCCCGATACCCAGCCGCACTTAGCGATTTTTGGGGTTTGTCAAGGCATCTTTCGGTATCGGGGAAAAGCAGGCACAAAACACGCGGCACACCCGAACAGCCGCCGTACCAGGCGGCAAGGTCAAACCACGCGTACCGACCGGGTGAACCGTTCAAGCAAGCCACCCGAGTTGACAGCGACTTGACACGATGGTTACGTAAGCGCTTAACCTACGTAAGCGCTTAACCAGGGACAACACCGGTGGCAACGATTTACCAAGTGGCACAACGCAGTGGCGTCTCAACAGCCACCGTGTCCCGAGTCATGCGCGACGGAGCCGGCTTCTCCAGTGCAACCAGACAGCGAGTCCTCGAAGCAGCAGCAGAACTGGGCTGGCTCCCCAGCGGCAACGCACGCGGACTGGCGTCAAGACGAGCAGGCATCGTAGGTCTACTGTTCCCAGACCTGGACCAATCCGGCGAAGCGGAACAAGAATCACCGCTCTACGTGGACGAAGTCATCCGAGGCGCCGAACGAGCCGCCACGAAGGTCGGCGACGCGGTCCTGATCGCCGCCACCCACACCAGAACAGGCCGGCAACTGGCGTTCTCCGTAGCAGGCAAGGTGGACGGACTGGTCGTGATGGCCGGTAGTCTGTCCAACCAGGACATCACAGCCATCTCACGCAGCCTACCGCTGGTCATCCTGGGCCGATCGCGGCACAAACTGGACACGATCACAGCCGACAACCGAGGCGGCGCACGGGAAATCACCACACACCTCATCAACGAGCACGGCTTCGACGACATCGCCTTCGTCGGCGGCCCACCCCGCTCCCCAGACTCAATCGAACGATTCGCCGGCTTCCGCGACGCACTGAAGTCAGCCGGCCTCCCTATACCGAACAAACCGGACGCGATAGGCGGATTCACCGAGGAAGGCGGCGAGCGAGCGATGCGAGAGCTACTGGGACACAAAAGAGCAATCGTGTTCGGCAACGACGAAATGGCGATCGGCGCCCTGTCAACCCTACGCAAAGCCCGAATCCGAGTACCAACCGACATCGCACTGACCGGCTTCGACGACATCGGCGCCGCCAGACACGTCCGCCCCCCGCTGACCACAGTAAGGCAACCCATGCGCGAACTGGGCGAACGATCCGTACGCATGCTGCTCGACCGCCTCAACAACCCGAACCAACCACGATGCGAAGTCGTCCTACCCACCGAAGTCGTCCGACGCCGAAGCTGTGGCTGCCGGGGGCGAGCATGACAGACGCAAAAAGCGACTGGGAACATCGAATCTACCAGCGGCTAACCGAGACCGGCGAAGACCCGACACTCGCCCTACCAGCACCAACCGGAGTAAGCGCCGAACCCGCAGTCGGCCACATCCGACTGACCTGGAACCCGGTACCCGGCGCCGCCGGCTACTTGATCGAGCGAACCGAGGACGAACCCGCACTGGTGACCCACGGCGGCAGCGACGTCCCCGCCATCCCCGGCCCACCGTTCGCGGACACCGGCATACGAGACGGAGTCGAGTACCACTACCGAATCGGCGCGGTCGCAGGCGCCGAACACCCGGCCTGGAACTGGTCGGAAACCACGAGCGCACAGACAATGTACGGCCCGGCCAAAGACATCACGATCGGCGTCAACGCGCAGACGATCACCGGCACCCTCAAAAGAGTCTGGCAGATGGTCGGCTCGGAACGCCTGACGCAGCTACGGTTCGGCGACATCGGCACCGAGTTCGCCGAAGCACTCCGAATGGCGCACGACGACCTAGGCGTGACACACGTTCGCGCCCACGCCATCCTCCACGACGACAACCACGTGGTCACCGAAGAACTCAAGTACGACTTCGACCAGGTCGACACACAATACGACCAGATCCTCGCACTCGGCATCAAACCCATAGTCGAACTCTCGTTCATGCCAGCAGCCCTCGCCAGAGACCCAGAACAAACCGTCTTCACCTACCGAGGCATCATCTCCCCACCAAGAGACTGGACCCAGTGGTGGGAACTGATCCACGAACTGGCAGCACATCTGGTCGACCGCTACGGCATCGACGAGGTAGCAACCTGGGCCTTCGAAGTCTGGAACGAACCAAACCTCCAAGTATTCTGGTCCGGCACAAAAGAAGAATACCTGAAACTCTACGACACAACAGCGGACGCGATCAAAAAAGTAGACCCAAGACTAAAAGTAGGCGGCCCATCAACAGCGGCCAGCGAATGGATCGAAACACTCGTCAAACACGCCGCCGAAAACAAGGTCCCACTGGACTTCTTGACCACACACACCTACGGCAACCTACCGCTGGACACGCGACAAACCCTGAAAAAGTACGGAATGGACGTGCCGGTCTGGTGGACGGAATGGGGCGTAGGCTCAACCCACTTCGGCCCAATCCACGACAGCGTAGCAGGCGCACCATTCGTACTCAGCGGATTCCACGAAGGCCAGGTAGACAGACTGGCATACTGGGTCATCAGCGACCACTTCGAAGAACTGGGCCGCCCACCAAGGCTGTTCCACAACGGTTTCGGCCTACTCACCGTAGGCAACCTACGCAAGCCGAGATACTGGGCAGCGCACCTGGCCGCACACCAGGGCGACCAAGTGCTGGCGACTGAGATCGACGACGCCTTGGTACACGCATGGGCGACAAGACACGACGACGGCACCATCGACATACTCCTGTGGAACGGCACCATCAACGCAGACTTGATGCGCGGCGACCCAAGACTGAACCGCCACCTCAAGGTAACCGTGAACGGTCTCAATGATAAGCCGTACCAAGCAAAACTGGCCCGAGTGGACGAGCGACACTCCAATATCGTCGCACAGTGCCCACCGGACATCGACTGGCCGGACGACGCACTCTGGGCACGGCTCAGGGAACAGGACCACCTGCACGAACAGCAGCTGCCCGACCTCACGCCACACAACGGCGTAGCCCGATTCGGCCTTGATCTTCCCATGCCAGGTGTGGCGCGGATCCGCCTGAAGGAGGAGAACGCATGACTCGCTTAGCAACGGCAGTACTGGTGACGGCGGTGGTGGCGGCAGGGCTGGCCGGCTGCTCCGGTTCGGCGAACAACACGGGAACCGGCGGCGACGCCGGCACGCTGGTCATCGGCGTCGACAACGGTTCCCCAACCCTCCAGGACAACTTCAACCCGTTCTCAGCCAACAAACGCACCGGCACGACGTACATGTACGAGCCGCTGGAGTACGTCAACGCCGTAGACGGCCGCGAGACCCCGTTCCTCGCCACCGGACACACACTGAAAGGCGCCACCGAGGCCGACTTCACGATCCGCACCGGCGTCAACTGGAGCGACGGCAAGCCGTTCACCCCGGCGGACGTGGTCTTCACATTCAACTACCTGAAGAAATACCCGGCCCTGGACAGCATGGGTGTATGGCAACACGTCCAATCCGTGACCGCATCCGGCAACACCGTCGAAGTGCGCTTCACCGCACCGGATGTACCGTTCACGCAACAGGTCGAACAGGAAGTAATAGTCCCCGAACACATCTGGTCAACAATCACCGACCCAACAACCTACACCAACACAGCACCCGTAGTGACCGGCCCATACACACTGGGCTCCTTCAACCCCAACCAATACACCCTGACCAAGAACACCAAATACTGGCAGGCCGACAACGTCGCCACAAAAACACTGGTATTCCCAGCCCTGAGCGGCAACCAGCAGTCGGAACTTGAACTCTCCCGTGGCGGCTACGACTGGGCAACCCTGTTCATCCCGAACGTGACACAAACATGGGTCGGCAAGGACACCAAGAACAACCACTACTGGTTCCCGCCCGGCGGCACGATCTCCCTGTTCCTGAACCTGACCAAGGCCCCGTACAACAACCCGACATTCCGCCAGGCGCTCTCGTACGCACTGGACCGCAAGGACATCGCGAACAAGGCCGAGGACGGCTACGTCCAACCGGCATCGCAAAGCGGCTTACTACTGCCCAACCTGAAGAACTGGCTCGACCCGTCCCTCCCCAACAACGGTGTGATCAACCAGGACATGGCCAAGGCAACACAACTGTTCAGCCAGGCCGGCTACACACTGAAGAACGGCACGCTCGTCGGACCGAACGGCCCGGTCACCATGACGGTACAAACGCCGAACGGCTACACCGACTGGCTACAGGCCGCACAAACCCTGCAACAGCAGCTCAAGGCCGCCGGCATCACCGCGACCATCCAGACCCCGGAGTTCGCCGCATACAACCAGGCCATGCAGAACGGCACGTTCGACGCCGCGATCGCCGCGTTCGGCGGCACCGGCAGCCCGTACCTGGACTTCTTCAACACCCTGGCCAGCGGCCAGACCGCACCGGTCGGCCAGACCGCCGCGTCGAACTTCTCCCGCTTCAACGACCCGTCCCTGGACACCCTGCTGAAGCAGATGCAGGGCGAAACCCAAGCAGCGCAACAGCAGAACACCGCACACCAGCTGGAACAGGTGATGTACCAGCAGACACCGTTGATCACGCTGTTCTACGGAGCGACATGGGCCGAGTACAGCACGAAGAAGCTCACCGGCTGGCCGGACGCGAGCAACCCGTACGCGCCGCCGGCACCCTACGGCGCGCCACCGCTGATGATCGTCACGCACCTCAAGGCGGCGTAGTGACATGGTCCGCAGGCTGATCATGTTCGTGGCCACGCTGTGGGCCGCGGTCACGGTGAACTTCTTCATCCCGCGGCTGATGCCGGGCACGCCGGCGGACGCGGCGCTGGCGAAGCTGGCCGGCACCGGGCCGGTCAGCCCGGCCCAGAAACAGGCCATCGAGGACACGCTCGGCGTGCCACACACCGGCCTGGCCTCGCAATACTGGCACTACCTTGACGACGCGGCGCACGGCCGGTTCGGCATCTCCTACACGTACTTCCCCGAACCGGTGACCTCGCTGATCCGCACCGCACTGCCGTGGACGCTGGTGCTGGTCGGGTCGGCGACCGTGCTCGCGTTCGTCGTCGGCACGCTCGCAGGCGTGCTGGCGGCGTGGCGGCGGGGGCGGGTGATCGACGCGGTGTCGACCGTGGGCAGCACGTTCACGTCGGCGTTTCCGTACTTCTGGACCGCGTTGCTGCTGCTGTTCGTGTTCGCGTTCAAGCTGAACTGGTTCCCGATCAAGGGTGGTTACCAGGCCTCCGTGTCGCCGAACTGGTCGCCGTCGTTCGTCGCGGATGCCGCCTTCCACAGTGTGTTGCCGGCGTTGACGATCCTGGTCAGCGGCCTCGGCGGCTGGCTGTTGGGCATGCGCAACAACATGGTCAACACGCTTGGCGAGGACTACGTCACGTTCGCCGAGGCCAACGGGCTGCGCGGCCGCACCATCGCATTGCGTTACGCGGCCCGCAACGCGTTGCTGCCCAACATCACCGCGTTCGGCATGGCACTGGGCCTGGTGGTCGGCGGATCGCTGCTCACCGAGGTCGTGTTCGCCTATCCGGGGGTCGGTTACCTGCTCTACAACTCGGTCGTCAACGAGGACTTCCCGCTGATGCAGGCGCTGTTCCTGGCGATCACGGTCAGCGTCCTGGTGGCGAACCTGATCGTCGACCTGCTCTACGGCCTGCTCGATCCCAGATCGAGACGGAGAGCCGCATGAACGCCACGCGAGTGCACACGGTGGACATTGGTCCCAGGTCATCGTGGCTGCCACGACCATTGTGGCGGGCCGTGCAGACGGTCTGGTCCAACCGGATGGCACGGGTCGGGGTGGTGATCCTGGGTGTGCTGGTGCTGGTCGCGGTGTTCGCGCCGTTGCTCGCGCCGTACTCACCGACGGATACCGACTTCGGCCGGTCGGTTGGTCCCGGCGCCGCGCACTGGCTGGGCACCACCGGTTCCGGGCAGGACGCGTTCTCCCGGTTGCTTTACGGGGCAAGGGTTTCGCTGGTCGTGGCGTTCGCGGCCGGCATCCTGTCCACGGTCATCGCGATCGCGGTCGGCCTGTTCGCGGGCTATCTGGTCGGGCTGGCCGAGGAGACGATCAACTTCGTGGTCAACCTGTTCCTCGTCGTGCCGGCGCTGCCGCTGATGATCGTGATCGCGACCTACTCGCCCAGCCGTGGCGTCGGGGTGATCGTGCTGGTCGTGGTGCTCACCGGGTGGGCCTGGGGTGCGCGGGTGCTGCGCGCGCAGACGGCCACGTTGCGCGGCCGGGACTTCGTGGCCGCCGCCGAGTTCAGCGGCGAACGGCCGCACCGCATCGTGTTCCGCGAGATCCTGCCGAACATGACGTCGCTGGTCGCCGCCAGTTTCCTGGGCGCGGCCACCGCCGCCGTGCTGGGCGAGGCCGGCCTGGAGTTCCTCGGGCTGGGCAATCCGAACACGATCAGCTGGGGGACGATGCTGTTCTGGGCGCAGAACGACAACGCGCTGCTCGTCGGCCAATGGCCGCAGATCCTCGCGCCCGGCCTCGCGATCGCCCTGCTCGCGGCGTCGCTGTCACTGATCAACTTCGGCGTGGACGCGCTGTCCAATCCCCGCCTGCGCGAAGGGGTTTCCCGATGACCCTCCTGGAAGTGGAGAACCTCAGTGTCGTCTACGAGCCGACCGGTGCCCCGACGGTGGAGTCGGTGCGGGACGTGTCGCTGACGCTGCGGGCGGGCGAGTTCGTCGGTTTGGTCGGCGAGTCCGGGTGCGGCAAGTCGACCCTCGGCTACGCGCTGACCCGCATGTTGAAGCCACCGGCCCGGCTGGACGCCGGCCGGGTGATCTTCGCGGGCGACGATATCGCAGCGCTGTCCGGGGAGCGGCTGCGTGCGTTGCGGCGGCGCGGGTTCGCGCTCGTGTTGCAGAGCGGCATGAACGCGCTGAACCCGGTCCGCACGGTCGAGAACCACTTCGTCGACGTGCTGCGCGCCCACGAGCGGACCGACCGCGCCACGGCCCGCACCAAGGCGGTCGAACTGCTGGACCGCGTGCACCTGCCGGCGACCACGCTGCGCCGCTACCCGCACGAACTGTCCGGCGGCATGCGCCAGCGGGTCGTGATCGCGCTCGTCTTGGCGCTCGAACCGCGTCTCGTGGTGTTCGACGAGCCGACCACCGCGCTGGACGTGCTGGTGCAGAAGGCGGTCATCGACACCATCAAGCGGTTGCAACGCGAGGTCGGGTTCAGCGCCCTGCTGATCAGCCACGATCTCGGCATGGTGCTGGAGTCGGCTGATCGGGTGCTGGTGATGTATGCGGGGCGGATCGTCGAGGACCAGCCATCGGCGCGGCTGGTCCGCCACCCGCGCCACCCGTACACGCGGGCGCTGCTGGGCTGCTACGCCGACCCGCGCGCCGAGCAGGTCACGATCACCGGCATCCCAGGCAGCCCACCGGATCTGGCGCGGCTGCCGGGTGGCTGCTCGTACGCGCCGCGCTGCCCGCTGGTCGAGCCGGGCTGCCTGCACGCCGAGCCGCCGCTGGTCAACGGGGTGGCCTGTTACGTGACGGGGGCGCGGCCATGAGGCTCATCGTGGACGACGTCACCAAGCGGTATCCCGGCCGGCGGCGCGGCGACGCGTCGGTGCTGGCCTGCGACCACGTGTCGTTCACGATCGAACCCGGCGAGTCGGTCGCGCTGGTCGGGCAGAGCGGCAGCGGCAAGAGCACGCTCGCCCGGTTGATCACCGGCATGGACCGGCCGGACTCCGGTGTCATCACGTTCGGCGACACCCGCGTGGACCGGCTGCGCCGCCGGCACCTGCGGGCCTACCGCAGCCGGGTGCAGCTGGTCTTCCAGGACCCGTATGCCGCGCTGAACCCGTTGCACACCGTCCGATATGTACTGACCCGGCCGCTGGTCAACTATCACGGGCTGTCCGAGCGCGAAGCACGTCCCCAGGTGGACGAGCTGCTCGACACCGTCGGGCTGACGCCGGTGGAACAGTTCGCCGGCAAGCTGCCGCACCAGCTGTCCGGCGGGCAGCGGCAGCGGGTGGTCATCGCCCGCGCGCTCGCACCGCGTCCGGCCCTGCTGGTCGCGGACGAACCGGTGAGCATGCTGGACGTCTCGCTGCGCGCCGGTGTGCTGGAACTGCTCCGTAGCACCGGCGTCGGCATGTTGTACATCACGCACGACCTGCTCAGCGCGCGTGTCGTCGCGGACCGGATGTTCGTGCTGCACGAGGGACGCGTCGTCGAGCACGGCCGGACCATCGACGTCCTGCGCGACCCGAAGGACGACTACACGAGGGCGCTGCTCGACGCCCTGCCCACGCCGTTCACCGTCTGAACGAGGAGGCACCCTGCGATGCGTCGCAAAGTGATCGTATTTATCACGGCATTGTTAGCGGCTCTGGTGGTCGCTCAGCCGGCCACCGCACAGAATACGGGGCTGACCGCCCAGCAGCGGGCCGTCTTGTACGGGATCGCGCAGGACACCTGGAAGTTCTACAGCCAGGACGTCGACCCGAACACCCACCTGCCGCTGGACAACCTCGGCCCCGGCACCGTGCGCGGCAACTACACGTCGGCGTCGAACATCGGGGTGTACCTGTGGGCGGTGGTCGCCGCGCACGATCTCGGTCTGGTGAGCCGCCCGCAGGCCCGCTCGCTGATCGCCGCGACACTGCACGAGGTCGGTGGCCTCCAACGGTCCAACGGCTTCCTCTACCAGTGGTACGACACCACCAACGGTGACACGATCCGCAATCCCGGTGATGTCGCCTGCAAGACCGAGACAACGCCGGTGCAGGACAACTGTTTCTTCCTGTCGGCCGTGGACAACGGTTGGTACGCATCGGGCCTCGTGGTCGTCCGGCAGGCGATGCCGGAACTGGCCGGGCTGGTGAACCAGCTGATCGCGCCGATGAACTTCGGCATCTTCTACGACAACCGGCCGCAGACCGCGTGCAACACGAACCCCGCCGTAGCCGGCAACCAGCCGACCGGCCAGATGTTCGGCGGCTTCTACGTCGGCCAGGGCCCGGCCGGCTACCACAACGGCGCCCTTTACAGCGACCCCCGGATCGCCATGTATCTGGGGATGGGACTGCACCAGATGCCGGGTGACGTGTGGTGGCGCACCTGGCGCACGCTGCCGCCGCAGCAGTGCCCGACCGACCCGGACTTCTCCTGGCAGGGCCAGTGGCCGGTGGCCGGCGTGTGGCAGAATCAGCGCGATCCCCAGTCCGGCAAGGTGTTCCGCGTCTGGGAGGGCCACTACACGTATCCCGGCACGTCCCTGACCTACGTGCCGACCTGGGCCGGCGGGTCGTTCGAGGCACTGATGGCCGACCAGGTCGTGCCGGAGACCGCGTGGGGTCCGCACAGCTTCGGGCTGGCCGATGTGCGCACGGTGCAGGTCCAGCAGATGTACGCGACGCAGACCCTCGGCTATCCGGTGTGGGGCATCTCGCCCGCCAGCACCGCGGACGACACCGGTTCGTACGGCGGCTTCGGCGTGGCGGGCCTTGCTTTCCCAGCCATGCACCAACTGTCCCAGTGCACCACCTGCGGCACCGAGACCACGGTGACACCGCACGCGTCGGTCATCGCGCTGGATGTGCTGCCGCAGCAGGCATTCGCGAACATCCAGACACTGCGCACCCGCTACCCCGGCGTCTACACGTCCGACGGCGGTTTCTACGACGCGGTGAACCCGGCGACCGGCGCGATCGGCCACCGGCGGCTGGTGCTCGACCAGTCCATGATCATGGCGGCCCTGGACAACACACTGAACCACGGCGCCCTGCAACGACACTTCGCCGATGACCCGGTGTCGTGGGCGGCCCGCACCTACCTGTCCGCGGAGACGATGTCGATCGGCTGACGGACGCCGGTGGGCGTCGCGGGATCGAACGCGGCGCCCACCAGCACCGACTCGAACACGTCCAGGAACGCGCGCATGTCATCGGGCGGCAGGCAACGGGTATCGGCCTGCGCGAGCACATGCAGTGTGTCCGGCTCGTCCTGGATGTGGACGAAGAATCGTTCGAACGGCTTGTCCGAATGCGGACCCCAGCGGATTGTCGTTTCGGCCAGTGCCGCGGTTGTCTGCTCGCGGGTCGGCAGTGCGTCCGTTGATTCGCGGTTGTCCTGCGCGCGGCGGTCGTTGAAGAAACAGCCGAGGTCGAAGTCCTCGCCGCGTTCCCGGCCGAGTTCGTTGATCAGCTCGGTCATCTCGTCCGGGTTGTAGTAGGCGTTGAGATAGGTGCTGGTCGTGCTCTGGCAGGCCCGCTCGACGGCCTGGTCGAACGTCACGTCCGCGACGTCGATCACGCACAGCCCGGTCTGCGCGATCTGGCTCACCGTGTTCGCCAGGCCCGGCCGGAACCTGTTGTGCACCACCACTTGCAACGCGGCCGGGTTGCGGCCGGTGACCCTGGCCAGCGCCACCGCCACGGCCGCCAGCACCACCGGTGACGCCTCGGACCCGGTCCTGGCCATGATCGACCGCATCCCGAGATAGGCGGCGGGGGAGTGGAACCACGCCTGCCAGTGCCGTGGCGCCCGCTCGTCGTCGGTGTCGGCGAACCGGCGCGCGGACACCCTGGCGAGTTGGCGCCGCCAGTGCCGCTGCGTGGCCCGGTTCAGCCGTTGGCCTGCCGGGCTCTGCTGCCACGTGGCCTGCGCGAACGGTGGCATCGACGTGACCGGCGGCGCGTCGGTCCCCAGGTTGGCGGCATCCGCGACGAGCGCTTCAGCGCCGGAACCGTCCACCGCCAGGTGGCCGTACAGGGCCACCAGGTGGGTCGCGGCACCTCGGTGGCGGATCACGGCCATCCGGACCGGCCACTCGCGCTCGAAGTCGAACTTGCGCTCGTGGAACTCCGCACCCACGTCATCGGCGGCCCGCGCCGGATCGTCGTCGTCCGGCACGTCCACCACGTGCAGGGGGATTTCGCCCCGGTCGGCGAGCACCTGCAGTACGTGGCCGTCGGGCTCGAAACGCAACCGCGTACGCAGCGACTGGTGCCGGCTCACCATGAACCCGAGCGCGGCGACGAAGAAGTCGATGTCCTGCCCCGGCGGCAGCGGGCCGACACCGCCGATCGGGATCCACGATTGCTGTGCCTTGATCGCGGCCCAGATTTCCCGCTGGCCCCAACTCAATTCCGCGACACCGGTGCCGTCACCGTGGAAGGGCACCATAATGATCGAAGCCACGTTGCCTCCGCTGCCGCACGTGGTCGAGCCCGAAACGCGGACAACCTCCCATGATCGCCGCACCACGGCAAGGCACTCGCGGTGATTGCACGAACACCGGCCATTCCTGCGCGAGGTTCGCCAGAAATGGTGCCCGTTGTCCCAAGGAAATTCCCAGGGCGTTGTCGCAGGCTGGGGACGTGGACCAGTCGGTCGGTCAGCGCGCCGTCGAGCACGTCATGGGGCTGCCGGTGTCGGTTGACGTGCGGCGTTGTGGGCACGACGTCACTCCGGCGCTGGAGCGGGCGTTCGCCTGGCTGCGGGACGTGGACGCGCGGTTCAGCCCGTTCCGGCCCGCCAGCGAGGTCAGTCGGCTGGATCGGGGTGAGTTGGCGCAGGTGAGCGCGGACCTGGTCGAGGTGTTGGCGTTGTGCGCCGAGTACGAGCGGCGGTCGGGCGGGGCGTTCCATGCTCGGATACCCGGTCGGGGGCTTGATCCCAGCGGTGTCGTCAAGGGTTGGGCTGTGCAGCGGATGGCTGATCTGCTGGTTGCCGATGGCGTGGCGCACTTCTGCGTCAATGCCGGCGGTGACGTGGTGACTCGGGGTGAACCGGAACCGGGGCGGGCGTGGCGGATCGGCGTCCGTCATCCCGAGTTGACCGACCAGTTGTGCGTGACGCTCGGCCTGCGGGACGCGGCTGTCGCTACTTCGGCGTGTTATGAGCGGGGCCAACACATCCTGGACGGGCGTACTGGTCGGCCGGCGATCGGACTGCTCAGTCTGACCGTCGTT
>Ga0137385_10000978_pt1 | contig 23786 bp, 29 predicted proteins | sample SagtaG_FD_104921 | JGI IMG/M metagenome (GOLD analysis project Ga0137385, IMG submission 104921) | Vadose zone soil microbial communities from Sagehorn Ranch, Mendocino, California, USA - Sage2_R_80_16 metaG | ecosystem: Environmental > Terrestrial > Soil > Vadose zone | place: USA: California... | reverse complement strand
TATGATGCGTGGCTGGAGTAATGGTTTCGCCACTCGATGTTGTTATGTCCCGAGTGACGTTAAGAGTGGCTGTGGTGGAGTTCAGATCAGTGACGATCCAGCCCAAGGTCCCGTTGATGTTGAGGCTCGGCGAGATCATTGCGATCATTGGGCAGACAATTCCGGCGCTGAGGGTCGAACTCAGAACAGGTGCACAAGACTGAAGGAGTGAGACAGAAACGGATAGATTGTAACTGGTCTGACTACCCGTGTGAAGGGCAGGCGCTGCATTCACGGGGACAGCAATCAGCAGAAGAAGCGTCAAGGCTCCCGGGAAGAGGCTAGTTAACCGCATAAAGATCTGGTGTCAGCACCTTAGACCCTATCTCATAAAAAGGGTTAACGGTGTTCTCGGATTTGATCGTCAATACTCCTTAGGAAATGCGTAGACGAAAAAAGGGAGTTCTCGATAGTCCGCCTAACTAGGCGTAGCTCGGGAGGTCCGAGCCGTTCGTGTACGTTAGGTTACTTCTTACTCCAAAGGCCTACGACGTTGCCGTGCGGATCTCCGATAGTGCCCCAGTAGCCCATTCCGCCACCGATGGCCTTCCTCTTCTTCAATATCCGTCCGCCTAGACTCTTTGCTTTCTGTTGTGTTGCCGGTATAGTGTCAACGTTGACGTAGAATGTGGTTGAGCCCGGCTTGACCTTCTTGCCGAGCATGAAGCCGCCTCCGACACCGTTCTTAGAGGTCTTGAACATTGAATAGCCGTCGCCAGCCATTTCGAATTTCCAGCCGAAGAGTCTCGAGTAGAACTTCTTGGTCGCCATGAGGTCCTTAGATATCATTTCTATGTGGCCGATTTCTTTTCCCATAGTAGCCCTATATTGCCAAATATTGAGTTTAAAAATCTACACCTTTCACCCGAAAAACACACTAGTTGATGTATACAACACTCAGGAGGCTGTTAGACGCTTCAGAAAGACCTGTTTGAACTTCCGATCGGCGTCTGTGCAGACCATTACCGGCCTTCCCACAAGTTCGTCAACTGGCAACCAGTCCCGCCTGTCAGCAACAGTCATTCCCAGCGTGTACTCTCCCCTAGTCTCGACCTGAACATGATAGCTTGAGAATTGGAAAAGTGATGGTTTGATCTTGACAGCGACCGCCATCGGATCGTGCAAAGCGAATCGGCCAAATGTCTTGATGTTATTTTTCAGGATTGAACCCGCGAAAGCGGCGACACGTCCCTTCCGATTTCTTAGTCGGACATAGTCGCTCTTCGTTAGCTGGACATTAGGATTGATGGTCACGTCGAGGCCTACTGCTTTGACTGGAACATCCGCCTCGAACACGATTTTCGCGGCTTCTGGGTCCGAGTAGATGTTGAACTCTGCTACTGGAGTCTCGTTTCCGTGTCCATATTTTGTGACAGAATAAGCGCCTCCCATTATCACAATCTCCTCAATCATCTTCTTCGCGTCCGGAAACTCTGTGAGGAGCGCCGCTATGTTGGTCAATGGTCCCGTGCAGATGATCGAGGTAGATTTTTGCATAGACGAGCCAAGAGTTTCCATGAAAGCGTCGAGCGCCGGTTTCTTTGCTCGACTAAGTTTCGGAAGCGGTAGGTTGGAGTCTCCTAGCCCGTCACTTCCGTGAAAGCTGGTGGCCCGAATCGGATCACGGAACAATGGGTTCCCTAATCCCTGCGCGACCCAGACATCTGACCTGTCGAGAAGTTCGATGACTCTCAATCCATTGATTGTCGCTTGTTCTACAGTTACGTTGCCTGAGACCGCAGTTATTCCAACAACTTCCAGCTCAGGAGATTTGAGGGCGAGGATGATGGCGAGGGCATCATCGATGCCTCCATCCATATCGATAATGACGCGTGAGGGTCTTCTCGACCCTGGACCCTTCCTAGAATAATTTCGCGATCTTCCTGGTGGGCAGTGTATCAGCTAGGTACCAGAACTTGAGGTATTGAAGACCGGTCCGATACTGCAGTTCAGTGAAAGAGTTCACTGCATCCTCGGCGATGATTGTTTCGTATCCTCTGAAGAAGGCGTCGGCAGTCGTGTGCCTAACACAACAATCAGTATGGAGACCCGAGATGATGAGAGTGTTGGGTCCCTTTCCATCGTGAGTTCGCTTGAGTTCTCGCTCCAGTTTCGTATTGAAGAAGCTACTGTAGGTTGTTTTGGGAATCTGAACATCTTTTTTCCGCGGTCTCAATTCGCCTATGACCTTGGCACCCTTTGATCCACGCATGGCGTGTTCCCCCCACCTCTCAATCTCGAAATCCTTTCTTGTATGGGAGTCGTTAGAATAGAGCACCGGGACACCCGCACTACGAGCAGAATCTATGAGCTCTCCGCTACGAGGAATCATGGGAACGGCCCTATCGCACTTGATCTTGCCATACACGAAGTCGTACAGCATGTCCACGACAAGAACGGCGTACCGTCTGTCATTGTTGTACACATGGGGTGCGACTGCAGTTTCTAGATTGTAGACGTTGATCTGTTCCGCTGGGCCTTGTCCGTGAATTCTAGCCAAGAAGCCATCCTAGCTCGCGGAGCCGGCAGGCATGATTTTAAGATGATTAGTAATCGTCTCAGTCGGCCAGGCGACTTAAACTTGGAGGGAAAGGCCGATGTTGTGATAGTTGGCGCAGGAATAGCAGGCTCAGCCCTGGCGTTAGAACTGCAGAAGAGAAACATCTCGACCCTTCTGTTAGATCGCAGGAAAGGGCTCGACTCGACTCCTCGAGGCATAACCTTCCAGCCCAACGGCCTGGAAGCGCTGGAGAAGATCGGAGTTCTCGACAGTGTTCAGCAGATGGGCTCGGCCGAGAGAATCCTCGAAGTGCGAGACTGGAACCAACAGGTTCTGTTAGAAGCCGACTACGGACTGCTTGACCATCCACAGAACTACATTATGACGGCCGACGCAGTGCAGGTGGAACATCTTCTCGGGTCCAAGGCTGAGAACTTGGGTGCTCAGACCATATGGAATACGCGGTTCCAGGAGATCATTTGGAAGGAAGGAGTTGCCCAGGGACTACGTTGCGACGTCGAGGGTGGGCCTTCTGAAATCCAAGCTTCGATAATCGTAGGGGCCGATGGGCCACAGTCCCGTGTTCGGGAGAAGATCGGAGCCACGACAAAGACGAAGAAATATTCGGATTCTTTCATGGTAGGCTTGATTGGCCCGGTTTCCGAGTTGAAAGATAGGGCGCGACAATACCAAGCACCGGGAAAGATGCTTGGAATAATGCCAGCTGGCCCAGGAGCCGCGTACATCTTTTACTGCGTTGGAACTCGCAGCTTTGAAGACTTGAAGAAGGAAGGACTGGGACGTTTCAAAGAAGAGGTCATTCAAGCTGCTCCTGAATTGACCGAAGGTTTTGGAGCGATGGAGGCATGGACAAGAATCGCGTATTTCACTCCCAGCTTCATCAAAGTCGACCCTTGGGTAGGAAATGGAGTGGCGCTGCTCGGCGATTCTGCTCATACGTTCCATCCTCATGCTGGACAAGGCGTGAATCTGTCTCTGCAAGACGCACTCGTATTGGCAGACGTAATAGCAGATGCCCTAAGCGCAGGGGATACTTCAGCGAAGAGACTGTCTCGATATCAGTCAAGTCGGAAAATGTTTGCTGATGCGATAGGACAGCACGCCCACTACACATCCACCTATGCGCTAAGCAATAACTGGCTCATCAAGCGACTCAATAGGAGGGCGCTGAAAAAGATGCAGAAGGATGAGAAACTCATGAAAAAAGCCCTCGAGATAACAGCCGGAGTCTTCACCAAGAAGCCAGGTCTAATCGAGCAAGCAAGGATGGGCGGAATCCTCCCCTAGGTTGCAGTGGGCACAGCGACAACGATTTCTTCCTCTGGCAACCTTACATCTTTGAAGACGGACCAGAAGTAACCGATCGACGTGAGATAGAGAGCCGTGCACAGGAAGAATGGTAGCGCAAGATATACGGTTCCACCAAGTCCCATGAAGTAGGCGCCGACTGATGTGCTGAGAGAGTTGGGTAGTCTCCAGAGTGATGCTGTCACCGCAGAAGCCTGTGATCGCTCTTCTGGAGGAACGAGACCCATTAGGAGAGACTGCTCTACCGGGTTCGACATCATCATCAAAGCACTTCTCACAACGTAGATCGAGGAAGCGGAGGCAAAGCTAGGAGAGAAGGGCAGCGAGAAAAGGAAAACTGTCGACGACCCTTGGGTCAAGACGATTGTCTTGACTGTCCCAAACCTGCGAGCTAACCTTGGAGCGGCCAGGTTTGCAAACCCCATCACTAGACTGTTTACCCCTCCGAGAATTGGTGCACTAACATCGTCTACAACTCCGAACTTCAAGAGCGCCCAGCCTGGAATAAGCGGAATAACCATTCCCGCTCCCAGAGCAATCAGAATTCCAGCAAGGGAGTACTGGGCAACAGTCTTGCGAGATCTCTTCGGAATAATCTGAAAGCCCCGATGGTCGGCCCCGGAGGATCTTGACTCAGAGACGGTTAGTGCGATCGCAGGCCCGAGCAGGCTAAGCAAGGCTACTCCAAGGAACAAATACCGGTGACCTGTCACAAGATCAATCGAATACCAATTCCTGAGCAATCCCAGAATGCTCGCGCTGAAACCGCCGACAGCTGCGCTGATCGTTGATATGAAGAAGGAGAGGCTGAAAGCACTGGTGCGCTTTGCGTCCGTCGCCTTGTCCGCAAGCATGGCCCCCCAGGATGACGCATACATTGCTTCGGAGAGTCCGGATAGAACCGCGGTTCCAACTAGTAGCGGCAGATTTGTCCCTACGAGGGCGAACAGGATGAGGGTGAAGCTTGCAATGACTCCGCCCAGGACTACGAACCGTTTCCTTCCATAGCGATCCGCCAATCCCCCGAAGAGAAGGGTGCTTGAGGCGCTGGTGATGCCGATGACTGTGAGAATTATTCCGCTTGTGGCGAAGCTCAGGCCTTCTAAAACAAGATAGATCTGGAGAGTTATCCAGAGGAGACCTGCAGCGGCCCAGTTGAAGAAGCTCGCATAGATTAGGAGATTTGCCTCTCGAGGAATGCCTCGGAACTCGTCGAGACCCGTAATGATACGCTGGAACAATAGACGAGCCTCGCTGGATTCTACAATGAGGCTATCGCGGCTTCCACAAAAGGATTAGTCAAGGCTGTCTTGACTAGGATAGGATCATACCTGCTGAGAAGACCTGAATCTCCCTCCTAGGGAAGGGCAAGAAAACAGGAAGTTGCTGGAGAAGCGAGGAGTGGTTAGCCGAAGAGTGACGATTTTCCCTTTACTAGGTCGACTATCCTTTCCAAGCTTGCTGTGACGAAGTAAGTTCCTATTGTGAAAATGTAGACCAGATGGAAGTTTGCTAGAATGCCGTTGTTCAGGTTGAGCCCGAGCCCAGGGTCGAGACTCAGAGCGAGAAGCATTAGGTATGCTACGGTGAACGATGTGGCGATTGCAGTTCGGACAGCTCCTTTTTTCACAAAGTCGTCTTTGCTCTCGCTTTTCCCGTGCAGGACCTGAATGGTAAGAAGGAATGCGAAGAGAGACATTGAACCGATGCCATATGCGGCAACGGAAGGACCGCCGCGTCCCAGGACTATGAGTGAGAACGAGATTATCGTTGCCGCCAATGTGCCCACTAGGGCGATAAGTAAGAGTAGTCCTGAATTGAGCGGGAACTTCTTCTGGCCGAATGACAAGCCTTGGATTCAGCCACGGCTACAGGCTGGCTTGAACGAGAACAGTTTGTTACCAATCTCTACCAACGGAGGTAAGCTGATCGTCCACACGGGCTATAGCTTGAGGAGCAGTTGTTAACGTGCAAAAGCCTTGGTCTCGAGTGTCTCCCAGGGAAAGTTGTGATGACGCCTATAGTACTCCACGAGTCCTCCTTCCCGCATCAGTCCTCTAAGGAACTCTGGAACCTTAAGCGCCGGATGTACACTGCCATCCTGGGTCTTAACAGACCAGTCTTGCAGATTGACCTCTATCTCATCAAATTGCTTCACATGTCTAGTGATTCCGGGAACTTCCAGCGCAGGGAGCCCTATTGCGAAGCAGTTACGATAGAAGATGCGCGCGAAACTTTCCGCGATCACCGCGGCCACGTTGGAATATTTGATAGCGACAGGCGCTTGTTCCCGGCTAGAGCCTCCCCCAAAATTTTTCCCGGCAACAAATAGATCCCCAGCCTTCACCTTCTTGTAGAACTCAGGGTCGAATCCGTACATGGCGTACTTGGCCATCTCCACGGGATCGTTGGTTCGGGCTTTGAACCGGAACGGGATGATAATGTCAGTGTTCACGTCGTCGGGCCAGACCCAGGTCCGGCCCTTCAGAAGGCTCGGGGTTGTCATAGGTATCTCCTAGGGTCTGCAATCTTACCTTCTATGGCCGAGGCTGCAGCTGTGGCAGGTGATGAGAGATAGATCTTGGAGGTTATCGCGCCCATCCGGCCTATGTAGTTGCGCGGCGAAGACGAAATGCAGACCTCGTTCTCCCCTAAGACGCCGAGGTGTGTTCCTACGCAAGCACCGCACGTAGCATTAGTGAAGACCGCTCCTGATTGCAGAAATATCTCCGCCAGTCCGCTCTTGATGATTTGTTCAAAAATACCCTTGGACGCTGGGGTGATTACGCATCTAGTTCCAGTTTTGACCTTGTGACCCTTCAATATCTTGGCTGCGACAGCAAGATCTTCGTATCGTCCGTTTGTGGATGATCCGATGAAAGCCTGATCGATCGGTGTGCCCTCTACCTCCCGGACCTCCTTTACCTTATCGACATTTCCAGGCTCTGCAACTTCGGGAACGATCTTTCCAATGTCGATATCGTATTCGTCCTTGTAGCTAGCTTTGGACCCGGCATGAATCTCGTACATTGACTTGCGATTTACTGACCTGAAGTATTCCTGTGTTGATGTGTCTACTTCAAAGATAGAGAGTTTGCATCCGCACTCCATAGAATTGTTACTGATGCAAGCTCGTGAGGCTATGGAGAGATCTCTGATGGAGGGTCCCTTCCATTCTATGGACCGATAATTTCCTCCGTCTTCCCCCACTGTTCCAATGAAGTGTGAGACTATGTCCCGAGCAAAGACTCCCTTCTTGAACTGGCCGGTAAGGTTGACCTTGATCGATTCCGGGACCTTTACCCAGAGTTTGCCGGAAGCCCACACACCGGCCATCTCTGAGCTGCCGATTCCCGTGGCAAACGCACCGACCGCTCCACCTTGACATGTGTGAGAGTCAGCGCCGAAAAGGACCATTCCCGGGACGACATGATTCTCAAGAAGATGCTGGTGTGAAATGCTTCCTTCTACGAGTCGTACGCCGTGCTTTTTGACAAATTCTCTCATCAAATGATGAAGGTTAGCGACTTTCTCATCGGGAGCAGGGAATGAATGATCAATCACGAGATGGATTTTGGACGGGTCCCAGACCCTCGGGACACCAATCTCGCCGAAGACTTTGATTGCAAGTGGCCCGGTGCTGTCCTGAGCCATAGCGAGGTCCACGGGCAGTACAGTAATGTCTCCCGGGCGATGGATCTTCTCGGCATCATCGGCTCGGACGCTAATGATCTTCTCCGCAAAGGTCAGTGAATCATCGTTCAGGATGTCTTGGCGCAACGACGTTCTGAAGCGGGGCGAGAAACTGGTCGCTATTAAACGTGAACGTAGAACGGAGACAGTGATATCATCTCAGGAACCGGCGACGCTCTCTTCGTCCAAAAATCTGAAAGTTTTTGAGTCTGAATTGACTCATAATAGCCGTCCTAAGACCTGTTTTGGGAGAGTTGTGAGGTATGGCTCAGAGGAAACGCTTACCTCCGTGGGAGGAAGCAAAGCTTGTCTTCAAGATGCAAGAGGAGACTCGTAAGCGCAAGCTTCTGGAAGAAGACATGCAGCAGCGTCGAGGACGCGCCAAGCGTACCGGTCCAAATACCTCTGACGAACTCGAAGAAAACAGGAAGCGGCTAAGAGCGTTACAAAAGCGGATCGAAGACGAAGACGATCGTTAGCGACGCTCTACTATTCTAAGGATAGAAGCCCAAGCCTCTTCAGCACGAGTAGAGCTTGCAGTGTTATCCACTTGCTTGGTTTTCCGGCCTCCTCCAGTTGCAAGGACCTCTCACTGCCCCATCCTTGCGTGATGAGTTCTCGCTCCTCGGGTCGCGAGACGGTCTCCTCCCCATGCATTGCGTAAGGATGTCGCCATCCCCGATAGACGCCGTCAAGAATCCATTTTCCCTCAGGCGATCTCTTCTCCATTAGAAGCGAGACCGCATCGTTCATCCTTGGATCATTCTTGATGCCCAACTCTGTCAAGACTCTCAATCCGTGCAGAAAATCGTAGCAGTAGTGCAAGGGATAGTGCAACCTTAGAAAATCAAGCAACACGACAGAATCATCTTTGTCAGACCGGTACACCCGATGCTTTAGTAGAAATTCTGCTCCTCTCCTCGCTGAGGCTTCCCACCCTTCCCTAGCGTCATGCGCCATCATCTCGGACAGAGCCCATAACGGCTGGACAACCGACATGAAGGATCCATGCTTTCCGGCAGGAGAACAGTTCCAACCGCCATCAGGAAGCTGTTTTGACAAAAGCCAATCCATCGCTCTGAGGACTCGATGATCCTCAGCGTATCCCATCTTCGCTAGGGCCCGAACCATGTTTCCTGTCGCGCAGATATGCGGCTCAAATTTCTCATCGCCTTTTGGTCGAAGCGAGATGCCCCCTGTCTCCACATTGTGATGTTCGAGGAAATGATCAACGGACTTGTCTACACGCGGGTCTTTGGAGGAAAGTCCTAAGTCCGCCAAGACGACTAACTGCCAAGAGCATGCGGAGAATTTTGGGACATAGCAAGACCGGGGGTTGTCCCAGTAGGTGTTCTCTTTCTGTTTAGCTAGAATCTTTGATGCCCAACCAACCTTTCCGATACGGTTCTTAGTGCTGACTACGCTTTGATCATTCTGACCCATCTCTTCGAGATCAACTAGCGCATGATAACGGGCTGACGGCTCATCCTCCTCTAAGAGCCAATCCAATACGCTACTGGAGAGAGAAACTTTTGGAACTTGAACCTGCTGCATTCTGAGCAACACCTCTTATCGTCCCCGAGATTCTTCGAAATAAAGCTGGCGCGCTCAATCAATAGCCCTTAATTATTGAGACATGCTTGAAACAATGTAGATTCGCGCCTTGCCCCCGAAGAACCTAGCACCTGGCGAAAAAAAGAAAATCCGCGTCCTAGTCGCAAAGCCTGGGCTGGATGGTCATGACCGAGGCGCCCTCATACTCTGCCGCGCTCTCCGAGACGCAGGAATGGAGGTCATCTACACAGGCTTCCTCGCAACCCCTGAACAAGTATCTCAGATGGCTATCGACGAAGACGTTGATGTTGTCGCCATGAGCCTTCTAAATGGCGCCCACATGACGGCCTTTCCCAAAGTCGCCAAGCTCGTCCGAGAGAAGGGCGGTAATGACATTCTGCTCGTTGGGGGCGGTATCATTCCTGATGATGACAAGCCTCGACTTGAGAAGCTAGGGATTACTGGAAATTATGGCCCTGGCACGCCTCTGAAAACGATCATCGAGCATGTCGAGAAGATTGTGCGAGAGAGGGACTCCAAAAAACCTAGACACTGCTAGACTAGTCACAGAGTGACGGAGCAGATCGCAACAGCATGGGCTTCCTTTCCATCATGGGCAAGATCCTCATCGGTCTAGCCATGCTCACACTCCCTGTGGCTGTGTCTCTAATCCTTGTCTTCAGTGAGACTCTAACGACGATAGGAGTCGCTATCTCACTAGGTGCTAGCATCTTCGTGTTCTTCTGCGGAATCTACGCAGGATTCCTCGGGATCAAGTACGAGCGACTCCAGCAGCAGTTCGAATCCTTTGTCAACCCGCTTAAAATCCGGCCGAACGCTGTGAATCTGATCAAAGCAATCTGCCCAATAGATCATGAACAGGTAGTTTTCGTCCACGTAAGCCCACACCGTGATGATGCTCGACCTGACGGCCTGGACATCTTCCTAGGCTCGTGCGGCCACGAAGTGCACCGTGGGGAAATCGAAATAGTACAGCCCGCCGAATCAGCCTAGCCGTGCCGACGCCCGGAATTGTGTTATTTGCTTATACCGAACCCTCGAAGGGTTCCAGTTTCGTTGAAGTTTGGATCCCGCGAGATTAGCTGTAGAAGACGCAGTCAGATCCTTTCTAGCTGAAGACATCGGATATGGAGACGTTACTACCGATGCTCTCATCGACTCCAAGCAGAGAGCTGAAGGACGAGTGGTCTGCAAGGAGAATGCGGTGGTCGCTGGCATTGAGGAGGCACTAGTTATTCTCGACCTTGCTGGCTGTCAAGGAATGTCGACAGTTCGCGATGGCAGTCGTGTCAAATCAGGGACGATAGTTCTTTCCGCTCGAGGCCCGGCGCGTGCTTTGTTGGCCACTGAGCGGACCTTGTTGAACATACTGGCCCACATGTCCGGAGTTGCAACTGCAACGGCAGACCTCGTGTCAATCGCCAAGAAGGAGAGTCAGGGAAAGGTCAGAATTGCGTGCACTAGGAAGACTCTTCCGGGTCTGAGATATTTCGAGAAGCGGGCTGTTGAGCTTGGTGGCGGCGACACCCATCGTCTCAGGCTGGATGACGCTGTGCTGATCAAGGATAATCATCTAGAACTCGCAGGTTCGGTAGGTGCTTGTGTTCGAAAGGCGAAGGACCGGGTGAGTTTTACAAAGAAGGTAGAAGTCGAAGTGACGACCGCGTACCAGGCCGTCGAGGCTGCTGAGGCGGGAGCTGACATTGTCTTGCTCGACAATATGACTCCGAAGGAAGTGGGAAGTTCAGTGACCTTGTTGATGAGCAAGGGTCTTCGAGACCGGGTGCTCGTTGAAGTGTCAGGTGGGATAAGAAGAGAGAATCTTGCAAGTTACGCGAAGACGGGCGTGGATGTAATTTCTGTCGGGGCAATTACCCACTCTGCTCCGGCCGTTGACATTAGTCTGGAGATGCATGCTTCTCGAAAGCGGGGATAGGTGTCCTGAGTTCGAAGACAAGCAAGCTGATCAGGAAAGCAGAAGCTATCAGGGTCCGAGAGCATCGACTCAAGCCAAGTCTCCGATTGAAGACCCAAGCTGAGATCATCGAGTTCATTCATGATAAGAGTCTCGTCTCGGCGCTGGGAGGTAACGAGCTTCCAAGCTTCATCAGTGCAGTATTAGGCAAACCATGGAAGCCATCGTCTAGGGGTTTCACTGGCTGGATGGATTGGTGGTCGATCAAGATCTCCGGCCAATCAGTAGCCCATGTTTCACAGGATATTGAAGGAAGAGAGGACATTCTCGCTGACAGAATATTCAGACGGACTAGGACCTTCGTATCCAACAAACTCTGGCCGATAGTCGACACCATCGTGAGACATCACCAAGACCCCGCGGTCAAACGAGAGATTCTCTCAGACATCGAACTGAAGATTCTGGAAGCCATAGAGACGGAGGGTTCGATCCGTACGGATCGCTTGAGAAAGAAGCTTAAGCTGGAAGCTAAAGAAAACAATTCCAGGTTTCACCGTTCACTAACCAACCTAGAAAGCTACGGACTAATAGTTGGCATTGAGGACCCTCATCCTGAGAAACATCTGCACGCCAACATATGGCAGACGTGGGAGACAAGAACCCAAGAAACGAGAGGTCGCGCAAGCCTCTCCTATAGCGAAGCGTTAGCTAAACTCCTTGTGAAGACAATCGACGCAAGCGTCCTTGTCCGCGAAGACCAGATACCACGATGGTTCAAGTGGAGTTCCGACATACAAGCCGCGAAGGATCAATTAATCCTGGATGGCGCTATTCTGAAGTCCGGCCAATACCTCTTTTCATCCAACGTCCGCGACGTCAATAGTTAATGACCAGCACCCCCTGATTTTGGCCCATGGGAACCTCGCCAGCCGAGGCCTCAACTTCCGACTATTCCAATAGAAGTCGAATCATGAACCGGATCGCGAGAGAGACGCAGGCGTCCCCCAACTAGCCGATATCCTCTCTGATCGCCTCGCACCCACCGATCTACAATCATTGCTACTGGAGGTGTACGCGCGCAGAGCAAAGAGGGCTGACCCGAAAGCGCTACTTGACGATCATCTCTCAAACCGGTTCACCCAGCCTTCCGCCTCTACTCCCGGACGCCTTCTTGAATGGGACAGAGTAGCGTTCTCGAAACTACCCAAAGTCTTTCAACCCGTTGAACTCTCACCTGTCTGCCCTCTGGGAGCCGCCTCCGTTTTATCTCCAATTAGTCAGGACTGGATCGTTTCGACGATCCGGAATACAGAGGTTGTCGCGGACTCGACCAATGTACTTGCGCTTGAATGCGCGGTTAGATGCCGCGAGCAGAAGACCTTCTCCACTGGTTATGCGGCTCCGGTACATCTCGCAGCAAGCCACCGCCTTCTAAGGGGCCAGAAGATCAGTCTCGGCCCAAGTGTTCGGCAACACTTCAGACTCTTTTCCTTGTGTAGTGCAGGCCGCGACCCTGGCAATCTTCGATTTGAGACCGAAACGGTGCATCTCCACGTCGGATTCTTCATTACGGCGCTCAAGAAGTTTCTAGGCTCTAAGATTCCTCTTCGGGTCACCGTTTCCGACTTCGGCTCTAAGATTCCACGATCAATAGTTCGATCAGGAATCGTTGACAAGCTTCAATCCTCACACAAGGGCGTAAAGGTCGGATTTGACCAGGACAGGAAGCAGGGTCGAGGATACTATGCCGAGCTATGTTTCAAGATTTTGTAATTTACCCCTCGGGCAAGGAGCAGGAGCTCGTTGACGGGGGAGATGTTAATTGGACTCAGAAGCTATTGAACAACGCGAAGGAGCGCCTCGTCATCAGCGGTTGCGGTAGCGAGAGACTATGCGAACTCTTCAGATCGGCCAGCTCTAGACGAAGTACATGAACTGAACGTTAGATGCTGGCCCCGACAATCATCAAGATGAAAGTCACCGCGAGCAAGAACACTCCCAACCTTGCAGCCATCCCGAGTCTCTTCTGCAAGTTTCCAGCCTGGACAGACATTGCGGCATCGCCGCCGGGTGAGGCTTGTTTCTGCGGCTGCTTCAACAGCCCAACGAGCTTCCGACTAGTTGGTATTAGCACGCCGAAGGCGATCAGAAGTACGATGAGAGTCACGACCGCGCCGATTTGGATATAGATCAGACCTGAGTTGGATGGCGCGAGAGAGGTTGCGACCTGAGTGATATAGGCGTAAAGCGCGAGTCCTGCCACCGCGGTCGCGATAGAGCTTCCCCCGATAAACCTCATGTAAGATGGAATTACCGATAAGACGAATTCGCCTCTCGATGCGGGAGACATTCTTCTAAGTGCGGGAGTCAAGACCGAAACAAACAATGTAGCTCCTCCCATCCATGCGATTATCGAGCCAACATGTAGTACGAGTAGAACGAGGAACACGGCATCAGCCATTCTTTTTCAGACTCGAACTTACCCTGCAGAGGCATCTCTATTTATCATATCTGAGTTGCTTCCTTGTGTATTGTTCGTTTATCGTCGGAAACTGGAGGCCGACTGTTCGAATGTTTTTAGATAGTGAATGGTGAAGGATCGAAAGCTGATTCGATGACTCTGTTCAGCAATCCTGTTGTCCTCGAGCTTCTAGCCAAGTACAAACCGATCGCCGCCATGACCCATACCTCCGCGCTGTTGGGATGGGATTTGGAGATCAATATGCCAGAGGCCGGAGCCGCTGCGAGAGGCCAGGCCCAGGCTGAGATCGAACTGCTACGCCAGAAGATGACACTCGACCTAGCAGGTCTCATCGAGAAGGCTGAGAAGCAAAGGACTCTCAATGATGCAGAGAAGGGAGTAATCCGAATCATCAAAAGAGAACTGGATTTCTATCAGAAGATTCCAGCAGATCTGCTGGAGCAGCTGCAGAAGGCTACTGTCGAGGCGTCCGTCCCCTGGAGAGAAGCGCGGAAGAAGGCCGACTTCCGAATCTTCCAGCCTCACCTAGAAAAAATAACTGATCTGAAACGGAAGCAGGCAGAATATCTCAACCCCTCCACGCATCCCTACAACGCGCTACTGGACCTCTTCGAGGAAGGACTGACGATAGACGATCTGGACAAGATCTTTTCCGTGCTCATCCCGCAACTCAAGAAGATCCTCGCCAAGACCCTCGCGCAGGGAAAATTCCCCGAGAAGCATCCTTTGGAAGAAGCCGATTATGATGTTGAAGCGTTGAAACAGGTAAACCAGAAACTCACATCGATACTCGACATGCCTGACAAGAGATTCCGACAGGATGTTTCCACGCATCCCTTCTCGATAAGAATCGCTGGCGATGACGTCCGAATCACAACTAGGTATGAGCCTAAGAACTTCAAGGCCTCAATGTTTGGCCTAATCCACGAATGCGGCCACGCACTCTACGAACTGCAAGTGGACCACGAACTCGACTTCACACCGACTGGAACAGGCGTCTCCTCAGGGGTGCATGAGTCACAGTCCCGATTCTGGGAGAACATCGTCGGAAGGAGCAAGCAATTCACGTCCATGACCTACCCTCTCCTCAAAACCAAGCTCAGCTTCCTCTCCCGCTACGACGAGAGCCAAGTGTACTCATACTTCAACACAGTAAGGCCGAGCCTGATACGGGTCGAGGCAGACGAGTTGACTTACAACTTCCATATCGCCATGAGATACGAGCTAGAGAAGAAGATGTTGCAGGGAACCGTGCAAGTGTCAGAACTCCCCTCGGTATGGAATGATATGATCGAGAAGTATCTCGGCAAGAGGCCCCCCGATGATGCACAAGGTGTGTTGCAGGACGTACATTGGAGCTGGGGGCAGTACGCCAACTTCCCAGGCTACTCTCTCGGCAACGTGATAGCAGGAATGCTCTCGAATACTCTAACAAAGAAACAATTGCTACCGACCAAAACAGACAAGAGCATCCCGGCTCTCAAGGGATGGCTCGCAGAGAACGTCCACAAACACGGAGCAACATACCCACCCAAGGAGCTACTGAACCGGGTCTTCGGCAACGGATACGACCCGTCCGGACTGGTAAGCTATCTCGAAAACAAATATCTCACGGCGAACTAACCCCTCACCATTTCCGCCTAGAATCGTTCTGAAGGTTTATCCCAAACCATTTTCGCAACAGCCTATCGAACTCTCGTCGACCCTTGACAGGCCGCTCGATTCGCCTGCCTCCTCTCGTTACAATAAGCTTCGAATCTGTCAGAGTCACTCTTCCATCCCGTGTCAGCAGAGTACACACTCGGCCTTTCTTGAAATGCGAGTTCGGAGAAGTCTGCTGATAACGACATCTTCGGACAAAATCCCCAAGACTTCGCCTTCGAAGACTGAACAGGTATTGGGGCTCCCAGAGATTCTTCTCGCCATCCCATCTGGACAGCAACCTCCCTCCAGCTCTGCGAGTGATACGGTAGACCCTTCCATTGTCAGGTTGTGGACCCTCAAAATCTAGTCGTTTTGGTTCTGTGAACGATTCTCCGAAACCAACATCGGCCAACCAACGACCTTTCATCGCGACTAATAGAGTCATATGATCAAACTCTGGAGTGAAACCACCATCCTTGCGGGCGACCCGTGCCGAAAGCATGCGCACCTTGAAACCCAAGCTCGTGAGTAGCGCTGCAAAGGATCCGTTGAGTTCGTAGCAAAAACCTCCACGTCTATGAGTAATGAGCTTCTCGTAAAACGCGTCCTCACTGAGAATTATCGGGCGTCCCACGTGAATGTCAAGATTCTCAAACGGGATCGAAAGCAGGTGCTTCTTGTGAAGCCTACGCAGATTCTCGAAGGTGGGTGAAGTCGGCCGACGATATCCAATTCGGTCTAGGTAGGCCCGAGTTGTGTCGCTGACGTGTCGCGTTTTCAGTGAAACTTACGATCCACCGCGGATTAATTACTGCTCAAGCATCAAGTGCCTTCGGTCTAGGCTAGCTGCAGCATTCTCTCGATAGACAGCCTAGCTCTATCAGCAGTCTCTTTTGGAACTTTGACCTCGTACACCATGTCTCTTAATGAACGGTAGACCTTCTCTAGAGTTATGGTCTTCATGTACTGGCAGACAGCATCCTCTTTCACCGGTAGGAAGGTCTTGTCAGGATTCTCTTTCTTCATTCGGTGAAGAATGCCTGTCTCGGTAGCGACCAGGAACTTGTTGGCTGATGACTGTCGAGCATGGCGGACCATTCCTTCAGTAGAGTAGACTTGTGTCATTGGTAGGTTGAAGTCGCCTTTCTCGGAGAAGTAGAGGAATTGTGTGACGCACCCGCATTCTGGGTGGACCAGGAATTCGGCGTCCCGGTGTTCTTCGAGTTTCCGGTTAATGACATCTGGTGTGATGCCTGCGTGAACGTGACACTCTCCCGGCCAGACCTCCATCTTCCGCTGGGTCTTCTCCATGACATAGGCTCCGAGAAACATGTCTGGCAAGAACAGAATCTCTCTCTCCCGCGGAATACTATTCACCACTTTTACGGCGTTGCCTGAGGTGCAGGCATAGTCGCTCTCGGCCTTTACCTCGGCAGTCGTGTTAACGTACGAGACGACGACAGCGTTTGGATGCTCCTTCTTCCAGCCCCGCAATTTATCAGCGTCAATAGTTGCAGCCAGGGAACAGCCTGCTCCAAGGTCTGGGAGTAGGACCTTCTTCTGAGGAGAAATGATTGAAGCGGTTTCAGCCATGAAATGGACCCCACAGAACACGATCACATCCGCCTCGGTCCGGGCCGCGACTTGAGACAGTCCGAGAGAATCGCCAACATAATCGGCGACGTCCTGGACCTCCGGGACCTGATAGTTGTGCGATAGTATGACCGCGTTCCGGTTCCGCTTGAGCCTCGTGATCTCTGCTACAAGATCCTCTCTACTGGTCGGCTGCGTTGTAGCGGGCATTAGTCGACTTCTAGTTGACAAGAGGCTCATCCTCGGTTAAAATGTTGCTTTGAGGATGCCCCCCATCAAGAGACTTTGTTGGGGTGCCAGTAACAACATTGTTTTCCTCGACGGTTACGATACTATTCTTGGGTTCCTGAGATTCCAGAATAGCTGTTGGATGGATTGAATCCCTCTACTGGATCCCGAAATGCGACGTGCACACGTACGAAGGGGAGGGCTGAGACAGGGATGATCCATCCATGAAGTTCAGCTGGCACGATGTGGCTGAAGACGTCGAGAAGCATGCTCACAAACTTGCTCAGGACATTTTCGCGCTCGAGCCGGATGTAACAGAAGAGGTTGATCTCAGAGCATTATTCGAGCGCATTCTTGGGAAAGAGGACTGGACTGACAAGCTCGCCGCGCAGCTTGGAAGGTTCAAGGGGCTCTTTCACCGACCTCAGAAGGATACGGAGCTCCCTGAAGACCTCAAACAACTCATCCCGAACATGGGCGATGTAGAGCGTGCCTACGTTGAGATAACAAGCGGGTACAAGGACTTCATCAAGGCAGTCTGGGTCGCGCAGCATGAGCGCCAGTGGCGCGAGTGAGAAGACTCACTAGTACATTGGTGATTGTAGTCGGGCTATCTGGGAGGATACTCGATCAATGTACTCCTTCAACCGTGACAGCATGGTCTTAGCCGTGATGACGCCGAGAACCTTATGATCTGAGATAACGAGGACCCGTCGTATTCCTTTCTGAGTCATTATCTGAGCCACTTGGTCGATGCCCTCATTCGCATTGACGGAAACTAGGTTGACGCTCATTATGTCCCCCAGGTTTACCCTGACCGGGTCCTTGCCCTCCGCAACAATCTTGGCCAGATAGTCCCATTCCGTTGCAATACCCTCAGGGTCACCCCTCGGCGAGGCGATTATCACGAAGCCGTGGCTCTTCGCTTTCATCTGTCGAGCCGCCTCCATCGTACTCGTATCCTTCGGTAGAGTGAGGAATTCCTTCTCCACAATATCCTTGGCTACCAGAACCATGATCCGGAACAGTATTACCCAGGGATAATTAATGGTTGAGAAACATCGCGAGGCTCGTTCTTACTGCGCAGATGACTGGAGTCTCTCCAAAAAGTGCATCCGCCCATCAATGTGCCCCTGCCTTCTCTTCCTTCCCTCTTCATCCAAGGAGTAAGAGCCGTGGTTTAGAACGAGATGGGACCCGCGTCTCGGCAGAGGCTCGATTGTCAAACTGACATTGGTGTTGTCAGAAGGCTCGTGGTCCCATTTCCAGGAAAATCCGAGTCTCTTACCTCTCTCGAAATCAGTGTAGCCCCGCGCAGATGCCAACCCTGTTTGGGCCACGAGAAATGATATGTTCCCGCTATACGAGGGTCGACCTCTGCAAGAGAGGGCCACCATTTCTCAAGCAAGCCTGGAACTGTGAAGTAGTCAAAGAGGGACTCCGGGCTTAGATTCTGAAACTCGGCGTCGATGATAATCCTGTCGTCAGACGAATCAATCTGCTTAACGTGTCTTGAAGACAAGATCGAGGCCTACGTGGGACTTACCGCGCTGATAAAGCCTAAGAGAACGGCTTCGTTTTTTACGCTACTTGTTCGCGGACCTCTAATTTCTGACCGGGAATCACTCGGACCCCTTCACCTCTTAGCGCTGAAGGAATGACGGCTATCAGACTCATCACTGCCATGATCAGGAAGATTGTGTGCATTGGCACGATGAAGAGGTCCACGCTTGGTGCTCCTGACGGAAGAGGTATGCCGGCGAAGACCGCCTGCAAGACATTCACAGGTATACTGGTTGCTAGGACCGCAAATGAGATTGAGAGGCTTAGAAGAGCCCCGGTAGTCACGAGAGTAGCAGACATTCCAGAAGCAACACCTCTCCTAGTCACCGGTGCTGAGCTCATGATGGAGCTCATGTTGGGTGCGACAAACATTCCCCCTCCAGCCCCCACAAGGACCATGTAGACGGCCAAGAGGCTGTAGGAGACGTTGGCCGGGATGAAGCTGAGACCTACCAACCCAACAGTCGAGATTAACAGGCCGGCGGTCGTGAAGCCTCTGGGCCCGTATTTGTCAGAGAGATAGCCGCTGAGTGGTCCGAGGCTGACGAAGGCTACCGCGAACGGTATCAAGGCGACCCCGGCCCTGAACGCGTCATAGAGCAGTGCTCCCTGGAAGAATATTGTGAGTACCAGTGATAAGCCGCTACGGGCTATCGACGCCAAGAAGTTGCTGAGTATACCAGCGGTGAATGCTCGAATCTTGAACAGTGTCAAGTCCATCAGAGGAGTACGAGAGTGCAATTCCACGTAAACGAAACCACCGATCATCAACAAACCAGCACCCATCATGGCCAAATCAACCAGCGTGTATCCTGACAATGCCCCGAGAGTTAGCCCGACCAAGAACGAAGTTAGTCCGCCGGCAAACAGGATGTTGCCCGGCAGATCGATCCTCTCGTGATGGACCGTGCCTAGCTCTCGCAGCTTCTTGTGAGCCCATATTGTTGCAAAAGCTCCTATCGGAAGGTTGATCCAGAAGATAGACTGCCAGCCTAGCGCTACGGTCAAAATTCCGCCGAGTATGAGGCCGATGACGGAGCCGCTAATACCTGCGACAAGGTTGACGCCGATCGCTCGTCCGCGTTCGTTGGGGGGAAAGGCGTCTGTCAGAATTGCAGCATTGTTGGCCCAGATGAGAGCCGCACCTACTCCCTGGACGAGACGAAAGAAGACCAGCATTCCCCCGTTCATCGACAGACTGCATAGGCCTGAGCCTATTGTGAAGATCGCGAAACCGAGATTGTAGAGCCTAACTTTGCCATACATGTCGGCCAACCGGCCGAAGGCCAAGAGCAGAACGGCAGTCATGAGAATGTAGCCCATCAGGACCCAGAGCGCTTCGAAGGCTGAAGCGTTGAGGTTCCGAGTAATTGTCGGGAGAGCGATGAGGACGATGTTGCCGTCCAGCTGGGACATGAACGCCCCGATCGTCGTGTTGGTGAGAACAGTGTACTTGTACTGCAACCCGGAGCCTCGATTGAATTAGGCCGGTTCGAAGACTATTGCTTGCAGATCTTCTCTTCTACACAGCATACTGTTATCGTTTGACGAGAGCTAGGATGCTCTCTTGGCCCCGATGTAGTAGTGTTCTTTTGCGACCTCTTGGAAGACCACGATCGTCTGATCCCTCGGAGCCTTAGCGATGTTCTCGACCGCGTCCGTAATTGCCCGGGCTAGATCATCCTTCTGCTGTTGAGTCCGCCCACCGTACATCAAGACTTTGACTATTGGCATAGTTTAACATCCGACAGGGTCCGGAAATGTAGTTGAAGAAATTTACCTTCACAACACGCGATGGGGGAAGTGCAGATCGTCGAAACTATCCCGTGGACGATTGAACATACGCCCTAACGCGCAGGTGAGAACCAGTCTTCTTTCAGTTCAGCTTCTGGACGACCCTGAATGTCGCGGCTAGTGCAACAATCGCGCCGATGACAACGCCATTTAGGTCGCTAAGGAACAGTGCCAGAACAGTCGTTGCCCCTCCCGCAACCAAGTCTCGAAAGAGTCCCCTGTTTCGCGGACCCTTGTCGATGACGTCGGCGGCTAGAACGAGGAGTAGAGCAAGGAAGTATGCTGGCTGCTGGGAGATTGCTGAAGTCACAAGGAAGAATATCGGCCATGCGACGAACTGGCTGACTGGGAGAAGGAAGGATCGTATTTCCGTCAGCCGGAGGGACAGGCCGCTCATACATCGTAGTGGAGGTAGTGGTATAGAAAAAGCGACCCAACTATTTCTACTACGTTTCGGTTTAATTTTTCTTACTGCGTCTCAGTCGAGACATGGTCCTGTCAAAACCACTCAAGATTATTTTTCCAAGTTCCACGCAGATTTGCTGTACTTGGTGTCAAGGAGTTCCTTCGCGGTGGATAGCTCACTCTTCGTCAGCGGTCCCTCTTCCAATCGTACACCGTACGACTTCTCTATTCCCTGAACTATCCCGTCCCTCACATCCCTTGTCGTCACATCCTTCCCTAACTCATCACGAATAGTAGTGACTCTCTTCTGCACACTAGCAACATGCCTATCGGCGAGCTTCACCTGCGGAACATTCAAGACCCGTCCGAGAATCGATAGGTCAGAAGCCACTAGGATGCAACCGTGATGAAAGACGCTTCCCCATCTGATGCTCCCAGCAGCACCTGAGACCTTCTTTCCTTCGACTTGAATATCGTTAATTGGTTGAAACTCAGCGTTTACTCCGAGACCTCGCAATCCTTCGACAGCACCTTGTGAAAGTCTCTGAAAGACGAACTGAAGATCCGCGTCCGGGACCAATGGATGCCCTTTCCTCAATGATATCGCATAGTTCAGGTTGCCAGCATCATGATAGACCGCCCCGCCCCCCGTAAAACGTCTGACCACTGTTGTCCCAGTCTCCTTGCACGCCACAAAATTGACCTCCAAAGATGCGGACTGGAAACATCCTAAGACAATCGTGTTTGAGTTATGCCAGAAACGAACAGTACCAGGAGCCTTACCCTCACCGACCGCCCGGGGAATAGCCTCCTCCACGCTCATATTCATGAACGGATCGTCCCGGTACTCCACATCGACCAATCGCCAAGTTTCCATTAGGAACCTAGCTCCTCCAGCTTTGCGGAGAGTATTGCTTTGACAAAATCATCCGGAACTACACCGAGACCTTGTGCGCTAGTTCCACGGAAGAAACGATCAACCAGAAGTTTCAACTCCTTTTCCCTCAATGGAACATCCTCCAGCATCATCTCGAGCTTCGCGAGACTATCTTCCGGAATCAAGAAGAAATCTCCAGAGATTTTCGCAGACTCGATTCGTCCACCTGTTTCTCTCAATCGGACCCTTAGCAGCTTTCCTCCTGGAACCTTGTAATCTGCTGAAAGCAGGGTCTCCACGCCGATGGTCATTACGGGATTCCTATCTCCATAGTCTCGACCTTTTGGTTCATCAAAAAATTCAAAACATTAGCTAGCTGTGAATCGTCTCATTTGCCCTTTCACGATCCTCAGACCAGTATGAAGATTCTCCTTCCCGAAGAGGCCGGTGAGGACCTCATTTCCGTTGCCTGGTGCTCTCGAAAGATCCTCAATAATTTCTCTCATTTGTGAGAAGAGCTTCCGATAGTGTTCTACTTTGTGTTTTTTCCTATCTGACAGTTGCCAATAGAACCGAGTACAAACAGTCTCTCTGTCTCCCCCGTCTCCATCGTCGATAACCGCCTGCGCTTCAACGGTGAAATCTCTATTCTTCTTTCGAAGACCAAGGTATAGCGCGAAGGCCACGTTAGAGGGCGGAGAGAATGCAAGGTATCCGCTCTCATGGCGGTTGACCTTCCATCGTGGATTTGTCGGATGTCCTCCGCTGCAGGATGAAAAGGTCCTGTATCCCTTTTGGTTAAGTAAGGAGACAATTTCTCGGATTGCTGGGTCTATCCGGTCATAGTTCCGTTCATTCCTCAGGCTCTTCCAGTTGGAACGTTCCAGTTCTCCCAGCCTCCTCGAGTGGGCCCGAGGAAGAAATTCGTTACTCATTTTTTCTCTACTGATGACCGAACCCAACGGAAGACCGTTTCGTCAAAAACATAACCCTCGTTCCGATCAGATGAGCCGAAGCCCTTGAACTCGTGCCACGTATCGGACTTTTTATCGTATGTACCTTCGACCAGTATGAGCGGCGCCTCCATCGTCTCAGGACGAAGCATCTGACCTAGAATCCCAGTAAGATGCCCTATCTGGTCCACGGCGGAACTCAACTCTTTCTCTTCAAGAACTCCAGACTTGAAAACCAGTTTGCTCTTCTCTCCAACAAAACTCAAAGTAACCGCGGCGCCTGCTCTTCCTCTCCGATATCTGATCTGTCTGAGTAGCTCCTTGAGGTCACGCCAGTTTTCCTGCAGAACATCTGTAAAAACCGTCGTGACGTAGGGATAGTGGAATGTTATGTTGACTCGAGTGGCCAAATCCTCGTCCAAGAGTTCAGTATAGGACGGATGTTCAAGCCGGAATCCCTTCCGAAGGATCCGGTAGAGGACCTCGTGCTCGAACGGCGACAATTCGCCCTCGACCAAGACCTCAGCAAGAGGCTTCTCGGGGACAGTTACAGCCTCGCGAGCAGTCAAGGTAGGCATTAATTGGTTAGAGTCTGAGATAAGCGCATGGCTCTACCGCTCAAGGGTCTACGCGTAATAGACCTGACCCAAGATTTCGCGGGCCCCTTCTGCACCATGATACTCTCAGACCTAGGCGCGGAAGTGATCAAAGTCGAGAGGCCCGGGTCCGGAGATGAGACTCGTGCCTGGGGACCGCCCTTCGTCAAGGGTCTCAGCTACTATTTTCTCAGCCTCAACCGTGGAAAGAAGAGCCTCACACTCGACCTCAAGACTCCCGAGGCGCAGAAAATAATCCGACAGCTAGCACAAGATTCTGATATTCTGGTCGAGAGCTTCCGTCCCGGCACCCTTGCTCAATACAACCTCGACTACGCGAGGCTCCGACGAGTAAACAAGGCCCTCGTATACTGTTCCATCTCGGGGTTCGGCCAGACAGGTCCCTATCGCGATAGACCTGGATATGATATCGTGGCGTTTGCGATGAGCGGGATCATGAGCACCACCGGCGAGGAAGGTCGTGCATCGATCAGAGTCAGCATACCCGCTGCAGACATCGCTGCCGGCCACTACGCATCAACAGCAATCCTCGCCTGTCTCTCCCGTCGACTGGTGACTGGAAGAGGAGACTACATCGAC
>Ga0137385_10000960_pt1 | contig 24053 bp, 18 predicted proteins | sample SagtaG_FD_104921 | JGI IMG/M metagenome (GOLD analysis project Ga0137385, IMG submission 104921) | Vadose zone soil microbial communities from Sagehorn Ranch, Mendocino, California, USA - Sage2_R_80_16 metaG | ecosystem: Environmental > Terrestrial > Soil > Vadose zone | place: USA: California... | reverse complement strand
CGTACACGGTCAGGCTGGCCAGGTGCGCGGGCGAGCCGCCCGCGGCGCGCAGCGCCACGAGCAGGTTGGCCAGCGCCTGGTCGAACTGCTCGGCCACCGTGTTGCCCACGACCGCGCCGTCCGGGCCGAGCGCGGTCTGGCCGGCCAGGAACACCAGCGGGCCGCCGGGGGTGACCACCGCGTGCGAGAACCCGGACGGCCGCGGCAGCGGCGGCGGGTTCACCCGTTCCAGCGCCATCTGCTCTCCTCCCGTTCATCGGCGGGGGTCCTGAGGGGTCGTCCCCCCCGGGCTAGCACGGCCGCCATCGGGCGTGCCGGGTGCCCGGGTCGCCCTCCCTGATCAGCTGCAGCCTCGGCCGCGGCCCGTCGCTGCGCCCGGTCTGCGGCGGCCTGCTGCCGGCTTTCCAGGGATCGGGCCACGCGGCGGCCGGCCCATCGTAGCCCTGCTCGGCGGCGGCGTGCAGGGTCCAGTTCGGGTCGTACAGGTGCGCCCGGCCGAGCGCGCACAGGTCGGCCCGCCCGGCCAGGATCAGCGAGTTCACGTCGTCGTAGGACGAGATCACGCCGACCGCGATCGTGGCGATGCCGAGCCGGTTGCGGATCGCGTCGGCGAACGGGGTCTGGTAGGACCGGCCGAACGCCGGCGCCTCGTCCGGCGTGACCTGCCCGGTGGACACGTCGATGGCGTCGGCGCCCGCCTCATGGAAGGCCCGCGCGATCTCGATGGCGTCCTCGCCGCTGATCCCGCCCGGGTACCAGTCGGTGGCCGAGATCCGGACGGTCATCGGCTTGTCCTCGGGCCAGACCTCCCGCATCGCGGCAAATACCTCGAGCGGGTAGCGCAGCCGGGCGGCGAGCGACCCGCCGTACCCGTCGCGGCGCTGGTTGGTGACCGGTGAGATGAACGACGACAGCAGGTAGCCGTGCGCGCAGTGCAGCTCGATCAGGTCGAAGCCGCACCGCTGCGCGGCCCGCGTGGCGCCGGTGAACTGCTGCCTGATCTCGCCCATCTCGGCCACGGTGAGCTCGCGCGGCACCTGGCTGACGCCGGGCCGGTACGGGATCGCCGACGGCGCGCTGACCTCCCAGTTGCCGTCCGGCAGCGGCTCGTCCATGCCTTCCCACATCAGCCGGGTCGAGCCCTTGCGGCCGGAGTGGCCGAGCTGCAGCCCGATCTTCGCCGTGGACTGGCTGTGCACGAAGCCGGTGATCCGCCGCCAGGCCTGCTCATGTGCGGGCGCGTACATCCCCGCGCAGCCCGGGGTGATCCGGCCGTCCGCGCTGACGCACACCATCTCGGTCATGACCAGCGCGGCGCCGCCGAGCGCCTTGCCGCCCAGGTGCACCAGGTGGAAGTCGGACGGCGTGCCGTCGGCCGCGCAGTACATGTCCATCGCGGACACCACGACCCGGTTCTTCAGCTCCAGGCCGCGCAGCCGCAGCGGCTGGAACATCGGCGGGACCACGTCGCCGGAACCCATGCCGCGCCGTTTCTCGTGGCCGGCGAACCAGGCGTCGATCCGCTCGGCGAACTCCGGGTCGCGCACCCGCAGGTTGCCGTGGGTCACCCGGCGGCTGCGGGTCATGATGTTGAACGCGAACTGCTCAGGCTCCTGGTCCAGGTACTGGCCCAGGTTCTCGAACCACTCCAGGCTGGCCTGCGCGGCGCGCTGCGTGGACGCCACGACGGGCTTGCGCTCGGCCTCGTACGCGGCCAGCGCCGCGTCGAGCCCGGGCTGCTCGTGCAGGCAGGCGGCCAGCGCCAGCGCGTCCTCCATGGCCAGCTTGGTGCCCGAGCCGATGGAGAAGTGCGCGGTGTGCGCCGCGTCGCCGAGCAGGATCACGTTGCCGTGGCGCCAGCTCTGGCAGCGCAGCGTGCCAAAGCTGATCCACTTGGAGTTGTTGGCGTAAAGGCTGTGGCCGCCGAGCACGCCGGCGAACAGCTCCCGGATCGCCTCGATCGACGCCTCGTCGCTGCGGCCAGGCGGCAGGTCCGGCCGGGCGAGCCGGCCGAACCCGGCGGCCTGCCAGACCGAGTCGTGCATCTCGACGATGAACGTGCTGCCGGTCGCGTCGTAGGGGTAGCCGTGGATCTGCATCACGCCGTAGGGCGTCGGCTCGATGTAGAACTTGAACGCGTCGAAGACCAGGTCGGTGCCGAGCCACATGTACTTGCAGCGCCTGATCTCCAGATCGGGCCCGAACGCTGCTTCCGCGGCTTTCCGTACGCCTGAGTTCGCGCCATCTGCGGCGATCACGAGGTCGTAGCCCGCGGCCAGCTCGGCGGGTGGCGGTGCCTCGGTGCGGAAGTGCACGCTCACGCCGAGCTCGGCGCACCGCTGCTGCAGTATCTGCAGCAGCCGCCGGCGGCTCAGCGCGGCGAAGCCGTGCCCGCCGCTGGTGATCACCTGGCCCTTGATGTGCACGTCGATGTCGTCCCAGCGGGCGAACTCGCGCTCCATCGCGCGGTAGATCCCGGCGTCGGCGAGCTCGATGCCGCCCAGGGTCTCGTCCGAGAACACCACGCCGAAGCCGAACGTGTCGTCGGCCGCGTTCCGCTCCCAGACGGTGATATCGCTGCCCGGGTCAAGCTGCTTGGCCAGGGCCGCGAAATACAGCCCGCCCGGGCCGCCGCCCACGACCGCGATGCGCATCCCGCCTCCCCTCAGCTGCGGCTGATCCCGACGGTATGCCGCTTTGACGACGATCGTCAACATAACGCCTCGTCGCGGCGTGACGGCGTCACCCGGACGACCCATCCGCCACGGCAGCCCCCTGCGTCCCTCCCCGGGCCGCCACACCCATCGGCCAGCAAGATCAACGGAAGATTGCTGCGGCTGTATCAGCATCAATATTCCGTGGATCTTGCTAGGTCGGCGCGGTGGGGACGGCGACACACGCCCTCGGGTCTTCGCTCTGGTGCGTATTGCTCGCTACCGTAGGGATCATGGCGACTCGTGCGCCCAAGACTGCTGCACGCCCGAAAAACGGGACGGCCGGGCGGCCGCGCCCGGCGAATGCCGCGCGCTCGAAGGGCGGCAGCGGTTCCGGCCGCAAGCCGGTCCCGCGGCGGCGCGGCGGACGGTCCGGGGGGAGTTATCGCCGCCCGGCCGGCCGGCGTTATCACCCGGCGCCCTCGGCCAACCCGGTCGTGATCCTGATCGGCTGGACGATGCGCGTGCTCAGCGGCGCCTGGATGGCCCTGGCGCACACGGTGGGGGCGGCCGCCCGGGCCTTCGGCCGGAATGCGCGGGACCTGGATCCGGCCCACCGCAGGGACGGGGTCGGGCTGGCCACCCTGGGCCTGGCGATCCTCACGGCCGCGGCGGTCTGGTGGCGCTTGGGCAGCATTCTGGGCCGGGGCCTGTCCGCCGTGGTCCACAACGGGTTCGGCGAGGCTGCCTGGGCGCTGCCGATCCTGCTGGCGCTGCTCGCCTGGCGCTACCTGCGTCACCCCGACCGGAACGCGGACAACGCCCGCATGGTGATCGGCTGGACGGCACTCATCATCGGCGGGCTCGGCCTGCTGCACATCGCGCACGGGACGCCCAGGCCGGTCGACGGCACGGCTGCGATCCGGGCGGCGGGCGGCTTCATCGGCTATGCCGCGTCGGCACCGCTGGTGGCCGGCGTCACCGCGTGGGTGGCCACGCCGTTGCTGGCGCTGGTCACCGGCTTCGGCCTGCTGGTGACCACCGGGACACCGCTGCACCGGGTGCCAGGCCGGCTGGCCGAGCTGCATGGCTTCGTGCGCGGCCGCCCGGCCGATGACACCGAGGCCGAGGGGGCGGAGGCCGGGGAGGCCGACGGTGCGCAGCTGCCCAAGGGCGGGCGCAGGCGGCAGGAGGCCATCGAGGCGGGCGAGCACGTGCGGCCCTACGACTCGCCGCTGCTGGGCGGGACCATCCGGAGCGGGCCAGGCCGGGACGGCCGCCCCGGGGATGCCGCCCGCCAGGGCGGAGCCGGGGATGACGCCGCGGCCAGCGAGGCTTTGGCGTTCAGCGGTCCGGCCGCCGGGCCGCAGGGGCCATCCGCGAAGGCCGAGAACCCGCTGGACTGGCGGGATGCCGAGCCCGGCGCGGGCGCGGCCGGGGGCAAGCCACCCGCGCCGGCCACGGCAGGCGGCACTGCGGAGCTGCCCAGGCCCGAGCAGCTGACGCTGACCGGGGCCACCGACGCCAGCTACACGCTGCCGCCCGCGGCCCTGCTGCGGCCCGGGACGGCGCCGAAGAACCGGACCCGCGCGAACGACCTGATGGTCGAGGCGCTGTCGGCGGTGCTTGACCAGTTCGAGGTGGATGCCCAGGTGACCGGGTTCACCCGGGGGCCGACCGTGACCAGGTACGAGATCGAGCTGGCCCCGGCGGTCAAGGTGGAGCGGGTCACCGCGCTGTCGAAGAACATTGCCTACGCGGTCAAGAGCGCCGACGTGCGGATCTTGTCGCCGATCCCGGGCAAGTCCGCGATCGGCGTGGAGATCCCCAACACCGACCGGGAGATCGTCAGCCTCGGCGACGTGCTGCGGTCCCCGGCGGCGGCCAGCGACCACCACCCGATGGTCGTCGGCCTGGGCAAGAACGTCGAGGGCCTGCAGGTCGTGGCCAACATCGCGAAGATGCCCCATATGCTGATCGCCGGGGCCACCGGCGCGGGCAAGTCGACGTGTATCAACGGGCTGATCACCTCGATCCTGCTGCGGGCCACGCCCGATGAGGTGCGGATGATCCTGATCGATCCCAAGCGGGTCGAGCTTGCGGCCTACCAGGGGATCCCGCACCTGATCACCCCGATCATCACCAATCCCAAGAGGGCCGCGGACGCGCTGCAGTGGGTGGTCGGGGAGATGGACCGCCGCTACGACGACCTGGCCGCCTCCGGGTTCCGGCACATGGACGACTTCAACAAGGCGGTGCGCTCGGGAAAGATCACCGCGCCGCCGGGCAGCGATCGCGTCTACGTGCCCTACCCCTACCTGCTGGTGATCGTCGACGAGCTGGCCGACCTGATGATGGTCTCCCCGCGCGACGTGGAGGACTCGGTCGTGCGGATCACCCAGCTGGCCCGCGCGGCCGGCATCCACCTGGTGCTCGCGACGCAGCGGCCGAGCGTGGATGTGGTGACCGGGCTGATCAAGGCCAACGTTCCGTCCCGGCTGGCGTTCGCCACCTCGAGCCTGACCGACAGCAGGGTGATCCTGGACCAGCCGGGGGCCGAGAAGCTGGTCGGCCAGGGCGACTCGCTGTTCCTGCCGATGGGCGCGAGCAAGCCGCTGCGGCTGCAGAACGCGTTCGTCACCGAGAAGGAGATCCGCGAGGTCGTCGCGCACTGCAAGAAGCAGGGCGAGCCCGCCTACCGCGACGACGTCGCCGTGGCCGAAAGCCACCAGCGCGAGATCGACGCCGACATCGGAGATGATCTTGAGCAGCTGCTGGAGGCGGCCGAGCTCGTGGTCAACACCCAGTTCGGGTCCACCTCGATGCTGCAGCGCAAGCTGCGGGTGGGCTTCGCCAAGGCAGGCCGGCTCATGGACCTGCTGGAGAGCCGCGGCGTGGTGGGGCCGAGCGAGGGCTCCAAGGCCAGGGACGTCCTGGTCAAGCCCGACGATCTCGGCGCGCTACTCGGGTCATTGCGCGGCAGCCCGACGAGCTGACCCGCGCCCATTGCCCGCCGGCCCGGGCCATTGCGCGCCGGCCGGGAGAACAACCATGAGCCATTACGCAACGGCCCGGGGAACTGATCCACGGTGCGGCTCGCGCCGCGGCGGCGGGCGGCGGCCCGGACCCGGAGAGCCTGCGGTCCGGCTCGACGTTGCCTGATGTTTAACAAGTTCGCAGGTTGCGAGGTCGTGACCGAACCAAGGACGGGGGATACTCGTAATGCCTTTTAGGCAGGCCGGGTCCTCGCCGGCTGGTCGGCGGATGTCTACACTTGGTGACCGGTCCCTCACTGAGGGGTCGCGACGAATTATCCGATAACTGTCACCGCACCCCCGGGCGGAGCGCAGTGGGACAAATGTAGTGGAGGCGCGGCGTGAGCATCGGTGACACCCTGGCAGAGGCACGTCGCCAGGCTGGTCTCACCGTTACGCAGGTTAGCCAGCGGACCTGTATCCGGGAGACGATCATCCGGGGGATTGAGCGCGGTGATTACTCCGCGTGCGGCGGCGACTTCTATGCCCGCGGTCATATCCGCAGCATCGCCAGGGCCGTCAGCGCGGATCCGGAGCCGCTGATCCGCGAGTACGACCAGACGCAAGGGGCGCCGCAGGTCACCGCAGCCGACGTCTTCGAGCCCGCCACCCCGATCAAGATCAGAGAACGGCGCAGGCCGAACTGGAGCGTGGCCATGGTGGTGGCGCTCGCGCTGCTCGTCGGCTTCGTGGTGTACCACGTGGTTTCGTCCTCATCGGCCTCGCCCGTGGCCTCGCAGCACCTGGGTGCCGGCACGCATAAGGCCAAGCCCACGCACCCGAAGCCGACTGCGACGCCGGTCACGCACGCGCACCCGAACGCGGTGGTGATCCGCCTGACGGCCACCGAGGACTGCTGGGTCGAGCTCACCACCGCCGGCGGGAAGCAGATCTACCAGGGCGTCGTCTCCGCGGGCAGCTCGAGGCACTGGACCGAGCACCAGGCCGTGAGCCTGGTGCTCGGCAACCCCGGCGGCGTGGCGCTCACGGTGAACGGAAAGAACGCGGTCCCGACGGGCGCTACCCAGCCGGTCACGCTCACCCTCGGTCCGGGCCAGAAGACCACCGGCTGACGGCGAGCGCGTCCGCTGGTGGCGTGGGCGCGGGTGACCTGCCGCTGGCGGCGTGGCGCTGGTGGCAACCCGCGGGCGCGGTTACCGTAGTCTGCCGGTGTGCCGTCGAGTCAGCGCGCCACCGGGCGCACCGTGAGCGTGGTCACGCTCGGCTGCGCGCGGAACGAGGTCGACTCAGAGGAACTCGCGGCGCGGCTTGAGGCGGCCGGGTGGACCGTCGCCGACGACTCCGGCGCGGACGTGGTCCTGGTCAACACCTGCGGCTTCATCGAGGCCGCGAAGCAGGAGTCGATCGACGAGCTGCTCAGCGCCGGGTCGGGCGGTGCGAAGGTCGTCGCAGCGGGCTGCCTGGCCGAGCGCTACGGCTCCGGGCTCGCCGAGGCGCTGCCCGAGGCGCAGGTCCTGGGCTTCGACGACTACGGTGACATAGCCTCCCGGCTCGATGCGGTGCTGGCCGGGGAGCGGTGGCCAGCGCATGCGCCCAGTGACCGCAGGCGCCTGCTGCCCATCTCACCGGCCGACCGGCAGGCTTCCTCAGGTGGCCATCTGCCCGGGCACGGCACGGTCCTGCCGGATCTTCCGCCGGGTGTAGCCCCGCCCTCGGGTCCCCGGGTGCTGCGGCGCAGGCTCGACGGGGGCGTGGTGGCACCGCTGAAGATCGCATCGGGCTGCGACCGCAGGTGCAGCTTCTGCGCGATCCCCTCGTTCCGGGGCGCGTTCGTGTCCCGTCCGCCGCAGGACCTGATCGCCGAGGCCGGCTGGCTGGCCACCCAGGGTGTCCGCGAGCTCTTCCTGGTCAGTGAGAACTCGACCTCATACGGCAAGGACCTGGGCGACCTCCGGCTGCTTGAGGCTGCGCTCCCGGAACTGGCGGCGGTGCCGGGGATCGAACGGGTGCGGGTGAGCTACCTGCAGCCCGCCGAGCTGCGGCCGGGTCTGATCGAGGTGATGACGTCGACGCCCGGCGTGGCCCCGTACTTCGATTTGTCCTTCCAGCACGCCAGCGGACGCGTGCTGCGGGCCATGCGCCGCTTCGGCGACGGTGAGCGCTTCTGCGCGCTCCTCCATGACATCAGGCGGGCGTGCCCGCAGGCAGGCGTCCGGTCCAACTTCATCGTGGGCTTCCCCGGTGAGACCGACGCCGACGTGGCCGAGCTGCACGACTTCCTGGCGGAAGCCCGGCTCGATGCCATCGGCATCTTCGGCTATTCCGACGAAGAAGGCACTGAGGCAGCCTCGCTGCCCGGGCAGCTGCCCGCCGACGAGGTGGCGCGGCGGGTTGAGGACCTCGCGGACCTGGCCGACGAGCTGGTGGCCCAGCGCGCGGCGGAGCGCACCGGCGAGATCCTGGACGTGCTCATCGAGGAGTCGCACGGCGGCGGGCGATACGGCGGCCGGGCCGCGCACCAGGCCCCGGAGGTCGACGGGGCCACCGAGGTGCGGGTCGGCCCCCGCCCCGGTGCGGATGGGGCCGGTGCGGGTGGGGCCGGTGCGGGTGGGGCCGGTGCGGGTGTGTTCCGTGCGGGCGACCTGGTCCGGGCCATGGTGACCGGGGCCGAGGGCGCGGACCTGCTGGCAGATGTCGTCGGCCTCATCTCGTCGGCGAGAGGCGCGGATACTGTTGAGCCGGCCTGACGCCGGCGCCGCGGAAGAGCGTGCGTTCGGGACTGCTGGTGCCGTTCCGCCGCCGAGCTTGATCAACATCGCGAACGCGCTGACCGTGGTCCGGCTGGGCCTGGTGCCCGTGTTCGTGGCGCTGCTGCTGACCGGGGGAGTGGCCGGCCGGATAGCAGCCTGCGTGACGTTCGGGATCGCGTCGGTGACCGACTTCCTCGACGGCGAACTGGCCCGCCGCCGCGGCCTGATCACTGACTTCGGCAAGATCCGACCCGATCGCGGACAAGGCACTCACCGGGTCCGCGCTGGTGGTGCTGTCGGCCCTGGGCGAGCTGCCCTGGTGGGTCACGGGAGTGATCTTGTTCCGCGAGCTCGCGGTCACGGGCCTGCGGTTCTGGGTTCTCTCCCACGGCGTCATCGCCGCCAGCCGCGGCGGCAAGGCGAAGACCGTGCTCCAGGTGATCGCGATCGGGCTGTACATATTGCCCGGGCCGTTCGGGGTCGCGCGCGAGCTGGTGATGGCGGCCGCGCTTATCGTGACGGTGGTGACCGGGGCAGACTACGTGGTCCGTGCGGTGCGGTTGCGCCGCACGGCGGCGCGTGGCGGGTCTGCGGCCGGGTAGGGAGAGGCGTCATGAGCCCCCGCGAGAGTCCCGATGCGAGCCTCATCGAGCCTGCCGCCGGTCCCGGTGCGGCGGCCGCTGCGGCCCCGGGGGACACGGGCGTCGGGAGCCGGAACCTCGCGCTCTCCGAAGAGATCATCGGGTTGCTCATCGCGCGGGGCCGGACGCTCGCGGTCGCCGAGTCCCTCACCGGCGGGATGCTCGCCGCGGCGCTGACCGCCATCCCGGGCTCGTCCGCGGCGTTCCGGGGCGGGGTGGTCTGCTACGCGACCGACCTGAAGGCGGCGCTCCTCGGCGTTCCGCCCGAGCTGCTTGACCGCCACGGCGCGGTCCATCCCGCGGTGGCCGCGGCGATGGCAGAGGTAGCCTGCCGCCGCCTGACCGCCGCGATCGGCGCCGCCACCACCGGCGTGGCCGGCCCTGATCCCGCCGACGGCCAGCCGGTGGGCACGGTGTTTATCGCGGTCAGCGGGGGCGCGGGCGCGGGCACGCAGGTCCGCTCGCTGGCACTTTCCGGTGACCGGCAGCAGATCCGGGTCGCCACGGTTACGCAGGTGCTCGATATGCTACTAGGCGTATTGAGGGAAGACAACATATGATTACAGCGTTACGTCAGTGAACACGCGGCTATGCCCTCTCCCGCACGGTCCGTAAGGACAGGTACGGTGGAGGGGTCAGCGAAAGGCCTCGGAAGGGAGTGCGGCGATGGTCCTGCTTCGTCACTTGCTCGGTGACGCGCTACGGCGGCTGCGCCTCCGGCAGGGTCGCACCCTCCGTGAAGTGTCTGCCGCTGCACGCGTGTCGCTCGGATACCTGTCCGAGGTCGAGCGCGGCCGTAAAGAGGCGTCGTCCGAGCTGCTTGCCTCCATCTGCGGCGCCCTCGGCGCACCGCTGTCCCAGCTGCTCAGGGAAGTTTCCGACAACTTCGCCCTGGCCGAGCTGCAGAGCGAGCCTGTCTTCACCGGGGTCAGGGAGCTGTCGCCGGGCGTGGCCCGGGTGCCAGAGCCCGCCGCCGCCCCCGCCGACCAGATGGACCCGGCTGCCCCGCGGAAGATCGCGGTCCCGGACAGCGGCAGCTACGCCGTGCCGGCCAGCCAGCCCGAGTTCGAGCAGGTCACGCGCGGGATTACCGACATAAAGGACATGGTGCCCGTCTAAGCCTGACCCTCCGCCGGAAGTTGGTCAAAACACGCTGTGATAGCAGCGGGTTTTGACCAATTTTCTTGCCCAGGGGGGAGGGACGGCTGGCCCGGGTGGGCGGTGGCGGGACGGTCAGGCCCAGGCGCGGGGGTCGTCGGCGAGCCTGACCACGCTTTCTGGCAGTTCCCCGGAGACGATGTGCTCCAGCGTCACGTCCTCGAGGATGGCTCGCTCATTGGCCCGCAGCGCGATCCACACGGTCTGCAGGGGCTCTGCGGCGCCGATGTAGCCGAGGTTCTCCGGGCGCTCGCCGCGCACGCCCACCAGCGGGCCGTCGATCGCCCGGATGATGTCGGCCAGCGAGATTTCGCCCGCGGGCCGGGCCAGCCAGAATCCCCCGTCAGGGCCGCGCTGGCTGCGGACCAGCCCGGCCCGGCGGAGCTGGGTGAGGATGGCTTCGAGGAACTTGCCGGGAATGCCCTGGGTCTTGGCGAGCTGGTCAGCGGTGACGTGGCGGCCGCCCCCGCTGGCGGCCGCGAGCTCGATGGCGGCCCGCAGGGCATAGTCGGCGCGCGCGGACAAACGCATGTGAAGCATTATGCAGCCATTCGGCGGGTGACCGGTGACAGGCGCACGGGCAGCACGCCTCCCAGTCCCACCCCGGTCCGGTGAGAATCGGTGGTTACCCGGCTAAACCGGGTCCGCCTGAGCGGTCGGCCCGGCTCCCACGCGGGGCGCGCCGGCCCGCGGGACGGCGTCCGGAGCATCGGTGAGGCCAAGGACCTCCGCGGCCGCCTGGCCGCTGCTGCGTCCCGCCCCGTAGGTGGCGAGGTAGCCGCCGCCGGGGGGGCGCCAGACCGGGAGGCCCATCTCCACCACCATTGCGTCGGGCCGCGCCGCGAGCAGCCTGGCCACCAGGTCGCGGGCGGCCGGGTACCTGTGCGCATCGCGGACCACCACGACCAGAGAACGTCCGGCCGCGGCGGTGAGCGCCCGGTCGGCCGCCGCAGTGAGGTCACCGGCTGCCGCGTCGGTGCCCACCGGGATGATGCTGTCTGCGGGCATCCATGGCGCCAGGCCCCACGGCACCGGCCCCACGGCGCTGCTGGCGGGCGGTACCACCTCGACCAGCACCGGCCGGCGCAGCGGGAGGGCGGGCCGGCCGGATACGCGAACCGCCCGGCGGGCCGCGGCCAGGCCCACGGTGTTAATCCGGGGGGAGCCCCCCCCGGACCCCCCTGCGATGCCAGCCGCTCGGGCCGGCAAGCCGGCCGTCGCGGCTGGCCCGGCCGTCCAGGTCCGCAGCTCGGCTACCCGGGCCGCGGCTTCCTCGAGGCGCGCGCCGGGCATCCGGCCGGAAGCGACGGCCGCGACGAGCGCGTCACGGACCGCCAGGTAGCTGAGCCGGCCGGTGTCGCGGCCGAGGCACAGCAGGTCGGTGCCGGCCGCCACCGCGCGCACGGCCGCCTCGGGCAGCCCGAACGGCCCGCTGACCGCCCGCATCTCCAGCGCATCGGAGATGATCACGCCGGTGAAGCCGAGGTCGCCGCGGAGCAGCCCGGTCAGCGCCGCCGCCGACAGCGAGGCCGGGAGGTCGCCGGTCAGCTCGGGCACCCGCAGATGCCCGGGCATGACCGCGCGGGCACCCGCGGCGATGGCGGCCGCGAACGGCGGCAGGTCCCGCCGCGCCAGCAGCTTCAGCGGGACGTCGACCATGGCCACCGTGTCGTGCGTGTCGGTCCGCGTGCTGCCGTGGCCGGGGAAGTGCTTCGCGCACGCGGCTACCCCGGCGGACTGCAGGCCGGTCACGGCGGCCGCCGCGTGCCGGGCGACAAGCTCGGTGTCGGAGCCGAAGGACCTGGTGCCGATCACCGGGTTGTCGGCGGCGGTGTTCACGTCGGCCGACGGGGCCAGGTTGACGTTGATGCCGAGCGCCGCCAGGTCGGTGCCGAGCGCGTGGTACACGGCCCGGGTCAGGTCGGTGTCGTCGACCGCGCCGAGGGCCGCGTTGCCCGGGTACTGGCTGCCGTCCAGGTGCCCGATCCTGGTGACGTCCCCGCCCTCCTCGTCGATCGCGATCAGGGGATCGGCCGCCGCCGACCGGAGCCGGGCGGTCAGCGTGGCCAGTTGCGCCGGCCCCGCGATGTTCGGGCCGAACACGGTCACCCCGCCGAGGCCGCCGGCCAGGGCGGCCAGCACCCAGCCCGGCGCGGCCTGCCCGGCGAACGGCGGGACCAGGATGGCATCGGCCAGCCGGCCGAGCGCTGGGTCGATGCCAGCCGCGACGGCCGGCCTGCCGGCCTTGGACGGGGACGGGGGGATGGCGGGGGGCCCCGGGCCATCGGGGGCTCGGGGGTGTCCCCCGGCTGGCTCTGTGTCCCCCCGGGTTGGCACAGTCACCCCTTCACCGCCCCCGCGACCAGGCCGCCGACCAGGCGCCGCCTGACGACCAGGAAGAAGATCATGACCGGGATCGTGTACATGACGGAGGCAGCCATGATCGGGCCCCACTGGGCGCCGCCGCGGCCGAAGAAGTACGTCACGTAGATCGGCAGCGTGTAGGTCGCGTGGGCCTGCCCGAGGAACGTCAGCGCCACGATGAACTCGTTGTAGGCGGTGATGAACGAGAAGATGCTCGTGGCCACCAGGCCGGGGGCGACCAGCGGGAACAGGATCCGCCAGAAGATTCGCCGCGGCGGGGCGCCGTCGATGGCCGCGGCCTCCTCCAGTTCCCTGGGCACCGTGGCCACGAAGTTGCGCAGCATCCAGATCGACACCGGCAGCGCCTGGGCCGCGTACACGATGATCAGGCCGGCCAGGTTCTGCAGCAGGTTCAGCCGGTCGAAGTCCCGGAACAGCCCGATGATCAGCGCCTGGCCGGGGATCATCTGCACGATCAGCAGCATGATCAGGAACGACGTGCGGAACCGGAACCTGAACCTGGCCACGCCGACCGAGGCCAGCAGCGACACGGTCGAGGCGACCAGCACCGTGGCCAGGGTGACGGCCAGGCTGTTGCGAAAGAACAGCCACACTGAGCCGATGCCCGACGCCCGCCCGCTGATCACCTCGGCGAAGTTGCCGAGCGTCGGGTGGTCCGGCAGCAGGTGGGGAGTCAGCGAGTAGATCTCCTGGGATGGCTTGAACGCCGTGGAGACCATCCAGATGATCGGGAACAGCGTGACCAGGGCAATCAGCACGCCCAGTGCGTTCAGGCCAATGTTTTTGGTCTTTTTCGCGGCGGCGGGGCTGACGTGCAGCGTGCTCATGTCAGGGCTCCCTGGCGGATGGACGCGCGGACGTAGCCGATCGTGATGACCAGCAGGATCAGCGTGAAGATCAGCGCCAGCGCGCCGCCGAGGCCGTAGCTCGGCGGGAACGTGAACGCCTTGTCGTAGAGGTAGAGGGACAGGTTGAACTCATTCCGGTTGGCCAGGCCGCCGGTCAGCAGGTACGTCTGGGTAAACACGTTGAAGTCCCAGATGACCGAGAGCAGCAGCAGCACCAGGAAGATCGGCTTCAGCAGCGGGTACGTGATCCGCCAGAACACCCGCCACGGGCCCGCGCCATCCATCCGCGCGGCCTCGTACAGCTCGGCCGGGACGGTCTTCAGCCCGGCCAGCGTGGTGACCGCGATGAAGGGGAACGACTGCCAGACCACCAGGACGGTCAGCACCGTGTACGCCTGCAGCGCCCCGGTGGTGGTCCAGTTGAACCCGGCCCAGTTCGTGCTGCCCACCAGCCAGTGCGGCATCTTGCTCAGGGTCCAGTCGACCAGCCCGCCGTCCGGGTTGAACAGCCAGTAGAACAGCACGCTGGCCGAGACCGGGGGAGTGGCCCACGCCAGCAGCGCGGCGGTGGACACGAACACCGACATCCGCCGGCCGAGGCGGTTCAGCAGCAGGCCCACCAGCGTGCCGGTGACCAGGGTGAGCGGCACGGCCACGGCGGCGAAGAAGATCGTGATCCGCAGCGAGAGCCAGAACTCGGGGTCCGCGAACGTGGTGGTGAAGTTGGCGAACCCGACCCACTCGACCGGCGCGGCCCCGGTGAGCTGCGGCAGCCCGTAGTTCTGGAACGAGTACAGCACCATCTGCGCGAGCGGCCAGAGGTACACCAGCGCGATGCCGGCCAGCGCGGGCACCAGCAGCAGGTACGGGGCGAGCCGGTGCCGCCGGACAAACGCGCCGACGCGGGTTCCGGAGCGGGTCACCGGAAGCTGCTGCACCGCTGTGTCAGCCATGGGGTTCTGGTCTCCTGGAGCGCGGGTCCCGATGATGGCCGCGACGGCCAGCCGGAGGCTGGCCCGAGCGGACAGCATGGCGGGGGGTTCCGGGGGGCCGCAGGCCCCCCGGGCTAACAGAGTCAGGATTCGGAACCGGTGTTGAGCACGTTCTGCAGCTCGGTGTTGGCCTTGTTCACGGTCGCCGTGAAGCTGGCGCCTTGCATCAGCGACTTCATCATGGTCGGGATGATCGCGTCGGTCGCGTCCGCGGTGGCCCAGTTCTTCGAGTTCAGCGGCGAGATCTGGGTGTAGGCGGCCGCCTTGGCGAACCCGGCCATGAGCGGGCTGCCCGAGTACTTGCCGCCGGACAGCGCCGAGGTGAACTCGGGGAAGAACCCCTGCAGGCCGGCGAACGTGGTCGCGTTGCCCGGGCTGTCCATGATGCTCACCAGGTCCCAGGCCGCCGTCTGATTCGCGCTCCTGGCCCAGACGCCCAGGTCGGATCCCCCGGCGAAGGCCGGGGCCGGGTTCGGGCCGTTCTCGCTCGGGATCGGGAACGAGGCCCACTGCGACTTGTACTTCGTGCTCACGGCCTCCAGCGAGGACTGCGCCCACGGGCCGTCGATGTACATGTCGAGAGTGCCCTTGGCGAAGTCCTCGTCAGTGCCGCCCGAGGTGGCGCCGGGGGCGCCGAGCTCGGTCTGGCCGACATACTTGGCCGGCGACACGTGCTGGGTCAGCAGCAGGTCGGCGTAGAACCGGATGCCCGCCTCGGACTGCGGGGTGTTCAGCTCGGCCACCCACTTGCCGCCGCGCTGCACCGCAACCTGGCCGCCAGCGCCCCAGATAAAGCTGACGATCGCGTTGCTGTAGTTGCTCGGCGCGCCCAGGCCGAAGGTCCCCGGGTTCTTGGCCATCAGCAGCTTGGCGTCGCTGACCAGCTGCGCCCAGGTGCTGGGCGGCGCGGTGATGCCGGCCTTGGCGAACTGGTCCTTGCGGTACCAGATGCCGCGCACGCCGCCGAACCAGGGCACCGCATAGTTGGTGCCGCCGACCGTGTCGTTGGCCAGGTTGCCCGCGATGATGTTCGAGCCGTCCGGCCAGGCCTTGACCTCGCTGGTGATGTTGGCGAGCGCGCCTTGCGCGGCGACCCCCGGCGTGTCGGTGTTGCCGAGCTCGGTGATGTCCGGGCCGCCTTTCCCGCTGCTCACCGCGTTGGTCCAGTCGGTGATGCGGTTGGCCCACGGGATCCAGTCGACAACCACTTTCGTGCTGGCGTACTGCGGGAACTGCTTGTGGAACTGCGCGACGACCCCGTTCATCCAGGTGACCTGTGACCCGACGGACGGGCCCATCCGCCACACGGTGAGCTTGGCGGGTGCCGCCGAGCCCGACGACGATGAGGTGCCGCCCGAGCTGCATCCCGCCGCCGCGGCCCCGGCGAGCACGACGGCAGCGCCGATCGCAGCGGCCGATCTGGTGAGTTTCACTGCTCGATCTCCCTTCCCGGCTGTTCTCGCGGACCCGGGGCTGCGCCTCCGGTCCTGACCGAACCCTGAGTGAATCTGCCGAGAAACTAACAGGAAACTTTCCTATAAGATAGAGTTCGTTGCCAGATTGAGACATAACCTGTCCTGACGGGAGCCTCCCGCGCAGGCCGGGCCCGGCCCGGGCGCCGTACGGTTACCCACATAGCCAGGGAGGGGGCGGCATGGAGAGACGGCCAGGTACGCCGAGCCTGCTGCGCGAGCTGAACGACCGCGCAGCGCTTGAGCTGCTGCTCACCGGCGGCCCGATGACGCGGGCGCAGCTCGGCGCGCAGACCGGCCTGTCCAAGGTGACCGCCTCGCAGCTGCTGGCCCGCCTGGAGGAGCGGGGCCTGGTCCAGGTGGCCGGGGAGCAGGCAGGCGGGCGCGGCCCGAACGCCGCCCTGTACGGGGTGGTGCCGTCGGCCGCCTACGTGGCCGGGCTGCATGTCGAGCATTCCGAGGTCAGCGCCGGGGTGGCCGACGTCACCGGGCAGGTGATCGCCGAGGTGTCGGTGGACCCGAACGGCGCGGGCCACCCCGTCGAGCTGGTGCGCGGCGCGGTCGCAGCGGCCTGCCGCTCGGCCGGGGTGTCCCCGGACGCGCTGCGGGCGTTCCTGATCGGGACCCCCGGTGTGCTCGATCCGCACACCGGCGACCCCCGGCTGGCCGTCAACCTGCCCGCCTGGCACGAAGGGGTGCTCGCGGCCCTCCGCACCGACCTGGGCCGGCCGGTGCGGATCGAGAACGACGTCAACCTGGCCGCGATGGCCGAGCGGGCGGGTGGCGCCGCCGCGGGCGCCGACGACTTCGTGCTGGTCTGGATCGGGATCGGCCTCGGCCTGGCGACCATGCTCGGCGGGCGGCTGCACCGCGGGGTGGCAGGGGCCGCGGGCGAGATCGGCTACCTGCCGGTGCCCGGGGCGCCGCTGCCGCAAGATGTCACGCACCCGGCTACGGGCGCGTTCCAGTCCCTGATCGGCGCGCAGGCGCTGCTGCCGCTCGCGGCCGGGTACGGGTTCGCCGAGCTGACGGCGGGAGCGGCCGTGCGCGCGGCGGTCGCCGCCGCCAGCGCCGGTGATGAGCGCGGCGCCGCGTTCCTCACCGAGCTGGCCGGCCGGGTGGCGACCGGGGTGGCGTCCGTCTGCCTCGTGCTCGATCCCGGGCTTGTCGTGCTGGGCGGCGAGGTGGGCCTGGCCGGCGGTACCGCGCTGGCCAGGCGGGTCGCGGCCGAGGTGGGCCGGATATGCCCGGCCCGGCCTCAGGTCGTCCCGACCGGCGTGAGCGGCGACGCGGTGCTGTGCGGCGCGATCCTGGCCGCGGTGGACCAGGCCCGCGGCGAGCTGCTCGCCTCCGTGGCGAACACCTGAACGGGGTGGGTCGTTGGTTGCAGCCGTCCTGGTGCTCGACGGAACGTCGCTGACCTGTGGCCAGGTCGCGGCCGCCGCCCGGGGGCAGCTGCGGGTCGGTCTGGCCGACCAGGGCCGGGCGCGGGCCCGCGCCGCCGCCGAGGCCGCGGTGATCGTGGCCGGGCGCCAGGCCGCGTACGGGCGCACCACCGGCGTGGGCGCCAACCGCGAGCTGAAGGTCGCCGCGGACGATACCGCCCGGCATGGCCTGCGGCTGCTGCGCAGCCACGCCGGCGGCGGCGGCCCGCTGATGGCCGCGGAACTCAGCCTGGCCACGCTGGTGATCAGGGCCAACCAGATCGCGGCAGGCGGCTCCGGAGTCGATGCTGGCGTCCTGGGCGCGCTCGTCGACTGCGTCAACCGCGGGCTCTGCGCCCCGATCCCGGTGTACGGGGCGATCGGCACGGGAGACCTGACGGCGCTGGCCATGACGGCGCTCTGCCTGCTCGGCGAGCGTGAATGGCAGCCAGCCGTGGACAGACCGCCCCGCTTCGCGCTGGCATCGGCCGACGCACTTGCGTTCATTTCCAGCAATGCAGCGACCCTCGGCGAGGCCGCCCTGGCCTGCCACGACTTGCGTGACCTGCTGCGGGCGGCGATGCCGATCGCCGCGCTGGCGCACCTGGCCGTGGCCGCCTCCACCGAGCCCTACGCCGCGCCGGTGCACGACGCGCGCCCGCATCCTGGCCAGCGGGCGGTGGCCGAGGTGATGCGGCGGTTGCTGGGCAGCGGCGCCGCCCTGGCCAGGATCCAGGATCCCTACGGGTACCGGGCCTTCCCCCAGGTACACGGGCCCGCGATGGACGCGGCGCGGGACGCGGAGCGGACGATCGCCATCGACCTCAACGCCGCGGCGGAGAACCCGCTGATCGACGTGGCGGGCGAGACCGCCTGGCACAACGGGAACTTCCACACCGCCGTTCCAGGCCACCGACCCGCCGCCCAGCTCAGGGATCATGATGCTGGAGTACGTGTCCCAGGCCGCGATCGCCGATATCCGGAGGCTGGCCGCGCCCGCGGCGCTGGGCAGCGCCGTGCTGTCGCGCGGGGTCGAGGAGCACGCCGGGTTCTCCACCCAGTCGGCGCGCGCCACCACCGACGTGGTGCGGGCGTACCGGGTCGTCCTGGCGTGCGAGCTGGTCGCCGCCGTGCGGGCGCTGCGGCTGAGCGGCCTGCGCCCGGGCGCGGCGCCGCTGGCCGAGGCGTTTGACCAGGCGGCTGGCGTGCTGCCCGCCGATACCGCCGACCGGCCGCTCGATGATGATCTTGCCATCGGCGAGCGGCTGCTGCCCATGCTGGCGGCGCTGGCGGGCCAGCCATAACCCGGCAAACCGGTTTTGACGCGAAATGTTTCCCGGCGCGGCACTGGCGCGATCACTCGATAGGAGCGGTTTGCAGCGGTCCCTGACGGGTATCGCGCAGCCGTACGATTCATATCGCAATCGGAGGGGGACTCGTGCAGCGCAGAATGAGGATGATTCTGATCCCGCTCGCCGTGACCGCCGCGATCGTCGTTATGGCGATGACCAGGCGTCCGAGCAAGATCAACGGCAGGCAGCAGCCCAAGGGCAGGTAATTCAAACCTGTTCCTCGTGCGTTTACGACCGGGCCGTTCAATCGGACGGCCCGGTCGACTGTCTCCTTTTATCCGGTGCGCTAATGCCTGCTACCTGGGCGGCGGGGCGGCGAGCGCTCCGGAGCGTGCCGCGGCCGCAGCGGTGGCGCCGGCGCTGTCGGCGATGTCCTCGCTGAGTGGCTCGCCGGCGATGAACAGCCGGTAGTAGATCAGGGCGGTGACAGTCCGGATCACCCCGGCCGCGTCGGTGCCAGGCGGCAGTTCGCCGCGCAGCGTGGCGCGGTCGATGATGCCTGTCATCTTGGCGGTGCGGGCGGTGAGGAACCGGGACAGCACCTCCTGTGCCGGGTTCTGCACGGCTGCCGCGACCAAGCTGGCGAAGGCCGCTTTTATGGCTGGATCCCGCAGGCTGGTCACCACGCCGCGGGCGAGTGCGCGGAGGTCGGCGTCGAGGTCCCCCTCGTCCGGCACGGGTATCTCCTGAGCCGCATGTTCCGCCATCAGGTCGGCCAGCAGCCCATCAAGGCCGCCCCAGCGCCGGTAGATCGTGGTCTTGGCAATGCCGGCGCGCACCGCAACCTGCTCCACCGTGGTACCCGCATACCCGTTCGCGATCAGCTCGGCTACGACAGCCTGCATAACGGCTGCCCGGGTGCGGGCGGTGCGGCCTCCCGGCCTGAGGCTTCCCGGCGTGCTCGCAGTCAAAGAAACTCCAGTTGCGTTTAGCGCGGAACCTAATGTAGCCTCCAGATTAACGCAACTCCAATCCTATTAGGAGCCCGGTCGGATGCGCACCATCTCAGCCACCGTAGACATCGCGGCGACCCCGGAGCAGGTCTGGGCCGTGCTCACCGACCTGGACTCCTATCCGCAGTGGAATCCGTTCATCCGCTCGGCATCCGGGCAGCTGACCGAGGGAGCGACCCTCACCCTGCGGCTGGTCCCGGCCCAGGGCCGGGCGATGACCTTCCGCCCGAAGGTGCTGGCCGCCCGGCCCGGTGTGCTGCTGCGCTGGATCGGCCGGCTGCTCCTACCGGGCATCTTCGACGGCACCCACCAGTTCGCGCTTGAGGACCTTGGCGGCCGTACCCGGCTGACCCAGTCGGAGACTTTCCGCGGCGTCCTGGTCCCGTTCACCGGCAAGACCATCACCCAGACTGAGGCAGACTTCCGTGCCCTCAACCAGGCCCTCAAACAGCGCACCGAGCACGCCGCCCGCCAATAGAGGCGCTTCATGATCGGAGCCGTGCCGCCAATGAGATTGCACTGACGGCACAACGGCATGCTCCGTTCAGGCGCTTTCCTTGCAATGTTCACCTGGCCGAGGTTCTCCAGGGTTTTAGTGACTTCGTAGTGTCGGTCGCGGCCTGATGTTCCTGCGTCAGCTCGCGAAGGCTGGTGTCGTTATGTGGCCCACACGTCCTCTGGTCGCGCTCAGCCTTGCCGCCGCAGGCGCGATGATCGGCCTGTCCCTGGCCAGCGCTTCGGCCAAAGCAGCCGCAGCCGTCCACTATGGCCACATTTTCGTCATCGTCGAGGAGAACCACGGCTATACGGATGTGATCGGGAACCCGGCTGCCCCCAACCTCAACGCCCTGGCGTCCGGGTATGGCGTGGCAGCCAATTACTTCGCGGTGTCGCACCCCAGCGAGCCGAATTACGTCGCGCTCCTGGGCGGCAGCCCATTCACGGTGAACAGCGATGATCCCTACTACGTGAACAGGGTGGCCGCACCGAGCCTGATCAGCCAGCTCGATCACTCCCACATCAGCTGGAAGGCCTATCTCCAGGCCCTGCCGCACCCCGGGTACCAGGGCATCTGCTACCCGGCGAACTGCAATGGCGAGCCGGACAAGGATCCGCTCTATGTGTCGAAGCACAACGCCATCGGCAACTTCAGCACCTCCTTCTCCGACATCGACGGCGTGACCCTGGCCGACGGCACCGTCTGGCTCGTCGGCTCCGCCCGCGACGCGGCCAGCGGCAACCAGCTGACCGTGGTCGCCCGCAACAGCGGTGCCGGCTGGACACAGGTCGCCGCGCCGAATCCCGGAAATGGCGACAGGATCCTGGGCGGCATCTCAGCGGCGGGCGGCGCGGCATGGGCAGCAGGCGCCTTCGACACCGACGCGGGACGTGCCCCCTTGATCGAGATGCACGGCTGATCTAGCCCGTCGCGCTCTCGGTGAGCACAGGACCTGCCTCAGGGCAGCGCGTCGCGGCTACCTGAGCGAACGCCAGGGGCGCTCCGGCCAGGTGTGCACCGGCTCGTTGGTGTGCATGTGATCGATGTAGCGCTGGGTCATCAGGCGCAGCGCCTCCGGGCGGTCGGCTCCGCCGTCCTCGGTCAGCGCCGCCACGGTGGATACCTGCCAGGCGGCGCCGGTGCGGCCGGTAATGCAGCGCTGCTCGATGATGTCAAGCAGGCGCCCGGCCTGCTCCGGGGGGACGCCCCAGTGGCTAAGCCCGTCCCTGGCCAGCGGCAGCAGGCGGCGGAGCACCAGCTCAGTCACGGGCACCTCACCCAGGCCCGGCCAGTAGAGCTGCGCGTCCATGCCGTGACGGGCGGCCGCATAGAGATTCTCGGCCGCGGTCGTGAATGCCATCTGGGTCCAGACCGGGCGCTGCGCCTCGGCGAGGGCACGCACGAGGCCGTAGTAGAACGCCGCGTTCGCCATGACGTCCGCGACCGACGGGCCGGCCGGCAGCACCCGGTTCTCCACGCGGAGGTGCGGCGTGCCGCCGACGGCGGCGTAGACGGGCCGGTTCCAGCGGTAGACCGTCCCGTTGTGCAGGCTCATCTCGGCCAGATGCGGGCAGTCGCCACGGTCCAGGACGGCCAGCGGATCCTCCTCTTCGCAGATCGGCAGCAGCGCCGGGAAGTACTGGATGTTCTCCTCGAACAGGTCGAACACCGACGTGACCCAGCGCTCGCCGAACCACACCCGGGGCCGCACGCCCTGCTGCTTGAGCTCCTCCGGCCGGGTGTCCGTGGCCTGCTCGAACAGCGTGATCCTGGTCTCGTGCCAGAGCTGCCTGCCGAACAGGAACGGCGAGTTGGCGGCCAGCGCGACCTGCACGGACGCGATCGCCTGGGCCGCGTTCCAGTAGCGCGCGAAGGCGTCCGGGCTGACCTGCACGTGAAGCTGCACGCTGGTGCAGGCGGCTTCGGGGGTGATGCTGTCCGCATACGTGAGAAGCTGCTCGGCGCCGTCGATCGCGATGCGCATGTCTTCCCCGCGCGCCGCGAAGATCTGCTCGTTCAGCACCCGGTAGCGCGCATTGGCCGACAGGGCCCCCACATTCACGTCATCCTTCTGCAGTGTCGGCAGGATGCCGACCATGACGAGGCGGCTGCCGGTGCCGCGGGCGTTGCTGTCCGCGGTATTGAGGCTGGCCCGGACCTCCTGCTCCAGGTCCGCCAGTGCGTCACCGTCAAGCCGCCGGGGCGGCACGTTGATCTCGAGATTGAACTGGCCGAGTTCGGTCGCCCAGGCCGGATCCGCGATCGCGTCGAGCACGGCAGCGTTGTGCATGGACGGCATCCCTCGGGAGTCGACCAGGTTCAGCTCGATCTCCAGGCCCACTTGCGATGGGTTGGCCTCGAACCGGCGCTCACGCAGCATCCGGGCGAATACGTCCAGCGATCGGTGCAGCTTATCCCGGTATTTGCGCCGGTCCTCGCCGCTGATCTTGATCGCTTCAATGTCACGGCCCATGACGCGACGGTAGCCCCGCTTGGGGTAGAGCGCTAGGCGCGAAGACGCAGGCCGCGGGGGGTGGGCCGGAAGCCGGCCGTCTCCAGGGCCCGGGCGAGCGGGGAATCGTAGACGCCACCGCCGTCGGCGCGCTCCACGGTGAGCCGGCCGAGCGCGCCTTCGCGCACGGCATCGGCCAGGGCGGCCGCAGCCGGACCGAGCAGGTCCGGGTTGCTGGCCCAGGACAGCAGGGTCTTGCCGCCGCGCTCGACGTAGAGCACGAGCTGGCCGTCGGCCAGGACGACGAGCGCGCCTGCCTTCCGGCCTGGCCGGTGGCCGCCCGGTGTCTCGTCCGGCCGGGCCGGCCACGGCAGCGCCGCTCCGTAGGCGTTCGCCGGATCCGCCGCCGCGAGCACGACGACCGAGCTGCCGGTCGCGGTGGCTGATGCGGACGGGACTGCAGGCATCGCCAGGGTGGATGCTGCCTGCGGGGCATATGGGGCTGACGGGGGATACGGGGCTTGGGCGGCCTCCGGCCCCGGGCCGGCCATGGCGCGCATCCGGTCGACCGCTCCGGGCAGGGCGAACTGTGCTGCGCCCAGGCCCTCGACGAAGTAGCCGCGCCTGCACTGCCCGGCGTCCTCCATCGCCCGCAGCACCGGGTACAGCGCGCCGAACCCGCCGGTCACGCGCTCCGCTGCCACCGCTCCCCTGATCAGGATGCCGTGCCGGTCCAGCAGGGTGTTGGCGAGCGCGTGCAGCCGCCTGGTCCGGTCCGGCTCGCCCGGCGGCAGCAGCGACCAGCGCCCGCTGACGGTGGGCGGGCCGCTTCTGGACGGCAGCACCGCCCGGCCGAATCCGGGTCTGCGGGCGCCGATGCGGCCGGCCCGGCCGGGATTCCGGGCCTGCCTGCCGCCGGGCCGCAGGCCGGCGCCCGCGGGCAGCAAGCCGTTGCCGCTGGTCAGTGCGGCACCATTGGCTGGGAGGGCGCCGTCGGCCTGCGCGGCGCGGCCGGCCGTCATGCGGCCGGGTGTCTCGGTGTCGGCCGTGGGCCTGCCGGTGGCGAGCACCGTGCGCAGCGGGGTGAGCGTGTCATTGGTCAGCCGCCCGGCCCAGACCAGGTCCCAGATCGCCGCGGCCAGGGCCTGGTCGGACAGTGCTTGATTGGTTGGGGCCTGACCGGTGCGGGGCGCGGCCGGCGAGCCCGCCGGGTGCGCGGGATCACCGGGTGGCCCGCCGGTGCCGCGCAGCTGCGTGTCGGCGCGATCGGCCAGCGCGCGGAAGAACAGGGCGCCGCCGCCGTCCAGAGCAGCGGGCACCGCCCCGTGCAGCGGCGTCATCGCGACCTCGCCGGGCCCCCCGAACAGCAGAGGCGCGGCGTCGGCCGGGGCTAGCACCAGCCAGCCGTCGCCGCCGGGCAGGCCGCCGGCCCCCGACCACACCACCTCGCCCGCGGCGGTCAGTTCGTCGAGCAGGG
>Ga0137385_10000953_pt1 | contig 24101 bp, 20 predicted proteins | sample SagtaG_FD_104921 | JGI IMG/M metagenome (GOLD analysis project Ga0137385, IMG submission 104921) | Vadose zone soil microbial communities from Sagehorn Ranch, Mendocino, California, USA - Sage2_R_80_16 metaG | ecosystem: Environmental > Terrestrial > Soil > Vadose zone | place: USA: California... | reverse complement strand
CTACAGGCGGCGGATCAGACAGTGGAGGATGCCTCCAAGCTGCTCGACACCATCCGCGTCGCGATAAGCCGCAACAGCGGAGCGCCCTGCATCGTCCAGACCGTCGCCGCTCCGCCGGAGGGACTGTTCGGGTCGTTCGATCGGGCGCTTCCCGGCACCGCCAGGCATCTGGCCGACAGCTTCAACCGCCAGCTTTCGCAGTCGATCTCGGGCTCGAGCGACATGTTGCTCGATGTCGCCGGCGTCGCCGAGACCGTGGGACTCGCGGACTGGCATTCTCCGCCGCTCTGGAACCTGGCGAAACTGCCATTCGACAACTCCTTTGTCCCGCTCTACGCCGATCATGTCGTTCGCATCATCGGCGCGATGCGGGGCAAGAGCCGCAGGTGCCTGGTGCTCGATCTCGACAACACCGTTTGGGGCGGCATCATCGGCGACGATGGAATGGATGGCATCAAGATTGCTCAGGGCGATGCAACGGGCGAGGCGCATCTCAGCGTACAGCAGCTCGCGTTGGCGTTGCGGGAGCGCGGAGTCGTCCTGGCCGTCAGCTCGAAGAATACGGATAGCGTGGCGAGGCAGCCCTTCAAGGAGCATCCCGATATGCTCTTGAAGGAAGATCACATTGCCGTGTTCCAGGCGAATTGGGAAGACAAGGCGAGCAATATCCGCGCGATCGCGAAGGAGCTTGCTCTTGGCCTGGAGTCGCTCGTTTTCCTGGACGACAATCCGGTCGAACGTGCGCTCATTCGGCGAGAGTTGCCTGAAGTCGGCGTGCCGGAGCTCGAGGACGATCCGGCGAATTATGCGAGGACGCTCGCTGCGGCGGGATATTTCGAAGCGATCGGATTCTCCGACGAAGACCGGGCGCGCGCGGAAATGTACCAGGGCAACGCACGCCGGCTCAGCCTGATGGGCCAGACCACCGACATCGAATCCTACCTGCGCTCTCTGGAGATGCGGATCGTGTTCGGCGAGTTCGACTCGCGAACACGTGCGCGTGTGGCGCAGCTCATCAACAAGAGCAACCAGTTCAATCTCACCACGCGGCGCTATTCCGAGCCTCAGGTCGAGCAGCTTGAAAGAGATCCGGGCGCGATGACCTTGCATGCGAGGCTCATCGACAAGTTCGGCGACAACGGCATCATCTGCGTCATCATATGCCGTGCGAGCAGCCCCGGTACCTGGACGATCGATACGTGGCTGATGAGCTGTCGTGTGCTCGGCCGGCGCGTCGAGCAGGCGATTTTGGCGGAAATCCTGAAGCAGGCGCGTGCCAGTGGCGTCACCACCCTGATCGGGGATTATCGTCCGACCGAACGTAACGACATGGTCCGCGAGCACTACCGTCGGCTGGGATTCAAGGAAATCGAGCGGAGCGCCGACGGCGCCACCCGATGGGAGCTCTCGACCAGCACCAGGCTTGAAGAGGTGCCCATGACGGTGCAATACGATGGGGCGCAGGATGCGCTGGTCTGATGGGCACTTGCGCGGCACGGTATTTTGAATGAGTCTGACGTCACCGACATTCTTCGCTTTTCTTGCAGCGACGATCGTCGCATTTCACCTGAGCACGTTGGTCCCGTACCGGCGCTTCGTGCTCGGAACGGCGAACGCTGTCTTCATTGGAAGCTATCTCAGCGACGTCCGGGAAGTGCTTCCCTTGCTGGCGTTTCTGCTGCTGGGCTACGCGTGCGTGGTGCTCGTTCACCTGCGACGGTCTGGCGTCGTTCTCGGCCTTGGCGTCGTCGCGGTCCTCGTTTCCTTCATTTTCCTGAAGCGTTTTTCCTTCTTCGAACCGCTGGGAAGCCTGCCTTTCCCGTATTTGCTGATCGGCCTGTCCTACATCCTGTTCCGCATCCTGCACGTCATGATCGACGTCCGGTCCGGCGACCTTGACGCACTCGTCCGCCCGCTCGCCTTCTTCCGGTACACGTGCAACTTTCTCGCCTTCGTCTCCGGTCCGATCCAGCGATATCAGGAATTTTCCGCGACCGACGGCGTTGAACAGGCGGCACTCGATCCGGACAAGGTCTACCGTGCCTTTTCCAGGATCGCGACCGGTTACGTCAAGTTCGTCATCATTGCCGCCACGGCGGAATACGCGTTCACCTATCTCAACCAGCAACTGGCCGGGGCAGGAGGGACAAAGCTGGTTGTGTTCTATGCGTCCGCTGCGTCCGCATACTTGATCCATCTCTATTTCAATTTCTCCGGCTACATGGACATCGTCATCGGCGCCGGGTATCTCCTGGGGCAGACGCTCCCTGAGAACTTCGACAAGCCGTTTGTGTCCCGCAGCTTCCTCGAATTCTGGCAGCGCTGGCATATGACGCTGTCGCAATGGTTCAAATTCTATCTCTTCAATCCGCTGCTGATGCTGTTGATGTCGCTGTTTCCGGCTCCCGCGCTGACCGCCTATCTCGGTGTGGTGACGTTTTTTGTCACATTCATGGTCATGGGCATATGGCACGGGACGACGGCCGTGTTCGTCGTTTACGGACTGCTGATGGGGCTGGGCGCAAGCGTCAACAAGATCTGGCAGGTCGTATGCGCCGATCGCCTCGGCAAGAAGGGCTACCGGTCGCTTACGGAGAAAGTCTGGTACATCTACTGTGCACGCGGCGTCACCATGGCTTATTTTCTGCTGGCCTTTACTTGTCTCTGGATCCCTGAGCTTCCGCAGTTGATATCCTTGGTGCATCGGCTGGGATTGGTCGGCTTGGGAAGCGCGTTTGTCATGCTTGCGGTCCTCTTCGCGCTCGCCGCTCTGGTGATGGATGGCGTCGGCAAGCGAGTTCCCGGCGTTTCGATTACAGCTGTTGGCGAAGGTCTCGTCGCGCGCAACGTGGTCCTCGCGGGAAAAATAATGTCCGTCATCGCCATCGCGAGCTTGTTCCACAAGGCTCCAGACTTCGTGTACAAGGCTTTCTAAATTGAAGCTCATCCTCAAACAGGCCGCACTGACATTCGTGTCCTTTGCTACCCTGTACCTGATCGTCCTCGGTGTTTCGTTCGCCGTTCTGCCCGCCCCGGCGCAAAACGGTGTGCTGGACGCTCAGGCGGCCGGCGGCACGCTGTACATGACGAGTCCGAAATACGTATTTCTTGGCCGCGGTACGCTATCCAGCGCGGACAGGAAGGTTATCATGGTCGGAGCGTCCAATATCGGGAACGGCTTCAGGGCGACGATGGTCCAGCCCCTGATGCTCTGTTCGAAGGTGAGCAATCTCGGCGTCGGTGGCACGAATATCTCGCAAGTAAACCAGATCATTGATCTTGTGCACGAGGTCCAGGACGGCGCGACCCGGAAATTGAACACCTTTGTCATCGGTGTCTGGTACGGAATGTTTGTCGACTCCGAGGTGCGATACAATGATGCTGATCGGAATCGCGGCGACACGGACATCGACATTGAGCGGTATCGCTATGGCTTTGCGCGGCGTACCGCTAATGGATCGGTGAACGTCGTGCCGGCAAGATGGCTGGACGCGGGTGTCGCAGCCATCCGACCGATCCTGCTTCTGGAGAAGGCCGCGCGCACCATGAGATCCATGGCAGACCGCTTGACCGGCCGGTCACGCGATCACACGGATGCCGAGCGCGAGGCAGCAGTGATGACGGACAAGCAAAAACAGGATGCGCTTGTCTACTGGCTGCAAGGCATGGGCAGCAACGACCAAATCTCCCAGGAGCAAGTCGCCTTGTTGATCCGTACCGTCGATCGGTTGCTGAACGCGGGTGAACAGGTGGTGCTTGCTGATCTTCCTATTCCTGCTTGGCATCGCGACGCCAGCCCGTATTATCCGGCGTATCAGGAGGCATTGCAGGCCATCGTTCAGCAGTTTGACGGCCGGCGCGCCTTCAAGTTCATGCGTATGAGCGATTTGGACGGCAATGAGGACTATTCAGACGAAGTCCACGCTAAGCCTCATCTGGCGAAAGTCTGGTCCGCGCGACTGGTTGAGATTCTCAATCCGCTGGTCTGCAACGGTGATTCTGAACGTTCTCCGATCGCTTCCTCCGGATCGGTGGTTCGGTGAACAAAGACAAGTTCTAGCTCAGCAACGGACGTGATGATGACTTCGCAACAGATTTACCAGAAGCTTTCGGGCGTTTTTCGAGACGTTTTCTTCGAAGACGACCTGGTCGTATCGCCAGAGACCACGGCGCAGGATATTGATGGCTGGGACAGCTTGGCGCATATCCGGCTTGTGCTGGAAGTTTCCAAGGCGTTTGGTGTCAAGTTCACGGCGTCCGAAATCGGCAGCTTGAAGAATGTGGGAGAGTTTGCCAAACTCATCGAGAAGAAGACACAGGCGTAGCTTCGTCGAAAGCTCGGTTCCATCGCATCTGCCGGAGGGCTAGTTGCACGCTCAGCGAACGTTCGATCTGAATGACCAGCGTCTGTTCGCGCGGGTGACCGGCGACTGCAACCCGATACATGTGGACGAAGTGGCTGCGCGAAGGACGATGGCGGGCGCGCCGGTCGTGCACGGCATACACACGTTGTTGTGGTTGCTCGATAGCATCGGCAGCCAAGCGCCTGATCTGGAGAACATAGCAACTCTCAGGGTGCATTTTGGAAAGATGCTGTACTTGGGAGAGCTCGCGCAGACGACGCTCGTGAAGCGCGACAGCAGGCAGTTGCGGGCGAAGGTCTCCGTGGGTGCCGCCGACATCATGCAACTGATTATCGGAACCGGTGCGGTCCAGTCCCGACCCGCCAGGATCGACGAGGGGGTTGCCGTTGCCGAAGTTCTGAACCCCGTCGTACCCGCCGAAATAGCCTTGGAAGAGATGAAGCTCCAAAGGGGGCGCTTGGCCTTCGCCACCGACGTCAACGAGATCGCTCGACTGTTTCCAAACGCGGCGCGCCTGATCGGCCCGCGCAGGGTGGCCGCACTTGGCTGCAGTACCCGCCTGGTGGGGATGGTGGTTCCCGGCCTGCATTCGATCTTTGGCGGATTGGAAGTCAGCTTTGTGGAAGACGATCCTGCACGAAACGAGATTGAATATGAGGTCAGCGCAGTCGAGGAGGTGCTCAAGTTCGTGCGAACGGCGATTTCCGGTGGAGGTCTGCTCGGTCACGTGGAAGCATTCAATCGACCAACTCCCACCCCTCAGCCGCGGATCGAGCGGATCAAGCCGATGCTCGCGCAGAAGGAGTTTGAGGGCAGTGTTGTCCTGATTGTGGGAGGATCGCGAGGGCTGGGCGAACTGGTTGCGAAGATCATCGCGGCCGGCGGCGGCAAGGTGATCCTGACATATGTAACGGGAAAATCCGATGCCGAGAGGGTGGCGCAGGAGATCGCCGGTGAAGGCGGAGAGTGCGAGATCCTTTCTTACGACGTCTCGGGTGATCCCGATGGCCAGTTATGGTCATTGTCGACGGCACCGTCCCACATCTACTATTTTGCCACTCCTTCCATATTTCGCCGCAGGTCTGCGGCCTATTCGCCGGGTTTGTTTGGGCAGTTCAATGCGTACTACGTCACGGGGTTTTACAATCTGGTTGAGTTCGCGCTACGCACCTGGAGATCGATAGACAAGATATCCGTATTCTATCCGTCGTCGTCCGCATTGGATGAACGGCCGGAGAATATGACGGAGTATGCGATGTCAAAGGCTGCAGGCGAGATCCTTTGTGCGGATTTGGACAGACACATCAGGAACCTCCGGGTGGTCACAACGCGTCTGCCGCGCATACTGACCGACCAGACCGCATCCATTTCCGAGGTCGAGTCCGCCGACGCCCTGGACACCATGCTGCCTCTCGTTCGTGAGTTTCAGCGTGACTAGGCGGACAGGTTAGCCACCCTGGCGTTGATTGATGCCTGTTCGGAGTAGCGGCCAGGATCTACTTGACGGCATCAACGATGAGAGAGGTGTAGTTTAGCGTTCCGTTGATGTTGTGAGGGCTGTTATGTGCGGACCTCTTGATATGGCCCCGCTCATCGTCCCACGGCACCTCATGGAACTTGCCTGATGTATCCCACCATTCGATCGGGATCACTTCGGCGAAGCCTGTCGATCGGAGAAGTTCGACCATTTGGTCTTTGTCGTAAAAGACTTTGTGACCGAGGATAAAGGGATCCGGCTTGCAGTCGTCGTAATATTCCGGGGAGGGGTGATTGCGATCGGGAACCGCCACCCGGAAGCAGCCACCCTTTTTTAGGTACCTGTGAACCATACGCGCGGCCGCGAAACCCTGCTCCGCGGTCATGTGCTCCCAGACGTGCTCCGCAAGAACGTTGCTGATTGAACCGGGACCGAAATATCGTTCCCAGTCTCTCTCACTGGAGGCGTCGATGTCAGTAAATTCTGCCGAAATCCAATCGCTGTACGATGTCGAACCTGCACCCAAGTTTACCTTGAGCTGGTTCGCGGCGACAATCTGCTCTACGAGGTTCTGGTTGGTTGTCGAACGAGCGATCCGCGCACGTCTATTGGTCAAGGCCCGTCCGGTCTGGATTGCCACGTAATGTGCCGGCACAACTCCAGGGACCCTCTTCAGGAACGACTTGGCTGATCGACTTAGCATGTTGTCCTCTTGATTGCGTTCATCCGAGCAACATTCAGGGCGTCGCAGAAGCAACGTCATTACCAAGTCAAAGCCGGCTTATTCGTTCCGCGATTTCAGCTCGATGAGGTCAACCGGGTTGAGTCAATGGAGTCAATATCGAGGCGAAATCTCGATGCAGGCAGTCGCATTTCAATTCGGAACACTCATCAGGAAATTTCTAAGGGCGCGCGTTCTCAAGTCGCGTGACAGAGTCGAGCCGTGCCGTGATCGTTTCTCTGTGGTTCAAGAATGGGTTTTCAGTGAAACGTTGGGCGGGTTGAAACCGTAACAACGTTCTTAGCCGGAGATCGTTGAATCAATTTTGGGGCGGAGCAGATCGGCGGTGCAGACTCGGCACGAGCGTCAGAAGCCATATCAAGAGGATATACTGGATCTTCAGCACGGTTGAATTTACCGCCCAAACAAAGAAGAGATAGTTGCAAACTCGAACGTCCAGAGCGCTTGAATACAGCCGAACAAGAAATAACATCGTGATAAGCACGAGACCAATAATGCCATACTCGAAAGTCAGCTTCGCCCATGTGGGGTCCGCGATCTCGTACTTTACGCGCAGCAACAGCGTGCTTCGAAAGAAGCTTCCTCCGCCGTTTCCCAGCCACATCGCGCTGCCACCGCTATCCAGGTTGATCTGAACCATGCCCATCGGCGCGACATAGCGCGCGTAGCCGCTTGTGCCCGGTTGGTTGATCTCCGAAAGCCGGTCGAAGAACATACTATTGATGCCGGGAATGTCGGCATAGTTCAGCACGAACAAGGCGAGGACGAGAGCCGAGGCGGACACCACGAACAGTGGCACACGACTGATCGTTCTCGGCAGTACGAGAGCAACAAGAAGGGCGACGATGCCGGAACCCGAGACTGCTGACAACAGCCCTGCTGCGAGAATGCCCATCACCCGGAGCCTTGCCTTGGTGGAATATTCAATCAGCAGCGCCAGAGAGGTGATGAGCGAAAGGTCCGCCGATTCGCGAAGGAAGAACCCATTTGCCTTGACGAGGCTTCCACCCTCGCGGAGGAAGGTATAGGTGCCGCCACCACGGATTGCCTCGGGCAGGATGAAGTAGATGTTCGTGAGCGCATTGACCTTCGTTGCGTTCACGATGACAAGCTGCACAATTGCGATTGCAGCTATCACGGTTGCTGCCGAGACGTAGGTGGACTGGATGTCCTCCTGGACAGTTTTCAAGCCCGGTCCGGCCCGCAACCGGAAGGAGAAGGGGGCATATAGCGCGAACAGCAGAAGCAGTGAACTCCAGGACGCCGGCAGAGTCGTCAGCTTCATGGTCACGATCGCGAAGGCGACCGTGGTGATGTAGAGAACGAGTGTTGGGACGCTGACAGCAGCGTTCCCCGACATCAGGAGATACGCCGCGAGCGATGCGTAGCAGACGAACTCCATGGTGACGGGAAATTCGCCGATATTGTAGGCAATCTGGGTCAGGAACAGGGCCGAAATCACCGCAGCCCGGATCGCCAGCCTGCCATTGGGCGAGAGTTCTTTCTCGGTTGGAACCGAGAGGGGCGGATCCGTCGCTGTCAGTGTCGTACTGGTCATTCAAGCGTGTCCGAATGCGGCGTCAGGAACACCGGAAGTGAAAGGGGCACCACGCTCGGCTCTTTGGCCTACAAACGTCAAGCGGTGGTCCGCTCATCCTGGAGGAATACTTCGCGAAGACGGGTGCCGACCGTTTCAAGGGAAAAACGCGTTGAGAATAGCTCCAAAAGCCTTTCCTGATTATTATTGAGCCGTTCAAGATTGTCGACGTTCTCAATGATTGTCTCCGCAAGACCATTTATATCGCTCGCAAGGAACATCGCCGACTGTTCCTCGGCCGTCGTGCCTGCCAACGCCTCCGTCAGGCCGAATATCGGGAGCCCCGCAAACGCGTAGTCCATCACCTACAGTTTGAACCCTCCGCCGAACAGTTCAGGCACTAATCCGCCCCGGCTCGACAGAATAACCGGCGCTGGGTCGGCGAGGCGCCCGTGGAAAGTGAGATAGGGCCGCAGGCCCGCATGCCGGTCCTGGATGTGTTGCGGCACGGCTCCCACGACGTTCAGGGATATCTGGCTGCGCCGTAGCCTGGGCACCAGCGCGTCGATGATGATCTCAAGGTTCTTCTGTTTTGCAATCCATTCGAACGAACCGAGGAGAAGCAGAGCTCTCGGGCAATTTTCATCAATCGTTCGCTTCGGCATCGGTGCCCCCAGAAATACCGGAGGGATCACGCATATGCGTTTCCCAAAGTTCTGAAAATAAGACGCGTCGTTGCTTGTGATGCACACAACAGCGTCGGCGGCCTTCAGAAGTTCGAGCTCAAGCCGCCGATATTTTTCGGCATCGAGGCGCATGGCCATCCGACGAAGCGGATCGTCGATGCCACCTGCAATCTCAGGGCGAATTCTCCCCTCGGCATTGTGTGCAACATAGCAAACAGACGCGTTCTTGCGATTTCGCAGAATCGAAGACAGGGCTCCGGCAGAGTAGGCGTGATCGATCACGATCCAGTCCCAGTCCCGGTGCAGCAACGGGTCAAGCGCGCGTCTGAATTGCGGGCCGCTCAAATTGTAAGCATCCCTGGGTGAGGACGACAGGAGACTCCACAACCCGGATGATTTTGCCGGAGGCATATCCACACAACGAACGCCTGCCAGCTCCAGGAGATTTCCCGCAATCTCCTGGTCGGTCCTACGGGTGCCGACGACCGTCAGGCCTACGTCATCGGTCGCTGCCAACGCTCTCAGCAGGCCGGCAGAGTAGATGGCGTCTCCACTGAACAAAGGCGTCGGCAGGCGCCCGCAGATCCAGAGGATCTCTTTCGCGGCCCGGCGTCCTGCTTTGGCAATCTCAAACAATGCTGACTCTCTTGGTGGTGAGCGCAAACCGAGTTTGTTTCCGGTTTGAATGCTGCCTCGCGTGCTCGGGGCGTTCTATCGCACCTGGAACTCGAGTAGTTGGCAAGACCGCGATTTCGATGGTTGAGCAATACCTGTATCGCATGCCAGGGGGGTCATTGACACATATCTGCCCCCTTTTTCGTCGGAGATATCTGTCGTCAGCTTGGCGTCCAGGCGATAGCTCCCGGGGCGCCGGATTGCCGGAAGCGAGACGTCAACGAAGCTGGAGCCATCGGACCGCGTTGCCAGCGTGTCGTCCTCGAGCTTGCGGCTGGCAGAAGCGACGGTTGCCCCCGTGGCCCGGTCCACGGCTGAAACGACGAGTGTCCGATTGGGCGGACGCTTTTCAGGCAGTCTGAGTGCGACGGCAACGTCCAGCTTGGCAGCGACGTCAGCGAGCGAGAAGTCTCCCGCGCCGGGTTGCTTGCCCTGTATCAGCGTTTCCTTCGTGAAGGACGGCTTCGGCATATCGTTCATCGAAGTCGCGTAGCCGAACTCCTTCGGATCAGGCGTAAACTTGCTGTCTCCGCATTGGCGGCTGCCGCGGTCGGAACCCGTGAACTGGCAGGCGCGCACATAGTCCACCTTGAACACCTGCGGAAATGCCGCCTCGTCGACGCCATTTTTCCCGGCCCACTTGGTCCCTCCGACGGCAAAATTGAGGTCGATATGGGCCGGGGGCCCAAGTTGCCCGTCCTTTCGTAGCCACTCGTATTTGCGCGTGTAAACTCGCCGCCCGTCCCAAAACAATGTGATGGATTCGGGAGTCCAGATGAACCCCGCAATGTGCCAATCGCGGTTCAAGTCTTCCTTGCCGACCATCACCCTGAAGTCGGTACGGAACGAGCCGTCGACAAATGTAAACGGATTTGGGACGCCCGACGGCGCTGCGGAGGAGTGGAGCATATTCGGCTTATCGGAAGTGCCGTTGATGACGTATTCGAAGATGTCGATCTCCGGAGGATGCCAGAACTTGCCATCTTGATCGTAGTCTGCTTCGAGCCAAAATGCCGGAAAAACACCTTTCCCCGAAGGAAGAAACACCCGCGTTTCGAAGTAGCCATAGTAGAAGGTTCTATGGCTGCGGATCAGGCCGGATTCGAAATGGCTTGCGCCCTCCTTCTTTTCGGCACGAAGATTGAGAATACCTCCAGACACGGACACCTGACTGTCCCGGTAGCGTTGACTCTCATCGGTAAAATAGTCCATCGTCTCGTTCTGATAGAGATATCGGGTCGCCCATTTGTTTTTATCCAGGGAAGTGCCGCTGAATTCGTCAGAAAACACCAGCTCCCAGCCGCTGGCGCGGGCCGATGGGATCAGCCGAACAACCGGCAGTAGTATCTGCAGCAATCCGCAGACAAGAAACAACCGAACCGCGTGCTTAGACATCCCATAAACCTTTAGTGTAATGCGCAACTTCACTATAGTCCGGACAACTGGACAATAGTATGGATTTGTCGAACGTCACCGATGGGCGCTTGACGGATCGCAAGTTATTAAGGCGGGGACGCCGAGCTATGAATCTAACTGGACAAACATGGGCGCTCCCGTCCAAATCTCAGGTGACGTTATCGATCATCATAGCGAACCACAATTATGCGGCCTTCCTCAGGCAGGCGATTGACTCGGCCTTAGCGGTGGATTGGCCGAACGTTGAGGTAATCGTCGTTGACGATGGTTCAATCGACGACTCTCACGCGATCATCAAGTCGTATGGAGACAGAATACGCGGAGAGTTGCTGCCAAAATCGACCCAACTGGACGTGCGCAATCACGGGTTTGCGATCTCCAAAGGAGACATCATATCGTTCCTGGACAGCGATGACGTGCTTGACCCTCAAATCATGCGGCGGGCGATGGGTGTGTGGGGGGATCGTGTCAGCAAGGTTCAAGTTCAGATGGGAACCATCGACGCAGATGGTCGCAATCTCGGATCCAATTTCCCCAAATATCGATCAGCTCCGACGGCCGACGAATGCCGGGCTTGGATACTCAATACGTCATTCTATCCCACCCCGCCGGGATCCGGAAACCTCTATGCACGCTGGTTCTTGGATCGCATATTTCCCTTGGATCATTCTTGTGGCGACGCCACCGACTCCTGCTGTGTGACTGCCGCTCCACTTCTGGGAGATGTGGTGACTATTCCCGAAACGCTGGCGCATTACCGGGTGCACGGGAATAACCTCGGTGCGATATCGGATTTGCGCCCACGACGGCTGCATCGACAGATTGTAAGAGCCCAACAGCGCTTCGACTACATGAAGCGGATCGCCGATACCGCCGGGCTGAAAGTCAGGGCTCAGGGACCTCAGCTCAGCCTGCACTACCTGATGTATCGGACTGCATCGCTTCGGGTCTCTCCGGATGAGCATCCTCTAAATGGGGATAGCAGGTTGAGCATCGTCCGGGCAGCCTTTGCCGCAATACGGCAGCCGCAGGGCATCGGCCTGTTATCAAGGCTCGCAATATTTGTCTGGATTTGCGCTGTCCTGTTTTCACCGTTGCCATTCTCGGAATGGCTGATGCGAATCAGGTTTGATTCTCAATACAGAACCGCACAAAAGACGAAGGTGAAGAGAGCCGTATCGTTCAAGCTCAGCTAAGAGTTCAGCAATCTGTGCTCACAAACTGAACCGGCGTCCGGATTCTCTTCGCTGCCTCATAGCGAAATCGGGAATGATGTTGAGACGGCCGGACTTGTCGACGCGGCTAATGGCCGAATGACTCGGTGATCGCTATCAGCAGTCCGTAGACCGAGCGATCGTGTTTGGTTCTCCGTCGATGCCGACCGTAATGGACCAGAGAACTTGCACCTTCCAAGGCACACGCAGATGTCAAGTCGCGAACCAAATTTGCAGCGAGCGCTGAAGACGCTAAACCGTTTCAGGGGTTTGGACTGGAGCCCTTGCCTTCCACCTATCTTCGGCGGCTTTGATCAAGTGCCGTTTGCCAAGAGCGGGCTTTTCAATGAGCCACCAGGAAAACACTGCGATGACGACGACAATCGGTACGGAAATTAGAAAGTTCCAATATGGCGTGCGGAACGCCGGAAATAGCTGTACTACGGCTTGCTGGATAGGGAAGCCATAGAGATAGATTCCATAAGAATAGTCGCCACTAAGAAGGACATTTCGTTGCGGATTAAGAAGGCCAAGATAGACCGTGAAATAGGCGATCGGAAGCGCCGCAAAGCGCATCCCATTCGGAATGATCGGAAGTAACACTGTCAGATAAGAGAATGTTATTGCGGCAAGGCAAAGCCAACCGGAGTATGGAATCTTTTCTCGGAACCTATAAAGCGCGAGACCGGCGACAAAGCACATGATGGCGGTGGATCCGCCTGCACCATTAAACTCTAGATTGGGCCTAACGACGGTATTCAGCACCTGTCCCAGATAGAACAGGGCCAAAACCACAATAATTAAGTATCCTCTGGCCCTGTACATACCGGTCAGCGCGATCACGCTTAGCACGATGTAGCACAGCAGTTCATAAGGCACCGTCCAGAGCTGTCCGTTAACTAAGGTGGTTGGATTGGATTCGAAAAGGCCCGGCAATCTGTATTGCACTTCCCCAATCAGGTTCAGAAAGTATCTATAGAACAGAGGGTCTCTGAAATAGTCTGCGTACGTGTACGCTGTGAGCAAAGGACCAAGAAGTAAGGCCGATAGAAAAATCTCGACACCCAAAGCTGGGGCAATACGGAGTGTCCGAAGAGCTAGAAAACCCGGCAGAGTTCGAGAGCGTTCGAGACTGCCTGCCACCAGAAATCCGCTGAGCGCAAAAAACATCGGAACCAAAAAGACACTTAGGTTTCCCGTATAGGAAGCAAAAGTTCCTTCTGGTCCCGCGCTTGCGTCGCTGCCAACGAGCAAACGAGAGTGAGCGAGTATCACTCCCATCGAGAGCAATAAACGCATGTAGTCAAAGCCCGACGGTCGGTCGTCTGAGGCCTTCAAGGCTTGTTCGATCGATGAGGGCTTTGACAATTTGGGATGCTCTTGCTCTCTAATTGCAGTCGGTGCGCTCGGCGTGAACTTGGGATTATCTCACGGATGTTTATCCGTAGCCTACGCCGCCGCCTTCTTCGTGTTCCGATGCACCTGCCGCTCGATCCACTCGTAGGTCTTCTCGAGGCCCGAGCGCAGCGTGGCAGAGGGCTTCCAGCCGAGCTTCTGGCCGATCAGCCGATTATCCGAATTGCGGCCACGAACGCCCAGCGGGCCGGGGATGTGGTTCTTGTGGAGCTTCTTGCCGGCGATATCGGCGACGATATCGACGAGCTGGTTGATTGTGACCATCTCCTCCGAGCCGACATTGACGGGGCCTTCGAAATCGGAGCGCGTCAGCCGGATCGTGCCTTCGAGGCATTCGTCGATGTAAAGGAATGAGCGCGTCTGGGTGCCGTCGCCCCAGATCTCCACGTCGCCGCCGTTGGTGGCCTTCGCTACCTTGCGGCACACCGCGGCCGGCGCCTTTTCCTTGCCGCCGTCCCAGGTGCCTTCGGGCCCAAAGATGTTGTGATAGCGCGCCACGCGATTACGCATGCCATGGTTGCGATTATAGGCGAGGTAGAGCCGCTCCGAGAACAGCTTCTCCCAGCCATATTCGCTGTCCGGGTTTGCCGGATAGGCGGAATCCTCGGCGCAGTTCGGGTTGTTCGGATCGAGCTGGTTATGTTCGGGGTACATGCAGGCCGACGACGAGTAAAACAGGCTGCGTACGTTGCGTTTCTGGCAGGCGTCGAGCATGTTGAGATTGATCGTGGCGGAATTGTGCATCACGTCGGCATCGTGCTCGCCGGTGAAAATGTAGCCAGCCCCGCCCATATCGGCGGCTAGCTGATACACCTCGTCGAACTTCCGATCGGCGATTTGCCGGCAGAGGTTCTGGTCGCGAAGGTCGCCGACCACGAAATCGTCGGCCTCAGTCTCCGCGAAAGGCGGGAACTTCAGGTCGACGCCGCGGACCCAAAACCCTTCGCGTTTGAGCCGCTTAACCAAGTGGCCGCCAATAAATCCACCTGCACCACAGACCAGGGCAGTCTTAGTCATGAAGTTCCCTTTCTCGCATTTCTCGCTCGGATAGCATAGTCGAACACTGTTTCAAATCGGTCGGTCACGCGCGTGATGTCGTAGTTCTCTAAAGCAAATTTCCTACCACTTTTGGCGGCGGCGGTCCGCAACGCGTCGTCTTCCATCAGTTTGACCGCCGAACGCAGAAAGCCGGCCTTGTCGCCGGGATCGACGACGAGGCCCGCTCCATTCTTGTGAACCACCTGGGAAGCAAGATTTTCGGCGGGGGCCGCCAGCAATACAGGGCGTTGCGCGCAGAAATATGACTGCACCTTCGATGGTACCGAAAACATGCCGGCGTCCGGCTCGATCGTCGCCACCGTGACGTCCGACGTTGCAAGCACTTTAGGCAGATCGGCGAACGGCTGCAGCGGCAGAAGGATGAGATTGTCGATGGCGTGCTCGCTTTTTGCGCGCTCAAGATCGGCGACGCCCACTCCCTGGCTCACAACCACGACATTGGCGCGTCCTTGCACTTCCCTGGCGAGGTCGATGAGCAACTGCGGATTGTGCTTCAGCGCGAGCGTGCCGGAGTAAAGGAAGTTGAACGTCTCGGCCAGCCCATGGCGACGAGACCAGTCGTTGTCCTTCTCGAGCGGTACGATCTCGCTGAGCGTCCCCCAATTTTCAATTGTGAAGACCTTGTCCTTGGAATTGACCCAGTTCCGGGCAATATCCGCAAACGAGTCCGTGATCACCACGATGGCGTCAGAATCGGAAAACTGCCCGCGCTCAAGAAAGGTATAGTACGCGCCGATCGCAGATCCGACGGTGCCCATCCTCTTTCGAAGCAATTTCGAAGCGGCGATGCTGTAAAAATCCTGAACCCAAAATACGAAGGCCGAACCATTCCGACGGCAAGCCTTCACAATCGCTGATTGGGATTCGGTGGGCGTATTTCCGGAAATGACGAGATCCGGCTTATTCGACAGCACCAAGTCTGCGACGACTTTTCCGTATGCGACATCGTCAAATCGACGACGCACAAACGATGCTTTGTCATACGGGCGCGCCAGCTTTACGCCACTGAATGAAAGCCCGTCAGGATCGGAAGAAGAGCGTTCGAGGCGCCCTTTGGGGCCACGATCACCGTGAAAATAGCCATGCGTAACTGCGTGACCTCGGCAAGCGAGTTCGCGACTTAGGTCGACTTGGAACGGGTGACCTGCATAGTCGTGCACCAGGATCTTCAAATGACACCTACCGAGCGCTTAGATTCTTCATGCCTTACAGGCGGATACATGACCCAACGTTCTCCCAATGTCTATCGCGCCCAGCCTTAACCGTTAATCGCGGCCAGAATTCTACAAGATTTTGGCAGCTGTATCTCGGCAAGTCTTTCGATCGACCTCGGCCGCAAAGCTATTCAGGCGCTGTCTTGCGGAGTTCTCTCGCGTTAATAATTTGATCAAACGAGTGATTGAAAAAAGGTCAGGTTTGTTGGGTTCGTCGTGTTTTTTGCCATTTAGTTCTTGATGCAGGACCTGAGTTCTGACTACCTTCCGATTTCTTGATGGCAAAGGACAACATTGGCCCGGGGAGGGCCCAAATGGTCAGAAGAGTTTTCGCCGCCGCGGCGGCCATGTTGATGGTGGCTTGCAGCCCCGCCCTGGCCGATCCAATGACAATCGATTTTTCGTGGCAGGGCGCAAAAGGCTGCATCACGCTGTTTCCAAATCCCGAAATCCGCCTGCGCAATGTACCGCCAGGTGGCAAGCTGCTGCTGCTCACGCTGGAGCAGGGCACACGGGAAATGGGTGGCCAGGAAATTCCACTTCCCGAGAACGGCATTTTGCCGCCTGGAGCAATTCGAACCTTTGCTCCTTGTCGTCCCGCCATCTACCGTTGGACCGCTGTGGTAAAATCAGCAACTGGAAAAGTCCTGGCAGAGGCTCGCGAGGCGCGCTTTTACCCGACCGATGAGCCCGCGCCGGAAAAGCCCTGATCGATCAGGATCGATCGCATCGGCAATGCCTGCCGGTTCAGCGAACCTTCTTGGGCAATGCTGGCAGGAACGGACCGGGGGCAGTGGAGGCGCCCAGTCGGATCCTTCTCAAAAGACGCCGGATCGAGCCGCCCGCGAGCCACACGAGTGAGGCCACGCCGCTTGCGAGTCTGCCTTGCGACTGATTGGTGAGAAGTCCTATCGCAGCACGGAATTGTCCGCGGTCAATCGCGCGCAGTGCAAGTGAGCGCGCAAGTATCGCCTCGCCGCGGGCAAATTGACCTGCGAGTTCGGGATGGGTCGAACTGAATTCAGCTTCCACCAGTCTGCGTGAACGCATCATCTGTTCGAAATCGTCCGACATGGATCCTGGTGAGACGCGGTATCCAACCAGATATTCCGGCACCATCGCGATATCATACCGTTCCGCGATTTGCAGGTAGAGCTTCCAATCCTCGCAGCCCTGGCCACCGCGGGATCGAAGGGTCTCGTCGAAAACGCCCGTAGCCGTCAGAACGTCTCGTCTAATGAGCGCGTTGCTGCCGCTGATGACAACATTTCCAAGGCACATCTGCGGGAATATGTTGCCTTCCAGCCGGCTCGGCGGGGCGAAGCCTGTTGTTATACCGGCATCATCGATCCAGCAACACCAGGCATAGACGAGCGCCGTCTCCGGTCCATTGTTGCGAAAGCGCTCCAGCTGTCGCGTGAGCTTCGTAGGATACCAAAGATCATCAGCGTCAAGCGTGCCGACGAATTCTCCACGAGCGTCAGCTATGCCTCGGTTGCGCGCCGAAGCGACGCCGCTATTCGCCTTGTAGAGATAGCGGACTCTTGAATCGGATTTGATGAGTGAGGCAACGACCTCTTTGGTGTGATCCGTCGAGCCGTCGTCGACGACGATTACTTCGATGTTGCGATGGGTTTGGCTCAGAGCACTGGCAACAGTTTCCCGGATAGTCGCTTCAGCGTTGAACGCCGGCACAACTATCGACACAAACTCATCAGTAAGTAAGCGCGGAGAAAGCACGATACCAATCTTAATACTTAATTACGAACCAACTGTACTTTTGTTTCCAACTTGACGCACAATTACTCCGCGTTGGAGATCATTGCAGCATCTAACGCCAGATACGGTAAATAGAGCCATTGTAAAACAAGGAGTTAGCTTGTCCGTGGGTCAAAATAAGCGAATTTTAGTGACCGGAGGTGCTGGATTTCTTGGGTCGCATTTATGTGAAAAATTGGTTAACGCCGGTCATGAGGTGCTCTGTATAGATAACTTTTACACTGGAACTAAGCAAAATCTTAGACAGTTAGTGACTTCACCCCGGTTCGAAATATTACGGCATGACATCACCTTTCCACTCTATGTGGAGGTCGATGAAATATTCAACTTAGCCTGTCCGGCTAGTCCTGTTCACTACCAATCTGACCCCGTGCAGACGACAAAGACCAGCGTCCACGGCTCGATCAATATGCTTGGTTTAGCCAAGCGATTGAATGCGAAGATCCTGCAGGCGTCTACCTCGGAAGTTTACGGGGATCCCGAGGTGCACCCGCAGGACGAAACCTATTGGGGCAGGGTCAACCCAATTGGACCAAGATCGTGCTATGATGAGGGTAAACGTTGCGCAGAGACATTGTTCTTCGATTATCGAAGACAGCATAATCTTTCCATCAAGGTGGCGCGCATCTTCAACACGTATGGCCCGAGAATGCGCTCAAATGATGGGCGCGTTGTCTCGAACTTCATCGTCCAGGCGCTGACCGGCAGACCGATTACAATCTACGGTGATGGAAAGCAGACTCGCTCGTTTTGCTATGTCGATGACCTTATCGACGGCCTGATCAGGCTCATGGAGACTGGCGATGATGTCACGGGTCCGATCAATCTCGGAAATCCGACGGAGTTCACGATGATGGAACTTGCTGAACGCGTCATCGATCTGACTGGATCAAGATCAAATATCGAATTCAGCGCGCTTCCGGTCGATGATCCGAAGCAGCGTCAACCCAATATCTCACTGGCGCGCAATACCTTGGGTTGGTCTCCATCCGTATCGTTGCATGATGGTCTTAAAAAAACGATTGCGTATTTTGAGCAACTCATGAGTGCCGACGAAGCCAGGGCGAGTGCATGACGAAAACGGTACTGGTCACCGGTGGCGCCGGCTATGTGGGTTCCCACTGCTGCAAGGCCTTCGCCAGGGCGGGATGGAATGTCGTTACGCTGGACAACCTTTCGCGGGGCTGGCGGGATGCCGTGCGGTGGGGGCCTCTTGTCGAATGCGACATTCGTGACTCAGCGCGGGTACGCGCTGCATTGGAGACGCATAGGCCGGATCTGATCGCGCATTTTGCGGCGTTCGCCTACGTTGGTGAATCTACTGCTGACCCGGCGATCTACTACGGGAACAACAGTGCCGGAACGCTTTCCCTTCTGGACTCGATGCGCGCGGCGGGGTGTTCCCGCGTATTGTTTTCCAGCACTTGCGCTAGTTATGGGATCCCTCTGCACCTGCCGATCGACGAGGCGCATCCCCAGGCGCCGATCAATCCCTACGGCTGGTCGAAGATGATCATCGAACGCATGCTCGAAGACTATGGCAGGGCGTATGACGTGGCATCGGCTTCCTTGCGTTACTTCAACGCCGCGGGCTGTGATCCCGAAGGGGAGATCGGCGAGCGCCACGAACCGGAGATGCATGCCATCCCGCTTGTGATTGAAGCTGCCCGCCGGCCCGATCGGCCTTTCACCGTGATGGGAACGGATTTTCCCACGCCGGATGGAAGCGCGATCCGGGACTATATTCATGTCAACGATTTGGCGCAGGCGCATCTGTTGGCCGGTGAAATGCTGCTTGCCCGCGGCGGCACGCACGTCTTCAATCTTGGCACGGGGGTCGGTACCAGCGTGCTTGAATTGATCGAAGCTGTGAGCCGCGCTGCCGGGAATGATCCAGCGGTGCGCCACGGTCCACGCCGTCAGGGGGACCCGCCCAAACTCGTCGCCTCCTTCGCCAAGGCCGAGCGGGAGCTTGGCTGGAGGCCGCAGCAATCCCAGATCGACTTCATCATCGAGACCGCGCTCAAGTGGCGCGATCGCCATCAATGTGACGCACTGCGGCTATGATAGAGGTCGCATCTATTGAAGGTCTGCCGTTAGGAGAGGGCGTATCACACGCCGCTGTGGCGTCATGCGAAGACGTCGCCAAAGCGCGACTACGCGAGGGCATGAACGTCTTTTGGCGAGGAGATCGTCCGATAGGTCATGTGCTAGTGCATGAAGGTCAAACTACAGATTCCAAGATTGAACATATTGACGCCAACTTCCTCGCGCGCGTCGATGCTGAATTGCAAAAGCTGTCGAGTCCCAGACTTTCAGCAAGCGTCGTCATCTGCACACGCGACCGGCCGGAACAGCTCAGAGCGTGCCTCTCGTCACTGCCAAAACAAAGTTATCCTCCGCGAGAGATCATCGTGGTCGACAACGCCTCACGGGATCAGCGGACACGGGACGTGGCGTGGGCTGCTGGGGTCACCTACGTTCGGGAGGATCGGCAGGGGCTGAGCTTTGCGCGTAACACCGGCATGCGTCTGGCCACGAGCGACATCGTCGCCTTTACCGATGACGATGTATTGCTTCATCCTCGCTGGCTGGAGCACCTAATATTGGCATTTGACGCACCGCAGATTTCCGCTGTGATGGGGTTAGTTCTCCCTGCAGAGCTCGCGACTGAATCGCAACGTCACTTTGAGACCTACTGGAGCTTTGGCCGAGGCTACCGCGAGCAGGATTTTGATAGTCCGCGTTTCAAGTCGCTTGCAGTTTTTCCGGCTTGGGAGATCGGCGCTGGCGCCAGCATGGCTCTCCACCGCGAGGTGTTCCAGAGCGTCGGACTGTTTGATGAACGCCTGGGAGCAGGCCAGGCGGGCTGTTCAGAAGATTCGGAATACTGGTATCGACTACTCGCCCAGGGTTACACATGCCGCTATGCCCCGGCTTCTGTCGCGTTTCATTTTCACAGAACGACAACGGAAGGCCTCGCCAGCCAAATCTACCAGTACATGCGAGGTCATGCTGCGGCACTGCTGGTGCAGTACGAGAGGACGGGAATCGCCGCGAACCGACTTCAAGCTTACTATCACGGGCCGCGCTGGTACTTGCATCGCGTTCTCAGCAAGCTGCTAGGGCGACACAACACCGGCAACCGCTTCTTGAGGGATAATCGCTTCTTGAAGGAAGAGATCGCTGGGTATTTTGCCGGCTTACTCTTCTATCACCGTCAGAGGAACCGGCAATGACGGTCGATCGCCTTGTGTCGGTCATAATCCCGGCACGTAACGCTGAAAAAACAGTTGCTCGAACGCTTGAGAGCCTGCTGGCTCAGACCGATCCCGGATGGGAAGCGCTTATCGTAGATGACGGTTCGGTCGATGCGACTCCCAAGATCATTGCTCAATACGCAGCACGCGATACCCGCTTTATTGCGCTCATAGCCGGCGGAAAGGGAGTATCGGCCGCCCGTAACCTCGGCATTTCCCGCGCCAGCGGTGATCGGATATTATTCCTCGATAGTGACGATTGGATAGATCGGCACTTTCTCGCCAAAATGAATGCCGCGCTGGACAGCAATTCCTCGGCAATCGCCGCTTATTGTAATGATTGTCGGGTAATGCCCGATGGCAGCGAAACACCTGTCCGCAGCGATCCACGCGTGGAAAAAAATGCGTTTGAAGTCTTCGCTCGCACCTGTGCGACCGTCATCCATGGTGTGCTCGTCAAGAAGGCCGCCGTTTTGAGGGCTGGCGGCTTCGATACCGATTTGCGTACGGGCGAGGATTGGGACTTGTGGCAACGAATTGCGCGCATCGGGGGAGGTTGGATCCACGTCGATGAGAAGTTGAGTTTCTATTGGGCGAGCGAACACTCACTAACTCGAGATGTTCAGCAGATGCTGATGGACGCCAAAATTGTAATTGAGCGCGGATTTTCCAGTGATTATCGGGTAGACGATCCAGCGCCGGCGCACAGGATGGGGGCGTCAACTACGTACGAGAGTACACCCACGGCGGCGACGACGTATGCTTATTTCGCACTATGGTGCGCCGGTGTCGGCTGCGGTTGTGGGAAGGTGAGCGTTATTTCGCAAAACATTTTCGCCGACTTGCCAAAGACCGAAGCTGCGGCGGATGCGATTGCCAGCGTCCTTCTCGACTCCGTCATGGTTGGCATCCGAGCGACCCCAGCCAAGCTCGCAGAGCTTTGGCATCATTACGGGCTGGAGGTAACCAACCTGATAGCAGCGATCGGACGAGCATGGAGCGACCCTCGTGCAGCACGAAATCTACAATATAGATTTGAACGTCTGGTGCTACACTATGACGACCTTTCGGCTCCGCGGCCGCTCGGCCTGACATACGGCATACGAGTCGATCTGCGTCGCCTTCGCACTCTCCGGCTCCCCGACAACATCGATCGACTCTACGTTTATCTTTGCAACGGTCCGCATATCTTGACCGTGCTGGATATCGGTGTGCTCGGCGAGATCGAGCGTCATTTCTGGATGAAGCTGATCACCGAGCACCTCGACCATCTGCATATCGAAGAAAAGGTGGGAAGGTTGGTTCGGCTAAAGATCAAATTGTACAGACGTGCAAAACGTCTCCCAAGTTTCCTTCGCGGCAACCGAAATGGTCACTGCAATCGGCTGCAGGCGTTGCAGGTTCGGATGTCCCATCAGGCCACCTCGCTACCCGTTCCAGGCTTCGCTGCATCCAATAGTGGCCGTAGCCGAGGAGCAGAAAAGTCCCGCGACATGGCACGCGAAGTGTTTTGGGAAGAGCTGTTCGAAGAGGAGGACCCGTGGAATTACGAGTCGGCTTACGAACAGGAGAAATATGCTAGGCAGCTTGAAAATCTTCCGGCTGAACCGCTAGAGCGCGCGCTCGAGCTCGCCTGTGCCGAGGGGCACCTTACCCGACAATTGGCCCCAAGGGTCAAACATCTCCTCGCATCCGATATTTCGAGCAAAGCGCTTGAACGGGCCCGCGTCCGATGCAAAGAGCACCAAAATGTGGATTTCGTTAAGCTTGATTTTTCCGCGGATGCTCTGCCCCAGGCGATGGATCTGATTGTTTGCTCCGAGGTGCTTTACTACTTGCACGACGAAGCTGAACTTCAGATCGTCGCAAGGCGTTTGATGGAGGCGTTGCGCCCCGGCGGTCACCTCCTCATGGCTCATGCCTTCGTGCTAAAGGATGACATGTCGCGGACTGCATTTGACTGGGATAATCCGTTTGGAGCAGAAACCATCGCGCGGGTCGTCGGTAGCATTCCTGGGCTTGCACTGGAGGCGTCGATACGGACGGAGCTTTACCGTGTAGATCGTTTCCGGCGGTTGCATCCTGACGAGGCCACCCCGGTGCCGCGAATGCAGGTTGCACAAGTTGATGCGCCGATCGAAACGGAAGTTGCGCGGTTTATTCTGTGGAATGGCGCCGCTGCGCGTCGATCTGAGCTCGCCCGGTTAGAAACGCGTCAGCACGTGCCGATCCTAATGTACCACCGCGTTGCAGTCGATGGGCCGGAAGAATTAGCGCGCTATCGCTTGTCTCCTGACGCCTTCGGGGAACAGATGTTGTGGTTGCGCCGCAACGGCTATCACACGATCAATTCGGGGCAACTCGCCTGGTTCGCCGCCAAAAATTATCCACTCGCCGGCCGCCCGGTGCTGATCACTTTCGACGACGGCTATGAGGATTTCGCTGAGCAGGCCTGGCCTATTCTGCAGGCAAATGATTTTTCCGCAGAGGTATTCATTGTTACCGACCTTGTTGGCAGGAGGGCGGAATGGGATGCATCGTTAGGCGCCCCCGCGCCGCTGATGGACGCGGCGAAGATTGCGGCGCTTGCCGTTGAAGGCGTATCGTTTGGCAGTCACTTGGCAAGTCATCCCCGCAGTAGTGAGCTTTCGACCTCGGAACTTGCCGAAGAGCTTCTGCGATCCCGTAGCCAGTTGGAAAAATGGGTGCAGCGACCGGTGAAGTCTGTGGCGGCGCCGTACGGATGCACCGATCAGAGGCTTAGAATTCTCGCAGCGGAGTGCGGCTTCGAGATAGGATTCAACACGGTCAACGGAGCGGCCAACCTAAAACATGATCTGCTCGACCTGCCTCGAATTGAAGTGCGAGGCGACTGGACGCTTGCGAGGTTTGCGAGCTGCATGGAGTCGTATCAATGATAAACGGGTGCCTGGTGAGCGTCGTCATTCCTGCATATAACGCTGGTGCGACGATTGGTGAAACGCTCCAAAGCGTCAGATCGCAGTCACACGATCTGCTTGAAATCATCGTTGTTGATGATGGCTCGATCGATGACACGATTGCAATCGCACAACGCCACGCCGCCGAGGATCCCCGGATCAGGATCATCAGGCAAGAGAATGCCGGAGTCGCAGCGGCCCGCAATTTGGGGTGGCAGAGCGCGCGCGCCGAGTTTATTGCGTTCATCGACGCGGACGATCTCTGGACGCCTACCAAGACCGAAAGTCAGCTTCAGGCCATGATTGCGGGAGGCGAAAGGACT